>Ga0209810_1000243_pt1 | contig 151407 bp, 137 predicted proteins | sample Coa_R1_7_FD_187159 | JGI IMG/M metagenome (GOLD analysis project Ga0209810, IMG submission 187159) | Surface soil microbial communities from Centralia Pennsylvania, which are recovering from an underground coalmine fire - Coalmine... | ecosystem: Environmental > Terrestrial > Soil >... | reverse complement strand
GGGCGATGATCGGCTCCCCGCTCGCCACCCTGCTCATGGATCATTTCAAGACGCCATCCTCGCCCGGCGTATGGGAAACACTTGCCGTACTCGGCCTCATTTATTTTGTCTACATGCTGGCGGGCGCGTTCGGCTACCGGCTGCCGCCCGAAGGATGGCGTCCCGAGGGCTGGATGCCGCCCCTAAAGAAGGGAGGCATGATCAGCCTCAATCACGTGGATCTGAAACACGCGCATTTAACGCCGCAATTCTGGTTGATTTGGGCCGTCCTATTTCTCAATGTCTCGGCGGGAATTGGGATCATTGGGGCCGCTTCGCCGATGCTGCAAGAGACATTCGGCGGTGCACTGTTCGGTCGGCCATCTCTCGGCTTTGCGCAGTTTTCCGATGCTCAAAAAACGCTGGCCGCTGCGGCTGGCGGGGCGTTCGTCGGCCTCTTCTCGCTCTTCAACATCGGCGGACGGATTTTCTGGGCGTCCATTTCCGATTTGCTTGGCCGCAAGGCGACCTATTTCGTGTTTTTTGCGCTTGGCGTGCTTTGCTATGGGGCCGCGTCCAGCTCGGCAGGCATGAAAGCACTTGCGGTCTTTGCCGCCGTCTTTTGCGTCATTGCCTCGATGTACGGCGGGGGCTTCTCGACCGTGCCCGCCTATCTCGCCGATATTTTCGGCACGCGCTATGTCGGCGCCATTCATGGCCGGCTGCTTACCGCCTGGTCAACTGCCGGCATCGCCGGACCCGTCATCGTCAATTATCTGCACGACAAGCGCGTAGCCGAGGGCGTTCCCCCGGATCAGATCTATGGCACTATTTTTTACGCTCTCGCCGGGCTCCTTGCCGCAGGCTTTGTTTGCAATGCGCTGATCCGGCCCGTCAATGCCAAATGGCATATGGCGGAGGAAAGGAAGCGATTCACGCAAGGGAGCACCGCTGAGCCTGCTCAACCCGCGGGCAACTGCGGCATCGGCCGTGGCGGATTCGCTACCAATGTGCTGCTGGCTTGGAGCGCGGTCGGAATTCCGCTTGGCTGGGGCATTTGGAAAACGCTCGAGAAGGCGGCGGTCATTCTTCACTGATCTGCCGCGCGCCGCGGCGCACATCAGTCCTGAACCTGAACCGGCCCCTTCGTAACTGCCCATTGTGTCACGGGCAGGGCTGGCCGCCAGCCCTGAAACGAGCCGAGGGGGATCGCGTGCTCTACTCCAATGCGCAGGAGCTCGCCGCCATGCATCTTGTGGCGGCGGATGAGCTCCGCTTCGGCTTCAAGGGTCACCGCATTGACGACGAGCCTGCCGCCTTCGTTCAAGGCCGAAAGAGCGGCGTCGAGCAGCTCTTTGTTGCTTGCCCCGCCGCCAATGAAAACGGCGTCAGGCCGGGGGAGACCGGCGAAAACGTCAGGCGCCGTGCCAGTGATGATCTCAAGGTTGGGAGCGCCGAGGCGGGCGGCGTTGCCTGCAATTCTGCTTGCGCGGTCCTCGCGTGCCTCGATGGCGATAGCGCGATTGGCGGGATCGCAGAGCAGCCATTCGATGGCAACGGAGCCCGATCCCGCGCCAACATCCCACAACAGCTCGCCCCGCCGCGGTGCAAGCGAGGACAACGTGACCGCGCGGATCTCGCGCTTCGTCAGCTGGCCATCGTTGTCGAACCAGTGGTCGTCCAGGCCTGCCGCGAGCGGGACAAACCGGGCGTCCGCAGCCGCCGCAACTTCAACGGCAACCACATTCAATGGATTGAGGCCTTCGAGAGCGAATTCTTGCGCCTGAGACTCGCGGATGCGCTCCCCGGCGCCGCCCATCGCCTCCATAACAACGAGCCGTGATTGCCCAAGACCGCGCTGGCAAAGAAGGTCTGCGAGGCGCGCGGGCGTTGCGGCGTCCCACGAAAGCGCGAGGATCTTTGCGCGGGGCTGCAGCGCGGGGATCATGCGCTCCAATGAGCGGCCGTGAAGAGAGATCAGGGCGCAATCTTGCAGACTCCAGCAGAGCCTAGCAGCGGCGAGACTAAACGCCGAAGGCGCCGGGAAGCACTGCATTTCACTGGGCTTAATGTGAGCGGCGAGCAAAGTGCCAATGCCGTAAAAGAAAGGATCGCCCGACGCAAGCACGCAAGCCCGCGAGCCTCGCCGGGCAAGAAGGGCAGGAATGGCATCAGTGATCGGAGTTGGCCAGGCCAAAGTCTCGGCTGAGAGCGGCCCTGCACGGACAAGATGCCGCCGCCCGCCAATGACGAATTGCGCTTGCGCCAGCGCCTTGCGCGCGGCAGGAGAAAGTCCGTCGAGGCCGTCTTCCCCGATACCGACAAGCGAAAGCCATTTCTCGGGTTGCGGGCTCATGGCGGAGGGCGCACGCGAGACAGAATATGCGAGTATTGGTGCTGGGCGGAACGGCAGAGGCAAACAGGCTCGCAGCGCTTCTTGCGCAGCAAAGCGGACTTTCGGCTGTCCTGTCGTTCGCTGGCCGTACCAAGGAGCCGCGCCCGCCGCCAATCCCCTATCGGATAGGCGGATTTGGCGGCGCTGAGGGCCTGCGCGAGTACCTTGAGCACGAGCGCATGGATTTTCTCGTCGATGCGACGCATCCCTTCGCGGCGCAAATCTCGCGCCATGCGGCCGACGCTGCAGCAGCCGCAAAGATTCCCCTCATTGTCCTTATGCGCCCAGCCTGGAGTGCCGCTCCGGAGGACCGCTGGGCCGAGGTCCCCAATATGCTTGCCGCCGCGGCGGCGCTTGGGAGCGAGCCTAAACGCGTCTTTTTGACTGTTGGGCGGCTGCAAATCGGATCGTTCGCCGCAGCACCGCAGCACTTTTATCTCATCCGCACGATCGAAGCTTTTGCGGAGCCGCCTCATCTGCCCCGGTATAGACTCATCCAGGCCCGTGCGCCCTTCACCGTCGAGGGGGAAGAAAAGCTTTTGCGCGAGAACGCAATCGATGTGCTCGTCACCAAAAACAGCGGCGGAGAAGCGGCCTACGCGAAGATCCTTGCGGCGCGGCGTTTGAAGCTTCCGGTCGTGATAGTTGCGAGACCTTTCCAGCCCACGCAGGCGGTCTGCCGCGATGCGCAAGAGGCCTTGGGTCACATTCTTAGTCATCGCGATATTCTGGCTGTTCGCGGCGTATAGACGAAAGGCGCGCCGGTGTCCCGCGCAATGACCCGCGTTTCGCTCGATCCAATGATGATGAGAGTGCTCATATCGGCGCGCGCCGGATCGGTTGCAGCGAGCGTCTCAATTAGGATCTCCTCCTCCTTCCTGCCCGCGGCGCGGGCAAAGACGACGGGCGTATCGGCGGGCTTTAGAGAACGCAGGAGCGCAAGAGCCTTAAAGATTCCCTCACCGCGCGCGGCCGAGGCAGGATTATAAAGCGCAATCACGAAATCCGCCGCCGCCGCCGCCGCGAGCCGCTTTTCGATCACAGCCCAAGGCTTTAGATTGTGAGAGAGCGACATGGCGCAAAAATCATGACCCAAAGGGGCGCCCGCCCGCGCCGCCACGGCCTGCATGGCCGTAATTCCGGGGCTTACTGCTACATCGATCTCGCGCCACTCTGGCTTTCCGGTCTCAATTGCCTCGAAAACTGCGGCCGCCATTCCAAACACGCCCGGATCGCCGCCCGAGACGATCACGGCACGCCGCCCGGCCTCTGCAAGCTGCAATGCGTGGCGTGCGCGGTCGATCTCTTCACGATTGCGGCTCTCATGGCGCATTTGGCCGTCTTTGCACGGAACGCGCTGAAGATAAGGGCCGTATCCAACAAGGTCGCTGGCATTCGCAATGAAATCCGAGGCTTCGGGCGTAAGCCAGGCTTCTCCCGCAGGCCCGAGCCCGACGATCCGCAAGCTCCCCCGCGCGCTCATGGGCGTCTGCCCTGGCCTGGAATCAAAACGGACGAGAAATAAGGCGCGCCATCATCGGGTTTATCGGCGAGAGGCAGAATGATTTGCGCCTCGCTCGTGCCATGCGCGACATAAATTGCATCCTGCAAGCGCCCTGCTTCGGCGATGGCCGCGCGGATTTTCGCAAGATTGGCGCCGATTTTGATGATCACCGCGGCATCAGCTGCTCGCAATTTCCGGATGAGCGCCTCCTGCGGAAGTGTGCCGGGGATGACGCTCAAGACATCATCTCCCCAGGCCATAGGGAGCCTGGCCGCGCTCCAGCAGCCTGAAATTCCGCTAATGCCAGGCACGATCTCGATCTCAAAGCGGTCCTTCAGCCGGATGTGCAAATGCATGAAGGATCCGTAGAACAGCGGATCGCCCTCGCAGACAAAGGCAACGTCGCGGCCAGCCGTTAAATGATCAGAAATCGCTTGCTCCGCTTCTTTATAAAAAGCCCGCATCTCTTGCGCATAGGCCGGATTGCAAAAGTGTGTTTCTGTGGTGAGCGGATAGCAAAGCGCCATTTGGACGGCCTGCGAGGCAATATAGCGGTCGAGAATCACGCTCGCCCGGCCTTTTGCGCCCTTCTTGGCAAAATAGGCAACAACCGGAACCGACGAGATAATCTTTGCGGCTTTGACCGTCACAAGCCCCGGATCGCCCGGGCCAAGGCCCACGCCGTAGAGGCGGCCGCTCGTTGCGTTCGGCTCATTCATTGGGCGTGTGCAGCAATTGCGTTTACGGCAGCCGCGGCCATCGCGCTCCCGCCTCTGCGCCCCCTGATCGTGATGAAAGGCGCGCGGCCATCGGCGATGAGGCCCTCCTTTGCTTCCGCGGCCCCAACGAATCCAACCGGCATGCCGATGATACAGGCGGGGCGTGCCGGGAAATCATCCAGCATGGAAAGGAGATGAAACAACACCGTTGGGGCGTTGCCAACCGCAACGAGAGAGCCATCGAGCTTATCGCGCCATAGCTCGGCCGCGGCGGCGCTCCGCGTCGTGCCAAGCTTTTGCGCAAGCGCGTGAGCCTCCGGGTCCCCAAGCTTGCAGATCACCGCATTGCCCCGTGGCAAACGCGAGGTGATGATCCCATGAGCCAGCATTTGGGAATCGCAGAGGACCGGGGCGCCTTGCCGCAGCGCTTGATGGGCCTTTGCAACGGCCCCTTGCGAGAAGACAAGATCGGACGTGATCTCGACCATGCCGCAGGCATGGATCATGCGCACGGCAACTTCTTCCTCCTCGGGCGAAAACCGGGAAAGATCGGCCTCGGCGCGGATTATGGCGAAAGAGCGCCGGTAGATCTCGTCGCCTTGGCGAAGGTAATCGAAGCGGTTTGGATTTGCTGCCTGATTCATGGGATTGCGGAATCGTCCGGAGCGATAGCGATTTGCGCGGCGGCGCCGAGCCTGTCGCGAATGGCTGCGAGCGTCAGGCCCTTTGCGCCGCGCAAGTTTGCAGCCAAGCCCGCCTCGCGAACCTCAAGATCGTAAAGGTCACCGCACGCGGTAACCAGTAAAGGCGCCGCAGGCCGGCCGCAAGCTTTGGCGCAGCCGGACACATGGAGTGCGGGGCGGTGCTGAAAGAGCCGCTGCGTGGCAGCCATCAGGGCGAGAGCATCGGAGCGGGCATCAGCCGTGCCGCGCTCGCAGGTCAAAGATCCGCCGCAAGCGGAAATGCACCAGCGCGGATCCGCGGGATCGGTAATGAAATCATGCGCGGCAAAATAAGCACAAAGAGCATCGGCTCGATCCACACACGCCAGGGGCAGAATGAGAGCGCGCCAAGGCGAGAGCCTAAGCTCGCCATTGCCGAAGTGGTCGGCAGCATAGGCCGCCCTATCGAGCATATCGGCATTTAGTTTCCCGAACACGGCTGCAACCCCGAAGCAGGAGATTTTTCCGGAACGCAATAGTCCAATTGGACGAGGCATACCGGCAGCCTGTGCCCTCCGCGCAGGACTGGCTCGCAAGCCGCAATACTGGGCAATGGGGCTTGCGCCGAATGTTTCAATGAGCTCGCGCATGCGGCGCGGGCGCGCTGGCAGTTGCGATGCAAGGCTCAAGAATGCGCGCGCGAGACCGCCGGCCACCTGTGGAATTTCAGACGGCTCGCATTGCCCTAGGTAGAAAGCCTCGCAGGCACGGCCTCCAATCCCAACCGCGAGAGGCAAGCTGCCGCCGGTCCAGTCGAAGCGGACATCAGCGGGCGTATCCGCGAGCGAGAGAAGACTGCCGTCATCGATGACAAAACCAAACTTTGCGGGCAGAGCGTGTAACTCTTCGCTTGCCGCGAGCATTGCTTCGAGCTCTCTTGCGGCAGCCAAGGCTTCTGTGCGCCCGTCAAGACCCGCGAGCGGGCTGACCACAACATTCCGGACCGCCTCTGCTGCATCCGTATCGTCGACAAGCCCAAGCGTATCTAAGATCTCGATAAGATGAGGCAGGTCCTCTTCGCGCACGCCGCGCAGCTGCAGGTTGGCGCGTGAAGTCAGCTCGAAGAGTCCGTTTCCGAAGGCGCGCCCGGCCTGCGCAATCGCCCGCAAATGCGCAGCGGGGACAATGCCGCACGGGATCTTGAGCCGTACGATCAGGCCGTCTTTGGCCCGCATTGGGCGGCGTATCCCAGGGCACCAGCCCTTGCGCATGTCATGATCGCCCATCTCCGAGGCGCTCCTTAAGACGAGAGAGGCTGGCGAAAACCGAGTTGCGGCGTGTTTGCCAAAAGCCGCGCGTGATCGCATCGTCGAACCGGTTAGTCATCGCGCGCGCAGCCTTTGGATTGGCGCTAACGAGGAACTCCCGGACATCAGGCGCGCCGAGTGTTGTATCGAACAAAAGCTCGAAATGGCGGCTTTGCACGGCATCACTCAGCACGGCGAGAGCGTAAAGATTGTCGAGAGCCGTCGCGATCTCGGCAGCGCCGCGATGGCCATGGCGCATCTGACCCTTGATCCAGCGCGGATTGCTGGCCCGCCCGCGCACAAGGCGTGCAACCTCCTCGCCGAGCGTGCGCACCTTAGTGGCTTGAGGCCGCGACGTATCGAGGTGGTAGACCGCGGCGGCTTTATTGCCAAGCATTTGTGCGGCCGCAGCAAAGCCCCCCGCGTGATCGATGATCTCACTCGAATCGAGAAGATCCTGCTCGGCCTGGTCCTGGGCATGAATGAAAGCATCTGCCTCGCCCACCCGATGGGCGAAACCCTCCGCTGGATTCGCCTCGCCTGAAGCTCCTGAAAAGGCATGGCTCGCTGAGGCAAGATAGTGCGCGCCGAGCGCTTCGCGCGCCGCCATGGGATCGCGGTCGATCGCTGCGGTAAGCCCAATCCCATAGGAACCCGGGGCGGCGCCGAAGATCCGCAAGGGATAAGCGCCGTCGCGCCGGCTTGCGGCCGCAAGGGGACTAATATCCTCCTCTTCGCCAAGCTCGCTCAGCGCGCGTACAGCCTGATCGAAGAGAGCAATTTGCGCCGGAAAGACGTCACGGAAGAGGCCGGAAATCCGTAAGGTTACGTCAACCCTCGGGTGGCCGAGCCGCGCGGACGGGATAATCTCGAATCCGGTGACGCGGGAAGAAGCATTGTCCCAAACAGGCTTAACGCCCATGAGCGCAAGCGCCTGGGCAAGATCATCGCCTCCGGTGCGCATCGTGGCGCTTGCCCAAACATCCATAATGATTCGCCGCGGCCACTCTCCATGATCCTGGAGATGGCGGCTCAGAACCTGAGCTGCCGTGCGTTTGCCAATCTCCCAAGCGGTTCGCGTCGGCACCGCGCGCGGATCAATGCCGTAAAGATTGCGTCCCGTAGGCAGCACATCAAGACGGCCGCGCGAGGGCGCGCCGCCGGGCCCAGGCGGAACAAAGCGGCCGCCGAGCGCCGCAAGAAGCCCGGCACGCTCGGCGTGCCCGCAGAAATCGATAAGCCCGCGCAAGCGTCCCATATCATAACAAGGTTTATTTCCGGCGCCGGCATCGGCTGCGTGCAGGAGCGCTGCCGCAGAAGCATCGCGCAAGCTTTCCTCCGGCGCTTGCCCAAAAACATGCAAGCCGGCGGCGATGCGCATTTCCTTCAAATCGCAAAGCCAGGCATCCAATTTCTGCAAGGCGCTGCCGGGGTCTGCGCGCGCGTCAGCTCCGCTCTCTTGGAGCAAGCCAGTTTCTTGTGCCCGATCGAGAATTGCCTTTGCCAACTGCTTCGCTCTTTTTGGATCGAGCGATTCCGCAGTAGCATATTCGTCGAACAGGGCTTCGAGTTCGAGCGCCGCGCCATGGCTTTCCGCGGGCATCAAAGGCGGCGTCATATGCCCGATAGTCACTGCCCCAATGCGCCGTTTGGCTTGCGCGGCCTCGCCGGGATTGTTGACGATGAAAGGATAGACGACCGGCACCGGGCCAAGCACGGCTTCCGGCGCGCAATCCTCGGAAAGCGCGACTGCCTTGCCCGGCAGCCATTCAAGCGTGCCATGCGTGCCGCAATGGATGAGTGCATGAATTCTTTCGCAACCGCGAAGCCACGCGTAGAATGCCACATAGGTGTGGCAGGGCGGCAGCGCCGTGTCGTGATAATGAGACTTGCGGTTAGCGGAGAGGCTGCGATCGGGCTGAAGAGCAACGATGAGATTGTCGGCGCGGATTGCCCGGAACAAAAAGGCTCCTCCTTGCGCCTCCTGCTCCGGATTCCCCCACGATGCGCGAATCGAGTCAGCAAAGGCCGGGGGCATGGCTTCAAAAGCAGCGAGATAATTTTCAAGCGCAAAACAGACCGTTGTTGTGCCGTTTTCGAGTCCGCGCATCAATTCGCCTGCCGGCGGCAGCGCGCCGGTTACGTATCCAGCGCCTTTGAGAGTGGCAGCAATCGAGAGCACGCTCTTCTCAACGTCGAGCCCAATGGCATAGCCGCCCCGGCCTTGCCTTCCTGGATAATCGGGAATGATGCAGGCGATCCTGCGCTGGGCAGGCGCAGTCTTGCGCAAATCGGCCCAAGCCCAGGCGAGATCCGAAACGAAAGCAACCCGCGAGGACAAGGGGGCATGGACGCGCGGCGTGAATTCGAATTCGGCATGGTGCTGGACTTCTTGCTTGAAGGCGATGGCGCGCGTGATCAGGCGCCCGTCAAGCTCGGGAAGAACGACGTTCATCGCGAGATCCGCGGCGCTAAGTCCGCGCGGATTCTCGCGCCAGCGCTCCGCAGAGGCGCCAGCAAAGACCGCCTGCAGGACCGGGGCATCTGCCTCTTCTAAAACGCCCGCCTGGTCATCGGAGCGGGCCGAAAAGCCAGTCGTGCTGATGATCACATCGGGTTTCCTGCGTTCAAACTCACTGCGCAGGATCGCGATCGCCTGCTCATCTTTAAGGCTTGGCAGGTAAAAGGAAGTTACAGCGAGCCCGCGGGCAGCAAGCGCGTCGGCCAGCATCTCGATGGCACATGTGCCGCCCGACAGCAAAAAGGAGCGGTAGAAGACGATGAGGGCCTGCCCCTTTGGCCGGTGAAGACTCCGGCAGCCAGCCGTGAATTCTCCCGCTTGGGGCGCGGGTTCGAGTTGGAGCAACATTGGGGCGCCGCTCTTTGCGCCGCCGCGGGCTTCGATAAAATCGAAGAGTGCTGAAATGTGCCCGGCGCCGCCCTCCTGAAAGGCCGCGTGAATATATTGCAATTCGGCCGCCGGAACTGTCGAGGCTGCGTCAAGCCTCGGGTCTTGCGCCGCGTCTCCCGGCACGGCCGCGAAAGCAAAATTGCGTTCCCGCGCGGCACGCGAAAATTCTTCAATGCCATAACGCCAATAATCGAGGCCGCCGAGGACCCGCACAAGCACAAAGCGCGCTTTGGCCGCGGCTTTCTCGATATAAAGATCGACCGAATAGGGATGTCTCAACAGGCCGAGATTGGCAAGCCTCAAGCTCATGGCTCCGGGCTTGCGCCGCTGCGCCGCTTCGGCAACGAGGGCAAGATCGCTGTCTGCAAAGGACAGGAACAGAATATCCGCCGGCGACTGCCCGAGATCGACGGCGGCTTCCGCCTCATCAAGCGAACGGGAATCGATACGCAGAAGGTGCATGCTAATCAGCCCTGCCTGCGAGCGCCTTTGCGATCGATTCTTTATCGAGCCCTTTTTGGCCGATCACAACGAGGCGCCCTTGCCGGTGCTCGCCAGCACGCCAAGGGCGGTCGAAACTTTTCTGAAACCGGTTGCCAACACCTTGGATAAGGAGCCTTGCGGGCTTGCCGCACACCTCCGCGAATCCCTTTATGCGCAGCACGTCGTGGCGGGCGGCAAGAATGGAGAGTTGCTGCAGCAGGTCATCGCCATCTCTGACCGGAGGAATCTCGAAGACAGCGCAATCGAAATCGTCGTGGTCATGTGCGCTCAAGCCATCGTGGTGAGACCGGCGCGCCCCGAGATCATCCTCGGCAGCAGAGCCAAGGCCAAGCAGGATTGCCGGATCGAGTTTTCCCTCGCGCGCTGGTAAAATCTTGACGCTGCGGGGGAGCAGAGCGGCAATTTCGGACCTTATCCGCTGCTCTTCGTGCGCGCTGATGAGATCGGCCTTGTTGAGCACGATGAGATCGGCGCAAAGCACTTGGTCCTCGAACACTTCTTCGAGTGGATTGTCATGCGCGATCGAAGGATCGGCTTCGCGCTGGCGGGCTAACTTCTCGGGATCCCCGGCAAAGCGTCCGTCCGCCACCGCACGCCCATCCACCACGGCGATTACGCCATCCACAGTGAGCCGCGCACGGGCAGACGGCCAATCGAATGCTTTCACGAGAGGCTTTGGCAGCGCAAGACCGGACGTCTCGATGACAATGTGGTCCGGCACCGGATCAAGCGCAAGCAGCCTTTCGATGGCAGGCAGAAAATCCTCGGCGACCGTGCAGCAGATACAGCCATTTGCAAGCTCGATGATGCTTGCTTCCTGGCACCTGATGTCGCCGCACCCATCCAAAATCCCGGCATCGATGCCGATTTCGCCAAATTCATTGATGATGAGCGCAAGCCTGCGGCCTCGCGGGCTTGCGAGCAGATGGCGGATGAGGGTCGTCTTGCCCGCGCCCAAAAAGCCAGTGACGATCGTTGCCGGGATTTTGGAGAATGAGGTCATGCTCTGCATCCGGTCCGGAGCTTGGGGCGCGCGCTTCGAACCGGAGTCTGGGCAAGCCAGAGTCCGCTGCCGGGCGATGCGGCATCGAGAATTTCGCCCGCGCACCCCGGCGGGCTTTCTCGATTGCACGGCAGGTTTCCTGGCTCGCGGATCCTCGCCCTGCCCCGCCTTCCCAGGGAAGACCCTCTCCCCAGTGGCCTTGTGGCGCAGAGCCTCCCGCTTACAGTTGCGGGGGCAGCTGCGGCTTTGGGCGCAGATCAAAGCGGCGCCCGCACCGCATTCCCTTTTACCCCTCGAAGTGAGGGACCGTTGCACCTCAGACACTAGACGGATTGGACACAGTGTCAACTATTGCTTCAAATCCCCTCCAGGCAGCCGGCAGCGGGCGCGTCCGGCGAGGCTAGGCAGGCGGGCTTCGCCATATTAGAAATGCGGACCGGGTCTGAACTGGCTTGGGGCACTGAGATTCCCTAAATCGTCCAGCGGTCTTGTAAGGTGAAAAATCCCTGTTGCTGCCCTAAACGTTTACAATTCTTCAGCATAGGACGGGTGAGCTGGAGGCCGTGCATAATGCAGCAGGCGCTTCGTTTTGCGCACAGTCTCTGGTTCGCTGTCGCTTTCTGGGGCACCACACGGGCAGAGGCGCTCGCCCAGACCCAAGCGCCGCAAGGAGCTATCGAGCTTCCCGAAGTGGAGGTCGTCTCGCCGTCGCCCTTGCCCGCAGCAGGCGGCGAGAGCCGCGACAACATCCCGGCGATGGTGCAAACTGTGCCCGCCGAGGATTTTACGCGCACAAATTCGCCGAGCGTGACGGACACGCTCCAGCAGCGCGTTCCGGGCGCCGTGTCGATCGACATCAACGGCAATGAATTTTCGCAGGATCTCTTCTATCGCGGCTTTCAGGCCTCGCCAAGACAGGGTACGCCGCAGGGCCTCGCCGTCTATCAAAACGGCATTCGCGTCAACGAGGTTTTTGGCGATACTGTCAATTGGGATCTGATCCCGCCGCAAGCGATCTATGACGCCGAGGTTTTTACGAACAATCCTGTCTTCGGCCTCAACGCGCTTGGCGGCGCGGTGAGCCTGCAAATGAAGAATGGCTTTCTTTGGCAGGGTTTTAATACGCAGACCATGGCAGGCTCGTTCGGCCGCGTCAGCGGGCTGTTCGAATATGGCAAGCAGATCGGCGACTATAGTATCTATGTCACCGGGGATGCGACGCGGGACGGCGGCTGGCGCTTATTTTCGCCATCGGCCTTGTTCCGCCTCTATGGCGATCTTGGCTACCGTTCGCAAGGCAACGAAGTTCATTTCACGGCGTCCGGCGCCCGCAACACGCTTGGCGTTATCGGGCCAACGCCAATCGAGCTCCTCCAGAAGCTTGGAGACGCGGCAGTATTTACCTCGCCGCAGCAGTCAGTCAACACTGTGGGGGCGATCGCCTTCAACGGCAATTTCGATATCAGTCCGCAATGGTCAGTTGCGAGCAATTTCTACATCCGGACCTTCGAACAGTTTCACACCGATGGCAACGATGCCGATCTTCAGGATTGCGCCGGCAATGGTTTGCCTGGCAGCCCCGCAGGCTTTCTTTGCCTTTCTTCGGACAGTTTCCCAGATGTCACCAACGGGGGCGCATTCGTGATCTTTGGCCAGGACGGCAAGCCCATTCCATTCACGAATAGCGTCCCATATGGCACGATCGACCGCACCTCTATCCACGCGACGGCTCTCGGCATGGCGCTGCAAGCCACCAATAGAGACAAATTCTTCGATCACACGAATTATTTTACATTCGGCGCGAGCGTCGATCGCAGCCTGCTTAGCTTCGGCGCAAAGAGCCAGCTCGGGGCAATCTTCCCCAATCTTATAGTCGGCAATGGACCCTTCCCAGGGTCGGGCGAGATCATTAGCACCGCAGGAGAGATTGGCTATGTGCCAACCTTTCTCACCGGCAGCACGGCCTATTATGGTATCTATGCACTCGATACTTTCAACATTACACCTGAGCTAGCCCTGACCGCCGGCGCACGGTTTAATTTCGCGCAAATTGTCACGGAAGATGCCACAGGCCAGGCTCCTGGGCTCAATATCAACGATACTTTCTCGCGGATCAATCCGGTTGCGGGACTAACCTATAAGATCTTGCCCACGATCACCGCCTACGGCGGCTATTCCGAGGCGAACCGCGCGCCTACCCCGCTCGAACTCGATTGCGCCGATCCAAACCGGCCGTGCATCCTTGAAAACTCTCTTGTTTCCGATCCTCCCTTGCAGCAGGTGGTCGCGCACACCCTCGAGGCCGGCCTGCGTGGCGGGCAAGCCGTGCTCGATACGGGCCGCGTGGATTGGAAGGCCGGCTTCTTTCGCACAAACAGCACGAACGACATTATCGCGCTCGCGAGCACGATTCCGGGACGCCAGTTTTTTAGCAATGTGCCATCAACCCTGCGGCAAGGCGCCGAGGCGGAGGTTGTCTTTCATTATGGGAATCTCATGGCCTATATGAATTACGCCTTTGTCGATGCAACTTACCAATTTGCGAAGTTCTTGGCGTCTCCGAACAATCCCTTTGCCAATGCCGATGGAAATGTATTTGTGACCCCGGGCGATCACATCCCCGGAATTCCGCGCCATCTCGTTAAATTCGGCATGGAGTATGCGTTCACCTCCAAATTTAGATTTGGCGCCGACGTGCTGATCGCAGGCGCCCAGTACCTTGTTGGAGACGACGCCAACCAGAATCCAAAGCTGCCATTGTATTGGACTACGAATCTGCATGCGAACTACCAGCTGACCGATAACGTCCAGATCTTCGGGCTTATCAACAATCTCTTCAACAACAGAAACGCGACCTACGGCACTTTCTTTGACACCAGCACCGGCGCCCAGCAAGCGACTCCCATCATCTTCACGAATGACCCGCGCATGGTTACACCTCTTCCGCCGGTCTCTTTCTATGGCGGCGTAAGAATGGTGTTTTAGCCGCCGCGCCGCGTTGTGGCAGCATTGGGAAAGCAGGCGCCGCCGCCGCCTTGCAATGTAACTGCTGCCGGTTATGTTCTGCGGGTGGCGCACGCGCGCCGGCAAGCGGGGCCTCAATCGATGACCGACCAAAGCCGCTTCACGATCACAAGCCTCAGCGATGGCAAGAGCGCAGTCGTGCAGATCACGCCCGTAGCCATCGAGGGCGCTCAGGCACCGGTTCCGGCCGGCGCCTTGCAAGGAGCGAAGGGGCTCGGGATCGAAATCAGTAATGTGGCGGATCTTCCCGATGCCGAGGATTTTACGCGCGATGAATTCTATCGGGCGAACTTCACCGCCTCGGAGATCGCTCATTGCCTGAAACAGCCAGTTGCCAAGGCCGCGTTTCAGGGCCTTCTTGCCGCAAAACGGGCGATCATAAAATCGGGGGCTGCGGGCGAGCCGGCCCAAGGCCTCTCGGCCGTTGAAATCGGCTTTGATGAGGGCAGGCCCGCCTACCCCGGATGCCTCCTATCAATCAGTGACACAGGCACGATAACAGCCGCCGCTTGCCTTTGGCTGGGCGGCTTTACTTTGCGGCTGCCTCCCAGCGCGGCCGGGGCGCCTCGCCGGTACCTCAAATACAAATGGCCGGCGAGACTCCTTGCCTTTATGGTCCTGCTCTCGCTTTTGGTTATCTTTGCGCTGGTCCTTTGGTACATTTTCGAATGGGCCCGCCCGTCAAAAGGCTGGTAAAGCGGGAAGACATCATGTCCCAGGCCCCGTTCGGCCGGACGGCCGCGGCCTCAATAGCGGAGAGCCCCTGGCATACTTAAGTAATAAGTAAGCCCACAAAAATAATCGCTTGCGGCGGCGGACCGCGCGGCTTCGGGTCATTGCGCATTTGGGTTGGCGTATGCAAGCCTTGCCCCTGTCCGCGCCCGGAACCTGGCAAAGCAAAGCTGCCCCGCAAGTTCCACCGCGGCACTTTTGAGCCATTCTGGATGCAGGACAACGAAGCCAACCGGTTTACTGCCCGCGCCGCGCGCTATGCGCGCGTTGGCGCCAATATGGGCACTGTCGCCGCCCGGATGGCCGGTGCGCGCCTCCTCGGCGGACGGGGCTCTCATGCGCCGGCTCTGGCCCAGGCGCTTGGCGGTCTCAAAGGCCCGATGATGAAAGTCGCCCAGATGATGGCGACCATCCCCGATCTTCTCCCTCCCGAATATGCCGCCGAGCTGCAAAAGCTCCAAAGTGAGGCGCCGCCGATGGGTGCGGCTTTCGTGAAGCGGCGGATGGAGGCGGAGCTCGGGCCAGGTTGGCTGTCGCGCTTCGAGAGCTTCGATCTGCAGCCGGCGGCGGCGGCTTCGCTCGGTCAGGTCCATCGGGCACGGGCGAAGGACGGCACCGCACTCGCCTGCAAGCTTCAATACCCGGATATGCGCTCAGCCGTCGAAGCCGACCTGCGGCAGCTCGATGTCGTCTTCGCGCTGCACCGGCGGCTCAATCCGGTCTTCGACACACGCGAAATAGCCAAAGAGATCGGCGAGCGCGTGCGCGAGGAGCTTGATTACGAGCGAGAGGCCAGGCACGCGGCGCTCTATGGCGGCATCCTTGGCGCCATCGAGGAGGTCCGGGTGCCTCACGTGCGCGATGAGCTCTCGACGGGGCGGTTGTTGACCATGGAATGGCTCGAGGGCCGAAGGCTCCTCGATTTCAAGCGTGCCGGGCAGGAGGCCCGCAATAGTATCGCCAAAGCCATGTTCAAGGCTTGGTGGATCCCCTTTTGCCGGTATGGCGTCATCCATGGCGATCCGCACCTTGGCAATTACACGGTCTTTGCCGCGGACGGCGGACAGGCAGAAGCTAGCGGAATCAACCTCCTCGATTATGGCTGCATCCGAATCTTCGCTCCCAAATTCGTCGGCGGCGTGGTCGATCTTTACGAGGGCCTCCTGCACAACGACTTCGAGCGGACGGTGCACGCCTACCGGACCTGGGGCTTTCGCGGCCTCACCCGGGAGCTCGCTAAGACCTTGAACATTTGGGCGCGGTTCATTTACTCACCCATACTCGATGACCGTGTGCGCACGGTGGCGGATGGAGTCTCGCCCGCCCAATATGGCCGCAAGGAAGCCTTTACCGTGCACCAGGCCTTGAAGCAGGAGGGACCCGTCTTGGTTCCGCGCGAGTTCGTCTTCATGGACCGGGCCGCAATCGGCCTCGGCGCCGCTTTCTTGCATCTCGATGCAAGGCTCAATTTCCACGGCCTTTTTCATGAGACGATGGGCGAATTCTCGGCGGCGGAGCTCGGCAAGCGGCAGGCGGCCGCGCTGGCAAGAGCACGCCTTCCATCTCCGCCCTAGCCCGCTCCACGGCCGAAGATCCCGGCAGCGGCCTGCGCCTAAATGCCGCGCTCCGCAGGTGATTCCATAAGCATTTCTCAAGCAGCGCTGCAGGGCACAAAATTGGCGGCTGTGCGGCTTTTCCCTCTTGCGCGCAGCAAAAATCATTGCGAAAGCTAGGGCAATGGAACCGGATCGGCAAGAGGACAAAATGGCCGAAAGCGAAGCACGCGGGTTAAATCCCGCCATGGATTACGCCGAGCACGAGAGAACTTACCGGATGTTCCTCCGGCTCGTGCAGTACACCCTTGCGGGCGTGGCCGTTATTCTCGCCCTCCTGGCCCTCTTCTTCGGCTGAAGCCGGGCCGGCGTCTTCGTTGCACCCGGCTTGACCGGGGCGGTAAAATCGGTCTGGGTTGAACCAAGTCCCTGTGGAGTCAATCATGCTGATTGCCATTCCCGCCGAAACCAACCCGGCCGAAACCCGCGTTGCGGCAACGCCGGAGACGGTTAAGAAATTCATTAGCCTCGGGGCGCAGGTCAAAGTTCAGGCTGGCGCGGGCGTCAAATCGGGCATTCTAGACGCGGATTATGCCCAGGCGGGTGCCGAAATCGCACAAAGCGGCGCGTTTGCAGTCAAGGACGCCGATATCGTTCTTCGTGTCCGCCGCCCAACCGTGCACGAGCTCTCCGGCGCCAGGAAAGGCGCTGCCCTCATCGCCATCATGGACCCTTATGGCCACGCCGAAGCGCTGCAGGCGTTGGCGGCGGCGGGCTATCACGCGTTTGCGATGGAATTCATGCCACGCATCACCCGCGCCCAGGCCATGGACGTGCTCTCAAGCCAGGCCAATGTGGCGGGCTACCGGGCGGTGATCGATGCCGCCGCAGAATATGGCCGCGTGATCCCGATGATGATGACCGCGGCAGGCATGATCCAGCCGGCCAAGATCTTCGTCATGGGTGTGGGGGTCGCCGGTCTTCAGGCGATCGCGACCGCCCGCAAGCTCGGCGCGGTCGTGACCGCGACCGACGTGCGGCCAGCGACCAAAGAGCAAGTCACATCGCTCGGCGCCAAATTTGTCGCCGTCGAGGACGAGGAGTTCAAGCAAGCGGAGACAGCTGGCGGCTACGCCAAGGAAATGTCCCCAGCTTACCGGGCAAAGCAGGCAGAGCTCATCGCCTCGCATATCGCGTCGCAAGACATCGTCATCACGACGGCTCTGATCCCGGGCAGGCCCGCGCCCATCCTCGTCACGGCGGCGATGGTCGAGTCGATGCGGCCCGGCTCGGTCATCATCGACCTTGCGGTCGAGCGCGGCGGCAATTGCGAGCTCGCGGAGCCAGGCGAAACCGTGACTTCTAAGAATGGTGTCAAGATCGTTGGCCATCTGAACATGGCAGGCAGGCTCCCAGCCACCGCCTCGGCGCTTTACGCAAAGAATGTTCTGGCTTTCGCCGAGACGATGATCGACCCCAAGACCAAGTCGCTCGCCATCAAATGGGACGACGAGCTCGTAAGGGCGACGCTGCTCACCCAAGAGGGAGTTGTCGTTCATCCAAGCATCCCCGGAGGATGAGCTTAAAGATCGAGCGATAAGAAACACAATGAGGAGGGAATGAGATGGCAGCAGAAATCGATCCGCAATTGATGGAGAAAATCCAGTCCGCTGCTCAGGCGGCCAAGCATGCCGCCGAGAGTGCACAGTCTTACGCCGAGCAAATCGCCGCGGGCGCGTCAGCGGCGAGCGGCGGCGCCATTGATCCCTTCGTGTTCCGACTTGCGATCTTCGTGCTGGCGGTGATCGTTGGTTATTATGTCGTCTGGTCTGTCACGCCCTCTCTTCACACGCCGCTTATGTCAGTGACGAACGCAATCTCGTCGGTCATTGTTGTCGGCGCGCTGCTGACAGCGGGCATCGACCCAGGCGCTGGGGAGGGCGCAAGCACCGCGAGACTGTTTGGCTTCATCGCGCTCACCCTTGCATCGGTCAATATTTTTGGCGGCTTCCTCGTGACCGAGCGCATGCTATCGATGTTCAAGAAAAAGGGCTGAGCCGATGCTGAACGCAAATCTCGCAGCCCTTTTATATCTGACTGCAGGTGTGCTCTTTGTGCTCGCCTTGCGCGGCCTCTCTTCTCCCGAGACGGCGCGCAAAGGCAACCGCTATGGCATTATCGGCATGGCGATCGCCGCGGGCACAACCGTCCTTTATCAGCTGCCGTGGGGCTTCTCATCTTTCTTCTGGATCGTTGTGGCGGTCGCGCTCGGCGGCTCGATTGGCATCTGGCGGGCGCGCACGATCCAAATGACGGCGATGCCTCAGCTTGTCGCCTTGTTCCATGCCCTGATTGGACTTGCGGCGGTGCTTGTTGCGGCAGCCGCGCTCTATGCCCCGCAGGGCTTTGGGCTCGGCGTGCCCAATGAGATCCATGCCTCGACCTTGCTCGAGATGTCGCTTGGCGCGGCGATTGGCGCAATCACCTTCACAGGCTCGGTGATCGCGTTTTTGAAGCTCGACGAGCGGATGACCGGCAATCCGATCCTGATCGAGAACCGGCATGCGATCAACATCGGCCTTGGGGTGCTGCTCGCCATCTTCATTTTTGCCTTCCTGCCGACCGAGGCCCACTTCGTCTATTGGATGATTGTCCTGGTCTCGCTCGCCCTCGGAGTCTTGCTTATCATCCCCATCGGCGGCGCCGATATGCCGGTCGTAATTTCGATGCTCAACTCCTATTCCGGCTGGGCGGCGGCCGCGGTCGGATTCACTCTCGCCAACCTCGCGCTCATCATCACCGGCGCGCTCGTCGGCTCCTCGGGTGCCATTCTCTCCTATGTCATGTGCCGGGGGATGAACCGGTCGTTCATCTCGGTGATCCTTGGCGGGTTTGGTGGCGAGACGGTCGCGCCCGCGGCCCCGGCCGAATCCGAGGCCCGGCCGGTCAAGTCAGGCAGCGCCGAGGAGGCTGCCAAAATCCTCAGTTCCGCGAAGAAGGTCATCATCGTCCCGGGCTACGGAATGGCGGTTGCCCAGGCCCAGCATGCGCTGCGGGAGATGGCCGACCTGCTCAAGGCCAAGGGCATAGAGGTCAAATATGCAATTCATCCGGTGGCAGGACGCATGCCAGGCCATATGAATGTCCTCCTCGCCGAGGCCAATGTCCCCTATGACGAGGTGTTCGAGCTCGACGATATCAATCCTGAGTTCGCTGAGACGGACGTCGCGTTCGTGATCGGCGCCAACGACGTGACGAACCCGGCGGCGAAGACCGATTCGTCCTCGCCCATCTACGGGATGCCAATCCTTGATGTCGAGCATGCCAAACACGTGCTCTTTGTCAAACGCAGCTTGGCTTCGGGGTACGCTGGAATCGACAACGAATTGTTCTACCGCCCCAATACAATCATGCTCTTTGGCGATGCCAAGAAAATGGTCGATGGCATCGTGAAAGCGTTGGGCTGAGCTTTGGGCCATGCCGTCTAAGGCAGCGTAACAGGCAGAGGGGCCTTCTCTCTGCCTGTTCCGTGTAATGAGCGCACGTTTCTTCGCCTTCTCATCCGGCTTCTTGGGGCTGGATTTCTTTCTCGCCGCGCTCACACATGCTCGACCGAAATAATCCCTCGCACTGACTTGAGCGCCCCTGCTATCTGCGCCGAGACGGAGAACTTTCCGGGCAATTTAATCTCCACCTCGCCATCTGAGGTGATGAGAACCAGCGAGACCTCGCCGTCTCCTTGGACGGAAAGCCTGCGCGCGATCTCGGGCAGCGGATGTTCGTCGCGTAGGGTGATCCGCAAACCCTTTCCAATGCGGCTTGCCGCCAGGTCGAGAGGCTCAACCGAAACGACGCGCATGCGCACATCCTCGCCTTCTACGGAAGCCTGAAAGCCAAGGAGAACACAGGCGCCTTTCTCCAGCAAATCGCGGTATTGATTGAGGCCTTCTTGGAAAAGGATCGCTTCATATTGGCCCGATCGGTCTGAAAGCTGAACAATCCCTATTTTCGCGCCCGATTTGGTCCGCCGCTCTGTCCTGTCGAGAACGGTTGCCGCAAGCCTGCCTGCCGATGCGCCTTGCTTGACGGCGGCCGCGAACTCCGCGAAGCGCTGCACCCCGAGGCGCGCAAGAATTCCAGCATAAGCATCGAGGGGATGGCCGGAGAGGAAGAATCCGATTGACTCGAACTCGCGCTGCAGCCGCTCGGCGAGCGGCCAGGAATCTGATTTCGGCAGTAAAATTGTGCCGGGATTTTCGGATCCGAACAAAGCGCTTTGACCGGCGAGGCGTTCTTCTTTCTGGCGGTTGGCAAACGCAAGAATGGCTTCGGCGCCTGCGAAGATTGAGGCCCTGTTTGGATCGAGCTCGTCGAAAGCGCCCGCCGAAGCGAGGCATTCGAGGGTTCGCTTATTGATTTCCTGGGGATCGAGCCTTGCCGCAAAGCCGGTCACGTCCGTGAAAGGCGCCTTGCCGGCTCCGCGCTGATTGATCGCTTCGAGCGCCCGCGCCTGCGCTTCTCCAACGCCCTTGATTGCGGACAACGCGTAACGAATCGCAGGCCTACCCTCGAACGAGGCAGGCTCGAAATCCGCTCCCGATGTCAGCACGGACGGCGGCAGCACTTTAATCTCCAGTCTGCGCGCCTCGGCACAAAATTCCGCGAGCTTATCGGTGTTCGATTTGTCGAGGGTCATCGAGGCGGCGAGAAATTCCACTGGATAATTGGCCTTGAGATAGGCGGTCTGATAGGCGATTAGCGCATAGGCCGCGGCATGGCTCTTGTTAAAACCATAATCCGCGAATTTCGCGAGCAAATCGAAAATTTCATCCGCCTTCGCTTGCTCAAGTCCGCGCTCAATGGCGCCGGAGACGAACCGTGCGCGCTGTGCTGCCATCTCAGCCTTGATTTTTTTGCCCATCGCGCGGCGCAGCAAATCGGCCTCGCCTAGCGAATATCCGGCGAGGACCTGGGCGATTTGCATCACTTGTTCTTGATAGATAACGACGCCAAAGGTCTCCTTGAGGATTGGCGCAATCTTCGGATGGATATAGTCCGGCCGCTCCTCACCGCGCTTGACTGCGCAATAGACAGGAATATTTGCCATCGGCCCAGGCCTGTAGAGGGCAACAAGCGCGACGATATCCTCAAACCTGTCGGCTCGCATATCGGCGAGCGCCCTGCGCATGCCTGCGCTTTCGAGCTGGAACACGCCGGCCGTCTCGCCTCGCTCGAGCATGCCATAAGTCTTCTCGTCATCGAGCGGAATGCTCGCAAGATCGATCTCGATGCCCCGCTTCTTGAGAAGCTTGATGCAGCTCGCGATGACCGTAAGCGTCTTGAGACCCAAAAAGTCGAATTTGACGAGACCAGCGGCCTCGGCCCATTTCATATTGAACTGGGTCGCGGGCATGTCAGACTTCGGGTCGCGATAGAGCGGCACAAGCTGCTCGAGCGGCCGGTCGGCAATCACGATTCCCGCTGCATGGGTCGAGGCGTTGGAATAAAGCCCCTCGAGTGTCTGCGCGATATTGAGCATCTTGGCGATGCGCGGATCAGCCTCTTGAGCCTCTTTAAGGCGCGGCTCCGATTCGATCGCTTGTTTAAGACTCACGGGCGCCGCGGGATTGTGCGGCACGAGCTTCGCGAGCTTATCGACCTGTCCGAGAGGAACTTGCAAAACGCGTCCCACATTGCGCAGCACGCCACGCGCAAGAAAAGTGCCGAAGGTGATGATCTGCGCCACTCTGTCCGCGCCATAGCGGCCCCGCACATAGGCGATGATCTCGTCGCGCCGCTCTTGGCAAAAGTCGATGTCGAAATCGGGCATGGAAACGCGCTCCGGATTAAGGAAGCGCTCAAAGAGGAGCCCGAAGCGAATGGGATCGAGATCGGTGATTGTGAGCGCATAGGCCACGAGCGAGCCCGCACCCGAACCGCGCCCCGGCCCGACCGGAATTCCGCGTGATTTGGCATATTTGATGAAATCCGCAACGATTAGGAAATAGCCGGGAAACTTCATCTTGATGATGATGTCGAGCTCGTAACCCAGTCTCGTGCGGTAGTCCTCCTCTGTTGCGCCAGGCGCCGGGCCATGCGCGGCAAGACGCTGGGCCAAGCCGGCTTCAGCTTGCGCGCGCAGCTCCCTGGCCTCGCCTTGCGCATCGGTTGCGGTGGAAAAGCGCGGCAGAATCGGCTTGCGGGTGAGCGGCCGGAAGGCACAGCGCAGCGCAATCTCCACGGTGTTGGCCGTTGCTTCAGGAAGATCGGAAAACAGCGCGCACATTTCCGCACGCGTCTTGAAATAATGCTCGGGCGAGAGCTGGCGGCGTTCGCTGTCGCTCAAGACACGCCCGTCGGCGATGCAGATCAAGGCATCATGTGCTTCGTAATCAGAGCGGGCAGCGAAGTAGACTTGGTTCGTCGCGGCAAGCGGCAAAGATTTTCGGTAGGCAAGGTCGAGCAAGAACGGTTCGATCGCCCGCTCGGAGGAGAGGCCGTGGCGTTGAAGTTCAATGTAAAGTCTGCCGGGAAAGAGCTTTTCGAGCAGTCCCGCCCGCGCGAAAGCCGCCTCTGATCTGCCTTGCGCGAAAGCCCGGTCAAGGGGCCCATCCGGCCCGCCCGTGAGGGCAATGAGGCCCTCCGTGCGCCCTTCGAGACGGGCGATGAGCACGTGCGGAGGCTCAGCGGGCGCCGGATCGAGCCATGCGCGCGAGGCAAGATGCTTAAGATTGTCATAGCCTGCGGCGTTCTTGGCCAAGAGAACGATGGGCAAACGGCTGCCGCCGGCCCCAGCCTTCGCATCCTGAAAATCAATTGTGATATTAATCCCCGTAATAGGCTGGACACCCTCTTTGGCGAGCTTTTCGGAAAACTCGAGAGCGCCGAAAAGATTGTTCGTGTCGGTCATCGCAAGCGCGGGCATCGCGTCCGCAATGGCAAGCGCGGCGAGCTTTGCGGCCGTGATGGCCCCTTCGCGCAGCGAATAAGAGCTGTGCACATGGAGGTGGATAAAGCCGGTATCTCTAAAGATCCGGCTCATCGAATCGGGCGGATTGCTCTCCGCGGTAAACATCATGGAGAGGCTTTTTTCGGGCGGCGGTGTTCTCGCGGAGCTAAGGCGAACGCCTTGCGATGATGGCCTGCCCCGAAGCCTTCTTCAAGCCATTAACCGGGCAATTCACCGGCTATGAACGCAATTTAGGGCCCGGCGGCGGGGGCAGCGAGTGCGCGCGCCCCTGGTTTAAAGGGCGGTCATGGCGCCCGCCGTGCTTGCGAAGCTGCGATTGAGAAGCCGGCGGTTAAGGAGCTCAGTAGGCCGCCCGGACGGGTTCGCCGCAAATATAGACCGGCACAATCTTCTGGCCCTCAAGAAGATCCCAGACCTCTTGGAAGGCATAGCAGTCCATCTTCGGCGGGCGGTAGACGTAATAATTGGGATAGGGCAGGCCGTAGAAAGGCATGGCCTCGACGGTCCCAAGCGGCCTTGCACTGGAGGGAGCAGGCATGAGGGTAAAGGCCAACCCAAATGCCAGAGCCGCAAAGCCAGCTTTCGCGCACTTCATTCCGAGTTCCTCCCGCCGGGAGAGAAGTATGGCATGGGCAATGGCAGAGGGCAAGCCAGCCGGGCGGAACAGATTTTCGACTATGAGCGCGTCATGCCTTTGCCCATCCAGCCTCAATCGGATGGCAAGGCGCTGACCGCGCCTTCCAGCGCACGCCGAGGTCCCTGACTTCGGCCTCGACGCATTCGACTTCAAGCCGCAGCGCCCGGCCCCCGGAAAAAATGAGCTCGATATATCCGGAGGGCGGTTGGGTTTCCTTAAACTGGATATCGAGGAGATTGAGAAGGAGATCTTGATCTTTGCAATTAAACCCGAGGCAGGAGGCCTTGAGGACCCTCCCGAAATGGAGCCCCGTCTGGCAACGCTCGCAGCCCGGGCGTCTGCCACTGTTTGAGACGGCCTTAAGCCAATCAAACCGCGACGCAACCATGGCGAACCGCTTCGACTGGGGCAGATAAGCCATGTCTCTGACCCGCACCAATGCGTCCTGAAGATTGGCCGCGACCACCGCGAGATCGTCGGCATCGAAGGCAATCAAGGGCGGGAGGTCTGGCATTCGCTCCTCAACCGGTCAAATCGGACTGCCTCGAGCTTGCTCCAGGGCAGCCGCAGGCCGTCTGGCCACAAGATTAGGTCGCTCCAACTCTTTTCAAGTCTAGCGAATTAGGCCAGCAAAAATAAATCTGTCAATCGGGGCGCTGTTTACAAGCCGCCGGCCAGGGCCACGTTGGGCCCCGCCCGGAGACCCTGCAAGCGCTTCCGGGGTGTTCCGGCCAGCCACGGGAGCGGCGTGGACCCCGCCCGCGCCGCGCGAAAGTAGCCGCGCGAAAGTAATGGTATATCCGGGAGGGCCCATTAAATTGGCGGCCGCAATTCGGGATTTTCCTCAACCTGCCGCGACGGGGTCCGCCGATCTAGTTTTATGAATTCAGCAAAGCCCTCCTCCCGCGCCGTTCAGGAGAAGACAGGCGCCACAACAGAGCAAGCGAGCTCTCACCCGCGTGCGCCCGCTTGCGCCCGCGCCGCTCAGCCACAGCCCGGAAGTCCTTTTGGCGGACGGGGGATCGTGATCCGCGGCGCGCGGGAGCACAATCTCAAGAATGTCGATCTCGTGATCCCGCGCGATAAGCTCGTGGTTTTCACGGGGCTCTCCGGCTCGGGCAAGTCCTCGCTGGCCTTCGACACGATCTATGCCGAAGGCCAGCGCCGCTACGTCGAATCGCTTTCAGCTTATGCGCGCCAGTTCTTGGAGATGATGCAAAAGCCGGACGTCGATCAAATCGACGGCCTTTCGCCCGCCATTTCCATCGAGCAGAAGACGACCTCGAAGAATCCGCGCTCGACGGTCGGCACCGTCACCGAGATCTACGATTATATGCGGCTGCTCTTTGCGCGGATTGGGATTGCCTACTCCCCGGCAACGGGGCTGCCAATCGAGAGTCAGACGGTCAGCCAAATGGCCGACCGGGTGCTTGCGCTCGCCGAAGGCACAAGACTCTACCTCCTCGCGCCCGTCATCCGCGGCCGCAAGGGCGAGTACCGCAAAGAGATCGCCGAGTTCATGAAGCGCGGCTTTCAGCGCCTCAAGATCGATGGCGCATTCTACGAGATTGCCGATGCGCCTCAGCTCGACAAAAAGCTCAAGCACAACATCGATGTGGTCGTGGACCGCATCGTGGTGCGGCCGGGAATTGAAGCAAGGCTAGCCGAGAGCATCGAGACCGCGCTCGAACTTGCCGATGGCATCGCGATCGCCGAATTGGCGGGCGAAGCCGATGAAAGCGGCGCTCCCAAGCGGCTTGTCTTTTCATCCAAATTCGCCTGCCCCGTCTCGGGGTTCACGATCCCGGAGATCGAGCCGCGGCTTTTTTCCTTCAACAATCCCTTCGGCGCATGCCCGCATTGCGGCGGGCTTGGGGTTGAGCAGACGGGAGACCCCGGCCTCATTGTCCCCAACCCCAAACTGAGCCTGCGCAACGGCGCGATTGCGCCGTGGGCGCGCTCAAGCTTGCCCTATTATCAGCAAACCCTTGAGGCGCTTGCCAAACATTTCAAATTCCGCCTCGATACGCGTTTCGAAAGCCTTCCGCAGCAAGCACGGGATGTAATCCTCTACGGTTCGGGCGAAGAGGCCGTGCGCTTCACCTATGATGATGGGCTGCGCAGCTACGATGTGCTGAAACCTTTCGAAGGCGTCGTGAAGAACCTCGAGCGCCGCTATCATGAGACCGAGAGCGAGTGGGCGCGGGAGGACATCGCGCGGTATATGACGGCGTCGCCCTGTTCGGCGTGCAAAGGAGCTAGGCTTCGCCCAGAGGCGCTCGCGGTGAAGATCGATGGGTGCAACATCAGCGAGCTGACAGAGCTCTCAGTGCGCGCCGCGCGCGAGTGGTTTGCCGCCCTGCCAGTGAAGCTCGATGCCAAGCGCGGCGAAATCGCGCGCCGCATTCTCAAGGAGATTTCGGAGAGGCTTTCCTTTCTCGTCGATGTCGGTCTCGATTACCTCACGCTATCGCGCTCATCCGGCACCCTCTCCGGCGGCGAGAGCCAGAGGATCAGGCTTGCCTCGCAAATCGGCTCGGGGCTTACCGGTGTGCTCTATGTGCTCGACGAGCCGTCGATCGGGCTGCACCAGCGCGACAATGCCAAGCTTCTTGGCACGTTGCGCCGGCTTCGCGATCTCGGCAATACTGTTATTGTCGTCGAGCACGACGAAGACGCAATTCTTGCCGCCGATCATATCGTCGATATCGGTCCAGGAGCTGGCATTCACGGCGGCGAGATTGTCGCGCAAGGCAGCGCGGCCGAAATAATGGCGAACAAGAATTCGCTGACCGGCCAATATCTCAGCGGCGTGCGGGAGATTCCTATTCCAGCCGGGCGGCGCACGCCAGATCCTGCGCGCGTGCTCACCGTCATTAACGCTAGCGGCAATAACTTGAAGAACATCTCGGCAGAGGTTCCTCTGGGCCTTCTGACTTGTGTGACCGGCGTTTCGGGCGGCGGAAAATCAACGCTGATTATCGAAACCCTCTATAAGGCCGCCGCGCGCCGCCTCAACGGCGCGGCGGAAAGTCCGGCCCCGCACGAGCGCATCGATGGCCTTGAACAGCTTGATAAGGTCATTGATATCGATCAATCGCCGATTGGGCGCACGCCGCGCTCAAATCCCGCGACCTATACGGGCGCTTTCACGCCGATACGGGAATGGTTTGCCGGACTCCCTGAAGCCAAGGCGCGCGGCTATCAGCCTGGGCGCTTCTCGTTCAATGTCAAGGGCGGCCGGTGCGAGGCATGCCAGGGTGACGGGGTTATCAAAATCGAGATGCATTTTTTGCCCGATGTCTATGTCACTTGCGACGTCTGCAAGGGCAAACGTTATGATCGCGAGACCCTCGAAGTGAAATACCGCGGCCGTTCGATCGCCGACGTTCTCGGCATGACGGTTGAAGAGGCTAGCCAGCTCTTTAAGGCCGTGCCCGCGATCCGCGAGAAGCTCTCGACGCTTTCGCGCGTCGGCCTCGGCTATATCAAGGTCGGCCAGCCGGCTACAACGTTGTCGGGCGGCGAGGCGCAGCGGGTCAAGCTGGCGAAGGAGCTGTCAAAACGCGCAACGGGCCGCACGCTTTACATTCTCGATGAGCCGACAACGGGGCTGCATTTTCACGACGTCGCCAAGCTCCTCGAAGTGCTGCATGAGCTTACGGCCCAAGGCAACACCGTAATCGTAATTGAGCATAATCTCGAAGTCGTGAAAACGGCCGACTGGATCATCGACCTTGGCCCAGAGGGGGGCGATGGCGGAGGCAAGATCGTGGCTGCTGGCCCGCCGGAAAAGATTGCGAGAGCTAAGCAAAGCCACACCGGGCGCTATTTGCGTGAAGTCCTCGAGCGGCGAGCCTTGCCTGGAGACCGCCAGCAGACGGTGTAAGGCCCCGATCAAGGGGCCACGCTCACATTTTATTGGCCCGCTTTTGTGCCTCATCGAGCGAGATTTCCTTGCCCGAGTCGTCGACATAATGCATATCGAACTTGGCGTCGCTTACGGCATAGATCAGGCACCCGTTGCTGGCATCACAAATAAAGCGGTGCGGATGTTTGGAAGGCTGCATCACATAGCCGCCCGCCACGACCGGTCTCGCGGCTTCTCCTTCCACTTGCATGGTTCCGTTACCCTTGACAATCACAAGCTGCTCGTTGGCACTGTGCCAATGCATTGCGGTGTCGCACTTAGGAGCAAATTTCAGCAGGACGGTCGAGGGGCCGCTCGCGGGGTTGCCCGAGACGACACCCACGGCCAGACATTCCGGCACACCCGGGAAATTCTTGTAAGTCAATTCGTCAGGCGAAGCGAATTTTGGCTGCGTCTGCCCGGCTGAAGCGAAGCCCGGGATGCTAAGTCCCACTAGGCCCAGAACAAGCGCGAGTCCGTTCTTCATAGCTTACCTCCCTGCCGTAGCCTCGCTCACGCAAGGCGCGGCAATGGATAACCTCGCTCGCACTTAGCGGGTTCCTTTGCACCAAAATCAACGTTGGCCCGCGCATTCCGCTCCACTCAGAGTCAAACCGCGGCCTCTCAAATCGACGGAACCTCCCAGCCCGGCCGAGTTGCGGCCGCATGCGAAGCACAGCGTGAGGACGAGGCTAAGCATGTATCATTATCACCATGTGAAAAAGCTGAAAGGCGAATTCGGCGCGGTCGATGCCGCAGGGCCATCGAGCGATGAGAGAGCCTTCCGCCAATTCAATCCGGCTTAATCCGGGCGCGATGGAGGTCTCAAGGCACTGAATGCGCGTAAGCCTCACGCAAGGATAGACGCCCATTCTGGCCGCACATCCTAGCTCCTGTTGCCGTGGCCCCAGATATGCAAAAAAGCATAACACGGCTCCGGTTTTAATATTGCTGCCGCGGGGCCGGACGGGGTATTTTGCGCTGCAGCAAAATAAAACACGAGGGCAGCGGCCACAGCCAAAAGGGGGTTGCGTACAACATCAAGCGAAAACTCCGCGAAAGAGTGTCGTGCGAGAAGCGTGCCGCGCGTTAGGGATGTGAGCAAGCGAGGCGGCAAGTGCCGGGACAGTGTGCCGGTGACTTGCGATCCTTCTCGCAGCAGAGGTGGTGATCAAGCTCGTGTGCCCTGGGAAGCTCTCCCCTGGGCTGTAACGGAGCCGCAACTAGCCCATTGCGGCACTTCGGCCACGCTGGCGAGCCCGGCGCCATTGTGCCCGCCAGCCAGAAGCGCCCGCCGCTCCTCCCCGGCGGGCGCTTTCTTTTGAGGCAAAGCGTGCCAGAGCGTTCAAACGAGCCATCACATCAAACCGCGCAACATCAAACCGCGCATGAGACCGAAACGCGCGTGAGACCGAAACGTGCATGAGACCGAAACGCGCGTGAGACCGCAGAAGTGGTGTTATGCTTGCGCCCGCTTCTTGCGCCTTTTGCTAAACCTCAATTCAGGCTCAACCCCAAGCCGGGCCCCTTGATATCTGCGGCTGCACCACGCTTGTTGCATCTGTTCGCCTGCGAGCAAGGCCCTCGCTGCGGGTCGCGCCTGGTCAATCGATTGAGATGAGAAGAGTCTGAGTTTGGGCCGAAAGGGCAATGTTTAATCCAGCAGCACGGCGCATATGCACAGAAGAGGTTCAATGGCTGCGGCCAAGAGAATCGGTCGATCAAACGATACCGTTACAGCCGGACGATCGATTGTGCAGATAAGCCCATATGCTCATTCATTTCATCACAACGATTTGACGGCTGCGGCAAATCGGTGTTGGCCGGAACCGTCTGTCCAATCGGAAGTTCAAGGATACATCTTATCCTGAAGGTGCACCGAGTCCTGAAGGTGCACCGAGCGGGCCTAAGACGCCTCCCTTCGCCTAGGCCCAGCCTCCAGGAAATAATCCCGAACGAATTGGAGAAACCGATGTCTATGACCTTCGGGGAAACCCTCACGCGGGAGCCTGCCGCATATGGCGGCTTTGCGGATGCGATTGGTGGCATCGCCACCATTGTCCTAGCCATACTAGCTTTAGCGGGAATATACCAAGACGTTCTTGGCAGTATAGCGGTCATCGTCTTTGGCGTGGCGTTGCTCATCCAAGGCGGCACCATGCTGGGTGAATGGGGCCAGCTCATTTTTCCAATGTCCGGAGGAGCAAGAGGAGCAACTGCGGTGCAGTTTAGCGGCGGCAATTCGCTGGCGGCCGTCTTCCTAACTGGCTGCGCGGGCATCGTGCTCGGCATTCTTGCGCTTATCGGCATTCACCCGGCCGTTCTCGTATCCGTGGGCGTGATCGCCTTCGGCGCGGCTCTGGTGCTCGGCAGCCATGCCGTCTGGCAGCTTTATATCCTTAAGCGCGCCTCGGCGATGACGATGACGGGCACGGCGGCTGGCCAGATTGGCGGCGAGTTCCTGGCGAGCGAGATGGCATCCGGCTCCGCCGGTATGCAGGCGCTTGGCGGCCTTTCCGCGGTCGTTCTCGGCATCTTGGCCCTCACCAATGCGACCTACGCCGCAACGCTGTTCCTCGTTGCGCTCATTGTGCTGGGTGCAATCGTTGTGCTGACCGGGAGCACCCTCACAGGGATCGTGCTGAGCTTCATGCCGCGCGGCGGCGAGTACCGCTACGAAACGCGGACCGGCCAGGCCGAATAAGCCGGCAACCGGCTCCCATGAAGGGCTGCGCTAAACGGCGCAGCCTTTTTGATGAGATGCGGCCGAACTTCAACAGCGCTGCGAGAATTCAAAGAGCTGCAAAAATGCTCTAAGCTCTGGTCCATGCCCGGCTGCTTTAACCCTGTCTCTCCGGTCCACATCATTGGCGGCGGCCTTGCCGGAAGCGAAGCCGCGTGGCAGATCGCCCAGAGGCGCATCCCCGTAGTCCTGCATGAAATGCGTCCGGAGCGCCAGACTCCCGCCCATCGCACGAGCGGCCTCGCCGAGCTTGTTTGCTCCAACTCATTCCGCGCCGACGATCCGGCGACGAGCGCAATCGGCATCTTGCACCGGGAGATGCGCCGCCTCGGCTCGCTCATCATGGCTGCGGCGGACGAGCATAAGCTTCCAGCGGGCGGTGCACTCGCGGTCGACCGCAATGGCTTTTCTGCGCGCGTCACACAGGCTATCGCCGCGCATCCCCTGATTCGGCTTGTTCGCGAGGAGGTCGCCGGACTGGCGCCAGAAGATTGGAAGAATGTGATTATCGCCACAGGGCCTTTGACCTCGCCGGCGTTGGCGGAGGCAATCCGGGCGCGAACTGGCGAGCGGGATCTTGCCTTTTTCGATGCCATCGCGCCCGTGGTCCATCGCGACTCGATCGACATGAAAAAGGCCTGGTTCCAGTCGCGCTACGATAGAGCGGGACCGGCTGGAAGCGGCGCCGATTACATCAATTGCCCGATGATGCAGAGCGAGTACTGTGCTTTCGTCGATGCGCTTGTTGCGGCCGACCGCGCGGGCGCGCATGAACTTGCCGGCGATGGCACACCTTATTTCAGCGGGTGCCTGCCGATTGAGGTGATGGCGGAGCGCGGGCGCGAGACCTTGCGGCACGGGCCGATGAAGCCTTTCGGCCTCACCAATCCGCACACTCCGGCCATCAAACCCTACGCCGTCGTGCAGCTGCGCCAAGACAATGCGCTTGGCACGCTTTACAATATGGTTGGCTTCCAAACAAAGCTTAGGCACCAGGCGCAAATCGAGATATTCCGCACCATCCCAGGGCTTGAGAATGCGCGCTTTGCCCGCCTTGGCGGGATCCACCGCAACACGTTCTTGAATTCCCCCAAATTGCTCGATAGCGAGTTGCGGCTCAAGTCCGATCCGAGGATTAGGTTCGCGGGACAAATCACCGGCTGCGAAGGATATGTTGAGAGCGCCGCGATTGGTCTTGCTGTTGGGTTGATGGCGGCCGCGGAGCGCAAAGGCGAGCCCTTCGCGCCTTTGCCGCCTACCACCGCTCTAGGCGCGCTGGTCAATCACATCACCGGCGGCCACGTCGCGGTGATCGACGAGGGGCCGCCGTCGTTTCAACCGATGAACGTTAATTTCGGGCTCTTCCCGCCGCTCGAGAGCGAGAGGGATGATGAGCGTCTGCGGCGCAGACCCCGGGGGCTTGACCGCAAGGCCGCGATCAGCCTGCGCGCCGCGCGCGATCTCGAGAGTTGGCTTGCAAAGAGCAGCTTCTATGCCGCCGCATGAACAGCTTGCGAGCAGCTCGCCGGAATTCGCCAGCAATATCACGGCTGAAATACCCGGCAAACCGGCTTTGGCGCTGTCCGGCACGCGAGCGCCGCACGCGCCAGCTCTGCTCAGCCCGGCCGCTCGCAGGCTCGCGGCCGGCCTGCGAACGGCAATGTGTGGCCTGACCGCCTGCCCGCTATTGGCCGCTTCGAATTGGAAACGCAAATGCCAAACGCGCTATAACGAATTTTCTCCTCTCCCCTCTTTAGCCTTTCTCCTCACAGCGCCTGCCCTCGCGGTCAGCATGGACAAGAGCGCAAATCCCCCGGGAGGAGTGCAAGATCGTGATCGAGAGCACGCCGATCGAAATTTCTGCCTGTCAGCCGGAGTACTCGAACGAAAAGTATTGCACTGCGCTCAGCTGGCAGAACCATTGTGGTCTTTGATTTGGGCAGCCCAAGCGTGCGCGACCTTCCGGTTGAGATACGGATTTTAAAAGACTCTCTTGTTCCCTTTTCACACGGCTCCGAGGGCGCCGCCGTGCTCGAGATTTTTTCTACCCAGAAGAGCCGCAAGCACAAAATCTTGTCGATCGATCACACTTTCGAAGGCGGCCAGCTCATGGTGAGCCTTATTGGAGCGCGCGGCGAGCGCAGCACGGCCGAGTTCAAATTCTCCGCTGGCCAAACGTTTTTTGGGCTTTTGCGCTGGCTCCTCGGAGGCGCTCTGCTCCTTGGGCTCTTTGTCTTCTACTGGCAGCACAACGCGCGCAGGCCGAAGCCGTCAGCCGCGGCCAAATGAACTGAGGCCATCTTGACTCTCGATGCATCCCTTCGAGAGGGCTTCTTCGCCGCCCTTCATGATGCCGGAATTCCGCGCGTGCCACAGGAATTCTCGGTCACGCCCTGCTCTCAGCTTATTCGGCGCGCGCTTTTTTTGGAAGTTGCGCGCTTCATCCGTGTCTTTGACGAGGTAACGAACCGTGAGTCCTGGCAAGCCAAGGCATGCCAAGAGGTTTTTGTCACGCAGCCGAAGCGCCGCGAGATTTGCTTCTTCAGCGCGTGGGATTTTCATCTTACGGCTGAGGGAGGTTTCAAGCTCATCGAGTTCAACGACAATGGCTCGGGCTTCCTTTTCGCCAACATCATCAACGCCCTCTATTGGGAAGCGGCCGGCTTTGGCGCAAACGGGGAGATCGCGGCTCCAGCCTCTTTGCCTCAATTCAGACGGCAGATCGCAGATTTCGTAGAGCAAGAGGCGAGGGCTTTCTTTGGCGAAATTCCGCAGGGGCTCTTTCTCATCCTCGATGACGAAGAGTCCTTGCGCAGAGGCAAATTCCGGCAAGAGCACGCGCTGCTTTGCGATATTTTGCGCGCTCGCGGCTTCCAGACACAAGTTGGAACGGCGGCGCAGACAAGCTGGAATGGCAGTCAGCTGTTTTTTGAGCAGTCGCCCGTCAGTTTTATCGTCAACCGCTCGACGGACTTTCTTTGGCAATCTCCCGCGTTCTCGGCGCTGCGGGCGGCTCATGAGAAAGGCTTGGTTTATGCCGCACCCAACCCGTTCACATATTCCACGCGAAGCGGCAAAAGGCTGCTCGAATGGCTCTCCTTCCCGCACTGGGATGAAGAGCTGGGCATCAAGCCTTCTGAGAGGCAACTTTTGAGCGCCCATGTGCCCGAAACGCATCTGCTGCGCCCAGAAAATCTCGACTGGCTGGCAGAGCATAAAGATTCGTTCGTATTCAAACCGGCGCACGGTTTTGCGGGCCACGGGCTCCTCGATAGCGCGCATGCCGGGCGTGCACGGCTGCGGCGCCTCCTCAAGCAGGGCGAATCCTATGTTGCGCAGAGGCGGGTTCCAAAGGCCTCCATCGATTTTGACGGCGTGCCGCTGTGGACGGATCTCAGAGTTTGGGCCTGCCGCGGCGAGATCTTTCTCATTTCAGGGCGGGCCTCACGGCGCGAAGAGCGGCTGGATCTCGCGCCGCCAGGCGGCTGGCTGCCAACGTATGTGTCTTTATAAAAAGGCGGCGCTATTCGTGTACTCCTGGGACCAAAATAAAAGTTGAGCCGGGCGGAACGCGATTTAGAGTGCGGTACCGGACAATACATCCGCCGCGAGACCCCCAAAGAGTAGCAGCCCTGCATTGCGGTTCGACCTGAAAAGGCGCAGCGCCATCACACCGTCGGCGGGATCAAGCCGCAGGGCCTGCCAGGCGAGGTGGAGCGCGAACAGAAAGAGGCCCGCCTGCGCCAAGAGCCCCGTATGCGCGCTCGCCAGCGCCGCTTCCATAAAAATAGCTGAGGCCGCATAAAGACCCGCAACCCCGCGCCGCAAATGGGGCCCGAAGAAAAGCGCGCTCGACCCGATTCCCGCGAGCGCATCATCCTCGATGTCCTGAACGGCATAGATTGTATCGTAGCCGATGGTCCAGAACACCGCACCGAGATAGAGCAAGACGGGCGCGAGCGCGAGCGATCCCGTCACGGCGGGCCAGCCAACAAGCGCGCCCCAGGCAAAGGCCATCCCGAGGACGGCTTGAGGGAACGAGGTCACCCGCTTCATGAAAGGGTAAAGGGCTACGGCGCCAAGCGAGGCAAACCCCATGGCAATGGTGACGGCATTGAAATTGAGCAGAACCGCAAGCCCGCCCAGGCATTGCGCGGCGAGAAAAAAGAGCGCCCCTTTCACACCCACGCGGCCAGAGGCGAGCGGGCGGCCCTTGGTGCGCGCGACCTTGGCATCAATCTTCCGGTCGGCGATGTCGTTGTAGGTCGAGCCAGCCCCACGCATGACGACGGCACCGGCAAAAAACAGTGCAAGATCGCGCCAATGGAGGGGCGCGCGCTGGCTGATGCTTGCAAGCGCACTCGACCACCAACAGGGCAGGAGAAGGAGCCACCAGCCGATTGGCCGGTCGAGGCGGGCGAGCTGCAGAAATGGGTGAAAGCGCGGCGGCGCCCAGCGGAAAAGAAACTGGCTCTCAACGGAATCGGGCAGCGCCTCAAAGCCGGTGCTCGCACTGGAGGCGCTTGCGCTGCTCGGCTCCCGCGCGGGCGCTCTGGGCGGCGCCGCGCGCCTCATCAGAGCGGCCCGGCAGGAAGCTTTGGCTGCGGCACGTTGAGAGCGCCCTGCTGCGCTTTTTTCATCTGCGCCGCCACAGCGCAGGCCTGGTTAGCGATCTGAGCGGATTTGCCGTTGCTCTCGCTGATATTCCTCAGCGCCTCGTCGGGAACCGAGCACCAGTCCTTGTTTTTCGTGAGGTAAGCGATGAGCTCGCGCTCGGCGGCAACAAGCGCGCGCAGCTTGGGGCAGGACGCTACCGGATCAAGCTGCTTCTTTTGGCCGCCGCCCTGCGCCATGCGGTTGAGCTGTTCGATGATGCCTTGGCGCTTTTTAGAAAGCGCGCCAATATCCTGATTGCAGTCGCCAGCTTGCGCCGCGCTCGATAGGAATAGGAGGGCCGCCGCGCCGGGCAGCAGTTTCGCAAAGAAATGCCGTCTGCGCGGTGCGGCATGCATTGAGCATTGCGTTGGCATGCGTGCTGTCCCGGCTTCCTAAAGAGCAGTTGACTGGGGTCGCCTCTTGCCGCGATAGAGCGCGGCACTCAAGACGCACCCTCATACCAAAGACGGGGCGGCATAGGCAAGGGCGGCGCGGCTGCCGCCTTTGTTGTCCAGCGAGCAAATCATGGCCCGTTACGATTTCGCCGCGCAAAGGCTCTATGTAAACGCGCTGCTCGCCGGAGGGGCGCGAATCGAACTCGACCGCGGACAAGCCAATTATGTCCGCAATGTGTTGCGCCTTTCAGAGGGTGCCAAGCTCCTCGTTTTCAATGGCACCGACGGCGAGTGGGAGGCAAGTGTCGCTACATCCTCCCGCAAGGGCGTTACCCTCGCCGCTGAAAAAAGGACGCGCCCGCAAGATCAGCCGGGCGATCTGCACTATCTCTTCGCGCCGCTTAAACAGGCGCGGCAAGACTACATGATTGAAAAAGCGGTCGAAATGGGCGCGTCGGTGCTGCGCCCCGTGTTTACCTCCCGCACCCAGCCAAGCCGCCTCAGCGCCGCGCGACTGCGCGCGCACGCCATTGAAGCTGCCGAGCAATGCGGAATTCTTGCAATTCCCGAAATCGCAGAGCCGGTGAAGCTCGACGCATTGCTTGCCGGATGGGATCAGCGCCGCCTTCTTGTTTTTTGCGACGAAGAGGCCCCCGTTGAGAGCCCGATTGCCGCCCTCGAGGCGCGCAAGCGAAAAGGAGAGCGCCTGCCTCTCGCAGTTCTGATCGGCCCCGAGGGCGGTTTCGGCGATAGGGAGCGCGAGGCGCTCCTGCGGCAACCAGCGGTTCTGCGGCTGCCGCTTGGTCCGCGGATTTTGCGCGCCGATACGGCGGCTGTCGCGGGGCTTGCGCTCGTGCAAGCGGTCCTCGGAGATTGGGAGGCTAAGCGTTAACGGATCATTATATCGCCTTAATGTAGGATCAATAAAACCGTCTCAAGGCGAATCAATGAATTCCTTCGGCCCCAAATGAAATTGCGCGATTTCTTAGTTTCTATTGGCTGCTGCGCTGCGGCCCTCGGCTTGTGTTCCGGGAAACCGCTCAAGGCCGCAGGATTGGACTCCGCGAGCGAGGCTTCGCAATCCAATCTTGATTGCGCCGGTCCGGAGCCTGCCGCGGCAAATTGCGAGCGTATCGGCGGCCACTTGCGGGTTGAATTTAGCGAGCGCATTCCTGACGTGGCGCCGGGTGTGAGATCCGGCGCTTCGCCTGTTGCGGTGCGCTCGGACGGCACGCCGCAGTCAAGCCGCCGCATCTATCTCCCTGGCGGCCACGGAGGTTTCGATCCGTTCCGGCGCTAAGGGCCGCCCGGGAGCCCCTCTTGCCGGGGGTCATTGGCGTGATGTTTCTTGAATGACGCAAATGGATGCCTCTCCCCAACGCCGCAGCCGTTGATGGGGAGCGGGCTTTCCTTGCCACTGGCAAGCCATACGTCGTGCACCCTGCCACCTATTCCTTCGGAGCTGCGCCAGCAGACTTCGGCTTCGCCAGCCTTGGAATCGAAGAAGACTGTGACATTGTTTCCGCCGCAATCCTCGCCGTTGGTGCAGGCCCAAGCCGCAAACAGCCCATTGCCGTCGCTTTGCACCGGCGCATCAGGAGCATGCGCATCCTTGGCCACAAATTCCACAAACCGGGCACCCATGGCGGCACGGAGGACCTCTTCAACTGCTGGCTGATCCCAAAGCGATTTGCCTCCGGCCACCTTGTCGGAAGGGTATAGGCCCTTCCATTGCCCGACGATCGACAGATCGGAGGCCGCCGCAGTTTGGGAGCAAAGCGCACTAAGGATCGCGCCGAACACTGCCCAAAGCACGGGCGCTTTGCTCCGCTCCGATGCCTCCCGCATAGGTCCAGGGATGTTAGTAGGCGCATTCTTCAAAAACCGGTTCAACGCTTGCCCCCCATTCTTTCTTAAATCTTTTGATGAGCCGCTCGGCCTCGCTGCCCTCCGCGAGGACCGCATCGAGCGGATCGAGAAATTGCGTCTCGTCAAAGCCCTTTCTGTCGAGTTTGCTCCGCTTGGCAAGGCCCGAGCGCGCTATGGCGAGCGCCTCGGCCGCGATCTCGCGCAATTTGCGGCCGCAAATGAGAGCCCTGAGCCCCAGGCGCGGCACATCGGCGCGTAGCTGTTCGCGGTCCTCAGCTCCCCAGCCTTTTACCAGGTCGAAGCCAGCATCGAGCGCGCTAGGCTCGTAAAGGAGCCCGGAGAAGAGGGCTGGAAGCGCCGTCAAGAAAGGGCGCGCTCCTGCATCGGCTGCGCGCACCTCAAGATAGCGCTTAAGCCGCACTTCCGTAAAGATCGTGGTGAGATGGTTGGCCCAGTCGGCGATGGTTGCCCGCTCGCCGGGGAGCTGCGCGAGTCTTCCCGCCATGAGATCGCGGAAGCTGCCGCCCGCGACATCATGGTAGGTATCGCCTCGCTTGACAAAATACATCGGCACCGAGAGCGCATAATCGGCATAGCGCTCGAACGACATGCCTTCCTCAAAGACAAAAGGAAGCATGCCGGTGCGGTCTTGATCGGTGTGCCGCCAAATTTCGGAACGCTCGGAAAGAAAGCCATTGAGCTTGCCTTCGGTCAAAGGTGAGTTGGCGAACAGGGCAGCGGCAAGCGGTTGCAAAGCGAGCGAGACCCGGAATTTTTTGACCATATCCGCTTCGCTCGAAAAATCGAAGTTCGCTTGTACCGTGCAGGTGCGAAACATCATCTCCAGGCCGCGCGATCCGGCCTTCGGCATATATCTGACCATGATGGCGTAGCGATGCTTCGGCATCATCGGGATCTCGCCGAGCTGCCATTTCGGGTTGACGCCGAGGCCGAGAAAGCCAATCCCGAGCGGCTCGGCCACTTCTTTTAGGATCGCAAAATGGCGTTCGATCTCCGCGGCGGTTTCGTGGATGGTTGCAAGCGGCGCGCCCGAGAGTTCGAATTGGCCGCCCGGCTCGAGCGAGATCGCTGCCCCGCTTACGGCATCATAAAGCCCAATGAGATTCTCGCCGTCATTGACCGGCTCCCAGCCAAGCCTTTCTTGCATTCCCTCGAGAAGTGCGCGGATGCCGGCACGGCCGGAGCCAGCCACGCCATTATAGGGCACCGGCGCGTGTGACTCGCGGTAAAAAGGAAATTTCTCGTGCTCGGTGCCGATCCGGAATTGGTCCGGCGGCTTTACGCCCTCTTCGAGCCATGCAACGAGCTCGCGGCGCGACGTGACAGGGCTTGAGTCCGTTACGTCGCGCGCCGTCATGCTTCTTCATCTGCCCTAACGAGGAGGATTTCACCCGGTGCCATAAGGTCCAGGCAGCGGTTTCCAGTGCCGCCGCCGCTAAATAGGCGGGCCCGCACGATGGTGCAATGCAGCCCCGGCCTACGGGACACGGCAAGCTTCCAGCAATAACGGCGGGCTGCCCTACTCCCGCTTGGCGCCCATGATCCGGTCGAGCTCAGCCTTGATGTCGGCTAGCGGATCGGCGGGCTTGGGCATCTCTTGTCCCTGGCCGGCCGGGGAAGGCGCGATGGATTCTGGCGCAGACCGAGAGGCCTGAGACTGCGGCGGGACCGAAGGCGGAATGCCCGGCCGCAGCATCTTGGTTAAAGCATCCAGGGTTGCTTTAATTGAAGTCGCATCAAGACCGCGGGCCTCGGGCGCGGGGGCTTGCGCCTGAGGCGGGGCGGCGCTTGTCCCAGTGCGCCCTCTGCTAAATAGGCTTGCCAGTATGGCCGCCAAGAGTCCCCCAAAGCCGCGCCCAGCGTGCGCCGGGGAGGATTCAGGCCGCGGGCCAGCTTCGCTTCCGCCGCCGCCTAGGATCTGGCCCAAGATAGAGCCAAGACCGCCGCGCCCGGCTGCTGCCGCGAGTTCGCCTAAAATGCCGCCAAGGCCCTGATTCTCCAATGACTTATTAAGCCCGCCGAGGATCATCGAGACGATCACCGGAAGCATTTGGGAGAGCGTCTCCGGGCTTATCCCTGCCGCGCTTGACGCCCGGAAAAGGATCATCTCGCGCGCGCTGCCAGGGCCAAGGATTTCGTTCAAGGCCTCGCGGCTGCCGCTCGCGGACCGCGCGGCAGCAGCAGGATCTGTAAACGCCGCAAGATGTTGGCTATCCGCCAGGCTGCTGGCCAAGAGACCGGCCGCAGCCGGTTCCGAAGTTTGCTTGAGGAGCCGTTCGGAGAGCTCGGGCAAGAGAGCCCTGACAGCAGCATCCGCCTCCTCCGGCGTGAGGTTGAATTGGGCGGCCAGATTCTGGATCGCCTGGCCGCCTTGGGCGCTTTGCAAAATCTCGTAGAGGTTCGACATGGCAGTCCTCCCTGAGAAGCCCGGCACGGGGCCGGCCGGATCGATGCCCGGCTCTTACAAAGGGATCCTACAAAACCTTGCTTCCTTTTGCGAGGCGCCCGGTGACTTTATAGGCGGCTGCCACGGCTGCAGCGCCGAAAAGAGCAGAGCCAGCGATAAGGCCGGCATAGCCGCCCTCGGGCCCGAAGCGGCTTGCGCCAATTGTCACGAAGGGCAGCGTGCCAAGGGTTGCACGGCCCCAATTCATGAAGGTTGAGAGCAGCGGAAAACCGAGATTGTTGAAGGCCGCGTTGGCGACAAAAATAGCCCCCAATGGCAGCCAGAGCGCACCGCTATAGGTGCAAACAAACACGATTAGCTTTGCCGTCTCGCCCTGCGCTTGGAATAGGCTCGTGATAAGGGGCGCCGCGAATCGCAGGATAATCGACACGCCGAGCACATAAAGCGACGCAAACGTCAGGCAATCGGTCAGGACTTGCCGCACCCGGCCCAAGAGCCTTGCACCGAGATTTTGGCCCATGATCGGGCCAACCGAGCTTGAAAGGGCAAAGAGGACGCCAAAGGCAACTGGGGTGAGGCGGTCAATGATTGTGAAGGCCGCGACCACCGGCTCGCCGAAATGGGCGAAAATTTTGATCGTGTAGGCGTTGGCAAAGGGCGCGGCGAGATTGGTCAAAATGGCGGGTACGGCAATCCCCATCATCGGGGCCAAGTCGGCTAGCACCCCTCGGGCAGCGGGCTTTGCAATAAGATCATGCTTGCCAGCCGCGCCTTGAAGGCCAATGGCCAAAGCGACGGTGCGGGCAATCACGCCTGCAATTGCCGCGCCCGTGATTCCGAGGCCGAGGCCGAAGATGAACAACGGATCGAGAACGGCAGTTGCAATCGCGCCCCAGAGCGTGACATGCATCGAACCTTTTGCATCGCCTGCTGCGCGCAAGATGCTCGCGAGCGCCATACCGAGCCCGAGCAGAATCATCGCGGGCAGCGAGATCGCGAGATAGACCGAAGCGGCCTCAAGGGTCACATCGCGCGCGCCGAGGAGAATTAGAATCTCCCGCCGGAAGAGCCAGGCAGCGGCGGCCACCGGCGCAGAGGTCAAAGTGGTGTGTGCGAGACCCGAGGCCGCAAGGCGCCGGGCGGCGGCTTTGTCGTCCGCGCCAAGCGCGCGCGAGACGAGCGCGCCAATCGCAATCGACACGCCGATGTTGATTGAAATTAAGAAAAAGAGGACCTGGCCCGCAAAGCCAACGGCGGCGGTGAGCCTCGGATCGCCAAGGCGCGAAATCCAAAAAAGCGAGAGGAGATCGACGGCAAAGATAGCCATCAGCCCGGCCGAAGTCGCAGCCGTCATGACGATGACGTGCCGCATCGTCGAGCCTTCGGTGAAGACCGCGCGCGGTTTCGATTTAGCGCTCAACGGAGGAGTCAATCGATGCTCCGTTCTTCGCGGACAGGAGGTTAGCCGGCTGATGCAAGAGGCCGGCATCAACCAGCATGGCAAGCGGGGAAGCTCGGGACCAATCGCCGCCGCCGTTCAAACCTTGGGCGCGGCCCAGAAAACCATGTCGCGCATGACCTGCTCCAAAGCGAGATTAAGCGCTGCCGCCACGGCTTCCGGTTCACCTGAAGCCGCGGGACATACGGCGGTAAAGAGCCTGCTCGCAGCAACCCGCCCGCTTGCACTGGCAAGCTGCGCCTCAATCTCCACGTTGACTGCTCCGCGCGTACTGTCAAACTCGAAACGCCTGATTGCCGTCTCGAGTGTGAAATCCGCACGCATTCCCGGCCGGCCCACGGCGCGCAGGACGTGCGCATCTTGAAAGCTTTCGATGAGGCGGTTTTGGACCAGCGCGGGAAGCCTGTCCGCCCATTGCGCGCCGGACAGATAAGAAATCGACTGGCTATCGGTGCGCACGACGATGCGATCGGAGTTCTCGGGCGAAATGGCTTGCGGCACAGCAACAGCGAGCTGGCCGCGCGCGGGACCTGCGCCGCGGGCTCCCCTCACAGGCGTCAGATCAAACGTCACCTTGGGCGGCGCGCTGGCGCATGCAGCAAGGAAAAACAACAGTGTTCCGGCAATCAAGACCAGCCTCAGGCGGTGGAAAGCGGGCAAAGCGCGATGGAGAATGGCGCAAGCGTTTGCATTTCGCATTCCGGCTTAACCCGCTCCTAACCGGCGGGGCCAGTATCCGCCATAGCTTGCGCTAGTATCAAGCTGCACTTGCGTCAAGTTGGCGAGCCTGGCCTTGCTGCCCGCTTCAACGGCTGCCCGAATATTCAGGCATTTGCGGCGATTTGCCGAAGAGGAGCTGCTGCGGGTTTTCGCCGAGCGAGCGCACGACCCGGTTGACCTCTTCAAGCGTTTTCCTGCCCTCAACCGCCAAGGCTTCGTACTGGCGAAGGCCACTGCCCGTAAATTTGTTAATGTTCTCGCCGATCACTTTGACTCTTGCATCGAGATTATCGGCAGCCTTCTTGATCGATTTGGCCGCCGCCGCGACCTCGCCAAAGGGCCCCTTCGATTGATCGGCCGAAAGGAGACTGCTGAGATTATCCGCCGCCTTGCCGAGCTTTTGCGAAAGCGATTCGAAATCGGCAAAAAGAGTCTTGATCTCGCCCGAATTCTCGGCGAGCGCGCCGGAGAATTTTTCGATGTTCTTGAGCGAGGCCGAGACGGACCCGGAGTTCTCGTCGAGGAGGTCATTGGCCTTTGTAAAAAAGTCGGCGGCCTGCGCCGCCACTTGGCGCGCAGTGGCAACGAGATCCTGGAAGTCCGAGCGCTCGGCATAGATGATCCCGGGCTCCCCTGGGTTCGATGGGAGGGCCGGTGCGTCGCGCGCGCCGCCTATCAGCGCAACGGAGGCAACGCCGGTGAGGCCCGTGTATTCGAGCCGCGCCTTGGTGTCGCTGCGCACCGGCGTGTCTGAGTTGATGGCGATCATTGCGTAAACGCGGGAGGGATCTTGCGGCATGATGTCGATTTTCGTGACCTCGCCCACGCGCACGCCGTTGAAAAGCACCCAGCCGCCAACCGAAAGGCCGGAAACCGATCCTGGGAAAACGACCTTGTAAGGATTTCTCCCGCCGCCTGGCTTTTCGGCACCCGAGAACCACAAGACGAAGCCAAAAGCGGAAGCGATCACCGCCAAAGTGAAGAGGCCGATCAAGGCATAGTTGGCGCGAGTCTCCATATATGGGCTCACCTGCTTTCGTATCGATGCGCCTGTTCACGTCTGGCGTGGCACGCTCTCAGGCTGCGGCGGATATTCGCGCAAGATGGCGGCTTGGTCCATGAGCCGCGCTCTTTTGCCATGGAAATAGGCGCGAAGCCACGGGTGCTCTGAAGACAACATGGCCGCGATCGGCCCCTCCGCGATTACTTTGCCCTCGGCCAAAGCCGCGATACGGTCGCAGATCGAATAGAGGCTGTCGAGATCATGAGTGACCATGAAGACAGTGAGGCCCAGCGTGCGCTGCAGGGTCGAGATGAGTTCGTCGAACTCCGCGGCGCCGATTGGATCAAGGCCGGAGGTTGGCTCATCGAGAAAGACGAGCTCTGGATCGAGCGCCAGGGCCCGCGCCAAAGCCGCACGCTTCGTCATGCCGCCGGAGAGCTCGGCGGGGTATTTGTGGGCAGCATCTGGCGCAAGGCCCGCAAGCTCGATCTTGAGCATGGCCAGCTCTCCAGCAAGCTGCGGCGAGATGCGCAAATGCTCGCGCATCGGCAGCTCGACGTTCTGCTTGACGGTGAGGCCGGAGAAGAGCGCCCCGTGCTGGAACATGACGCCGATGCGCCGCTCAAGCGAGCCGAATTCAGCCTGTGTGAGCGTATCAACGTCGCGGCCGAATATCTCAATCGAGCCGCCGCGCTTGTCAACGAGCCCCAAGATGGTGCGAAGCAAAACCGATTTGCCAGTGCCCGATCCGCCGACGCAGCCCAAGACCTCGCCGCGGTAGATGTCGAGATTAAGGCCGTGCAGGACGAGCTTGCCGGAAAACCCCGCATCAAGACCGCGCACCCGGACAATGCTTTCCGCGGCTGGCGGCCGCCCGTCGGGAGTTCGGGCAGAGCTGGGCGCAGGGAAAGGTGCGCAGCTCAATAGTTTATCCCAGCGAAGAACATAGCGAAGAGCCCATCGACCACGACAATCATGAAGATCGACTTCACCACGGAAGAGGTGACGCGCCGGCCAAGCGATTCCGCCGAACCTGTTACGGCAAGGCCCTCGGTGCACGCGATCAGCCCTATCACGAGGGCCATGAAGGGTGCCTTAATAAGCCCGCTGAAGAATGTGTGATAGCTGATTGCCGTTTGCAAACCGGTCAAGAAACGCAGCGGGGTGATTCCCTCATAAAGCCAGCTCACAAGGAGCCCGCCGAAAATGCCCGCCATATCGGCGAGGAAGGTGAGCAGGGGCAGGCTCACAACAAGGGCGAGAATGCGCGGGACGATGAGGATATCGACGGGCCGCAACCCGAGGACAATCAGCGCATCGATCTCCTCCTGCAGCTTCATCGAGCCAAGCTCGGCGGTGATTGCGGAGCCCGAGCGGCCGGCGGCCATGATGGCTGTCAGCAGCACCCCTAGCTCGCGCAGCATTAATAGGCCGATGAGATCGACGATGAAGGTCGTCGCGCCGAAGCGGCGCAGCTGAAAGATTCCTTGCTGCGCAAGAATCGCGCCGGCGAGGAAATTGATGAGCGCGATGATGGGCGCCCCGCGGAACGCAATGCTCTCCATATGGAAGATGAGCGAGGTGGCGCGGAAACGCGAGGGGCTCACCATCGTCTTGGCGAGCGCAGCGACGACTTCGCCAAGGAAGACAACGCCCCGATAGAGATCGGCGCCGGCCGAGACGACGGTCTCGCCGGTATCGGCAAGAAGTCCGATCAAATAGGAGCCTTGCCGGGGGCGCGGCATGCCGAGCGCCCGGTAACCCGCCTCGCGCAGCAAGATTGCATATTCCGGCCGGATGGATTGGAACTTCGTTTCTGCGCCTCGAGAGGCGAGCGCCTGGCGAACGCGGCCGATGAGCCAGGCCCCGGCGGTGTCGAGCCTTGTCACTTGCGCAAGATCAAAGACGACCTGCCGGGCACCGCCGCCCTCGGCAGCCAAAGCCTCGGCCTTGGCTTCGATTGCGGGCGAATCGAGAGTCCAGCGGCCTTTCAGCTCGAGCCTGATGCCATCCATCAGGCGCTCGCTTGAGAATTCCGCCGCGTCCGGCTTCTCCATCGCGTCTTCCATTTTCCGGCCCGCCAGATTTTCGGCCCGCGCCGCCCTTCAATCTCAGCCGCGCGCCAGGGGCAGCTTAAGATGAAGTTTGCGATCAAGCGTTAACACATGAGCGCTCAAGGCAACCTGTTGCACAGAAAGCACGGCCCGAGTCAATTGCAACGCTGTGTCCAGCACAAGCCCAAGCCGTTGCGATTATTGTACTTGACGGCTGCGCCCCGCAGGTACTCTCTTAAATCGTCTAAATCGTCGATTGAACCATGCGCGCTCGCCAAATGGGCATTGCGGGAGCGGCCTTTTGAAGAACCGCAGACGCCATCTACCGCCCGCCTGGAGGCCCATGGAGGCGGCCGCCATTTGGCTCGTGCTGCTTGCCTTTCTCGTTCACCCCTGGCTCGCCGGGCAAAATTGGCATAGCGGCCAAGCCAGTAGCGGCGGAAGGGCAGCGGCCGGGCTCGTGAGGGCGGCTGCGGTTCAGGCGGGCGCGCCTTGCGCGATGCATGGGCATGGCCCGCAATCGCAAGAGAGGAAAGGCCCGCCGCCTCGTCACGGTGACGACTGCCCGTTCTGCCCTTGCCCTTGCTGCGGCCCGGCGCAGATCATTGGCATTCTCCCGCAAGGAGCTGGCGTTCTCCCCATCCGGCTGGGCTCCGATTCCAGCATCCCTGGGATTCCTCTTGGATCCTTCGGCCAGCGCTTTTGCTCCGGGGGCCAGCCCCGCGCCCCTCCCGTGCTGATCTGACCGCAAGTCCGGCTGCCCCCTCGAGCTATCGAGGGGATGTCCCTTCCCTCAGATCAAGGATTTAATCAATGCCCAAAAAGGCTTCTCTGGCCGTTGGCGCGTTTGCCGCCGCGGCCTCGCTCGCGGCTCCTGCATTCGCAGCAGAACCGGCGCCTGCTCCCCCGCCAGTCTTCACTTGGACCGGCCTCTATATTGGCGGCCAGGCCGGCTATGCCTGGGGCCGCGACAACATCGCCTGGTCGGGTGTCTCAATTGATGATGATCCAGCGGGCGGGGCGTTCAGCCTCACTCCGCAAGGGGTGATCGGCGGCGCCCACATCGGATTCAATTATCAGTATAACTCCTGGCTGGTGTTCGGCGTTGAGGGCTCGGTTGATGGCACGAGCCTGAGGCAAACCGCTGCCGTGGGCGTTAACGATTTCATGGGCGATACGCCGGGCGTGCTCACCGCGACAACCAGAGCCGATGTTCAAGGCTCGCTTCGCGGACGCCTGGGGATCGCCTTCAACCGCGTTCTCGTTTATGGCACCGGCGGAATTGCGATTACTGGCCTTCACACCACCACCCTTGACGCGGCCGGCTTCTTCACCGGCGTTCCGGGGACAAGCGCCGTCTTCTCAAACACGCGCGCAGGCTGGACTGCCGGGGGAGGGATCGAATGGGCAGTCACAGACAATTGGTCGGTACGGGCCGAATACCGCTATTCGAACTTCGGCCACACCTTCGATTTCCCCTTCGCGGGTCAGCTCCCCTTCGCGGATAGCTTCGTCTTTCTTCAGCATCATTTGACCGAGAACCAAATCCAAGCCGGATTCAGCTACCGGTTCGACTGGGCGGTTCCGCCGCCGTCCCCGCCAGTGGCCCCCGCTGTGGCCCAGGGCACAGCGATACCGCCAGGGCCGCCCACGGCTCCCGCCGCCGCTGGGCCTCAGACGCCCGCTGGCGCGCGCTGATTGAGTCAATCGTTATAAGTCGACCAACCCTTCAGATCGAGAACCTCTCATGCCCACCAAAAGTCCTTTGGCCCGCGCAGGCGTACTCGCCGCCGCGGCCACGCTCGCCGGCATAAGCCCGGCTCTTTCGCACACGATCGTCGGCCAGCGTGTCTTTCCCGCCACGCTCGAAATCGATGACCCCGGTGTGAACGATGAGCTCGCTCTCCCCTCATTCGCCTATGCGCCAAATCCGGATGGCTCGAACCAGTTCGACTTTGGCTTCGAATGGCAAAAGACGATCACCTACAATCTCTCATTTTTCGTCGGCAACACATTCACCCATCTCACCCATGCGTTGCGGGCGGATGGCACCGTCGGCACGATCAACGGATGGCAGAATCTCGAGACTCAGCTGAGATGGACTGCCTATCAGAACCCCGAGCATGAGTTCCTAGTTTCCATTTCTGGAAGCGCCGAATGGGGCCATACCGGCAATGCGAGTGTGGGCGCCGAACCGTTCACGGCTCTTACGGTGAGCGGCTACACCGGTAAGGGATTTGGCGATGTGGAGAATGAGTGGCTGCGCCCCATCGCAGTCACTGGCCAACTGAACTACACATGGTCAACGCACCCGATAAATGTTTCGATCGACCCCGACACGCTTTTACCGGTCATCGAACAGACGCCCACCGTCCTGAGCTATGGCGCAACGCTCCAATATAGCCTGCTCTATATGAACTCCTTCGTGCATGAGGTGCCGCCGTTCTTCAGGAACCTCATTGCCACGATGGAAGCTTCTTTCGCTACTCCGGTTTCAAACATTGGCCCGTCTGTGCCGGGTGCTATTCCGGGAACGCACGAAACCACCGGCACATGGGGGCCGGGTCTCTATTATCTCTTCAGGCTTGGACCGTTCGTGGGCGAGCTCGGCGCGGTGGCGACCATTCCAATCAATCACGCGAGCGGCCGGCATGTTGGCGCTTTGGCGATCCTGGACTTCTTCTTTGACGACATGCTCCCCGACACTCTTGGAAAACCGCTCTTTGGCCCTCCCCAACCCCGCTTCGGCACGAGCTTCTGAGGAGGCCTCCATGCGATGTTTCCTGACGTTTCTTCTTGCGGCTGTGGCCGCTCCACTTGGCGCACCGCCCTCCTTCGCGCATGCGTTCCTCGATCACGCAGTCCCGGGTGTCGGAATGACCGTGAACGGCCCGCTACGGGAGATTAGGCTTTATTACACGCAAGGCGTGGTCACGGCCTTCTCTCATGTCCATGTCGTGAGCGACTCGGGGGCTGTGATTCCGGCCAGCAGGCCGGTCAATGGCTCCGCCCAGGACGAAGTGATCGTGCGGCTTGGACGCGCGCTGGGGCCCGGCGGCTACTCGCTGACCTGGCAGGTGACCTCGGTGGATACGCATGTCACCCAGGGCACATTCCACTTCACGGTCTCTTAAACCCAGAGCTACGCCCGGCCGCGCACACTAGCGGCCGGGCATTTTTCAGCGCGGAAGCTTGAGGCATTAAGGATGCATCTTGCGCATCGCCGCCTTGTTGCCGCCGCTTACATCTTAGCGATTCTCTTGGCGCCGGAGGCGCTGGCGAGATTCCGGGGCGGAGCCATCCTCGATCACGCCGTCCCTGGAGTCGGGCTGACCGTCGGCGCTCCCGTGCGCGAGGTGAGGCTCTATTTCGATATTGGCGTGCTTGCACCCTTTTCTCGCGTTCAGATCACAAATTCCGCCGGGGCAGCGGTTCCCGTAAGCCAGCCAATGAACGATCCTTCTGACCCATCGGCTTTGTATGTGCGGCTTGGCCGGGCGCTCGGACCCGGCACGTATATGGTCAGATGGCAGGCTGTTTCGATCCATCGCCGACCAAGCTGGGGCACATTCCGCTTCTATGTCTTCTGAAGCCGGGCAATGCGGGCCTCATTTCAAATACGCACACGGATAAATCGCGCCGCTTGCTGTCGTCCGTGCGGGCCAACACACGTTGAAGACAGAAAGGATCACCGGCCATGATGATGGTGTTTTGGCCTCTTGCCGCGGTCCGCTGGATCCATTTCGCCTGCGTATACCTCCTGTTTGGCTGCTCCTTCTTTTGGCTCTATGAAGCAAAGGAGCGGGCATCCGCTGGCCCTGAGGGATTGCCGCGAACGCTTCGCACAACAAACATAGTGTTGCGCGTAGCTGCGCCTCTCGCGGCTTTGTCTGGCATTGCGTGGTTCGCGTTCATTCTGATTAATATGTCGAGGGATTTTGGCAGCATCATCGATCCCGAGGATCTGCGCCTTTACTTTTTTGAAACCCCGTTCGGCACGGTGTCTTTCGTGCGCCTTGGGCTCTTTGTAAGCGCAACGGTAGTTGCCTTTCTGCCCATGCGCAGCCGCTGGCGTTTCGCTGCTCTCGCCGCGTTCAGCGCCGGACTTCTCGTAACCCAAGCCTGGTTTGGCCATTCGAATGAGGGGAAAGGCCTTTACCGGACAACAATGATCGCGATCTACGGCGTCCATACCTTCGCTACGGCCGCATGGGTTGGCGGGCTGCTGCCGCTCTTTATCGCGATTCTCGAACAGCGCCAAGCTGGGCCTTCGGAAGAATCGCGTGTTCGGACGCTCGATATTTGCAGCCGGTTCTCCTTGATGGCGATGATTGCGGTCGCTTTCGTTATCGCAAGCGGTATCGCCAACGCGGGCTTCCGGGTTGAAGGATCCTTCGGCAAGCTCTTTGATAGCGATTACGGCGATATTCTCTTCAAAAAGCTCGTGATCGTTGGAGCCATGCTGGGATTGGCCTACTTGAACCGTTTCATTTTGATGCCCAGGCTACGAAGGGCGCCAGTCAAACGCATGCCGCAAATTGCCAAGCTTTCCTATAGCCTGACTCTGGACATTGTGCTTGGCGCGCTTGTCCTCGGCGCCTCGGCGATCCTCGGCATTACCATGCCGCCGATGTGAAAGCTGCCTAAGGGAATTCTTTGAGCCCAGCCGCGTTGGCCCCCGGATTCGAGCACCGTAGCCGCGTGCGGTCCGCAGGGAGTTATGCTATATAGAATCGGCAACTCTGAGCATTTGGCCCGGGTTCTTTTTTGCCGGAAAGGCTCGAACGGAAGGAGGAAGCCATGGACCGTCGTGAATTCATTGGCGCCGTCGGAACCGCCGCCGCGGTTGCCTCGGCGTCAAAAGCCTTCGCCCAGGGGATGATGGGCGCAGAGACGGAAGAGCCGATGCATCCGCCGAAATACAAGGCTCTTGAGAAAACCAGCATTGAATGTGTCGCGACCGGCAATGATTGCCTGAGACACTGCTTCGGCATGTTCAAGATGAAAGACACGAGCATGACCGCTTGCGCCGACGCGGCCTTTCAGCTTGTTGCCGGTTGTAGCGCGCTTGCATCTCTGGCCGCGGTCAATTCTGAGCATACCGGCCATCTCTCCAAGGTGATCGAGATGCTTTGCAACGACTGCAAGAAAGAGTGTGACAAGTTCCCGAAAATCGCCGAATGCAAAGCCTGCGGCGACGCCTGTAAGGCCTGCGCCGAGGAGTGCCGCAAGGTTAGTGCCTGACCGCTGGTTCGATTACCGCCGGCCGCGGAGTTTTCAGAGCCACCGCCCTTTTTGGCACCCCGGCGCCGAACTGCCTTCACCCCCGGCAAAACCGCGTCCCCTCAAGCAGAGACCTAAGCTCGAAGCACCTTACCGGCCGCCATTGAGCGGCGGACCCGCCAACTTGACCCCAGCGGGAAAAACGGCTTCCTCGGGCAGGGTCTAAGCCTCAAGCGGAAAGCATTATGCCGGTTATGCTCGATGGGCCCCGCCTAGCGCCGACGCGAGGAGCCGCGAGGCAACTCGTGGTATTCCTGCACGGCTATGGGGCAAACGGCAACGATCTCATCAGCATCGGCGAGGAATGGCGCGATCTTTTGCCCGATGCCGCCTTTGTTTCGCCCGACGCGCCCGAGCCTTGCCCCGGCGCTCCCGGCGGCAGGCAATGGTTTCGCCTCACCATGGCCGACCCATACGAGCGCTGGGCGGGCGTGAACAAGGCGGAGCCCGTTCTGACCGCGTTCCTCGATGCCGAGCTTGCCCGCTATGGGCTCAACGGGGACCGGCTTGCACTCGTTGGGTTTAGCCAGGGCACCATGGTTGCCCTCCACGCGGGTCTGCGGCGCGCAAGGCCGCCCGCGGCAATCCTCGGCTATTCCGGCGAGTTTGTCGCGCCGGCGGGCGGCGGGGAGAAGGTTCTGCCAAAGCCGCCTCCAACTCCGCCCTCAATTCTTTTAGTCCATGGCAGCGAGGACACGCTCATCCCTCCCGAGGCGCTTTTCATTTCGGCCGAAAGGCTGGCGAAGGCCGGCATTCCCTGCCAATGGCATCTCTCGCTGGGCGTGGCGCACGGGATCGGAGCCGATGGCCTCATGCATGGCGGGCTGTTCCTGGCGAGCGCACTTGGCGTTTAGATAAAACTGCGTTGTTGCGATCCAGGACCCGGGTATGAATCACAGAGGCGATCCAGATCTCATCCTCGACCGCTCCTTCGAGGCCAGGCCCGGCGACGGGCCTTGCGCCTGTGTTCATGCGCGCGGCCGCCTTTTCGGCTCTCGCCCATACCGAGGACTGACCGGAGGGGCGGCCTCATCGTAGCCGAGCGTGGCAATTACCATCCCGCCTAGGCCTCGAATTTGAGCGGCAGTGTGATGATAAACTCGGTGCCCGGATCGCGCCGCTGCGCGGCGAGCGACCCCTTCAACTGCTGCACCAGAAAGCGGATGATCCGCGTTCCAAGGGTTTTTGCCGTCTGCGGATCATAGCCCTCGGGTAGACCTGCCCCTTCGTCGCGCACGGAAATTGAAATATCATTCTCGCCAGCGAGCCTAAGAGTGACCCAAATCTCGCCAGGTTGATCTTTATAGGCATACTTGAGGGAATTCGTGATCAGCTCATTGACGATCAGGGCTGCCGAAACCGCCCGGCCGGTTTCAATCTCGATTCCCTTTTGCACATCGATATGTATTTTGGACCCAGCAACACTTTCCTGGAGATCTTGGCAAACCGCTTCAAGATAGCTGCCCAGGTCCAGGCTTTCGATCGCGTCCCCCGCCGACAGCTGATCGTGCACTCGTGCAATCGCCCGCACGCGGTTGGACGCCTCTCCTAAGTGCGCGGTAAGAGCCGGATCGCCAACGCTGCTTGATTGCAAATGCAGCATGCTCGCAACGAGCGTGACGCTATTCTTCACACGGTGATTCATCTCGCGCAGGAGGAGCCGCTGGCGCTCCAGCGCGGCTTTAAGGCTCTCCTCGCGCCGCTCACGCTCGATCGCCATGCCGAGAATATTGGCAGCACCCTGCAGGAAGGCGAGATCGTGCTCGCTAAACTCATCTTCCGAGCGGCTATCGACTTCGAGCACGCCGAAGGGCTTGCCATCACCCCGAACGATCACATTCATCGCGCGCCTCACGCCATGGCGCTGCAGCAGCTCGGGCGTTCTGAAGCGCTGCTCGTGATCAAGATGGTTCGAGATCACGGGCGTTCCGGTGCGCAGCGCAAACCCGGCCGGCGATTCTAGATCAGCGCCAATACGCGCAACGCCAACGACGCCTGGACCCCACCCGGCGCCCGCCCGGACGATGAAACAGTGCTCGTCCGGCAGATATTCGAGAATTTTGCAGAATTCGGTTCGCAGTCCGTCGGCGACCAGACGAGCCGCTGACGCAAGCAGCTCATCGAGGCTTGCGCCTTGTAAGGCGCTGACCCCTAATTCGGCAAGGATCTCCTGCTGCTTGATGCGCTGCTGCAGCTCGCGCAACGCCCTATCCGGCGGAGTGCCTTCCGCAGGTTCGACGACGGGAGACTTTCCATTGCCGGATGAACTCATCATCGATTTCTCTTCCAAAAGCATTTAGGCCGGTGCCGAAGAACGGCTAGCGAGCAGGCCCATATATCCCATTTTTGCTCGCTCCCTTCGCCAGCGAGACGGCGACAGGGTGAAGCTGCCCAGCTTAATCATGCAATCTCCGGACGGCGGCGCCAATAGCCGAAACCGCGGAAGATTTCGATCCAGGAACGGCGATCGCGGCTTGGGGCCTTATTAGGCCACCGTGCCCAGTAAGTATTATAATTAGAATATTTCAAGAACATATTTGTTGCCAAATGTATTTATTTGGATAGACCTTCCAATGGTCGAACGGAGATCTTGAAATGTGCGCATCTGTCGAAGATAGAATTAAAATAAATAAAATATTGTCTCACACGCTCAGTAGCAGACTGAACAGTACCCCTGCTGATTTGAACGAGCTGACGCGCCTATGCGTTGCGGCGCTACAAATCTATTATGATGGTGCCTGCCCCGAGGAGTGCCTGGAGGCGAGGGCCCGCGATTTTGCCGCCTGGCACCTTGCCCGGCTGAGCAACGAGTCCGGGCAGGCGAACGCGAACAACGGTGTCCATCGCAGCCGTCCGGCTTTCCAAGACCGGCAGGCGAGCGGGCGCTAAGCAGTCTTATTGCTTCCTATCGACAATCTGCTGCAGCGCCGCCTCAAAATTGGCAATGTTGTGCGCCCCGGCGCCAAAGTCGTAAAGCGCAAAGCGCGAAACTGAACGGATATCAATTCTCGTCTGGCTGGTGAGCGGCCTAATTCTTGCGGTGACATCGGAAGCAAAGCCGAGAATAGGGATGGAGGCGATCGCATCGATATGGCCGACGCCGGAGCGTCCGCCGGGCGGCGTGGCTTCGATAATGGTCCACCCATTGGCCCGCATCGCCGCCAAAGCGGCCTCGAACGTGTCTTCGCCATCGAGATCGACGAGGAGCGGCTGGATTTGCGGGAACGCGGCAAGCTGCTCTTTGCGCTTCGCCGCGGGCACGGCGGGCGGGAGCGTTCCGCCGCGGGCGGCATAAGCCGCGCGCGAGAGGGAAAAGCCCGGCGGGTCGGCAAGGTCTGTCGAAAGATCGGCGAGCCGCGGCGAGCGAACGGCTTGAAAGGCGAGATACCCAGGGTATGCCAGCAGCACCGCAGGGACAAGGAGACCGGCCAAAGCCTGGCCTGCTCCTTTGCGCCCAGTCCTCCATATTATGACCAACGCCGAGAGCGCAAGGAGGGCGGCGAGAATGGCGGCAAGAGCGGCGCCGCCGAGCACGGCAAGAAGGTCGACGCCCCGCGCCAAGCCCAAGGCTCCGGCCGCGGCGACCGCCGCCGAGAAGACCGCCAGGCGCCGGCTGATGAGGGCGGCCTTCGAATAGGGCTCTTCGATGATCACTTGGCGCATATCAAAGATCCTTCCGCCGCACGGGCCGGGCAGACAATCCGGAAGAGCCGCTTGCTACCCGGTGCTCGCGCCCTCGCCAAGGATGAGATGATCTCCCGGCCGCAGTTCCCCGCTCACGACTTCCGTATAGCCGCGGCCTTCGAGACCGAGCTTTGTGCGCACGGGAGCGGGCTCGCCCCCGCGCAGCACCCAAAGCCGCACCCAGCCGGGGCCAGCGGGACCGGCACCCGCCTCACCACCGCCCTGCTTTCCTGCATATTGCAGGGCCTGGTTTGGCACACGTAAAACATCATCGCGCCGCTCCACGGTAATCTGCACGAAGGCTTGCATGCCAGGCTCAATGAGGCTGCCGGCGTTCGGCACTTTAACAGCGATGACCTCCCCCGCCCCGGGGCTGCGGTCCTCACTGCGGATCTCGCCGACCTCGCCCTCGAAAAAGCGGCCCGGCAGCGCTTTGAAGCGCAGCATGGCCTTATCTCCTTCGTTGAGTTCGCTCTTGTCCTGAGCGCTCAAATTGGCCTGCGCCTCGACGAGAGCCAGAGGCGGGGCAATTTCGAACAATACCGCGCCTGCCGGAATGGCTTGGCCCGCTTGGACATTGCGACAGAGCACCGTGCCGTCAATGGGCGAGGCAATTTCCGTTGCCGCAAGGCGGGCCTGAGCGGCGACGAGCGCTCTGCGGCGCCCGGCGGCGCGCGCCTCGGCTCGATTGATCCGCGCCTGTGCCCTCTTGTAAGCGATCTGCGCCTTCTTGAGTGCCGTGCTCGGGGCCGCCTGGCGGCGCGCCTTGGCTTCCATGCGCTCCGATCTCGCTTTCGCGCGGTCAAGACGGATCTTAGCTTTCTTGAGCCGCGCCTCGGCTGCGGCAAGCCGTGATCTTTCAAGATCAACAAGGGCGAGATAATGGTCCCGGCCAACAATTGCGCAGATCTCGCCCGCTTTCACGGCCGCGCCGGGGCTGCAAGGGAGCGCCTCGACCCTCCCAGGCAGTGCGGCTTTGACCTTCACCGCAGCAACACTCGCCGGATCGACCGTCCCCGTCACCGTCACGATACGCTCGACCGGGCCCCGCCCGGCGGGCTGCGTGACGTAGGAAACCGTCTCCTGCTGCAAAGACCATAGTCCGCCCGCGAGCACGGCCAGAGTCAGCGCGCCGGATGCGGCCGGCAGGGCTGCGGCGGCAGCGCCCCGGCGCGCACGCCAAAAACTCAAGAGGCCCGCTGTTGTGATGATTCCAACAATGGTACCAAGCGAAAGCCAAGCGGGAATTTCCTCGCCTGTCAGGTCGGCAATGAAGATCTTGGACCCGATGAAAATCAGGACCGCCGCCAGCGCCGGTTTGAGATAGCGGAAGCGGTCGATTGCCGAGGACAAAGTGAAGAAGAGGGCTCGAAGGCCCATAATGGCAAAGATGTTCGATGTATAGACAATGAACGGCTCGCTCGTGATGGCATAGATCGCGGGCACGGAATCGATTGCAAAAATGACATCGGAGAATTCGACCATCACGAGCGCCATCATGAGCGGTGTCGCGAAGATCTCCGGCTTACCGGTCTTCGGATTGCGGAGCCTCACGAGGAAATTATGTCCGTGAATCTCATCCGTTATGTTGAAATGGCCGCGCAGGAAGCGCAGGAGAGGACTTTCCGAGAGCGGCTTCTCCTCTCCGGGGAAAGCCAGGATCCTCCCGCCCATCGCGATCAGGAAGGCCGAGAAGACGTAAAGCGTCCAGTTGAACTCCGCGACGAGAATACCCCCTAAGCCGATCAAAATTCCCCTGAGAACGATGGCGAAAATAATGCCCCAAAATAAAACCCGGTGCTGATAGGCCCGCGGCACGCCAAAGGACAAAAGGATCATCGCAATGACGAAGATATTATCGAGCGAGAGGGTCTTTTCGACCGCAAATCCGGTCAGATAAGCAAGCCCGGCTTGAGAGCCAAGCCGCCACCAAACAAAAGCGCCAAAGCCTAGTCCGAGGCCAATATAGAACGAGGACTGAATTAAACTTGCGCGAAAGCCGATCTCACGGTCCTGCTTATTCAGCACGCCCAAATCAAAAATAAGCAGAGCTGCGACGAGGGCTGCGAAGATGAGCCATAGCGAAACCGGAGCGCCGAGCCACTCGGCCCCGAGCCCTTGCAGCGAGACAGGATAAGTGAGAGGCATCGCCTGTTCCTGCGGGTCAAAGGCGCTCTGCGGCCTCAAGGCCGCGCCGCTTGCCTCGGCTGATCAACATCTGCTCATCGCCTTCAGAGGATCTCTCCGGACGCCCGCGCAGCGCCAGTCATGCGGCCCGCGTCCGGGCGCGCCTCGGCCCGGCCGGCTGCTCGGAACTAAGTACCCTAGGGAATTGGAGAGCGCCCATAAGGAAATCAATTTGAACAATTGGATTCCGTTTGCGCCAGCCGGGCCGCGCTCAGCATCTTGATCACGCAGCCGTTCGATCCGCCGGCGCAAGTAAGAAAATTTTGCCGCGCACGGCGCAAGTTAATGATGTTTCCCAAATCAAGTGCAACCTGTCCAGGCGCTCGCTCATTTCTAATGCGAAGCCTCAGGATAGCTCGCATTCGCTTGGAGGGCTATGATATGAAGAAAATCATATGCGCGGTTGCACTTGCCTCGGGAATTATACCATCGGCGAGCTTTGGTCAGAACTCGTCTAAGCTTCCTAAAAATATAAAAGATATATCCAAAGAAGAAATGCTAAACATTTTTAATAATATTTCAAAAGAAAAGCAGCCGATCAAGGCAAATCCACAGACTTTTACGGCTGCCACAAACAGAGTCTGCCTCACAGTCCCCTCAGTAAGCTTCTTGACAGGTGCCATCTCGTGGGGGGTGGCCTGCCACGATGAGTATTATTGTCCACCAAAAGAAACCCTGACGCTAGAATTGCCAAAGGGCGGCCCTGATGTTGGTCCCGGCATACCGTGCAATTATACTTGCTCGAAGCCTCCCGTCGCAGACCAATGTGACTGCACATTGGACGCCAATCAAGACCAAGCGTGCCCCCCGTGAGCTAACCGTGCAGGGCCGCAACGAGGCAATTTAGCGCGGTTAGCTGGCCCCGGCCGCTTGGCGCCGGCTAGACTTGACGGCCCTGCGCCGGGAATGGTGCTGCCGGACAGGATTGAACTGTCGACCTCTCCCTTACCAAGGGAGTGCTCTACCACTGAGCTACGGCAGCTTGCCTGAACAGCCTTCTGATTCTGTTCCTGCATGACCGGGGCTTGACCCGGCCATCAATGCTTAAAGGCCTCAGACTGGATCCCCGGATCAAGTCCGGGCATGACGGAACCACGCTGGCGTATCTCGCATAGGCGCAGTTTCGAGGCAAGGGCAAGCGGCAGAGCCGCTCGATTCCAGCATTCATCTGCCGGCACTAGTGTCGCGAGCAGGCCGCCCTGCCAATGATTGCGCAACCGCCTCCGGCGGCGGCCCGCAGGGCCGCCATTGGCAGGAACAGGCCTGCCTCGCCGGAATGGCCGCCGGGAGATGAATGGCGAGCCATGAACTTGCTTTCGCCGCTACCCGATAGTTCTGACCCGACACTCCCTTCAGATATCATCTCCCTCCGGGCTTGTCCGCGTGCGGGAGCGCGATTATAAAAACTCGTAGCGTGGCGCCGGAGTGTAGCGCAGCCTGGTAGCGCACCTCGTTCGGGACGAGGGGGCCGGAGGTTCAAATCCTCTCACTCCGACCATTGCCACGTGATGCGAGATTGCCGGGAAACGGCAAAGGCTCAGGGATGAAGCGGTTCCGCCAAAGCTCGATGGCAGGGCGTCTCGCGATCGGCGTCATCGCCATCTATTGCCTCATCCTGCAAAGCTTTGCGCTTGGCGCTGCGCCTGCTTTCGCGGAAGACGTAATCTGCACGCAGCTCGCCAAAGCTCCCGGCAAGGATAGCGCACCCGCTTCCCATCACCATCATGGCCTTTGCTGCGTCCTGGCCTGCGCTGCTTCCGGCTGGGCTTACACGGGCACGAGCTCGCCGGCAGACATCGTTGCCCCGCGCAGAATATCGCGGGCGATTTTCTTGCCGGTGCCGCCGCGCCCGGAGCGCCATCATCTCAAATACCATTTCGCGGCACGCGGACCTCCCCAGACCCTCTGATTGACGCCGCCTTGCGGCTCGTCAGCGGGCAAGCGCTTGCATCCAGTCTAGCCAAACCTATTGCCGTTGCGCTCGTGGCTTTTGCGGCCGCGCAGCCTGCTTGGGGCGGAAGACGAAGCGGTGCCGCCTGCCAATTCACTCCAATCGCTTGCCATTAGCACGGCTGGCGCGCCCTTGCGGGCCCTGGCCGGAGGAAGTCCGTAACATGCCATCCAGAATCCATGGCGCAGCTCCGGCTGCCCCCACAGCAGGGCATTGCCGCCCTATCTCTTCCTTCACCCGCACGCAAACGGGGGCCGCCTATGTCCCCGGCTAACGCGGTCCTCGCCAACCTCTACCGCGCTCACGCAGGAGAGCTGCGCAGCTTCGCCCGCCGCAGGATCGGCCGCGAGGAGGCGGAGGATATTGTCCAGGATGCCTATCTCCAGCTCCTCCAGCGCGGAGGCGCTGCGGCCCTCGATCATCCCCGCCCCTACCTTTTCCGCATCGCGGCCAATCTTACCGTCGATTTTGCGCGAAAGCTCAAGGTCAGGGCCCGGTATGCGGAAGAACACGCCGGGGGCGATGGCCTCTGCGATGCTCTCCCGGGCCCCGAACAGGCGGCCGGGGATGCCGCCGAGCTTCGCCGCATCGAGGCGCGGCTGGCTGAGCTGCCGCGCCTCTGCCGCGAGGCGTTTTTGCTAAGCCGGCTCGAGGAGCTGAGCTATGCCGAGATCGCGGCAAAGCTCGGCGTGTCGGTGCGAACGGTCGACCGCTACATGGCCAAGGCTCTCGCTCATCTGCGCGCCAAATCGGGGCGCTCGAATTAGCGGGCGCGGTAGGACGGAACGGGGCGGGCGCTCATTCGGCGCCCGCCCCTGACCTGCGGCAATTTCAATCCGGCAGCAGGCGCACTTTGGCCGCAAGGAGCTCCTTCGGATCGGCACTCGGCCCAACGAAAATCAAAAACTCGCCTGGCTCCAGGACGGGCTTCAGGTCATGACCGGGAAATGCCAAATCTGCTGAACGCAGAGTGAACCGGACGGTGCCCCTCTTTCCAGGCGCAAGCGCAATCTTCGCAAATCCTTTGAGCTCCAGGAGAGGACGAGAGACGCTTGCAACAATGTCTCTTAGGAAGAGGAACACCGTTTGTTCCCCCGCGACAGGGCCTTCGTTGCAAACATCGGCTTCGACCACAATATCCTCCCCCGGCTTGATCGTGGATGTATTTAGCCGCGGAGCCGAAAGCTTAAACCTGCTGTAGCTTAGGCCGTGCCCAAAGTAGAATTGCGGCTCGACAGGGATGTCGAGATATTTGCTGGTATGAGGATCGTCCGGGTTAGCGGGCCGCCCCGAGGGGCGCGAGGAAAAGAAAACCGGCACTTGGCCAATCTCACGCGGCCAGGTGATGGGCAGGCGCCCGCACGGATTGAAAGCCCCGGTCAGCACGTCCGCAATGGCATTGCCTGCCTCGACGCCCAAGAACCAGGTCGCAACTAAGGCATCCGCATTCGCGGCGAGTGCTGAGATCATGAGTGGCCGCCCGGAGGAGAGCAAAACGGCTACCGGCTTGCCGAGCTCCCCGGCGATGTTGAAGACCGCTTCGGCAAGCGCGCTCTGGCTGCCCGGGAGGCCGGGATTTGCCCTGCTTGCCGCCTCCCCGCTCATATGCGCCGCCTCGCCCAGGCAAAGGACGACAAGATCGGCGCTGTGGCAAGCCTCGCGCGCAGGGCCGATACCTGACAAGTCTGGATCAGAAATCGCCACACCTCTCTCGCAGTGGATCGCTGACTTCGGGAGCGCGGCGGAAAGGCCTTCGCGGATCGTGACTGCATCTTGAGGCTCGCCTGCCAGCGCCCAGGGCCCCAGCATCTCCGCGCAAGCCTCAGCAAGCGGGCCGATAAGGGCGATGCGGCGCAGATCTGGCGAAAGCGGCAGGAGATTGCGATTGGTCAAGACCGTGATCGAGCGACGGGCGAGCTCGCGTGCGAACTTTCGGCGGGCTTGGCTGATCCCGGTAACGCCGGGCCGTGTCCCGCGCCCGAAGGGATCGTCAAAGAGGCCAAGGCGCTCCTTGAGCATCAGCACCCGGCGCACAGCGGCATCGACCATGTCCATCGAAACAAGGCCCCGCTCCAGAGCTTGCGGCAAGCATTCAGCATAGGCGCCGCTCATCATGTCGATATCGACCCCGGCCCTGAGCGCAGCCGCCGCCGCTTCAATGAGATCGCCTGCAATGCCCTGACGGATGAGCTCGGCGATCGCGTTGTAGTCGCTCACGATCACGCCGTCGAAGCCATGGAGGCCGCGCAGCCAATCGCGAAGGAGCCAAACATGGGCCGTCATCGGCTCGCCCGCGACGCTGTTGAAGGCAGGCATAACCGCCGCGCATCCGGCTTCGATGGCGGCCGCGAATGGAGGCAAATAAATCTCCTCCAGCGCGCGGGCGGACACGTCGGCCGGAGCATAATCTATGCCGGCCTGCGCCGCTCCATAAGCGCAAAAGTGTTTCGCAGTCGCGGCAAGGGCCCCCCGACCCGCGAGGCCCGCGGGCCAATCTGAATTTTGAAATCCGCGCACCTTGGCCTCGGCAAACCTTGCCGCGACCCAAGGGTCCTCGCCAGGGCTCTCGGCAACCCGGCCCCAGCGCGGATCGCGCGCAACGTCGAGCATCGGTGCAAATGTCAACGCGACGCCGTCTGCCGCCGCCTCGGCCGCCGCCTCGGCCGCGCTGCGCTGCCACAAAGCGGGATCGAAGGCCGCGGTCTCGCCGAGGGGGATTGGGAAAACTGTCCTGTGCCCATGCAAGACATCGAGGCCAATCAAAAGCGGAATCTTGAGCTTCGTGCCCTCGATGGCGATCTTCTGCAGATTGTGCACCTCCTCGGCACCCCAGATGTTGAGGAGGCCGCCAATGCGGCCATTGCGAACGCCTTCGGCTACGTTTCCGGCGATCACCGGCCCGGTGATGCTGCGGCCCGCTGCAACCATATTGAGCTGGCCGGTCTTCTCCTGTAGCGTCATCTGAGAGAGGAGTTCATCGATCCGCGCCATAGGCTCTCCAGCTGTTGTGATCCGAAATTTAGGCGGCCGCCGCCATCCCCGGTCAAGCAAAGGGTGCTCTATTAGTCAGCGCTGCAGAGGCCGCAATCCTTTGGGTCTTGCCCGCGATAGCCGACGATTCGCGAACACAAGCATCTTGCCATGGTGACAAGGCTAAAAATCGAATCAGCACAAATGGCTGGGGCAGGCGACAACCGGCCCGCAGAACCGCCTGCCGCGGGCAACGGCGAAGCGCTGGCGCCGCAGCTGTGGATGATGGTCAAGACGTTTTGGTCATCCCCCGGGCGCAATGAGCTCTTTCTCCTTGCTACAGCCGTTTGCATTGTCGTCGCCCTGACGGCAGTTGCTCAGATCAGGCTCAATGCGTGGAACAAGCCGTTTTATGACGCGCTCTCGCTTAAGGATTTCGGCGGGTTTCTTTACCAGCTCCTTGTCTTTGCCGAGCTTGCTGGCGCCCTTTTGATCCTCAACGTTGCCCAGGCGTGGCTCCGGGAAATGAGCAAGCTCAAATTGCGCGAGGGGCTCACGCGCGATCTTTTCAACCAATGGCTCATCTTCAAGCGCGCTTTTCACCTCTCGAATGCCGGCGAAATCGGCGAGAATCCAGATCAGCGAATCCACGAGGATGCGCGCCATCTGGTCGAGCTTTCAACGGATCTTGGCATCGGGCTCCTCCAGGCAAGTCTGCTCCTCGCAAGCTTCATCACGGTTTTGTGGACCCTTTCAACGGGCGTGACCTTCTCGATCAACGGAATGCGCTTCTCGCTGCCGGGTTATATGGTGTGGTTTGCGCTCGTTTATGCGGCGATTGCCTCCATCCTCAGCTGGAGGGTCGGGCAGCCGCTCATAGCGCTCAACGCGGAGCGTTACGCTCGCGAGGCCGATCTGCGGTTCTCTCTCGTGCGGGTCAACGAGCGCACCGAGGCAATTGCTCTTTATGGCGGCGAAGCCGACGAGAAAGATTATCTCAACCGCGAATTTGACCGGGTGCTCGCAGTCATGCGCCAGCTCGTCAGCGGCTTCACACGCCTTACCTGGGTGACCGCCGGTTACGGATGGTTTGCCATCGTCGCGCCGTTCATCGTTGCTGCGCCCGGCTATTTCATCGGCGATATGTCGCTCGGCGGCCTCATGATGGCGGCCGGAGCCTTTAACCAGGTCCAGCAGGCCTTGCGCTGGTTCATTGACAACTTCAGTTTGATTGCCGACTGGCGGGCGACGCTTCTGCGCGTCGCAAGCTTCCGCCACGCCCTGACAGGGATGGACGCTCTCGGCGGCGCGGCCGGCCGCATCGAACTCATTCCGACAGCCGAGGACCGGCTTGTGTTCGAGAACGTCGGCGTTGCCTCGCCCAGCGGCTGCGCAAGGCTGAGCGAAATGGAAGTCGTGGTCAAACCCGGCGAGCGGGTCTTAATCATCGGCAAGCGGCACGGCGGCAAGACCGCGTTCTTCAGCGCGATCGCAGGGCTTTGGCCTTGGGGCGAGGGGCGCATTTATCTCCCGCCGCAAAAGTCGATGATGTTCCTGTCCTCCCAAGACTATATCCCGCCGGGCACATTACGGGTCGCGCTCGCTTATCCTTACCCGCCCGCTCAATTCACGGGCGAGGATTATCTTAGAGTGCTGCGGCGCATTGGCCTTGCTCACCTTGCGCCGCATCTCGACCAGGTCGCGCGCTGGGAGCGCGAGCTCACGCATGAGGAGCAACAGAAGCTCGCCTTTGCACGGCTTTTGCTGCATAAGCCCAAGTTCGTTTTGCTCGATGAAGCGCTCGATCATCTCGACGAGGAGATGCGCAGCCTCGTTTTTGATATTTTCGGGCAAGAGCTTAGCGGGGCGGCAGTCGTCAATATCGCGCAGGCACGGATCCACAATGGCTTCTTTACCCGTGTCCTCCATCTCATCCAAGATCCAGAAGGGCTGCGGCTTGCCCGCTGTCATCCTCCGCCGCTAGCCTCTACCGCCGGAAAGCAGAAAGCCGCGGCTCTTTGACTTGGGGGCCGCTTTCGAAGCCTCGGATTGAGGAGCTCTTTTAAACATGAATTTCCGGGCAGGTTTGCCGGATGAGGCGCTCCTTGATCTCGTCCAGCGCCAGACATTCCGCTTCTTTTGGGAGGGGGCGCATCCCGCCTGCGGGCTTGCACGCGACAGAGCTGGCCTCGACGAGGAAATGGCGTCCGATCTCGTCGCGACCGGCGGCTCCGGATTTGCTGCCATGGCCGTCATCATTGGCGCCGAGCGGGGCTGGATCACGAGGCAGGAGGCGCTCGGCCGGCTCTCGCTGATGGTTGGCTTTTTGGAGCGCGGGCCGTGCTATCATGGCCTTTTCCCGCATTATATGAATGGCAGCACTGGAGCCACGGTCCGGTTCGGCCGTAAAGACGACGGCTCGGACATCGTCGAATCATCGCTCCTCTTCCAAGGCCTGCTGTGCGCGCGCCAATATTTCGATGGCGCCGATCCCGCCGAAAAAAGTCTGCGCGACCGTATTACCTGGCTCTGGCGCGAAGCCGAGTGGAATTGGCACACGCGCGATGACCGGCATGTCTTAACATGGCATTGGAGCCCGAACAACGGGTTTAGCCTTGATCATGAAGTGCGCGGCTGGAACGAGTGCCTCATCACTTATGTGCTTGCGGCCGCCTCTCCCACTTACGCCATCGCTCCCGGCGTCTACCACGATGGCTTTGCGCAAAGCCGTGAGTTCATCAACCGGCGGCGCTATTACGATCTTTATTTGCCGCTCGGCCCCGACTACGGGGGGCCTTTGTTCTTCGCTCATTTCTCCTTCTGCGGGCTCGATCCGCGCGGCCTCAAGGACCGCTATGCGAGCTATTTCGAGCAGAATGTGCAGCACACGCTCATCAATTACGAGCACTGCGTGCGCAATCCAAACCGCCATGAGGGCTATGGCCCCTCCTGCTGGGGGCTTACGGCAAGCGACGATCCGCATGGCTATGCCGCCCATGCGCCAGATAACGACAATGGCGTGATTACGCCGTCTGCGGCGCTTGCAAGCTTTCCTTACGCTCCGGAGCAAGCCATGCGCGCGCTGCGCCACTTCTACGAAGTGATGGGAGATCGCATTTGGGGCCGGTTCGGATTTGCCGATGCGTTCAGTGAGAGTCATGGCTGGTATGCGCGCTCTTATCTTGCGATTGATCAGGGTCCGATCCTCATTATGATGGAGAATTTCCGCAGCGGACTTTTGTGGAAGCTTTTTATGGCCGATTCCGACGTCCAAAGGGGCCTGCAGCGGCTTGGCTTTATAACTCCCCATGTGAGCTAGAGAGGTTTTCGTGGCCCCCCCGGCGGCGCTCGCGACGGCTGGCACTCAAAGCGGCTCCGAAGGCCTGACAGGCTGGATAGAGCGCCAATACGCACTTTCGGCAGCCGCAATGCTTAGCGCCATTTCGGCCACGCATCTCGTCAAGGTTCGCGCGCCTTTCGCGCAGACGGTCCGGCCCGCGCGCGGTTCGATCCTCGCTTCAACTCGACTAGGCTCTTGGGATCCCGATCCCGATTATTTCTTTCATTGGCTGCGTGACTCGGCCATTGTTATCGATGCGCTTCGCCCTCTCCTCGTTGAACGCGCGCCCGGGGGGGCAGCCGCTCATTGCACGGATTTCGTTGCTTTCAGTTTGACGCTCAATGATCTTGACGGCGATCGCTTTTTGCGCGCAGCCGGGGACTTTAGGAAGAAAATCGATCCCGGCTATCTTCAATATGTGCGCGAGGACGCCTCTCTCGCCCACATCCGGGGCGAGCGCGTGCTGGGCGAGCCGCGTTTCAACCCCGATGGCACCTTCGATATCCTAAAATGGTCGCGCCCGCAGCACGACGGCCCGGCATTGCGGGCCGTGGCCTTGATGCGCCTTTGGCCGCTCGATGCCTTTGATGATGATGCGCGCGCTTCAATGCGGAAGCTGCTCCTCGCCGATTTGCGCTTTGTCTTTCGCAATTGGCGCGAGCCCTGTTTCGATATGTGGGAGGAGGAGCTTGGCCATCACTACGCGACCCGGCTTTTGGACCACGCCGCCCTTGCGGACGGCGCCCGCTGGATGGAAGAGACGCAGGCCGCCACCAGAGAGGAGGCGCAAAGCCTTCGAGCCACGTCGGAAGAGATCTTAACCTCTCTCGATGAATACTGGGACGGGGAAAAGGGGCACTATGTGAGCCGCCGCGGCGTAGCCAATGGCGAGGGCGGCAAAGAGCTCGATTTCGCCGTAATTTTAGGCGTCCTCCATGCCGGGCGGAAGAGCGGTGCCCACAGTATCTTTGACCCCAAGGCCCAGGCGACGCTGCGGCGTCTCGAGGACCTCTTCGATGAGATCTATGAGATAAACCGGAACCGGCCGGAAGGCCGCGCGCCTGCCATTGGGCGCTACGCGGGCGACAAATATTTTAGCGGCGGCGCCTATTATTTCTCTACTCTTGGAGCGGCCGAGTTCTATTATGCGCTTGCGGCTGAGATCGCGCAAGGCGCGGAGCTCACCTCTGGGCCGAACAGCCGCTTTCTCGCATCGGCGGAACTAACAGCCGCCCCCGGCGAGGCGGAAAGCCGGCGCCAAAGCAACTTCAAGGCTTGCCTGCGCAAGGGGGACGCGTTCATGGCAACTGTTGCGGCTTTTACCCCGGCCTCGGGCGAGCTTTCGGAGCAGTTCGATCAAAAGACCGGCGCGCAATCCTCGGCCAAGATGCTTGCCTGGAGCCACGCGGCATTCATAACCGCGGCCGCGCGGCGCAGGGCCGCTATCCAGCGTTTTGACAATCATCCCGGCAGCCCGGCGCAATGCCTTGATCGAAAAACTTGAATTCCTGATTGCGCTCGCCCGCGAGCGCAATTTCAGCCGCGCAGCTGAGAGCTGCGGCGTCACCCAGCCGACTTTGTCAGCGGGGATCAAGCAGCTCGAAGATAGCCTTGGCGTGGTGCTCGTCAACCGGAGTTCGCGCTTTTATGGGCTTACGGCCGAAGGCGAGCGGGTGCTCGAATGGGCGCGGCGCATCGTCGGCGATGCCCGCGCGATGCGTCAGGACATCCGGGCCTCAAAGACAGCCCTTGCGGGCCATCTCACTCTTGCTTCTGTTCCCACTGCCATACCGGTGGCCGCCAAGATCACCGCGCCGCTCCAAGCCAAACATCCTGGCGTGCGATTCACCATCCTCTCAAGCAGCTCGCGCGAAATTCTGGCCATGCTCGAGGATTTCCAGATCGACGCGGGGCTTACTTACCTCGACAATGAGCCGCTTGGCGATGTGCATCGGGTGCCACTCTACCGGGAGCAATACCGGCTCCTGACGTTTGCGGGAAGCCCGCACTCGGATCAGGATCAGATTTCTTGGGCAGATCTCGAGCATGTCCCTCTCTGTCTGCTCACGCCAGACATGCAAAACAGGCGCATCATCGACCGTCTCCTGCCGAAGCCCGTTTCTCCGCCGCCCATCGAGTCAAATTCGATGCTCGCTCTCTTTGCCCATGTGCGGACGGGCCGCTATGCCTGCATCGTGCCGGAAAAGCTCGCAGAGCTCCTCGAATTGGCCGAACCCGTGCGCTCGATCCCGATCACCGATCCCCGCGAGACCCATATGATCGGGCTCGTCGCGCCGCAGCGTGAGCCGATGAGACCTTTGATCCAGGCACTCATTGCCAAGGCTGCCAAGCTTGCTTCTCGAGGCCTACCGGCCTAGCGGCGGCCCGGACAGGTGTCTCGAATAATAGAGAGGCCCTATAAGAACATGAGAGGGGCTTATTGATCTTTAGAGAACAAAAGATCATAAATTCGTGAACGGACACTAAGGACAGGAGACGTATGCCCAAGGCCTCGCCCTGGAACGAAGAGCAGGCACGGGAGATCATCGCCGAGCATGCCGGGCTTGAAGGCCCCATGCTCCCGATCCTCCATGCCCTCCAGGAAGAATTCGGCTGCATCACCCCCGCTGCCGTTGCAATCATCGCCGAGTCGCTGAATTTGAGCCGCGCCGAAGTTCATGGCGTTATGACCTTCTATCATGATTTCCACAGTGAGCCGCGCGGACGCCATCTCCTCCAGCTCTGCCGGGGCGAGTCTTGTCAGAGCATGAACAGTGAAGCGCTTGCCGCCCGGGTGCTCGCAAAGCTCGGAGTCGAGTGGCATGGCACGACAAAAGACGGCGAAGTCACCGTCGAGCCTGCCTATTGCCTTGGCCTTTGCGCCGTCTCCCCCGCGGCCCTGTTCGATGGCGAGCCGCTTGCGCGCCTCGATGAGGCCAAGATCGGAGAGGCTCTCGAGGAGGCTTCCAGCTGATGACGCGCCTATTCGTTCCCAAAGATGCCGCGGCGCTCGCCGTCGGCGCCAACAGGGTAGCAGCCAAGCTCGCCGCCGAGGCTCAGGCGCGCGGCGTTGCCGTCGAGATCGTGCGAACCGGCTCGCGCGGCATGTTTTTTCTTGAACCCCTGGTCGAGGTGGAAACAGCGGAAGGCCGGATCGGCTATGGCCCCGTTTCTCCCGCACAGATTGCCTCTCTCTTCGACGCGAATTTCCTTATTGGCGGCGCGCACCCGCTGCGAATCGGCAAGCCCGAGGACCACCCCTTTATGGCGGGCCAGACACGCCTCACTTTCGCCCGCTGCGGCATCACCGATCCGCTCTCGCTGGCCGATTATGAGGCGCATGAAGGCTGGCGCGGGCTCAAGCGGGCAATCGAGATTGGCGCCGAGGCTGTTGTCGCTGAGGTGATGAAATCGGGGCTGCGCGGGCGCGGCGGCGCGGGCTTTCCGACCGGAATCAAATGGAAGACCGTCGCCGACACGGCGGCAGACCGCAAATATGTCGTTTGCAATGCCGACGAGGGCGACAGCGGCACCTTTGCCGACCGCATGGTCATGGAGGGTGACCCCTTTCTCCTGATCGAAGGCATGGCGATCTGCGGCATCGGCGTTGGCGCAACCAAAGGTTATGTTTATTGCCGCTCGGAATATCCGCATGCCGGCAAAACCTTCGCCGAGGCGATCGAGATCGCGCGGGCAGCTGGCTACCTCGGCCCAAATATTCTCGGTTCGGGGCATGCTTTCGAGCTTGAGATTCGCATGGGCGCGGGCGCCTATGTGTGCGGCGAGGAGACTTCCCTCCTCGATAGCCTCGAAGGCAAACGCGGCATTGTGAGAGCCAAACCGCCGCTGCCCGCGCACAAGGGACTTTTCGGCAAGCCGACTGTCGTCAACAATGTTTTATCGCTCGCCGCGGCGCCAACGATCCTCGCTCGCGGCGCCGAGTTTTATGCGAACTTCGGATTTGGCCGCTCGCGGGGCACCATGCCGATCCAGATTGCGGGCAATGTCCGCTATAGCGGGCTCTACGAGACGGCTTTCGGGCTGACGCTTGGCGACATCGTCGATGTCATTGGCGGCGGCACCCGCACGGCGCGGCCCGTGCGGGCCGTGCAATGCGGCGGTCCGCTTGGCGCCTACTTTCCGCGCTCGCTCTTCGACACACCCTACGATTATGAAGCCTTCGCCGCCAAGGACGGCCTCATCGGCCATGGCGGCATTGTGGTGTTCGACGATACGGTCGATATGGCCAAGATGGCGCGGTTCGCCATGGAGTTTTGCGCCATCGAAAGCTGCGGCAAGTGCACGCCCTGCCGCATCGGTTCGGTCCGCGGCATGGAGGTCATCGACCGCGTGCTCGCGGGCATCAAGCCCGCCGAGAACATGGCTTTGCTCGAGGACCTTTGCAATACGATGAAGTTTGGGTCACTCTGCGCGCTCGGGGGCTTTGCGCCCTACCCCGTCATGAGCGCGGTACGCCATTTCGGCGAAGATTTTGTGCCGCGCACTCTTGCCGCCGCTGAATGAGGAGAGAGAGCTTATGTCAATGATCAACGAGATTGATTACGGAACTCCCGCCTCGCGGTCTGATAAACTCGTGACGCTCACCATCGACGGCATGGCAGTCAGCGTGCCGGAAGGCACCTCCATCATGCGCGCGGCCATGGAGGCGGGCACCAAGATCCCGAAGCTTTGTGCGAGCGATATGCTCGAATCCTTCGGCTCCTGCCGGCTCTGCCTCGTCGAAATCGAAGGCCGCGCGGGCACGCCCGCTTCCTGCACCACGCCGGTTTTGCCGGGCATGGTCGTCCACACGCAAACGAACCGGCTCAAGGAGCTGCGCCGAGGCGTGATGGAGCTCTATATCTCCGATCACCCGCTCGACTGTCTCACTTGCGCGGCGAATGGCAATTGCGAATTGCAGACCGAGGCAGGCGCCGTCGGCCTGCGCGAGGTGCGCTACGGCTATGATGGCGCCAACCATCTCTCGGATACAAAAGACGAATCGAACCCCTATTTCAGCTACGATCCATCGAAGTGCATTGTCTGTAACCGCTGCATCCGCGCCTGTGAGGAGGTGCAAGGCACGTTCGCGCTGACGATCGACGGCCGCGGGTTTGAGAGCCGCGTCTCTCCCGGGCAGATGCAGCCCTTCATGGACTCGGAATGCGTCTCCTGCGGCGCTTGTGTCCAGGCCTGCCCTACGGCCACCCTCATCGAGAAGGCCGTCATCGACATCGGCCAGCCGGAGCATTCGGCGATTACGACTTGCGCCTACTGCGGCGTCGGCTGCGCCTTCAAGGCGGAGATGCGCGGTGAAGAGCTGGTCCGCATGGTGCCCTGGAAGGACGGCAAGGCCAACCATGGCCATTCTTGCGTGAAGGGCCGCTTCGCCTGGGGCTATGCCATGCATCAGGACCGGATCTTGAAGCCGATGATCCGGGCCAAGATCTCCGACCCCTGGCGGGAGGTCAGCTGGGAGGAGGCATTTGCTTATGCCGCCTCCGAGTTTAAGCGGATTCAGGCAAAATATGGCCGCAACTCCGTCGGCGGAATCACCTCCTCGCGCTGCACCAATGAGGAGACTTATCTGATCCAAAAGCTCGTCCGCGCGGGGTTCGGCAACAATAACGTCGATACCTGCGCGCGCGTCTGCCATTCGCCGACGGGGTATGGCCTTGGCACCGCCTTCGGCACGTCGGCGGGGACGCAAGACTTCGACTCAATTGACGACTCGGACGTCATCATGATCATCGGCGCCAATCCGACCGATGGCCATCCGGTGTTCGGCTCGCGCATGAAGCGGAGGCTCCGCCAAGGAGCCAAATTGATCGTGATCGATCCGCGCCGCATCGACCTCGTGCGCACCCCGCATATCGAGGCCGATTGTCACCTCCCCCTCAAGCCCGGCACCAATGTCGCGGTATTGACGAGCCTCGCCCATGTCATTGTGAGAGAGGGGCTCGTCAACGAGGCCTTCGTGCGCGAGCGCTGCGACTTCGATGAGTTCCAAGAGTGGGCAGAGTTCGTCGCCCAAGAACGGCACAGCCCTGAGGCTATCGAGAAAGTGTCGGGCGTCCCGGCAGATCTCCTCCGCAAGGCCGCGCGGCTTTATGCCACCGGCGGCAATGCCGCGATCTATTACGGACTCGGCGTCACCGAGCACAGCCAGGGTTCGACAACGGTGCTTGCGATCGCCAATCTCGCCATGGCGACCGGGAATCTTGGGCGCAAAGGTGTCGGCGTCAATCCGCTGCGCGGCCAGAACAATGTGCAAGGCGCCTGCGATATGGGCTCGTTCCCGCACGAGCTCACGGACTACCGGCACGTTTCAAACGATACCGCGCGGGAAATGTTCGAGAAGCTTTGGGGCGTCAAGCTCGATAAGGAGCCTGGCCTGCGCATTCCCAACATGCTCGATGCCGCGGTCGAGGGCACGTTCAAAGCCCTCTACATCGAGGGCGAAGACATCCTTCAGTCCGATCCCGATACGCATCACGTGTCTGCGGGCCTTGCAGCCATGGAATGCGTGATCGTCCAGGATCTCTTCCTCAACGAGACGGCGAACTATGCCCACATCTTCTTCCCGGGCTCGTCGTTCCTCGAAAAGGATGGCACGTTCACGAACGCCGAGCGCCGCGTCCAGCGCGTGCGCAAGATGACAAGCCCAAGAAACGGCTATGCCGATTGGGAAATCACGATGAAGTTCGCACAAGCCTTGGGCGTGCCGATGAACTACAGACACGCGGGCGAGGTCTTGGACGAGATTGCCGCGACGACGCCAAGCTTCGCTGGCATCTCCTTCGCCAAGCTCGACGAGGTTGGCTCCGTGCAATGGCCCTGCAACGAGAAGGCGCCGGAAGGCACGCCCATCATGCACATTGGCAGCTTCGCGCGCGGCAAGGGCAAATTCGTCGTCACCGAATATGTGCCGACCGACGAAAAAAGCGGACCGCGTTATCCGCTGCTTCTCACCACCGGCCGTATTCTCACTCACTACAATGTCGGCGCGCAGACCCGGCGCACGGCAAATGTCGTTTGGCATGAGGAAGACCGCCTCGAGATCCATCCGCATGACGCCGAGCAGCGCGGGATTAGAGACGGCGATTGGGTGAAGCTTGCAAGCCGGGCGGGAGAGACGACTCTGCGCGCACTCATCACCGGCCGTGTTGCGCCGGGAGTCGTCTATACGACCTTCCATCACCCCGCCACGCAGGCCAACGTCGTGACGACCGACTTCTCGGACTGGGCGACCAATTGCCCCGAATACAAGGTCACCGCCGTGCAAGTCTCGCGCTCGAACGGGCCAACGGATTGGCAGGAGCGCTATCGCGAACAAACCGAGCAAAGCCGCCGCATCATCGAGACGGTCGAAGCCGCGGAATGAACGAAGATTTTGCGGGCGGCGCCAGTCCGCCGCCCCCAGCGGTCAAGGTTTCCTGCTTTGCTTGGCAAAGCGGAGAGGCGTCAGCCTCGGCGCGAGCGGTACCCGAAGAGACGGCAGTTGCGCTAACTTTCAACGGCAGTACACATGCCGTCATGATGGCGACGCCTGCCGATCTCGAAGACTTCGGCCTCGGCTTTGCCGTCACCGAAGGGCTGATCGAAAGGCCTGAGGAGATCTCGAGCCTCGAGATCATCCCCTCCCCCCTTGGCGTCGAGGTGAGGGCCTGGCTCGCAGAGCCGCGCGCGAAAGCCTATGCCGCGCGGCGCCGGTCTATGGCAGGCCCAACCGGCTGCGGCCTTTGCGGGATTGAGAGTCTCGAAGATGCTACAAGACCCGCGCCCTTTGTTTCCAACGCGAGCCGCTTCAGTGCCGAAGCCGTCATCCAAGCGATGGCCTCTCTCCCTTCGCAGCAACGGCTCAATTGCCTCACCCATGCGGTGCACGCGGCGGGGTTTTGGACACCGCCGCGCGGCCTTGTGGCTTTACGTGAGGACGTTGGCCGCCACAACGCGCTCGACAAGCTCATCGGCGTCCTGCTCCGCGGCGGAATTGCCGCGGCGCACGGTATCATCGTTCTCACGAGCCGCGTCTCAATCGAGCTCATTCAGAAGGCTGCGAGACTCGGGGCGCCGGTCGTTGCAGCCGTCTCTTGCCCGACAGCCGCCGGAATTAGGCTGGCGGAGAGCTGCGGTATCACGCTGATCGCGATTGCCCGCGGCCTCGACTTCGAAATCTTCACCCATCCCGAACGGATCATCGATCGAGCGCAAAACCATGTCGCATGACGGCTCACCGAAGAAACTCATCTACATGGCCAATCAAATCGGCAAATTTTTCGCCCCGCAAAAGCATGAGCAAGCAGTGTCGGGGATCGCCAATCATCTGGCGAAATTCTGGCCGCCGAGCATGAAAAAAAAGATCATCGAGCATTTCGAGCACGGCGGCGAGGGGCTTGACCCGCTCGTGAAGGAAGCCGTGCAAAGGTTGAAGGCAAAATATATTGCGCTTGGTGGCTATGCCGGGGATGCTTAGACGGGCGGGCTTCCCGTCCAAGGTACAACCGCCCCGGCGCCGCTCATTCGGCTGACACCGTTCAGGACGCCTCGCCGGCCGCTCAGGTTTCTTTTCTATTCTATCGGCGTATTCAGCGCACGGATCCGTGGCCGAAGGCCTGGCGAATGCCATTTCCTACCTATCGCATGGACAAGCTGGCCCAGCGATGCGGCCGCGGGTCCGCTGGAGCACGCGGCCGGGGAAAGCCTGTCTGCGGCCGGTAACCATGATGGAGGAGCAAGAAGGCAAAAGTTAACCGGGTCCTCGTCGGGGAAGCCCTTGTCGGCGCATATTGGTCTTATCATAGGGCCAAGAGGGAGCCCGGCCGAAACTGCTTTTTGCCTCACGCTCACCAATCAAAAGCGGGGCGATAACGCGCTCCTCGCGCTGGTCGCACCTAACTTGATGGCGAAGCCAGCCACCGTGATGTTCAACAAAATCGAGATCAAGAACGAGAAACAAGCGACCCAAATGCCCCGCCCAGCAGAGCGCGGGGTGGCAAAGGCTGTGGTTGATTCGGCCAAGGAAGGGATCATTCCCCAGGACGAGGCGGAAATCTATTCCTTTGCGCAGGCGTTTTTATCCATTGGGACGCCAAAGATGATGCGAAAATCCAGGACTGGGATTACGAGGCAACCAAGCTTGCCATCGCTCGCGCCGTTGATGGCGAACCGAAAATAGCCGAAGTCATCGCAAAAGAAGACGCCGTGCACCATCCTCTGGCGGCCCACGACTGAGGCCTCGGGAGCTGGCGGCCGCGTTCACGCCCTAAGGGATAGATCTGCGCATCAACGCGGGACGGGGTTAGCTCGGCCTAACTTTCCGCGTCCCGCAGCCGGATCACGACTTCGACCCTGGCGATGCGCTTGCCCGCCGGAGGTTCAGGCAACTCTTTGGGGTCGATGGCGATGCGGGGCAGATCGATCAATGCATTGGTCCCCTCGACCAGGAAATGATGATGGTCCGACACATTCGTATCGAAATACGTCCTTGACCCGTCGATAGCGATCTCTCGCAACAGGCCCGCCTGGGTAAACTGATGAAGGCTATTGTAGATGGTCGCCAGGGAAATCGAGACTCGGGAAGCCTGCGCTTCCTCGTGAAGGATTTCGGCCGTGACGTGGCGATCACCCTTGGCGAAGAGCAGCCAGCCAAGTGCCATCCTCTGCCGTGTCGGCCTGAGGCCTGCGGTCCATAACTTCATCCGGACGTCATGAAACGGGCACCCCGCCAGGGCGTCTGGCGGCACCGCTTGGGCACCGCGCCGAGGCTTTGGCACAGTCGGCATCTCCTTCTCCGGCGCCGGCGCAATGGATGGAAATTATAAGGCTCCCCGCGCCCGCGGGCAACCCTTGGCAGGCGCTCGCGCGGTTCTAATCCTAGATGTGGCTTTCGTCAGTGCCCGGATAGCCGCAGCGCCATTTCACCACTCTGCGCGAGGGGTGGTTATAAGCCCATTCGGCAATGGCCGGCGGCGCCTGCATCACGCACTGGGTGAGCGTGCCCTCCCTCACGAAAGAAAGGTGGCGCTCCTCGCAAGACTGAGGCTGCGTGAGGCTGCAAACCGTAAGGATAAGCTCCATGAGGTCCATCGCCCGCTCCTTCTCTAAAGGACCGCCCCCCCGAACATGGCGGTAAACGCTTTGGATTGCTTTGGTCTTCTGCAAAAATTTGTGATTTTTGCCGGCGCTGCCGCGCCTCTGCGCGGCCTCGCATCAGGACAGCGCACCTCGCCACCCGGGGCTTGCTGCATTATCTTGCAAAAAAGGCGGACCGCAACCCCAGCCATTTCGCTCCCTCGCCGGATCTGCCGCCGCCCCCGCCCGCGGCTAGAGGCAATGGGCATTACGGCTGACGATAGAGCTCCTCGCCGATGCGTTTCGCCTTGCGGATCCTCTACGGCGCGATGCTGCGTTTCCTAGAAGACGATGGTTGGGCCATTGCGAGCCATGTTGCTCTATCGACTCTCATGTCCATGTTTCCATTTCTGATTTTCCTCACCGCGCTTGCCGGATTTTTGGGCTCGCAAGGGCTTGCCGATGAGGCCGCCAATTTCCTCCTTCAGACCTGGCCGAGGCAGGTCGCCGAGCCGATCGCGCGCGAGATTCATAATGTCCTGACCCAGGCACGCGGGGGCGCACTGACCTTGGGAATTGTCTTAGCGATCTATTTTTCGGCGAGCGCAATCGAAGCCATCAGGATCGGACTCAATCGCGCCTATCATGCAAAGGAATCGCGGCCCTGGTGGCTCTTACGGCTCGAATCCACCGCTTACATCTTTGTCGGCGCGTTCACGCTCCTCGCCGTCACCATCCTCCTCGTCCTTGCGCCCTTGATCTGGGCGGCGGTGCTGCACTTTGCGCCGGGCCTTGAGCCGCTGAGCGCGCTGGTTACCGTCCTTCGGCTTACGATCGTGAGTCTCGTCGTGCTGGCCGCGCTCGTGCTTGCGCATAAATTTCTGCCAGCAGAGCGGCACCCTGTCCGCGATTTAGCGCCAGGCATTTTGTTGACTTTTGTTCTTTGGATCGCGGCCGGCATAGCGTTTGGCTCCTATCTGGCGGAATTCGCGCGCGCCTATGTAACCACCTATGCAGGACTTGCCTCGGCCATGATTGCACTTGTGTTTCTTTATTGGATTGCAACGATTTTCATCTTTGGCGGCGAGCTCAATGCCGCAATTTTGGAGGCGAGGCGGAAGGCCGCCAGAGAAGGGGAGCTGCTGAAACCGGTCGCATGAGGCACGTGAAGTCAGCCTGCGAACGCCTGGCACAAGGATCCGCGGTTAATCTCGTGGCATTGATTTAACCAAGGGGCGGTCAGTGGCTGCGAGAGATGGTATTTCCGCAATCATCAAGCAAGGCCTCCGTCGCCCGGAGAGCGCCCCTGCGCGGAGTGCAGGCAAGGAGCACCAAGAGGCCGATGGCCTTCGAGGGGAGGTCCTGGGCGGGGATGGCGCGGCCCCAAAGGCATTGAGGCCTCCGGACACCGCGAAGGCGTCCGAGGCCCCGGCACCAACGCCTTCTGCCGAGGCGGCGCGATGTTTTGCTCTGCAAGCCGAGGCTGCCCTTGCCAGGGCCCATTATATCGACGCGGCAGGCCATTTTGGAGCCGCAGCTGCCGCGCTTCCCCCGGGACATGACGGTGAGCACTGGGGCTATCTTACAGCCGAGGCCGACTGCCTTTACCGCCAGGGGACGGAGGCCGGATCACGAGCGCATTTGGAGGAGGCTGCCCGCCGTTACCGGCAACTCTCAGAAATGAGGCCAAGAGCAGCATTCCCCCTCGCGTGGGCGCTGACCCAAATGCACCTCGGCATTGTGTTGCAGACGCTCGGCGAGCGCGAGGATGCAGACGCGCTGCAGGAAGCCGCGGCCGCTTATGGCAGGGCTTTGGAGGAATTCAAGAGGCCCGGAATGCCCGATCTTTGGGCCATGGCCAAAATGGGCCTTGGCACCGTCCTCTTCCGCCTCGGCGGGAGAGAGCGCGGCACCGGCCGGCTCCTTCAAGCGGTGGCGGCCTTTAAGGAGGCCCTCGAAGAATACACCAGGGAAGGCGCTCCTCTCGACTGGGCAAGAACCAAGCTGAACCTGGGCGCGGCTCTCGAAGCGCTCAGCCAGCGCGAAGCCGGGGCGGCACGTCTCGAAGAGGCGGTCCATGGCTATCGCGAGGCGCTGCTTGAGACTGTCCGCTCTGAGGCGCCTCAGCTTTGGTCGGCGATTCAAACGAGCCTTGGCAATGCCCTCCTGAAGCTCGCGGAGCGGGACGGCGGTTTGGCAGCATTGCAAGAGGCCGTCTGCGCGTGCCGCGAGGCCTTGGCCGGCACGCCGCGTGAACAGGCACCAGAGCTATGGGCGGCAAATCAGTTTTGCCTTGGCAAAGCGCTCCATGCCCTCGGCGAACGGGAGGAAGGCATCGCGCGCCTCGAGGAAGCGGCGGCAGCTTTCGGCCTTGCCTTGGATGAATACGGGCGAGAGGCTATGCCGCTCAAGCGTGCGCAAGCCGCCGCAAGCCGCGCCCGTTCTGCGCTGCTGATCGCCATGCGAAGCGGCGATGAAGACAAAGCGCGGCTCGCTGCTGGGCAGATCAGGGCAGCAGCGGCGATCTTCCGTGCCCATGGGGATTCATGCTCGGCCGAGTTCTATGAGGATCTGATTGCTGACGGCGAGGATAGCGCAGCCATTGTCGCTCCCGGAATCCACGCCGCGACGCCGCGGGCCTACTAGCCGCGGCAGCTCACGCGCCGGCCTGGCTTTTCGCCCGCCGGAACTGAGCCAGCCTTGGCTTAGCTGGCTCTATCTGCAAGAGTCTGGGCTTGATCCGCCGGCCATTGCCGGGGCCGCCAGTCATCTCGCGGCTGCCATCATCGGCGAACCCGGCTTGGCCGTGTCAATGACTCGAGCGAAGCTCGCGCCACTGGTGCTACGCAACCTTGGCAGGGCAAGCCGCTCGCCCAACTCGCAGCCACAGATCAATGGTGAGTTGCGATTTCCGCAGCAGTGCCCGCAATCTCAAATCCAGACTATTACACTCTATCCTCTCAAATTGCGGCTTAAATTGCGGCGCCGCCAGGACCATATCCTGCAATAGCTCCCGCTTGGCGCGCCAGCCCAGCCTCGCTCTCACGAAGGCCTAGATTGCGTTTGAGGGTCAGCCTTCTTGCATAAATGTGCTCTTAGGCCTTGCCCAAAGGGCGGGGCGGGTTTTAACAAGCCCTAGAGACCTCTTTCAGCCGAGGCGGCGGCCACGTCCCAGGCGCGGCCCTATCCCGAGGACGAACACATGTTCGAAGGGCTTTCGGAAAAGCTCTCAGGCATTTTTGACAAACTCACGCGGCGCGGGGCGCTCACGGACGAGGATGTCAATCTTGCCCTGCGCGAAGTGCGGCGCGCCCTTCTTGAGGCCGACGTCGCGCTCGACGTCGTTCGCTCGTTCGTCGACAAGGTGCGGGGACGGGCGGTCGGCGCGAACGTCATCAAGTCGGTCACTCCCGGCCAAATGGTCGTCAAGATCGTCAATGACGTCTTGATCGAGACGCTCGGCTCCGATGCGCAGCCAATTGACATCGATGCGCCGCCGCCAGTCGCCATCATGATGGTTGGTTTGCAAGGCGCGGGAAAGACAACAACGACGGCGAAAATCGCCAAACGCCTTGCCGAGCGTCTGCGGCGCAAGGTTCTGATGGCCTCGCTCGACGTTAAGCGTCCCGCCGCGCAAGAGCAGCTTGCGGTGCTCGGGCGGCAGGTTGAAGTCGACACCCTGTCCATTGTTCCCGGTCAGACTCCGGTCCAGATCGCCAAGCGTGCGGAGCAGGCGGCGCGTCTGCAAGGCTATGACGTCGTCATGCTCGATACGGCCGGCCGCACTCATATCGACGAAGCGCTGATGCAGGAGATGGCGGACATCAAGGCGGCCGCCAAGCCGCATGAGATCCTCCTCGTCGCCGACTGTCTTACGGGCCAGGATGCGGTCCAACTTGCAAAAAGCTTCGATGACCGTGTGGGCCTCACCGGCATCGTGCTGACGCGAGTCGATGGCGACGGCCGCGGCGGCGCGGCGCTTTCCATGCGCGCGGTCACCGGCAAGCCGATTAAGCTCATCGGCACCGGCGAGAAGATGGATGCCCTCGAGGACTTTCACCCGTCCCGCATCGCCAACCGCATCCTCGGCATGGGCGATATCGTCTCCCTCGTCGAGAAAGCCGCCGAGACGCTTGACACAGAGAAAGCGCGCCAGCTCGCGGGCAAGATGCTTAAGGGCAAGTTCGACCTCGAAGACTTGTCGGAGCAGCTCGCGCAAGTCGAAAAGATCGGGGGCCTTGGCGGCATCATGGGCATGCTTCCGGGCGTTGCCAAAATGAAAGAGCAGCTCGCGAGCGCCAAGATCGACGATAAGATCATCAAACGCCAGCGGGCGATCATCTCCTCGATGACTCCCGAGGAGCGGCGCAACCCCGATATCCTCAAAGCCTCGCGCAAGAGGCGGATCGCCGCGGGCTCGGGCGTCAAGGTCGAAGAGGTAAACAAAGTTCTCAAGCAATTCCGGCAAATGGCCGACATGATGAAGGCCATGGGCGGCGGAAAGCGCGGCGCGCTCGGCAAAATGGCCTCGATGCTTGGCCTGCCGGGAAGCGGAATTCCTCAGCCGACGCCGGAGCAAATCGCCGCTTTGCAAAAGCAGCTCGGCCAAAAGCACATTGGCGCCGCGCCCGGGCCATTGACGGTGTCAAAGCCTAGTCCTAAGCCAGAGGAAAGCATGCCGGGGCCGCCAGGGCTGCCCGGCCTTGGCGGCACGAAGTTGCCTGGACTCGGCGGGGGCGGCTTCTTGAGCGGCCTCAATCCCTTCGGGAAGAAGAAATAATGGCCGAGATAGATAACGTGGCGCTTGAACACCTGCGCCACATCCGCGGCCAGCTCGACCGGATGGAGCACAGGCCCGAAGACGTCACGTTGCCCCTTGGTCACGTCGAGCGCTCAGCCGCCGACCATTCAGTTCAACTTGCCATCAACGTAAAGCTCGATAGGCTTGACGGGCGGGTCACTTGCATAGAAAAACGCCTCGATCCCGTCGAAAGCTAATTCCCTAACCTTTGAAGGAGAACTCATGAGCTTAAAAATCCGGCTCGCGCGCGGCGGTGCTAAGAAACGGCCATTCTACCGGGTGGTCATCGCCGACTCCCGCATGCCGCGCGACGGGCGCTTCGTCGAACGCCTTGGCACCTTCGATCCTCTCAAGCCAAAGGACGCGGAGGGCCGCGTCGTGCTCGATAGCGAAAAGGCAAAAGCCTGGATTGCGAAGGGCGCACAGCCCACAGATCGCGTGGCCAGGCTGCTCGATTCGGTCGGGCTCCTGGAGCGCGCGCCGCGCAACAATCCGAAAAAGGCGCTGCCGAAAAAGAAGGCGCAGGAACGCGCCGCCGCAGCGGAGAAAACAGCAGCCCCGGCTGCTTAGCCCGGCGGCTGAGCCGCCATGGAGAAAGGCTATCTCCTAATTGGCCGCTTCGGCGCCCCGCATGGCGCCTACGGCGAGGTGCGGCTTTATTCCTTTACGAGCGCTCCGGGCGCCATTGCCACCTATAAGCCGCTCCTCGATAAGACGGGGGGCCGCGAGTTCGAGCTACTCGGCCTGCGTCCGGTCAAGGAGAACCTCTTCATTGCGCGCATCGCCGGAGTCAGCAGCCGGGAGAGCGCCAAGGCGCTCACCAATGCAGGCATCTATCTTCCCCGCGCCGCGCTGCCCGAAACCAGCAAGGAAGAGTTCTATTTGGCCGACCTCATCGGCCTCGCCGCGGTCACAAACGCGGGGGAAGAGCTCGGCCGCGTCGCAGGCGTTTTGAATTTCGGCGCAGGCGACATTTTGGAAATTGCGCCCGCGGGCGGAGGCGAGAGCCTCCTTTTGCCTTTCAAAAAAGAGATCTTTCCAGAGATCGACCTGAAAGCGCGCTGGATCTTGACCGTGCCGCCTGCGGTGATCGAAGCTAGCCCATCCGGGCGCTAGCGGCGATGTGGCGGGCGGCGATTCTCACGCTTTATCCGGAGATGTTTCCGGGGCCGCTAGGCTTTTCCCTTTCGGGCGATGCCTTGGCGCGCGGGATCTGGAGCTTGGAGGCGCGTGACATCCGCGCCCATGGGATTGGCCGCCACAGAGCCGTCGACGATAAGCCCGCGGGCGGCGGCCCCGGCATGGTGATCCGCGCCGATGTGCTTGCCGCCGCAATCGATGCAGCTCTTGAGCCGGGCGATCCCCGGCCGCGCTTGCTGATGAGCCCCCGAGGCCTGCCGTTCACGCAAGGCCGCGCGCGCGAGCTTGCCGCGGGCGAAGGCGCGCTGATCGTTTGCGGCCGCTTCGAGGGCGTCGACGAGCGGGTGATCGAAGCGCGCCGTCTCGAAGAGATTTCGATTGGCGATTATGTGCTCTCGGGTGGCGAGATCGCTGCGATGGCTTTGTGCGATGCCTGCGTGCGGCTTTTGCCCGGCGTGATGGGCAAAGAAGAATCAGGCGCCGAGGAGAGCTTCGAGGCAGGGCTTCTTGAATATCCGCACTATACGCGCCCGCGCGTATGGGAAGGGCGCGCAATTCCAGACGTGCTGCTCTCGGGCGATCACGCGAAGATCAAAGCCTGGCGCGAGGCCGGGGCGAAAAGGCTCACGCGCGAGAGGCGGCCTGACTTGCTAAAGGGCAAGTGATTTAGAGAGAGCATCAAGATTGATATCTTCGAGGATAACCATCTCGAAGTCTCACGCTGTCGCGGAAACGAATCGATTGACAGGCGGAGAGGAGCTGCTGGCGCATATTTTGGGCACCATTGAAAATGATCACCAGAGTAGCGGGCCATGATACCCTAGGCACAACGCACCTTCGGCAGGCGGGCTGCTTTAAAAATGGCCGCTTGCCGGCTCCAGCGGCGGCAAACTCGCCGCCGCCGCATCCGCCGCTTCCAATTCAACCCGCGCTGAACTGACCCGGCGCCTGAAAGGCCGCTTTCTTCTGGAACGCCCTGTCCGTTTCTTCGGCACTCATGAGAGGGATGGTTGTCGTCCGCAAGAGTCCAGACCCGGAGACCGCAAGCGAAAAAGCCGTGGCGCTCGAATTATCGGGAAGGTCCGCCAGCAGAACCCAATCATGCTCGCCGAAACACAGGTAGAAGGCTTCGAGCTTGCCACCCAATCCTTCGATGGCTTTGCTGAGCGCTGCCTTGCGCCCAGAGGCTTTGTCCTTTTCTAATCCCTTGATCCCCTCGGCGGTATAGGTTGCCTGAAACAGATATTTTGCCATGACATTCCTCCGTGACTAATGGGTGATTCATTTTGAGTGCTGCCGTCCGGCATTGATCTCACGTGCGGCTCTCATGGGCACTCCTCCGCTAGCGGCAAATTATTGACTTCCGCCCTTTTTGCATCCACCGTTTGGTGGAGGAAGGCGCGCCTTGCCTGAAACCATGTCAGAGCTGAAGCTGCCAATCTCGGGCTTGCGGCACCGGGCGCATTGCGGGGAATGGATATGCGCTCAGAAATTTCGCCAGAACGACTCTCGGAGCTGATCGGCGCAATCTACGATTGCGTCATCACGCCCGAGAAATGGAGCGCGACGATAGACGCCATCCGCATCGAATTCGATTTCAAAGGTGGCGGCTTCTATGTCTGCGCGTTGCCCAGCGGTAGTACCAGACTACAGTTCACCGCCGGTATCGAAGCGACGGCAGTTGACCGGATAGCAAGTTATGATTCTGCGGCGTTAATCGAATTTTGGGGTGGCCCGGCGAGGGCAAATCAATATCCCCTCGGCGAGCCGATCATCCACTCGCAGGCAGTCGATAGCGCAACCAATATGAACGCTCGATATTATACCGAGTGGCTGAAGCCTAGGGGTATCATCGATAATGTTGCCATCGGCGTGGCACGAGGTCCTGCCATAATGGGAACCCTGGCCTTTGGCCGCCACAAGTCGGCGGGCTTGGTCGGAGAGCGGGAGCTGGCAGGGCTGCGGCTCCTCGCGCCGCATATCCGCCGGGCGGTAACTATCAGCGATCTGTTCAATCTGAAGGCCGTCGAGGCCTCGACGTTTTCCTCGGCCATCGAAAGTTTTGCCGCGGGCGTGGTTCTTGTAGGCGAGGACCTCGCTATCGTTCACGCCAATGCTGCCGCCGTGAAAATGCTCAGCGCCAAGGATCCCATCCTGTCGCGCCAGGGAAAGCTCGGGTTGCGGCATCAGGTCACGAGCGGCGCGCTCGAGGCCGCTCTTCTCCAGGCGGTGCGGGACGAGACGAAGCTGGGTCAAAAAGGGATCGCCATTCCCGCGCGGCGCGAGGACGGCGCGCCCTGCGTGCTCCATGTGCTCCCATTGGCTCGCGGAGAAATTCGCCCCGGGCTCATGCAGAGCGCTGCGGCCGCGATCTTCGTCGCACCCGCGGCATCGCCGCCGCGCCTGCCGGCAGACGCGCTCGTGCTCCTCTATGATCTGACCCCGGCCGAGACCCGTGTCTTCGAGCTGATTTGCGAAGGCAGGACGCAGGCGGTGATCGCAACCTTTCTTGGCGTCGCCTCCAGCACTGTGAAGACTCACTTGCTTAGAGTCTTCGAGAAAACCGGTTGCGGGCGGCAGGCCGATCTCGTGAGGCTCGCGGCCTCGTTCACCCTGCCCTTGTGGTGACAGATCTCCTGCCGCCAAGCGCCGTTCGGCATTCCCTCGGCGAAGGAGGAGAGGACCACCCGGAGAAAAACGCGCTTGCCTGCCCTACCGCCGATTGCGCCTGGACCAATACTCGACCCACGGCAGGAGGGCGGCGGCGACAAAAAAGCTCAGCTCATAGCGGCCGGTCAAAAGGATGAACACGATGCCGCACACGGTCAAGCCGAGGCTCACCGCAATTACGCCTTCGCGGCTATTGAACCAGCGGAAAATGGAGCTGCCCCCCTGATGCGCAGGACAGGGATACTTAGCTTCGATGGGCGCCGCCGTGAAGCCAATCACTGCTCTGCAGTAGTTGCTTTAGCTCCGCCCGCACGCCCGCAGGGCCCTCCAAGCGGAACTGCGCTGCGCTCGCCAAGCTCTGATCGCTTACGCGCACCGAAATCCCGCCAATGTCATTGACGAAGCGAAACCCGCTCTCGTCGGTCAAATCGTCGCCGATGAAAACAGGCGTGCGGCTCAAGAAGGGAGGTGTTGCAAGGAGCGCCGCAATGCCCTTGCCTTTGTCGAAATACGACTCCTTGAGCTCGGCCACCATCTTTCCCTCCTGCACAGCCAGTTTGTTCTTTGCCGCCAGCCCAAACAAAAACGCGACCACCTCCTGCTCGAACTGCGGCGCCTGACGGAAATGAACCGCGAGCGAGGCGCCCTTGTCCTCTAGCCTCAAGCCTTGGCGGGCCTTCACGAAATCTGATATAGCGGCGCGGACGGTTGCCAGCGCCTCGCCCGAGCTCGCAACACGCGTGCCGTCCGCGAATCGAAGCTCCGCCCCGTGTAAGCCAACAGCGGCAAAGACGAGCGGCGCAAAAATACGGTCAACGTCCTCGATTCGCCGTCCGCTGACGAGAGCGAGAGCGCCGCCCGCCGCGCGGCTTAGACGCATAAGCAGCGCCCGCAGCTCCTCATTTGCAGTCACATCCTCCGGACGCGGCATGATTTCGAGCAGCGTGCCGTCGATATCGAGAAAATAGGCTGAGCGTGGAGGAGGCGCGATCTTTGAAAGATCGCCCGGCTCGATCGAAGCCGGAGGTGCGGTCAAAGCGCTCACCACGTGCCGGTGTTGGGCATGGAGGCCCATGGATCGCGTTTGGGCAATGGCTCGCCTTTTTGCAAAAGCTCGATCGAGATATTATCGGGCGAGCGGATGAAGGCCATATGCCCATCGCGCGGCGGGCGGTTGATGGTGACGCCGCTCTTCATGAGCTTCTCGCACGCAGCATAAATATCTTCGACCGCGAAGGCGAGATGGCCGAAATTGCGCCCGCCTGTATAGGCCTCTTTGTCCCAGTTATAAGTAAGCTCGATGAGCGGCGATTTGCTTTGCCTCGCGCGCCCGGCATCCCCCGGCGCGGCGAGGAAGACGAGCGTGTAGCGCCCTTTTTCATTATTCATTCGGCCGACCTCGATAAGGCCAAGTTTGTTAATGTAAAAGTCGAGCGATTGATCGAGATCCGAAACCCGGACCATGGTATGCAAATATTCCATCGCCTGCCTCCCCCTTTTCCCAAGCTCCGTCCGGCTCAATAGGAGAAATACCCGATGTGCTATATAGCACAAATTGCTGCCCGCCCGGAGCACGCCTTAAAGACCGCAAATGAGCCTTTCATGAGCACGAGCTACGCAGCGGAGCCGCCGCCCGATATTAAACGCGCAGCGCGCCTAAAGGAGGCGGCAGCGCTTGCTTCCGTTGGCGTCAGCGCGCTCATGACGGCAGCAAAGCTCGCTGCAGGCCTTGCATCAGGCTCGCTCGCCGTCCTCTCGGAAGCGGGTCATAATCTCGCAGATGTAGCTTCATCAGTTTTGACTTTTTTTGCGGTGCGGATCGCAAACAAACCGGCCGATGAAGAGCACCAGTTCGGCCATGCCAAGGTCGAGGCCCTTGGCGCCTTGGCTGAGACGGCTTTCTTATTCGCGCTTGCTCTTTATGTGTTGATCGAAGCGGTCACGCGTCTCGCGCAAAATGAGATCAGCATTGAAGTCAATATGTTCGTCTTCGGCATTATGGCTGCTTCCATTGCGGCGGATTTCGCAAGATGGCTCTCGCTCAGGCGAATCGCCGCCCTCACCAAGAGTGACGCGCTGGCGGCGGATGCTCTCCATTTTTCGAGCGATATCATCGGCACGTCCCTCGCCCTCTGCGGGCTAGGCGCTGCTCATTACGGCTATCCGCAAGGGGATGCGATTGCCGCGCTTGGGCTTGCGGTCTTTATCGCTATGGCGGGCTACAAGATTGGCCGCCGTACCGTCGACACACTTATCGACACGGCGCCGCGGGGTCTTTCTGCTCAGGTGAGAGCCATCGCGCAATCCGTGCCCGGTGTGATTGAAGTTGGAACGCTCCGGCTGCGCCCGGCAGGCCCGGAGGTTGTCGGAGACATCGGAATCACCGTCTCCCGCACCTTGCCGCTTGAGAAAGCCGCTGCCATCGAAGCCAGTGTCGCTTCGGCCATCTCCGCAAAGCACCCGGACGTTGCCGTAAAGGTCGCAGCCAAGCCGGTCGCGCTCGACAATGAGAGTATCCTTGAGCGCGTTCTTCTTGTCGCCGCAAAGCGGCATGTGCCCATCCACCACGTGACGATGCAGGAAATCGAAGGCAGGACCGCAGTGAGTTTCGACGCAGAGATCGACGGCAGCATGCCACACGGCAATGCCCATGAGATTATCTCCGGCCTCGAGGAGGAGATCGCCCGCGAGCTCGGGCCTGCAATCGAGGTCGAGACTCATATCGAGCCGCTCGTGCCGCGCCAGCTCCCGGGCGCTGACGTCCCGGCGGAAATTCATGCGCAAATCGTTGCTGCCCTTGCGCAACTTGCTGCAGAAGGGCCTGTTCGCAATGTGCATAACGTGCGAGCAAGGGCAACCCCCGAGGGGCTCGTCGTCAATTATCATTGCCGCGTGAGCCCCTCTCTCAGTGTTGGCGAAGTGCACGCTCATGTCGATGAGCTCGACCGGAAGATGCGCGCGGCTTTTAGCGGGATCGTGCGGATTGTCGGACATGCAGAGCCTCTGCAGCCATGAGTGACAGTCCCGGCACCCTGCCTCCCTTGCCCATGCTCGGTTCGCTGCTGGCAGCGCGCCGCTTTGCGGCTTTGTTCTGGTGTCAGTTCTTTTCGGTCTTTAACGACAACTTCGTGCGCAATATGATCGCGATGCTGATCCTGTTCCGGCTTGGCGAAAGTCAAGCAGGGCCGCTGATTACGCTCGCAGTCGCTGCCTTCGTCACTCCCTCGCTCGTCCTCTCAGGAGCCGGCGGCGAGATGGCGGACGCCCATGATAAGGCCTGGCTTGCGAGGCGTCTCAAGTTCGCCGAAATCCTTGTCCAGCTCGTTGCCGCCCTGGGTCTCGTTCTTTCCTCGCTCGCGCTCCTCTATGCGGCCTTGTTTGGCCTGGGAGTCATCTCGGCTCTGTTTGGCCCGGTCAAATACGGCATTCTCCCCGATCTTCTCGCCAAAGAGGAGCTCTTGGCCGGCAACGCGCTTGTTGAGGCGGCAACTTTCATCGCTATTTTCTTCGGCCTCATCGCCGGCGGGCTTTCGATTACCGGCCGCACGCCTGCGGGGACAGTTTTCCAGTTGATGGCAATTGCGTTTGCGTGCTTCGGCGCCAGCCTCTTGATTCCAGCCACGCCGTGCGCTGCGCCTGGGCTTCGGGCAAATCCTAATGTCCTTGCCTCGACATGGTCGCTCCTTCGCGAGCTTACGCAGGATGCCGGGCTCTGGCGCATGAGCATTGGTGTTTCCTGGTTCTGGATGAGCGGCGCCGTCGCTCTTTCGCTCGTGCCCATTGTCGTGCGAGACAAGACAGGAGGCGGCATCGAAGCCGAAACCGCCGTAAGCGCGCTCTTTGCGCTTGGAATCGGCGCTGGCTCGATCGCCGCAGCCGTTCTTGCGCGCGGCCGGATCTTTTTGAAGCCTGTGCCTTTCGCGGCTCTTGGGATGGCGGCTTTTTTGATCGACCTTGGCTCGGCGGCTTATTTTCTGCCAGCCGCAAATATGCAGCTCTCTCTCCTGGATTTCTTCCGGTCCGCGGCTGGACTGCGCCTTGCCGTCGATGTCACCGGACTCTCCTGCGCCGGCGGCCTTTTTGTCGTGCCGCTCTTTACGGCAATCCAGGCCGCGGCGCCAAAGGACCGGCGCGCGAGAATCATTGGCGGCGTGAATATCTTGAGTTCCGCTTTCATGGCGGCAGCCGTGCTTGGCACGGCCCTGCTGCAAAGCGCAACCATTGGGATTTCCGAGCCGCTGCTTATTGCTGCTCTCGGCGTGCTCAATCTGGGCGCAGCCCTTTATGTGCGAAAATGCACGGCGGGAGATGCCGGAAAGGGCTAAGGCTCCTTTAGCACCTCGCCTTGTGGTCAGAAGGAAGCGGCAGACCCTTTGATAAAATAAAGCTTCTCCGGGCTTCGAGCGACCCGGCGCGCATGGTCGATGGCGAGAGAGACCGGGGCTTGACCCGCCGCACTCGAGCCATCCGCCAGCTTATTCACGCAAGAGGTGACGATCGCGCGGAACTCGCGTTCCATAGAGTCGAGCTCTGAAGGCGCGGCCGTCATGGCCTCATCGGCAATCACGAGCAGCCGCACAATCCGCTTTTGATCATCCTCAAGCCTCCTGCTGCGCAGAAAGCCCGAGATCAGCGCGATGAACGAGGCTAAGATGCTTGCCGGGATGCCAATGAAGTAGAAGTACTGCTGGAATTCTTCGAAAAAGCTCTGCTCGCCGCTGGTGAGATAGGCGGCAACGCCTGGATGGACGGGCAAAAGCGGATCTTGGTTCTCGGTGTCCGGAGCCTCGATTTGGCTTGCGAGAGGTGAGGCCGCTGCTAGCTTTGATTTAGTCTTCAAGATTGATCGAATCATAACTCCGGCGACGGCATTGAACATCCTTAAGGGAATGACGAAACGGTAAGTGACAGCAAGGCCCTTCGCGGTATCGCCAGGGACGGCTGGATGACCCCGGAAGGCGCCCTCGGGAATATCGATCGCCTCAAATCCCGGAAACCTCTTCGAAATTGCATCGCCCTCATCGATCTGCAAAATCTTCGGCGCCCGCTTCGCCGCCGCGGCGATAGAACTCACCGCGTCCACGGCCTCGCCTGGGCCAATTGGACCGACCGCCAATGCGGCCGCCGCTTGATGTTGGCTAATGGTTTTGCCGATTTCGGAAACAGGCGGGAATAGGCGCTTCACCGCTGATGGCGTAACGTTGTAGTAGCTAAGAAGGGTGTCGAGGGCCCGCGAATTGTCATTTTGTGTGGGCCCCGCGGGAATCGCGACTGTCTTGCCCGAGAGGCCGGCCACGGACTTAATTGACGATCCTTGCGGCAGAATGATTGCGATGACATCGCGGCGCAGGATGACAAGCGTTTGCCCATTTGCTGGCGGGCTGACATCGCTGCGCACAAGCGCAATATTTACCCGGCCTTCTTCCAGCGCCTTGGAACTCGCCTCCAGGTCTGCGACCATGAGGGTTTCGAAGCGAATACGCGGGTGCTCCGCGGTAGTGACCGCGATGAAGGCTGAAATGAACCGCTGCGCAAGGCCTCCCGCTGGCCCTGTCGTGATCCGCAAAGTGGCGTGCGGCAGCAAGAGGTAAAAGCCGCCCAGGAGCGCCGCGAGGATGAGAAAAGCGCCCCCCATCAGCAAGCTCACAAGGCGTGGCAGACGCAATCCCAGCATCCCGGCAGCCTCAGATGAACCTCGTGAGGACCGGCGCCGAAACGGGGCTGGCCGCTTAATGCAGCGCCTTTACCAAAAGCGGCGCCGGACAACTACTCCCCGCCGGTACGGGCGCACGGCGACTCCGCGGCGGTAGTACGGGTACCGGTAGTACGGGCCGTGGCGGACCACGGCACCGCGAGGACCGGCGCAGCCAGCACGGTAGACTCCGCGCGCACAGACAACCGCATCAGCATCGGAAACAAAAGCAGCTAAGCCGAGGATGGTCACAAATGCGGCAATCAAAAGTTTCATTGTTACACCTTCGCTCTCGTTTGCGGGCCTCGGCCCAGAGTTGAAAGAATAGCCCTGAAACGAGTTTGGCGATAGCCGCTTGGCTGATTGAGCTGCGGGAGCCCACCTGGTGCGGCGCCCATCCTAATCGTGACCGGGCGCTCAAGCCCTGCCCGGCCTACAAACTCTCGCGCAAAAACGTCCCAAAGGCGCGCGGGCCGTCGCCTGCGGGCATCTTCGCCGTCACGGCAAGCGTGTCGGCATTGATCGCCCAGACCTCATTCGAAAACCAGTTGACGACGTAAACGCTCTTTCCATCGGCGCTTGTCTCGATCCCTTCAGGATATTCGCCAACGGAAATCCGCTTCAGCGGCTTGAGGGTCTCAAGATCGAACACCGAGACCGTTCCGCCATATTGGTCGGTGACGAATCCCTTGCCTTTCGCGAGCGCAACGGCATAAGGCCGCTTGCCCGTGGGGACCGTGGCGAAAAGCTGCGCGGACTTAAGGTCGATGACCGAAACGTCGTTGCTTTCGACATTGGCCGTGTAGGCCCGCGCCCCCTGCGCATCGATCGTTACCCCAAAGGGATGCGTGCCCGCTTTGACCGTGCTTTTGCGCGTGAACGTCTTGGCATCGATGATCGAGATTTGATTGTCGTCGCGATCGGCACTTACGATCATGGCGCCGTCCAGCGCTACGGCAACCCCCGATGGGGAGGCGCCGACCTCGACAGCCGCCACAATGGCTCTTGTGCTCACGTCGATCTTGTAGAGCAGCGGCTTATAGAAGCCCGCAACATAAATGAAGCGGCCTGCCGGATCGGCGGCAATGCCAAGCGGCGTATCCGGCATCGCGATCTTCGAGATGACCTTGCGCGAGGCGGTGTCGATCACCGAGACATATTGGCCTTCGGTGCTCGTGACGTAGGCCGTCTTGCCGTCAGGCGCCATGGCGATGCCTGCGGGCTTGCCGGAGACCGGGATTCGCGCCACGATACTTTGGGAGGTAAGATCTAAAACGCTGACCTCGTCGCCGCTCTGATCGGTGATGAAGGCTTCGGCCGCCTCTGCTCGAGTGCAGCCAAGCGCCGCCGCGCAAAGAGCGGCAACACCGAGCGCCGCCCGCATCGCGGCTGCTGCCTCGGCCTTCATTTTCCTGCCTCGATCTTTTTCTTCAAAGACTCAAGACCAGCACGGTAGATTTTGCTCACCGCCGCAATGGCTGCTTCGTCATTAAGCTCCGGGGGCGGATTGTTGTTGGGATATCCGCGGTAGAACGCGCCACGCCATTCGACCTTGCTCTTTCCGCCATCCGCCGGGAGAACAGCAATGGTCGCGGAGTAATTCGTCACCGGCAGAACTTTCACGTCCACCTGCTCGATACGGTAGGAATACGTTCTTTCCGCCGGATCGTATTTGTAGAGGCTTTCGTCGATGGTCGCACCGCTATCAAGAACGAGCTGGCGTTTGGCGGCATCGGGCTCGTTGCCGCCATCGCCATTTGTTTTAGCAACGCCGGGCAGCCAGCTCATGTCGTGAAAATCTGCAATCGCGGCCCACACTTTTTCTGGCGGTGCGTTGATCTCGATGGATTCGGTTATCTTCTGCCGCGTCGGCCCATGCGCGCGCGCCGCATAGGGCAGCGCCAAAGCAACGAGAGCAATTGCGGCAAGCAGAACTTTTGGCATAGATCTGGTCATTCCCTTTTTCCTGCAGTTGCCAGCCCTCACGATCGCTGGACAGGCTGGCTTTTTTGTCCCCTCCTCAAGGGGAAGATCCGGTGCTACATCTTAAGCGGGCGGCAGGGACCTTTGCGGGCCCTGGATGAGCCGCCTGCCCTATCTGGCCGTTAAAGACCACAATGGATTTAGGCTAGACTCAGCGCACAGCGCGCTTTTCCGCCCAGAGGATCTTATGCGTACGGACGCCGGAAAACCCGTTCATCTCAAGGATTACAGGGTTCCCGACTACCTGATCGATAAGGCCGATCTCGATGTCAAGCTTCACAAGGAAGCAACACGAGTTTCGGCGCGTCTGTCGATCCGTCCCAATCCTAAGGGGCGCCCGGGCGCTCCTCTTGCCCTCGACGGCGACGGGCTCGCGGTCAAAACAATCATGCTCGATGGCGCGATCCTCGATCCGCAAAATGGGCAGGCTTGGAACGGGTTTGTGACGCCGGACGCGCTCGTCCTGAACACGCCGCCGCAGCGGCCCTTCGTGCTAGAAATCGAAACAGAAATCAACCCTTCTGCGAACACGCAGCTGATGGGGCTTTACCGCTCCGGCTCGGCCTATTGCACCCAATGCGAGGCAGAGGGTTTCCGCCGGATCACCTATTTTCTCGACCGGCCCGATGTTCTGAGCATCTATACTGTCAGGCTCGAGGCTGACATCTCCGAAGCGCCGCTCTTGCTTTCGAACGGAAATAAGGCCGCCTCAGGCAAGATCGAAGGCACGGCACGCCATTTCGCCCTCTGGCACGATCCATTTCCCAAGCCCTGCTATCTCTTTGCGCTGGTCGGAGGCGACCTCGGCTCTGTCTATGACGAGTTCACGACCCGGTCCGGACGCACGGTGACGCTTGGTATTCACGTCGAGCATGGCAAGGAGCCGCTCGCCTCTTATGCAATGGATGCCCTAAAGCGCGCCATGGCCTGGGACGAGGAGGTCTATGGGCGCGAATATGATCTTGACGTTTTTAACATCGTTGCGGTCTCCGACTTCAACATGGGCGCGATGGAAAACAAAGGCCTCAACATCTTCAACGACAAATATGTGCTTGCCTCGCCCGCGACCGCGACGGACACGGATTATGCACACATTGAAGCGGTGATCGCGCATGAGTATTTTCATAATTGGACCGGGAACCGGATCACCTGCCGCGATTGGTTCCAGCTCTCCCTCAAGGAGGGCCTGACCGTCTTCCGCGACCACGCCTTTTCCGCCGATATGCGCTCGGCGCCGGTGCGCCGGATCGCCGATGTGCGGGCTCTCCGGGCGCAGCAATTTGCCGAAGACGCAGGTCCGCTTGCGCACAGTGTGAGGCCAGAGACCTATCGCGAGATCAACAACTTCTATACGGCGACAGTTTATGAAAAGGGTGCCGAGATCATCCGCATGCTGAAGGTGCTCATTGGGGATGAGGCCTTCCGCAAGGGGATGGATCTTTATTTCGGCCGTTGTGATGGAACAGCGGCAACCGTAGAGGATTTTATATCATGTTTCGCCGAAGTCTCGGGCCGGGATCTAACGCAGTTCTTCCGCTGGTATACCCAAGCAGGCACCCCGCTCGTTGATGTTTCGGCCTCATATGACGAGACAGCGAAGACGCTTGCGCTCGAATTCTCGCAATCCTGCAAGCCGGCGCCGGGCCAAGGCAGCCAAGAGCCATTCGTTATTCCGATCGCGCTTGGGCTTGTCATTGCAGACCGCGGCGATATCGATCTGCGCACCGGAAATGAAGACGGCGCGAGCGCCGAGGAGCTCGCGCGGGGCGTCATCGAGCTTTCGGCGCCGAAGCGCCGCATCGTCTTTCATGACGTACCGGAGCGCCCGGTTCCTTCACTCTTGCGGGGGTTCTCCGCTCCGGTCCGGCTGAAATGCGAATTAAGCGACACTGATCTCATCACGCTCATGTCGCAGGATAGTGATGGTTTCAACCGCTGGGAGGCGGCGCAGACCTATGCCATGCGCCTGCTCCAGCGCTCGGTTGCCTGCATCCGTTCTGGCGAGAGCCCAGGCGGCAGCAAACCTTTTATATCAGCGCTCGCAACGGTGATCGAAAGGACGCCTGATCCTGCCCTTGCGGCGCAGACCATCACTCTGCCAAGTGAAGCCGACATTGCCCGGGAAATCGGCGAGGATGTCGAGCCTGATGCCATTCATCTCGCGCTCAAGGCTCTGCGCGAGGAGACGGGCCAAAATCTCAAAGAGCTGCTCCTTGCGGCTTATGAAAGGCTTGCGCCGCAAGGACCTTATTCGCCGGATGCCGTCGGCGCAGGGCGCAGGGCCTTGCGCAATGCTGCTCTTGATCTCTTCGCGGCGGGCAACGCCTCAGAGGGACGAGTTCTTGCGAGCCGCCAGTTCGAGGGCGCGGCGACTATGACTGACAAGATTGCCGCGCTCGGGGTGCTCGCTCAAATTCCTGGAGACGAGCGCGAGGATGCGCTCGAGGCTTTCTACCACGCATACGAGGCCGAGCCGCTTGTCATCGACAAATGGTTTGCCTTGCAGGCCATGATCCCCGAGGAGGGGACGCTTAGCCGAGTCAAGGCATTGATGAGCCACAAGGCGTTCTCGTTTAGCAATCCGAACCGGCTTCGCGCCCTCTTCGGGACGTTCGCCGCGGCAAATCCGGCGCAATTCAATGCAAAGGATGGCAGCGGATACGATTTTTTGGCGGGCATCGTCCTCGACCTTGACGCCAAGAATCCCCAAGTCGCCGCACGCCTGCTCTCGGCGTTCAAGAGCTGGCGCTCTCTTGAGAAGGGCCGCCGGGCGCTCGCAGAAGCAGCCTTAAGGCGAGTTGTGGCTGCCGCACCGCTGTCGCCCGATGTAAGGGATATTGCCGACAGGGCGCTTGGGTAAGGATCGAAGCCGCTAGACCAGAAGGACAAATCGATGAGCGAAAGCCAGGCGCTTTGGTCCGCCGCCGATGAGTACATCGATGGAATGCTGGCACCGCCCGATCCGGCTCTTAAATCCGCGCTCGAAGCCAGCGATGCCGCGGGTCTCCCGCGGATTGCCGTCACTCCTGCGCAGGGCAAGCTCTTGCACATTCTTGCGCGCCTCCAGGGCGCGCGCAGGATCCTCGAAATCGGCACGCTCGGCGGCTACAGCGCGATTTGGCTTGCGCGCGCCCTGCCGGAAGATGGCCGGCTTGTCACGATCGAGTCGGAACCGCGCTTTGCCGAAGTCGCCCGCGCCAATATTTCGCGCGCGGGCCTTCTAAGCCGTGTTGACCTGCGGGTTGGGCGCGGGGCCGATGTTTTGCCGCAGATCGCGGCCGAAGGCGGCGGCCCGTTCGATCTTTCGTTCATCGATGCCGACAAGCGTTCCATCCCCGAATACTTCCAATTTGCGCTGAGATTGTCACGGCCCGGCAGCCTCATCATCATCGATAACGTCATCCGCGAAGGCCGGGTGCTCGACACCCGCAGCCATGATCCGGATATTCAAGGAATCCGCAGATTCATCAAAATGGCCGCCCGGGAGCCCCGCGTTTGCGCAACTGCCATCCAGACGGTTGGATCCAAAGGCCACGATGGCTTTGCGGCCGCTCTGGTCATTGCCTGAGTATCTTCTCGATCGCGCCAATCAAATTTGCATTCATGTTAAATTAACCTCTGGACAAATGGGAAAAGTGAGCCTCAGATGGACCCGATTCGGAGGGATGCGGCACATTGCTCCGGTCAGTTTCGAGGGGGCCAGACATGGTGCGCGCAAGTTTCGCGCACGCCTCTGCTTGCGCGGAGGCGGCGGGTGGCATAGCCCACAGCGCGGCGGGATCCGCCCTGCCGCGAATAGCGGATTGGGAAATTTGGGTGCGGCGCGCCGTGCCCGCGATGGTGGCGCTATTCTCTGCGGCCCTTGCAGCCCTGACCATTGCCATCGCACGGGACGCTTATGCGCGAACGCTCTCCGCCGCCTATGCCGATGTTGAATTAACAGCCGCTGCAGCAGCCGGCGCTCTCAGCGGAGCTCTCCGCGACTCTCAGGATCCGTCTGCCGCCCTTGCCTTGGCCCTGCCTTCCCGCGCCCGCGCGCGCGGCCAGATCGGCATGATTACCGATGCGGCGGGCAATATCGTTGCGGCAGTCCCGCCGCTCTCGAGCGCGATGCCGCTCAACGACTACATGGGGCCTTCTCAGCCTCTGACCGTATTCGCTGATAAGGCCGGCGTGCTGCGTGTCAGCCTAGCGGACGGCACCGACGTTCTGGCCATGGTTCGCAACCTCGAAGCTCCATTCGGCCAGCTTGCCATTGTCTATCCCATGGCCTCCGTGCTGGCCGATTGGCAGGCGGGCACCTTGCGGGCGGCCGTTCTCTTGATCTCGACGCTGCTTGTGCTCACTGCCTTGGCGGCGGCCTATTTTTGGCAAGCTTCGCGCGCCCGCGAATCGCATCAACTCTGCGAAAGAATGCAAAGCCGCGTCGATACGGCTTTGAGCCGCGGCCGGTGCGGACTTTGGGACTGGGATATCGCGCGCGGGCGCATCTATTGGTCGGGCTCGATGTATGAAATTCTCGGCATGGCTCCGGCAGGCCCGTTTCTTTCGTTCGGCGATGTCAATGCTCTCGTTAATCCTCAGGATGGAGACCTAGCCGCAATGGCGGAACTGCTGGCATCGTCGCAAACTGACACGATCGACCATGCGTTCAGGATGCAAAATGCCAAAGGCGAGTGGATTTGGCTTAGAGCACGCGCTGAGCTCGTTCGCGGTGGCCGCGGCGGCGCGTTGCACCTCGTTGGCATCGCTGTAGACATCACCGAGCAAAAGCTCCTCGCGGAGCGTACGGCGACCGCCGATCTTCGTCTGCGCGATGCCATTGAGACGGTCTCGGCAGCCTTTGTGCTTTGGGATGCCGAGAATAGGCTTGTCATGTGTAACTCTAAATTCCAAAAGTTCCATCATCTTTCAAGCGATGCTGTGGCGGCCGGCACTCCTTATGCTCAAGTCATGGCGAACGGGACGCCGCCAGTCGTGACGACTCACATCCCTCTGGGCGAGCGCCCTCTTGCCGGCGCGCGCACCTATGAAGCGCGCCTTGGCGATGGCCGCTGGCTGCAGATCAACGAGCGCCGGACCAAGGACGGTGGCTATGTATCCGTCGGCACCGACATTACCGCGCTCAAGCGCAACGAGGAGCAGCTCCTTGAGTCCGAGCGCAGGCTGATGGCGACCGTCGCCGATTTGCGCAAGTCCCGCCAAACTCTCGAGCTGCAAGCCCAGCAGCTCGCAGATCTTGCCGAGAAATATTTGGAGCAGAAGGCCGAAGCCGAGACGGCAAACCGGGCCAAATCCGAGTTTTTGGCCAACATGAGCCATGAACTGCGCACGCCGCTCAACCACATCATCGGGTTTGCCGAGGTGATACTCGAAGAGACCTTTGGCGCGCTTGGTTCACCCAAATATGCGGATTACTTGAGAGATATTAAGCAAAGCGGCGAGCGATTGCTTGCTGTGATCTCGGACGTGCTCGACATGGCTCGCCTTGAGTCCGAGAATGTCAGGCTTGAGAAAACGGAATTCGAGATAGGCGATGCCATGAACGGCGCCATAGCAGCCGTGCGGCCGATTGCCTCCGAGAAGGAAATCGCCATTCATTCGGAGGCGTCACCCGGCTCGTGCCTGTTTGCCGACCGGCCAGCAATGGAGAAGGTGTTTACAATCCTTCTCCGGAATGCGGTGAAATTCAGCCCAGAGCGCAGCGAGATCAGCATCCGCGCCCGCAAAATTGAGGGCGCACTCAATATTTATGTCGAAGATGCCGGTACAGGCATTCCGCCCGCTGTTTTAAAGAGACTCGGACGGCCATTCGAGCAGTTCGAAGGCACGCTTGACGATGGCATGAAGGGATTGGGCCTTGGCCTCGCAATTGCCCGCTCCCTCATCGCACTCCACGGCGGATCGATCCGCGTCCGCTCCTCACTCGGCACCGGAACAATCGTGCTTGTCCACTTGCCCGACATGCGCAAGATCCCAGGGCGGCAGCGGTTCTTGGCAGCAAACTCGCTGCAGCGGCCGGCGCAAGTGCACAGGCTGCGCGCCTCAGCGCGATGATAAAATCTTCTCAAAAACTCCGCGCACGCTCGCGCGAGTCTCGCTCAAAGAGCTTTCCAGGGCGCTGAGGCTCGGCTCACCTGCTGCTTTCGCAAGCCGCCGCTTGACTGCATCGCTTGCTTTGCGCGGATTGCTGCCGGCATCCAAGGTCAGGCGCAGGATTTGCGATATGGCGGTGAAGAGCTGATAAGCTTTGCTCAAGATGCTCGCATCGCTTTCGTCAAGGAGCGACAGCCGCCCGGCGATCTCTATTGCTTCCGTTATCGAGGGGCGAAGAATCTCGGGCTTGTCGCAGGCGTGGCGGAGGATGAGATATTGAGCCAAGAACTCGAGATCGATGAGCCCGCCTGCGGCAAGCTTGAGATCCCATGGATCGACATCACCCTTCGCCGCAGCGATAAGTTGGCGCATTTCGTAGACCTCCCGGGCGAGACTTTCGCTGCGGCGGCGCATGAGAACCGCACGGATGGTATCCATCACCCAGGCGCCGAGTTGCGCGTCCCCTCCAATGAATCGCGCGCGGGTGAGTGCCATGTGCTCCCAAGTCTCGGCCTCGTTTGTTTGATATTCGAGAAAGCTCGAAAATTGAGTCGCAAGCGGGCCTTGGCGGCCGGAGGGGCGCAGGCGCATGTCGACATCATAAAGGCGCCCGCGCCGCGTCGACACTGTCAGGCCAGAAATGAGCCGCTGCGCCAAACGGGTGTAATAGACGATCGCGTGCAAAGGCCGCGGGCCGCTCGATTCGGGATGCGCGCTATCGAAATCGTAGATGAACATCAGATCGAGATCTGACGTCGCGGTCATCTCACGCGAGCCAAGCTTGCCGAGTGCCAGAATGGCGGCCCGGCCTTGAGGCACGTGGCCGTGCTCGCGCGCAAAGGCTTGCTGTATATGGGCGAAACAGGCATCGATAATGGCCTGAGCGAGATGCGAGTAAGCCTCGGCTGCCTCGTGAGGCTCAATCATCCCGGACCAGAGCCGCAGGCCAATTGGAAAGAGCTCCTCCTGCGCAAAATCGCGAAGACCGTCGAGGAAATCCTCGGTCTCTCGTTTTGATTGCAAAACCGCGCCAAGCCGCTCTTCGAAGGCCTCCTTATCGAGCGGGGCGGTTAGCACATTTGCATCAACCGCGGCGTCGAGCACGTGCGGGCGGCAGATAACCGCACGCGCAAGCCTTGGCGCGCCGCCAAGGATTTCGCCAAACAAGTCACAGACCGCCGGGTTGGATCTCAAGAGCGAAAAGAGCTCGGCGGCCGCAGGCATCGCATTGATAATCGAATCGAATCCGGCAAGTGCCGCCTCGGGATCGCCCGAGCGCGAGAACGACTGCAAAAGCTGCGGGATGAGCTCTGTCAGGACCTCACGTTCTCGAGGCGTCTGGACGCCCCTGCGCCGGCCGTAATGCCAGCCGCGTACCGTATCGGCAGCGCAGGCAGGGTTCTTAAATCCAAGCGCCGCCAAGGTCTCAAGAGTCTCGGGATCTTGAGCGCCGCCAGTAAAAACAAGGTTGCCTGCCGCTGCATCGAGACTGGACGACTTCTCAAACAGCAATTGATAATGGCCCATGACGCGCTCGAAGTGGCGCGTGAGCTCGCCGCGAAACTGGACTGCACTCTCAAAGCCGCAAAATCTCGCCAAGCGCTCCAAAGCATTGTGATCCTTTGGCAGCCGCTGCGTCTGCTCGTCGGCAATCATTTGCAACCGGTGCTCGATTTCGCGGAGAAACAGATAGGCAGAACGAAGGTCGCAGACTGCCCTCTCGGAGATCCAGCCTTGCCTGCCAAGCTCGGAGAGCGTCTCAAGCGTAGATGAGCCGCGCAGGCGCGGCCTCTTGCCGCCAAAGATGAGCTGCTGGGTTTGCACGAAGAATTCGATCTCGCGAATGCCGCCGCGCCCGAGCTTTATATCATGGCCTGCAATCGCGATATCCGAATGCCCGTGCACAGCATGAATCTGGCGCTTCATCGCCGCAATATCGGCAATCGTCGCGTAGTCGAAATATTTGCGCCAGACGAAGGGAGTGAGATTGGCGAGAAAAGAGTCCGCGAGAGCTTTATCGCCAGCGACCGGGCGCGCCTTGATATAGGCCGCGCGCTCCCAATTTTGCCCGAGGCTCTCATAATAGGCGTAGGCTGCGGGCAGCGCGATTGCGACCGGCGTCGAGCCGGGGTCGGGGCGCAGCCTCAAATCGACTCGCAAGGCATAGCCATCACCCGTACGCTCCTGGAGCAGGCGCACGAGGCTTTTCGTTAGCCGCACATAGGCCGTCTTCGGCTCAACGGAGGGTGCGAGCGCAGCGCATTGAGGGTCAAAGAAAACGACAAGATCGACATCGCTCGAATAGTTGAGCTCCTGTCCGCCAAGCTTGCCGAGACCAAGGATCATGAGACCGCACCCCTCTTCGGGGTTCGCAGGGTCCGGCGGACAGAGCCATCCCCCTTTGGCCGCCTCGGCGAGAAGGAAGCGCAAAGCAGCGGAGATAAAAGCATCCGCCGCCTCCGACAGACATCGCGTTGCCGCGATGGGATCAAAAGCGCCGCCAAGATCGGCGAGGGCAATGAGCAGCCCCGTCTCTTGCTTTGCAATCCGCAACGCGCGCATTGCTTCCGCTTCGCTCGATGCCCCGGCGCAGGAGGCCTGCAGGCCTGTAAGACAAGCCCGAAGGCAGTCCTCTGGCGGCAGCTCGAAGCAGCGCGTGAGCCTCGCGGGATCGGATTTCGCGAGCCGCCAAAGAAAAGGCGAATGATCGGCGAGAGCAAGGAGCAAAGCCCGCACACCCGGCTCCCGGGCAAGATTCACTATTCCGCCGGCGGGCGATACCGATAAAAAATCCGACAGGTGCGACTCGGCAACTTGAGGGGCTGCTAAGAGCGGCGCCGTGCGCAGCCGCTGCCAAAGAGGACGGGCCTCGTTTGTCCCGCCATTCGTAGAGATCATGCTGCTCGTTCCGGCTGCTTGGGCAGGAAGGAGATCGCGGGTTTTTGCCCGGGCGGGAGGGCGCGGAGAGAGACCACCGCGCGCAGGCCCGGCCTGTTGTCCTCGATGCGCAAGCTTCCATCGTGGAGGCGCGCCACCGCCGCCGCGACCGAAAGCCCAAGCCCTGATCCCGGCCGGGAGCGCGCATTCTCAAGGCGGACAAAGCGGTCAAGAACACGCGTGCGGTCTTCTTCCGGAATACCCGGGCCGTGGTCGGCGACGATAAGCTCAACGTTGGCGCCATTACGCCGCGCCGAGAGCTCGACGCGCGGCGGACTTTCCTGATCCCGGCTTTGCCGCGCGAGATTCTCACTGCCGTACTTCAGCGCATTGTCGACGAGGTTGGCGATGGCTTGGCCAACGAGCTCGCGGCTGCCGTGGACATAAAGCCCCGGCTCCGCGTCAACGGCCAGTGCAATGCCCGCCTCGTCCGCCACGGGCTCGTAAAGGTCGCCGACATCGCGCGCGACAGCACCCGCGTCAAAGTCGCTCATCCCCTCGCCTCCTGCGCCTGCTTCTGCACGCGCGATGCTGAGAAGCGCGTTGAAAATCTGAATGAGACGGTCCGATTCCTCGAGCGCTTTGACGAGCGCCTCGCGATACGCCTCGGGCGTTGCGGCCGTACGCAAGGCTTGCTCGATGCCCGCGCGCAGCCGGGTGAGCGGCGTCTTCAAATCATGAGCAATGTTGTCGGAAACTTCCTTAAGACCTATCATAAGCCCGTAAATCCGGTCGAGCATCGCATTAAAGTTTTGCACGAGCCGGTCGAGCTCGTCGCCGGTTCCGGCGACCTGAAGCCTGCCGGACAGATCCCCGGCCACGATCGCCCGCGCATTGGCATTGATCGAATCGACGCGGTTGAGCACGCGCTGAGAGACCCAGAGCCCGCCAATGGTCCCGACCATAACGAGCCAGATCAGCGACACGAGCAAAGCCCTGCCAAGGATCTGGCGCAGCTTCTCGCCTTCCTCGAGATCCTGGCCGACGAGCAGATGAAATCCGCCGGCCAAAACAAAGATCCGCGCGAGCGCGCGCCGGGCCGTCCTTGGATCGCCCGCAGCATGGTAAGGCGTCTCAACGAGGCCGTTGTAGGCAAGCACGCCGGGGGGCAAGCTTGCGATATTGCCTGCGATCGGCTCGCCCGCTGGAGTCGTCACAAGGTAAAGTCCCGCTCCAGGCCTGCGGGTGCGCCTCTGGATGACATTGACGAGCCGCCGTATTCCGCCCTGAGCGTATTGCTCGGAGAGGCCGGTAAGATCGGTCTCGATCGTCTGCGCGATCTGGTCACCGATGAGATGATTCATGCTAAGGCCGACGCTGCTGAAAACCAGCCCGGCGCCGATCGCAGAAATCGCCAAATAGGCGAGCGATATCTTGAAAACCGTGGTGCGGAAAAGCTTACCGAGGGCCATTCCGGATCATATAGCCAGCCCCCCGTATGGTGTGGAGGAGCGGAGGGTCGAAGCCCTTGTCGATCTTGGCACGAAGCCTTGAAATATGGACGTCGATCACATTGGTCTGCGGGTCGAAATGGTAATCCCAGACGTTTTCGAGAAGCATCGTCCGCGTGACGACCTGGCCCGCATGTTTCATCAAATACTCGAGCAGCCGGAATTCCCGCGGCTGCAAAGGTATCTCCTTGCCGTCCCGGGTGAGCTTATGCGCGAGCCGGTCAAGCTCCAAGCCATTGACCCGGTAAATCGTCTCCTCTCCCGGGCCAGAGCGGCTGCGCCGCGCCAGCGCCTCAGCCCGGGCCAACAGCTCTGAAAAAGCATAGGGTTTGGCGAGGTAGTCGTCGCCTCCTGCCCGCAGCCCTTTGACACGGTCGTCGACCTGGCCGAGCGCCGAGAGGATGAGCACAGGCGTCAAGTGGTTCTCCGCTCTGAGGCTTCCGATGAGCGCAAGCCCATCGAGCTTGGGCAACATGCGATCGACGATAAGCACGTCATAAGTTTCGCCGCGGGCGCGGGCGAGGCCCTCAAGCCCGTCACTTACGTGATCGGCAACATGCCCCGCCTCGCGGAAGGCCTTAACGAGATAGCCCGCCGCTTCAGAATCGTCTTCAACGATTAGAATTCGCATGGAACCTGTATAGCGTCCTTGCCACCAAGCCGCAGGCCGGAAGTTTGCCCTCCGGCCTGCTGCCTCCTTGCAACCCTCTAAAGCGGGGGGCCGCCAGCCGGCAAGCCCGAGGGCCAGGCTCAGGAAGCCGGATTGACCGAGATCGCGACAAAGCGGGTATCTTCGCCGCTCTTCACGCGCAGCAGGACGGCCTTACGGTTTTCCTTCTTCGCTTCGGCAAGCGCCGCTGCGACGTCGGACGGTTTGCTGACCGGTTTTCCGCCCGCTTCGAGGATAACATCACCGACCTGCAAACCCTTTTGCGCAGCGATGCCATCGGGATCGACATCGGCGACGACCACGCCCTCCTTGCCTGCCCCCTGGACGCTCGAGGCCGGAGCGAGCGTCAGGCCGAGGCCCTTAAAGGCATCGTTTTCCTCGCCGACAGGCGGATGGAGTCGGGCCTCCTTCTCCTCAGGGAGCGTGCCGAGCTTCACCGATGCGGTTTTTTCGCTTCCGCTGCGCCAATAGAGCAAATCGGCGGTCTTCCCCGGCCCGAGCGCTGCGATCCTGCGTGCAAGATCGCGCGGGCCGTCGACCTTCTCGCCATTGACACCGAGAATGACATCGCCGGACTTGATCCCCGCGTCTCCCGCAGGGGAATGCGGCTGCACCTGCGCAACAAGGGCACCCTTGGTGGATTTAAGGCCGAGGCTATCGGCAATTTCCTGCGTCACGGGCTGGATTTGAACGCCGATCCAGCCGCGGGACACGGTGCCCTTTTCTTTAAGCTCGGCGATGACCGTCTGCGCGGTATCGGCGGGGATGGCAAAGCCGATGCCGACACTTCCTCCCGAGGGGGAGAAAATCGCGGTATTGACGCCGACCACCTGCCCTTGGAGATTAAAGCTCGGTCCGCCCGAGTTGCCGCGGTTAACCGGCGCATCGATCTGCAGGAAATCATCGTAAGGGCCTGCGCCGATATCACGCCCGCGTGCCGAGATAATGCCGGCCGTGACCGTTCCGCCGAGCCCAAAGGGATTGCCAACGGCAATCACCCAATCGCCTACCCGCGGAGTCGCCTTGGCGAACTCGACATAAGGATAGGATCCGCCTTCGGTAATCTTTAGGAGGGCGAGATCGGTTTTCTTGTCGGCGCCGACGATCTTAGCGGGCACCGTCCTGCCATCGTCAAGCGTCACGGCGACCTCGGTCGCGTTTTCAACGACATGGTCGTTGGTAACCACATAGCCGTCGGGCGAGATGATAAAACCTGAGCCCTGCGCTTGCGTGACATGCGGCTTTGGGCGGCGCCCGCCTTCTTCGCCAAACCGCTTGAAGAAACGTTCGAGGGGGTCACCCGGCACGATACGCGGGATTTCGAATTCTTCGTTCTCGGCAACCTCCGTCGTCTTGACTTTGACGGAGACGACCGCGCCGCGCACGTGATCGACGACATCGGCGAAGCTGGGCGTTGCCGCAGTCGAAGGAAGCGCCGCTTCGGCCGCCACGGGATTGATGAATCCAAATCCGCTGCCGTTTGCAAGGACGAAACCAAGGGCCGCGGAACCCAGCAGAGCGGCACGGAATTTCTGGCCCCGGCGCGCGACCAAAGGTTGCGAACGCTCCGTAAGGGGCCGTTGGGACCGGACATAAGCCATAGACTACTCCATTGGCAAATCGAAAGACGAGGGCCGTCTGCCCGCATAACATGGGAAAGTCTGGCTTACATTGCCATTTCGGGCGGATGAAACATTTTTAACATGAGCGCCACTGGCGTTTGTTCGTTCTGGCTGCCGCGCCTGCTTGATTAAGACTTTTTACTTGTTCGCGTCTAATACGGCTCGTCCGGCGGCGGCTCGGAGACGGCACCCGGATCAGCGGGGTAGAATCGCCGCGACGGCACATTTCTGCCCGCCTGTGGAACCGGAATGAAACCCGGCGGGGGTGCGACCTCGATTGGCTGGCCGAGGCTTGGCGCCTCTGGAGCGGCTGGCTCCTGAGCGAGGCTGCCAGGCTCGTCCTGGACTGCAGGTGGAGAGGGCGCGGGAGCAGAGGCTGCCGGGGGGGCGGATTCGGCCGGCCCTGCGCGGCGATGGCGGCGTGATTTTTTGGCCTCCCCCGCTGGGGCCGCTTCTTGGGCGGCGGCCGAGTCCGCCGGCGGCGGCGCCTCAGCTGCCGCTTCGGCCTTTCCCTCGAGGGTCCCTTCGCCGGCGCAATTCGTGAGCCAAACATCGTAGATGGGATGCTCGATGCCGTGGAGGCCTGGGCTTGCCGCGAACATCCATCCCGAGAAAATGCGCTTATATTGCTTCCCCCCGCCCGAGACCTCGTCCACCTCGACGAAGCTCGCCGTCTGAGGGGTCTCCGTCGCCGGATGGGTGAAACAGGCCCGCTCGGTTATCTGAAGCGTGCCGAACTGCACCGTCTCGCCTGCTGAGGCCTCAAAGGTCATGGTACGCCCGGTAATCTTATCGAGGCCCGCAAAGACCGCAACGGGATGGCGGATGCGCGCGGCGCTCGCGTGATTTGCAGCCAGCGCAGGCAAGAACAAAGCGGCGAGACACGATCGTGATGGAAAAAATTTATTCACAAGGCCAGCACCGGGCGATTTGGTCATGCCCGGCGTTGAACCGGGCATCCGGACTCGTGCTCTGCGGCTATGGCGGGCATTGCGCCTGGATGGCTGGGTCAAGCCCGGCCATGACTTTTCCCAAGTTGAGCAGAAAACAAGACTTACGCAGGTTCGCCCCCAATTGGGGCTATCGTTTGGTATCCGCGAAAATTCTTTTCCCCGGCGGGGTCAGCGGTCCTATCCCTCGGGCGACCAGGCCTCGTAGTCGCCGGTCGCGGGAGGCCGCCTCCCTTCAGCCAAGGTTGAGCCTGGCGGACGGTAGGCCTGGGGCGTTCCGGTCATGTTCGGCTGATAGGGCTGCTGCCAGGGCCGCGGCGAGTAGTCCTCCTGGCTCGGAGGCAGATCGGCCGTGTGATGGAGCCACCCATACCAGCCGGGCGGCGTCAGCGAGCCCTCGCTCTCTCCCGCATAGAGCACCCAGCGCCGCTCGAGGCCCAGCGCCTTGCTGATCCGGCGCGAGCGGTAATAGCGGTTGCCGAATTCATCCTTGCCCACGAACTTGCCGGAGAGCAGCGTCCAGACCCAGGTGTTGATGGTAAAACCGTCCCACCAGGTGAAAATCCGTTTGAACCATTTCATGACAATCGAAGCCTTCGGCCTTGCGGGAACTCGGGGCTTGCGGGAACGGCCCTCTTATGGCCGCGCCGGGCCGCGCTGTCCAGTGCCGCGAGCCGTGTACGGCCTCTCACTTTGAGGTCAGAGGGTTATCCCGAGCTTGGCAAGCAGCCACACCATGGCGGAATAAAGCGCGACGGTCAAAAGGCAGGAGAGCGAAAGCGCCAGCCAAAAACCCGCCCCGGCGCGCAGCATTGCCGGAAAGGCAAGAAACATGGGCAACGATGGTAACACAAACCAGAACGTTGCCTGCGCCAGGGCTGCGACCCGCTCCGCGTCCCTCGTATCATTCCACAGCCATAGGATCCCGAGAATCGAGACCAAAGGGAGCGAGACGATCAGCGCTCCGAACGCAGGGCTTCGCCGGGCCACCTCCGAAACGATCGCGACGATGAGGCCAGAAATCGCCGCTTTGATCAGCAGGTACATCTTTGATCAGCAGGTACATAATGCGAATTTGTTTAGCGTAGCTTTAGCGGAAAGCCTAGCCAGAGGATTAAGCTTGAGAATGGCACGCAATCCGATTTTCCGGTGAATTCACAGGATAGATTTCTCGACGCGCACGCGATATATAGTAGTCTAGATGGAGATTAATCCTACATCTAGGGATACCCCCATGCGCATCGCCCGCCGTTACACCAAACCCGGCCAGTCTCCTTATGCGGAGATCCCGTTCCGCACGGCGAAAAGCGAGATCCGCAACCCAGATGGCTCGGCCGTCTTCTCGATGGAACGAATCGAGGTCCCGGCCGCCTGGAGCCAGGTTGCGGCGGATGTCCTTGCGCAAAAGTATTTCCGCAAGGCGGGAGTACCCGCAAGGCTGAAGCGGGTGCCCGAAGACCGCGTCCCCGCTTTCCTCTGGCGCTCGGTGGCCGATGAGGAGGCGCTCGCCGCTCTGCCTAAATCGATGCGCTTCACCGGCGAGACTAGCGCGGCCCAAGTCTTCGACCGGCTCGCGGGCGCCTGGGCCTATTGGGGCTGGAAGGGCAAGTATTTCGATCGCGAAGAGGACGCGATCGCCTTCTACGACGAGCTGCGCTTCATGCTGGCAAAGCAGATGGCGGCGCCGAACTCCCCGCAATGGTTTAACACCGGCCTCCACTGGGCGTACGGAATCGATGGCCCCGGCCAGGGCCATTACTTTGTCGACCACGAGACGAAAAAGCTCGTGAAATCGAAGAGCGCCTATGAGCACCCGCAGCCCCACGCGTGCTTTATTCAATCGATCGCGGATGATCTCGTCAACGACGGGGGCATCATGGACCTTTGGGTGCGCGAGGCCAGGCTCTTCAAATATGGCTCGGGCACCGGCTCGAATTTCTCGAAACTGCGCGGCGCGAACGAAAAGCTCTCGGGCGGCGGGCGCTCCTCGGGCCTCATGTCCTTCCTCAAGATCGGCGACCGCGCGGCGGGCGCGATCAAATCCGGCGGCACGACGCGGCGCGCGGCCAAGATGGTCATCGTCGACGCCGACCATCCCGACATCGAGGACTTCATCGATTGGAAGGTGCGCGAGGAGCACAAGGTCGCCGCGCTCGTTGCGGGCTCTCGCGCCGTGCAAAAGGCGCTCAAGGCCATTTTGCGCGCCTGCGTGAACTGCGAAGGGTCTGGCGATGATTGCTTTGATCCTGAAAAAAATCCGGCGCTCAAGCGCGAGATCAAGCTAGCCCGGCGCGCCTTCGTGCCCGACGCCTCGATCAAAAAGGTCATTCAGCTCGCGCGTCAAGGCGAGATGCAGATCGATTTCGAGGCGTTCACCGCCGATTGGGATTCGGAAGCCTATCTGACCGTCTCCGGCCAGAACTCGAACAATTCGGTGCGCGTGACGGATGAGTTTTTGCGCGCGGTCGAGAACGATGGTGAGTGGACCCTAACCAAACGTCTCGACGGCAAGCCGCATAAGGTCATGAATGCGCGCGAGCTTTGGGAGAAGATCGGCCGCGCCGCCTGGGCTTCGGCCGACCCCGGCCTGCAATATCACACGACGATTAATGACTGGCACACCTGCCCCGCGGCAGGCCCGATCCGCGCCTCAAACCCGTGCTCGGAATATATGTTTTTGGACGACACGGCCTGCAATCTCGCCTCGCTCAATCTCATTCAGTTTCACAATCCCAGGACTGGCGCGTTCGACATCGAGTCTTATGAGCATGCGGTCCGGCTTTGGACCATTGTGCTCGAAATCTCGGTGCTCATGGCGCAATTTCCCTCAAAAGAAATCGCCAGACTCTCTTATGAATACCGCACGCTCGGACTTGGTTACGCCAATATCGGCGGCCTCTTGATGTCCTCGGGCATTGCCTATGACAGCCGCGAGGGCCGCGCGATCTGCGCCGCGGTCTCCGCCATCATGACGGGCGCTGCCTATGCGGCGTCGGCGGAGATGGCGGGTGAGCTTGGAGCCTTCGAAGGCTATGGGCAAAACGCCTCCGCCATGCTGCGTGTCATGCGCAATCACGCGCGCGCCGCAAACGGCGAGGAGTCGGGCTATGAGGGCTTGTCGATCACGCCCGTGCCCCTCGATCACGAGGCGCTGCCCGATAAGAGGCTTGGCGATCATGCGCGCGCAGCCTGGGCGCAAGCGCTTGCGCTCGGCGAGCGCCATGGCTACCGCAATGCGCAGGTGAGCGTGATTGCGCCAACCGGCACCATCGGCCTGGTGATGGATTGCGACACCACCGGGATCGAGCCCGACTTCGCGCTTGTGAAATTCAAAAAGCTTGCAGGTGGCGGCTATTTCAAGATCATCAACCGGGCCGTGCCGGAAGGTTTGCGCACGCTTGGCTATCGCGAAAGCGAAATCGAAGAGATCGTAACCTACGCTACCGGCCGCGGCACTCTGCGCAATGCGCCTGCGATCAATCACGAGAGCCTCATGGCCAAAGGTTTTACGCAAGCCAAGCTCGGTGAGATCGAGGCTCTATTGGCCAGTGCCTTTGACATCAAATTCGTCTTTAATAAATGGACGCTTGGCGCGGACTTCTTGACCGGCACGCTTAAAATTCCGGCCGAGAAGCTCGAAGAAAAGGACTTCGATCTTCTAAGTTTCCTTGGTTTCAGCCGCGCGGAGATCGAAGCCGCCAATATTTTTGTCTGCGGCGCCATGACGCTTGAAGGCGCGCCGCACTTGAAGCGCGGGCATTACGCCGTCTTTGATTGCGCAAATCCCTGCGGGCGCACAGGAAAACGCTTTCTTTCGGTTGAAAGCCACATCCGCATGATCGCCGCCGCGCAGCCCTTCATTTCCGGCGCGATTTCGAAGACGATCAACATGCCGAACGACGCGACGATCGAGGATTGCAAGAATGCTTATCTGCTCTCCTGGCGGCTTGGGCTCAAGGCCAATGCGCTCTACCGCGATGGCTCGAAACTGTCGCAGCCCTTGAGCAGCCAGCTGATCGCCGACGACGACGGCGAGGCCGAGGATGCCGCCGAGGCGCTGATTGCCGCGGCCGCGCCGGCGCGCGCGGCCGCCGTTGCCGAAACGATCGTTGAGCGGATCGTCGAACGCACGCGCGAGCGCGAGCGCCTGCCCGACCGGCGCAAAGGCTATACGCAAAAGGCTGCCGTCGGCGGCCACAAGGTGTATCTGCGCACCGGCGAATATGCCGACGGGCGCCTGGGCGAAATCTTCATCGACATGCACAAGGAGGGCGCGGCATTCCGCTCGCTCATGAACAATTTCGCGATCGCCATCTCGGTCGGACTGCAATATGGCGTGCCGCTCGAAGAATATGTCGATGCCTTCACCTTCACCCGCTTCGAGCCCGCGGGGCCCGTCCAGGGGAATGACGCGATCAAAAACGCGACTTCGATTCTCGATTATATCTTCCGCGAGCTTGCGATTTCTTATCTCGGGCGCAACGATCTCGCCCACATCGATCCGTCCGATATTGGCCATGACGTGCTCGGTAAAGGCGAGGACCAGAGCCGCCCGCCGCGCGAGTCTGAGTCAAGCGCAACATCGAAATTCGTCTCGCGCGGCTTTGTGCGCTCAAAGGCCGACAAGTTGATGCTGGTGCAAGGCGCGGGGCAGGCGGCGGCGCTCAAAGGCGAGGTTGAGCAAGATGCCGAAGCCGCGCCCGGCACGGTTGAATGGACTTTTGGCTCCGGCCATGTCGCCATTGCCGACAAGCGCAGCCAAGCCTTGATGAAGGGCTACACGGGCGAGGCCTGCCGCGAGTGCGGCAACTTCACCCTCATCCGCAACGGCACATGCTTGAAGTGCGATACGTGTGGCGCGACCACGGGGTGCAGTTGAGCGCGAGACGATACCTAGGCTTATCTAAAATTCTATTAATCGATTGTGGCTCGATCACATGGTTGATCAGGAAATCGGTCTCTTAATTGGAGCAGGAGCGTCGTTTGAACTTGGTATGCCACTCGTTTCGCATCTCACTGGAGAGTTCAAAGGCTATTTCACGTCTGCACATTTGCGACAACTCAATGCGCGCTGGCGGCAACAAGGCGGCGGCTGCGATGATTCAGTCATAGAGCTAATAATCGACCTGCTCAACCGTCATGATCTTCACTACGAAAATATTCTCGGATGCCTCCAAACGATGGCTCGGCGACACGATCAGCCATCCGCTGAACAATACTGGGATATGTACGCGCGCATGGTCGAGCTGGTCTACTTATTACTTTACTATCGCCAATCAAGAATCTTGCCTTACATTCGTCGGGGCTTTCCGCCATTCGAAGGGTTAGAGGGTTTTGTCAAACAACAATCGAACCCGATCTGGATCTTCTCCCTCAATCATGACTCAATGATCGAGATATTAGCACAACATTGTAATATACCTCTTCGTGATGGCTTCTGGCCTGACAAGACGATGACGATACGAGCTAACCATCACAATGAGAAATGTGTCCTGCAAGCGGATCTTCTTAGTGAAGACGATTTAGGTCGTGCAAACCTTCACCTGTTCAGGACGAGGGAACCCGGAATCAACCTGATCAAAATTCATGGCGCGTTAGACGTCTTTGCAACCCGCGATGGGCGCGATCTTTGTCGCCTCCGGGCTGTTGGCAAAGAACTCAGCGGCCGTTTAGTGGCTCTGGAGATCCTCAACGAACGGATTGGCTTTTGGCAGAATGGCTACAAGATCCGCGCTGTAAACGAGATTAATTACGCCGACGAATCTGGTGAGATGCAATTCCTGCGTCGGACACTGCTAGCGGGAGCCCAAAAATTTAAAGAGCGCTTTCCGCAGACTTTGCCTCAAAGAATGCTGGACTTATTTCGCTCATACCTAAACTTCGTGCATCATCTTTATGTCCTCGGTTACTCTTTCGGAGACACCCATATTGATTTGGAACTCCGAAATTGGCTCGAGTTCGCTCATGGTCGGTCCATGGTAATCATTGATCCGAACCTCCATCGTCTACCTACGCAATTTGCGCACCTCGCACTGCAGATCGAGATCCTGCGTAAAACTGCTTCACAGTTTTTCGCGGACTACCGCAGCATTCCGATGACACCGATTCAGCGCCTGGAACAAAAAGTGCGAGCCGCTCTAAGACCATTCTTCGAAAAAAGGGCGGCAAGGAAGCGGTAAAGAAAACGTGGTGCAGCGGGTTACGCGGAAAATTGCGCTTTCCTGCATCCCGCCGGAGACCAAAGGACGGCTGCTCGGCGATACCTCGCCATTCACCGCCCGGCCGGCCCCCTGGCGTATCTCAACTTTGAAGTCAAGGACGCGCCCGCTTCGAGACGCTTGCTTCGCAAGCTCCTCATGCTTCGAGACGCTTGCTTCGCAAGCTCCTCATGCTTCGAGACGCTTGCTTCGCAAGCTCCTCAGCATGACGGCGCACCGCCTCCGGCGGCCGCAGATCCTTGAGTTCAAAGTTTAGAGACGCTTTCCGGCCGCCGTGCGATGAGTGGAACAATCCCGCACGAGGCTCGCGCAATTTCTCACTCGCTCGGCAAGCCGCGGCCTCCCGCGCAATCGCACACGCAAATCCGGCGGTCCCAATCCCTGAGGCGAGCTTTTGTGCCGGGCCATGTAAGCTTTCTCACCCAAACCGGACGGCCTAATCCGCCCGGCACTGCCCCAGGCCGTGCTCCCTGCCCCGCATGACATTTACGGCAAAATCTGCGACTTTGGCCCCGCTCTGAGAGGGGGCGGGGCGCCTCGCCAAATAAGGGAGGGAGTGCTGGCGGAAGATCATCCCGAGGCCGCAAGCGTCACGGTGACGGCCCCTGCGCGTTTGCATCTTGGCTTTCTTGACCTCAACGGCGGCCTCGGCCGGCGCTTTGGGAGCATTGGCTTGGCGATCGAGCGCCCCGCCTCACGCCTTTCGATCTGCCGCTCGGCAACGCAGGAGGCCGAAGGACCCGAGGCGGAGCGGGCGTTGCGGCACCTCGCCAAACTTACGAACCATCTGGGGCTGCGCCGCTCCTACCGGCTTAAGATCCACGAGGCGATCCCCGCGCATGCTGGCCTTGGCTCGGGCACGCAGCTCGCGCTCGCTGTCGCCTCTGCGCTGAGGCGGCTTGAAGGCCTGCCGCTCGCTATCCCCAGCGACGCCCAGCTCCTGCGGCGCGGCGCGCGGTCCGGGATTGGGCTTGGCGTCTTCGAGCACGGCGGACTCGTTGTCGATGGCGGCCGCGGCGGTCAGACGATGTCGCCGCCGCTCATTGCGCGGCTCGAATTCCCGGCCGAGTGGCGAGTCCTCGTCGTTCTTGATCCGCAATCGCGCGGCGTGCATGGCGCCGAGGAGCAAGCAGCCTTCGCCGGTTTGGGAGAATTTAGCGCCGCGTCGGCGGCAGAAATTTGCCGGCTCGTGCTCATCAAAGCGTTGCCGGCGCTGGCCGAACGCGATATTGGCTCGTTCGGCGATGCGATCACGCGCGTCCAAGAAGTCGTTGGAGACTATTTTGCGCCCGCCCAAGGCGGCGCGCCCTATGCGAGTGCCGCGGTTGCGCAGATCGTGAACGAGCTCCGCGCCCATGGCGCGCACGGAACTGGTCAGTCTTCGTGGGGCCCAACAGGCTTTGCGTTCGCGGCGAGCCCTGCCGAGGCGCGCCGCGTTGCCGGGCTTGCCCGCGATAACGCGGCTTCGCTTGGGCTCGGCGTGCTCATCTGCAAAGGAGTTAATCGCGGCGCGCTGATCGAAAGCGGCGCGCTTGCGGGCATCAGATAACGGCAACAGTCGAGAGGAAGTTTCGTGGCCAAGAATATCTTGCACATGTTCAGCCCGCTTAGGCACATGAGCCCGTTCGATGTGAACATGGCGCTTGACGCTGGCTATGACGCCGTCGTGCCCTATACCGATGTCACGCTCGATGAGGTGACACCCCTGGTGCAGGATGCGATGTTCTCGCGCTCGCCCCGCGATGCCATTCACACCGCCGTCTTCATCGCCGGCAAAGATGCTGTCCTTGCGCTTGATATGCTCGACCGCTTCCGCAAGGCGCTTCTCAAGCCTTTTGAGATTTCCGCGCTCGCCGATCCCGCGGGTTCCTTCACGACGGCCGCCGCGATGGTCGCCTGCGTGGAAAAGCTCCTTAAGCAGAAGAAAGGCACAGCCCTGAAAGACACGCGGATCGTGATCTTCGGCGCAACGGGTCCCGTTGGCTATACCTGCGGCGTGATCGCTGCGCTTGAGGGCGCAAAAGTTACTCTCGCGGCGCGCGACATGGGGCGCGTCAAAGCCAAGGCAGACGAGATCAAACAGCGGTTTGGCGTCGAGGTCGAAGGCATGCAGGCAAAGACGGCCGGCGAGATCGTCTCAGCGCTCGCCAATAAGGAGGTGGCGCTCTGCGCAGCCGCGGCAGGCGTGCAAATACTTTCCAAGGCGATGCTCGGGCAAGCCAAGTCATTGCTCGTTGCGGCCGATGTCAACGCCGTGCCGCCTGCCGGTGTCGAAGGGCTTGGCCTCATGGATAATGGCGTCGAGCTTACCGGCGGAAGCCTTGGCATAGGGCCGCTCGCCATCGGCGACGTCAAGTACAAGACCGAAGCCGGACTCTTCCGGCGCATGGCGGGCTCCCCGCAAGCGCTCGCCCTCGATTTCCGCGATGCCTTCGCTCTCGCCCGCGACATTGCCTGAGCGCGGCGCCGCGATTTTGATCGCGGGGGCCTCGGGCCGGCAATTAGCCGCGGCCGCACGGCGGGCGGGCTACCGCCCGCTCGTTGCCGATTTCTACGGCGACCTCGATACGCTCGACTTTTGCGAGGCGGCGCAAGTCGCCGATCGCGGCCTAGAGTTTGGTTTTACGCAAGATAATCTCTTTCCGCTCCTCGACTCGCTTGCGGCCAACGGCGCGCCGTGCGGATTCGTTTACGGCGCTGGGTTTGAGGATCGTACCAGACTCCTTGAGGCGATCGGCGGACGATGGCCGCTCTTGGGCAATCTGCCGGATGTGGTCCGCCGTGTAAAAGACCCTTTCCAGCTTGCGGAGCTTTGCTCCGCGCTCTCCATTGCGCATCCGGAGGTAAGCGCGCAACTGCCATGTGATTCAGCGGATTGGCTTGCAAAAAGCGCGGGCGGCTCGGGCGGATGCCATGTCGCGCCAGCCGTCTCTTCTAACGGTAAAGATAAGAATGTGTATTTCCAACGCTTCGCAAAAGGCGAGCCTGCTTCAATCCTCTTTCTTGCGGATGGGGCGAAGGCGCAAGCCGTTGGCGTGAGCCGGCAATGGACTTCGCCCAGGCCCGGAGAGCCCTACCGCTTCGGCGGCAGCCTGCGCCCGGCCGGACTTCCGGCCGCCGCCGAGGAAAGGATGCGCGAGGCAGCTGAAACAGTCACAGCAGCCTGTGGATTGCGCGGCCTCAATAGCATCGATTTTCTCGCCGAGGAAAGGGCGATCACTCTGATTGAGATCAATCCCCGCCCTGGCGCGACGCTCGACATCTTCGAACATCCGCAGGGGCTTCTCTTCGAGGCGCATCTTCGCGCATGTCTTGGCGAGCTCCCCGAAGCGCCGCTCCGGTTCAGTGGCGCGGCGGCCGCTTCGATTGCCTATGCGCGCCGCAAGATCGATTCAATGCCTGCTCTTGATTGGCCCAGTTGGGCAGCCGACCGTCAGAAGCCAAAGACAACTCTCTGCCAGCACGATCCGGTTTGCACGGTCAAAGCCCGCGCAGCGACTCCTTCGCGCGCCCGTGCACTCGTAAACCAGCGGATGGACTCTATCCTTTGGACAATCGAGCAATTCCAGAATAAAAACGAAACATACAGGAAGGAAGCGCACCTTGAGCACCAGTGAAGTCAGCATCAATACTCTTACCGGACAGGCGGTCGACCGCCTGATCGCGAATGCCTCCCGCCTGCGGGTGAAGGTTACAAAGGGTGCATTGGGCGAAACGGTGATCGATGCGGGCAAGGACGCGCTCGGTGGAATCGAAGCGGGTCTCACGCTTGCCGAAATCTGCCTCGGAGGACTTGGGAATGTCAGCCTCGCGCCGGCGGGCGGCGCTTCAAAATGGCCTTACGAGCTTTGCGTGCGCACCACCGATCCGGTGGTCGCATGCTTGGCGAGCCAATACGCGGGCTGGGCGCTTTCGCATGGCGAAGGCAAAGGCGGATTCTTTGCCTTAGGCTCTGGCCCCGGCCGCGCGCTTGCACGCAAGGAGCCTTTGTTCTCCGAGCTTGAATACCGCGACAACGCCTCGCGCGCCACGCTGGTGCTTGAATCCGCTGCGCCGCCGCCGCCGGAAGTGACAAAGAAAGTCGCCAATGATTGCGGAGTCCCGGCGGAGAACGTTACGTTCATCTATGCGCCGACCCAGAGTCTTGCGGGCAGCGTTCAAGTCGTCGCACGCGTGCTAGAGGTCGCTCTGCATAAGACGCATGAGCTTAAATTCCCGCTCGGCCGCATCATCGACGGGGTTGCCTCGGCGCCGCTTTCGCCGCCGCACCCAGACTTCGTGCAGGCGATGGGGCGCACCAACGATGCCATCATCTACGCCGGCCAAGTGCATCTCTTCGTCAGCGGGGCGGCATCAGACGCGCGCGATCTGGCGGAAAAGCTCCCAAGCTTGACCTCGAAAGATTACGGCCGCACCTTCGCGGAGATTTTCAAGGCTTACAAGGGCGATTTCTATTCGATCGATCCGATGCTGTTCAGCCCCGCCCGCGTGCTCGTCACCGCGCTCGGATCTGGCGAGACCTTCGAGGCCGGCCGGTTGAATTACGAACTGCTCGATGTTTCCTTCGGCTAGATGTCATTAGCGGATGCAAGCCATAATCGCCTCGAGAGCAGACCCGAGATCGCGCTTGCGATCGATGTTTATGATTGGCATGCACGGGCGCTGATCAAGGCCTTCGGGCGCCTTGGCGCGAGAGCCACTCCGGTCCGGCTCTCGCAATGCATCTTTGATACGCGCCGGCCGGGCGCCCTCGTGATTCCGGGCTTCGGCTCAAGCCTGCCGGACGCCATGCTGGTGCGGGCAGTGGGCTTCGGTACATTCGAGAGCGTGACACTGCGCCTTGGCATCCTCCATAGCCTTGCCGCGCTCGGCGTGCCTGTCGTAAATTCTGCGCGATGTGTCGAAATCTGCGCGGATAAGTCGGCCGCGAGTTTTGCCTTTGCTAGCAACAATATCCCCACACCCCCGACATGGGTGGCCGAGTCCGCGCTTGCCGCGCGCCGGATCGTGCGGCGCGAGGCAAAACGCGGCCCGCTCGTCTTCAAACCTTTATTCGGCGCGCAAGGGTATGGGCTGAAGCTGATCCTCAGCGAAGACGACTTGCCATCCTTCGAGGAGGCCTGTGGCGTTTATTATCTTCAGCGCTTTGTTGGCGGCCAGGGCGGCGGCTTTTCCGATTTCCGCGTGCTCGTGTCGAATGGCGAGGTGATTGCCGCCATGATCCGCCATGGAAAGCAATGGGTCACCAACATCAAGCTTGGCGCCCGGCCGGAATGGATTGTTCCTGATGCCGACATGCGCGCGATAGCTTTGCGAGCCGCAGCATCCGTTGGCGCTGTAGTTGCCGGAGTCGACATAATCCGCAGCCTCGCGGGACCGGTCCAAGTGCTCGAAGTCAACAGCATGCCAGGATGGCGCGGCCTGCAAAGCGTTGCCCCGTTCTCAATCGCTGATCTCTTGGCAGAGCACTTCTTGGCCAAGATCGCCTGGCCAGGTTCGAAAGCCGCGGAATGAACGCAATTGGCCAAGCCTTCATCGCCGCCTGCCGTGACGAGATCGAAGCGCCGAAACCAGGTAATGTGCATATCTTCGCCTCTGGCCACGGCATGGTGGCGGACGAATTCTTGCGCAGCGCCGAGGCCGCCGCAGCTCCATTGGCCGATGCAAAGCTCGGCGTAGGTGTGCGCATTCTTTGCGCAGTGGAAGCAACCTTCCTAGCGGTTGGCAAGAATACTAACCTCGGAATTGTGCTTCTTTGCGCTCCCCTTGCCGCCGCGGCAGGGCGCGGCGGGGAATTACGGCAAGCGCTCAGGTTCGTGCTTTCCAGGCTGACGCGTGACGATGCCGCCGCCGCATTTCAAGCGATCGTGCGGGCTTCGCCTGCAGGCCTAGGCATTGCGCCACGTCATGATGTGCGTGCTCCGGCGTCTGTGACGCTCCTCGAAGCGATGCGCGAGGCCGCCGCAAGAGATAGAATAGCGTTCCAATATCAGAGTGATTTTGAGGACGTGTTCGAAACAGGGCTTCCTGCTCTTGCGGCTGCGGCCCGCAAGGGCTGGCCAGCTCCCTGGCCGGTCGCCGGCGCTTATTTGGCGTTCCTTGCTGCCTTTCCCGACAGCCATATCGTGCGCAAGAACGGGCGCGAAGCCGCGGCCCAGGTCCAGGACGAAGCGGTGCCGGTGCGCAGACGATTCATGAAGGCTGCAAATCCGGCCGGCACCCTTGACGAGCTCATGGCCTTCGACCGCAGCCTGAAGAGCCGCGGCCTCAACCCCGGAACGAGTGCGGACCTAACCGTCGCAAGCGCCTTCGCCTGGCGTCTGGCGGACCTTGCTAAACCGGCGCAATAGTGCTTGATTGCCGAGGGGGGAGGTCGGCATTTGTCTGCTCCTGCGCCCGCTCAGACGGATTTCGCGTTGACAAGCCGAAGTTTCGTCTGCATTTGTCGAGCCTCTCGACAGCAAATCGGAGCGGGTCTCTTCAAGGAGGAAAATAAAATGGGGGTTCTAAGCATGGCAAAAATCAACAAGCTCCGCGTCGGCGAATCGCTCGTCGGTGAGGGTAACGAGGTCGCTCACATCGATCTTCTCATGGGGCCGCGCGGCAGCGCAGCGGAAATGGCATTCGCCAATGCGCTGACCAACAATAAAGACGGTTTCACCACCTTGCTCGCGGTAGTGGCGCCCAATCTTCTCGTTAAGCCCCACACCATCCTGTTCAACAAGGTGACCATCAAGAACGCCACCCAAGCCGTCCAGATGTTCGGTCCGGCACAGCACGGCGTTGCGAAGGCCGTTGCAGACTGCGTCGCATCGGGCGTCATCCCGGTGAGTGAGGCCGATAATCTCTTCGTCTGCGTTGGCGTATTCATTCACTGGGACGCAAGGGACAACGCGAAGATTCAAGAGTACAATTATCAGGCCACGAAGCAAGCAATTGAGCGCGCCGTTGCCGGCGAGCCGACCCCTGCTTATGTTGTCTCGCAGCGCAACGCGGTCAAGCATCCCTTCGCTGCCTAACGCGCTCTGCGGCCAGTATAAAAGGGGCCCGCCGGCCCCTTTTATTTATGTCCCCTCGCCGCGCTTTCGCTCTCCAATGCCGCAAGATGCGCGCTGGTAAGACGACCTTCGTGCAGCGCAGAAGCAACGAGAATGCCTTCGGCTCTGGCTTCTTGGAGGAGCTTGAAATCAGAAACATCGCGCAAACCTCCTGCAGCATATATCCTGACGTTTGGCGCCTTGCGCTTGATGCCCGCCAGCCGGCGCAAATCCGGTCCCGCGTTGGTCCCGACGCGTGCGAGCGTCATCACGATCACGCGCTCTGGCCATAGATCCTGCCGCTTGCAAATCTCCCCCGGGCCCGCGAACCGGCCGCCACGGTAGTCGAGCGACAAAAGAATGCGGGCGCAGCCGGCGAGCTCTTCAAGCACGGCACGGCTGGGCAAGGATTCGCTGCCAAGGACAAGGTTTGCCCTTGAGTGGCGGGCAAGAAAGGCGCGGGCTTGCTCGACGCCGCAAACCCCTGCGTCCACCCACAATGCGACATCCGGGAACGCCGCGCTTAAGCGGGCGATGACAAGCTCATGAGTGCCGCGCCGCTCGATCGCATCGAGATCGGCTATGTAGAGGGTGCGGAACGGATAAACCCGAAAAAGCCCGGCCGCCACATCGAGCGGGGCGCTCGTTTTGGCGAGAGGGGTTTTGATTGGAGCATAGGTATGGCGCAAGCCCTTCTTTGCGCGAACGGCTAATCCACCCATGAGGTCAATGGCCGGAATAACTTCGATCATATCTGTTGTCCGAAATTCACGGGAGTGCGCTCTAAATGGAGGCGGTCATCGGATGGGATGTTGGCGGCGCGCATCTCAAGGCCGCCCGGGCGGAGAATGGAGTTATCACGGAGGCCGCCCAAATCGCTTGCCCGCTTTGGCTCGGGACCGGCGAGCTCGATCGCGCATTTTCCGAAGCCCGCGAGTGCCTTGGGCGAGCACCTCTCAATGCCGTCACCATGACGGGCGAGCTCAGCGACATCTTCGCAACGCGCGCGCAAGGCGTTACAAGCCTCGCCGGGCGCATGACGGAACTGCTCCAGCCAGATCGCGCGATGTTCTATTCTTGCCGCTGCGGATTGGTGCCTCCGGGCGAGGCCGCCGGGCGCGCGGCCGAAATCGCCTCCGCAAACTGGCACGCGAGCGCAGCCTTCATCGCAAAGCATCTGCCTGCCGCACTCTTTATCGACATCGGTTCGACGACGGCGGATATTATCCCGGTCGCCTGCGGGCGGCCAGCCAATCTTGGCCGCACGGATGCAGAGCGTCTCGTGCACGGGGAGCTTGTCTATACTGGCCTCGTGCGCAGCTTTTTGATGTCAGGCCCCAAGCTCGTGCCGTTCGCCGGGGGCTGGACGCCTTTGATGAACGAATGGTTTGCGGCCATGGCCGATGTCCACCGCATCCTCGGCCAGTTGCCCGGAGGCGCCGATTTGATGGATACCCCAGACGGGCGCGAGAAAACCGTAGCGGGGTCGATCGCGAGGCTTGCGCGCATGATCGGCCGTGACAGCAGCGAGGCCGATAAAGCTGCTTGGGAGGGCCTCGCGCAATTTTTTGCCGAAGCGCAGCTTCGCGACCTCACGGATGCGGCGTTTCTTGTCTTGTCCCGTGGAGTTGTCCCCCGGAGTGCGCCGGCCGTCGGGGCAGGCATTGGGCGCGGCATCGCACGTGAACTCGCGGCAAGATTGCACCGCACCTACATTGATTTCGAGGAGCTGATCGATGCCGCTCCGCACGCGCGCGCTCATGCCAGTGATTGCGCGGCGGCAGCCTCTTTGGCTCTTCTCGCCCAGGCTCACTTTGCGTAATGGGCCTCGCGCTTCTGCATGAGCCATTCCCAAGCTTCGCGCTCACGCGGCCCAGCCGTCTTTTCCACGGCGATCGAAAGATATTCGATTTCTCGCTCGATCTTCTCGCGCGGAAGAATGTGAAGGCGTGTTAAGAGAATGCAGCCTTCGAGGATGGCATTGGCTGCCCGGTTGAAGCCCTCGAAAGGCGCATGCTGCTCCTTGTGCACGATCTCGCAATGAAAGCGCGGCCGCTCGTCATTTTCTTCGATGTGCGAGGCTTTGAGCTCCGCATGGGCAAGCGCTGCGGCGAGCCGCGGCACCGGAAACTTGCTCGAAGGCACAAGCGGCCAATCACGCCGGCCGGTCACGAGTCCAGCGAAGATTCGCGGATCATCCGTATAGTTGGCAACCGCGAATGGCGTTGCTGTGAGGTTATCGAGGGTCGTTGATGGGCGGAATGGCGCGATGATCCAGCCTCGTCCTCCCTCGATTAAGCCCAGCGGAGCAAGATGCGGCTTGCCCAATGGGTCGATTGTTGTGACGATAACTTCGCGGATTAAGGCCAACTTGCAGCGTCCTCTGAGACCCTCGATGGCAGCAGCTATTCGCTCACGTTTTTGCGCAGCGTGTGACCCGCTTCGCGCAAGCGGTCGAGATCTTCCTCAGGCTTGTCGGTGCCGCACCCCCAATCGAGGGGCTCGTCCTGCACATATCGTTTGCCGAGAGCATAGGCAATTTCCGCCTTGGCGAGTTCACTGCCAAGGTAAAAAGCATGAGCGCCATCTCTCTCGACGCCAAGCTTGGGAAACAGCGCGAGAGCATCCGTTGCAACGTAATGTCCGTCGCGGTTGAAGATATGAATCCCGTCTTCGGCCGTTGCGATTCGGAAGTTTGCATCCTTCACGCCCTTCGCCAATTCGGTGATCTCTTGGACCGAGGAGGGATAGGGCGCAAGATCGTGCAGCTGAAGGAGTCCCGCGCCATAGCCCTTCGGCAAGGCGCCGTCTGCGCGCGCCGCGAACATGAGCCTGCGCGCCGCATCGTGCTCCTCGATGGTGCGCCGTGTGTGCGGGCTCACATGCACGACAAGCACATTGCGAATATCGAGCTCCGAGCAAAAACCGGCGAGCAGCGCCGTAATCCCGCCGGAATCCGCTTCCGTCAACTCCGTTAAGTTTCCTGTCCCCATCATGATTTCGGCCTCGGGCAAGCGGCTCCTTACCTCAACGTAACGCGCAAGCGAAATCGCAAAGCCGAAATGTACCGGGTCGATGACAGGGTCGACAACAAAAGACAGCCCGCGCTCAGCAGCTTTCTCTGCCGCGCGCACGAGAGAATCGAGATCGCCGTGCGGTGAAGGCACGAGAATAGGCGTTGCGCTCGTGCCTTGCGCAAGGTCTAGGCTGTTCTCGTCAAGGCTTAAGAGAAAATCGGCGCCTGCCGCGGCGCCGCGCGCAAGCTCCTGTGCATCCGCCGAATCGACACTCACGGTATAGCCCGCAGCTTTGAGTGCAGCGATGCTCTCTTCGAGGTGCGGAAACGGCGTATCCGGGAGGCAGCCAAGGTCAATAACATCAGCGCCCGATTTGCGCATCGAGGCAGCGCGCGCAAGAAGGCCATCGATCGAAAGCATCGGCGCATCAACGATTTCGGCAAAGATACGAATGGCGTGCTGCGATAGGTCAGGCGGCCTTGCGCCGTGGCCAAGAAAAGCGGGCAGGTCGCTCATCTCGTCAGGCCCGCGGGTGACCGGAACCCCGAGGTGCTCGGCAAGGCGGCTGAGATTAGCGCGGCAGCGGCCAGGCAGAATGATGCGGTCGGCGGGAACGGGTTTGCTGAGCCGGTGCAGGATGATCGCCTCGGTCATGAGCGCGGCGACCTTGACGCCGATGTTGCGAATCTCCCAGGCAAAAGGCGTTTCGCCAAGCGAGCGCATCAGCCTCTCGAGGCGCGGATAGGCAAGATGTCCGGTGATCAGTAGAAGGCGCTCGCTCATTCAAGCTTCAGTTCGGGCCGGCGGCCCATCGATTGTTGCGGCCGTCAACCCCCTCTGCGGCCGCCGCCTCGAAATTCGAGGTCCTGGTATTCTCGGCATCGGTCAAGCAGGGGAAGAGTTAGGGCAGCCTTTTGAGTAAAGACCGGCAGGTTGACAGATGGCAACCGCTGGGCGCGCGGTAACGCCATCGGTCATGGCGCACCAGTTTAATCCTCGCAGGCGATTAAGGCCACGCCCCGGACTCGTGCGCCTCAGGCTCAAGCAGCAAAGTTCCGGGCATCCTTCCGCTTTGTAAAGTTTGCGCGGCGGTGCGCAGTGCGGCAGGACCCGCCAGCCACGTCTTTGCTCCGCTCCTTGCGGCAAAGCGCGGGAACTCAGCATCAACCATGCCGCCCCCGGCGAGATCATGCGCCGAAGCTGGCCCTGCAATCTCGCAACTCTTGATAAGCAGCAACCGGCGTGCGCGGCAGGCTCCGGCAAGCCAAGCCGCGAGCGAATCAGAGGTCACATCCCAGGATGGAGGGATATCCTCAGCGTCGAGAACCATGTTCTCCGGAAGCCAAACCGGAATCCGCCGGGCTCCCAGCGCCTTTTCGATCTCTCCTCTTGAGCGCGCAAGCTGAAAGACAGGAGACTGCGCGGCAAGCGCCATTCCGAACTGCCCCATGGCGCTGAGCGCCATGCGGTGCGCGGCTTTATCGCTAAACCCCATTACGCGCTGCTGGGCGCGGACGCAATCGGCAAACGCCCCGCCGCCGGGAACGACAATGAGCGGGCCGCCCCTCCCCGCGAGCACATCGAGCCAAGCGGCCCACTGCCGGTCCTTGGCGAGGCTGCCTCCAATTTTGACAACCACAAGATCCATGAGGAGGAGCTTCCGCTAAGCCGCATTGCCGGGCGCAACCGGAATGTGCCTTGCCGGCGCCAGCACCCTTTCGCGCCTGATTTCGATGCCGACGGTGCCATGTGCCACATCAAGCTTTTCAATGCGGACACAGACCCTCAGCACAGGCGGGTAGCGCAAAACTTCGTCGGCAATCTGACTTGCCAGCGTCTCGATCAAATCAATATGGCCTTGGCCCAGAATGAGCTTGATCGCATCAATGATAAGATCATAGGAAAACACAGCGCGGATATCGTCGAAATGCCTCTCGGGCCGGCGCACGTCCACATCGACGTTAAACCGTACGTTTTGCAACTGCCCGCGTTCGAAATCGTACGCGCCAATGGCGCAGGGCAGCACGAGGTCATGCACGAAGACCCTGTCGGCCTCGGCCGGGCGCTCGGAAACCAAGCCTCTTCCCCAGAAGACATGCCAGCCCGTCCCCTCGTCGGCCCGCCCGCTCTCGACGCTTTCTTCGCGCGGAATAAGGTCGCGAATGATGCGGACCGCCTCGGGATCAATTGCTCCCTCGCGCACTTTCCCGCGGCAAAGGCTGCCGCGAAAGCCAAGGTAATCGGGCCGCAACGGCAAGAGGCGCGGAACATCCGGCGCCTCGAGCGAACCGGCAAGGCCCGCCATCAGCCCATATCTGCGGCAGCGGCCGATGAAGTCTCTTAGCGCAGCAATCTCCATATGGTCGAGCAATCGTCCGGCATCTTTGTGGGCGGTGTCGAGCATGGCCCCGGCAAAGCCGCTCTCCGCCATGACACCGAGGAGATCGAGATTGGGCTCCTCATCGGCAAAGAGAACCCCGGCGAGCTTGGCGTTGCCTACCTTTTTGCCAATGGCGGTGATGCAATCGGCCGTGGCATGGCGCCTAAAGCCAACTTTGACGTAGTCGATCCCCGCATCCGCCAAAGCGGCGGCCGCATGGATGGCATCCGCCGCTTCTTTCCCCGCAATCCCTGCGGCGGCGCTGATGGGTCTGCGCTTGCCGATGGCGCGCACGATCTCTGCGGCAAGGAGCGGATCGGCTTGCCCAAGCGAACCTTTGGACGGGTCTTTAAGATCAATGATATCCGCGCCGCCGGCCAGGACCGTTTCTGCCTCGGATCGGCTCGTTACGCTCGCAAGCATCAAAGTCATACCGGAATTCCTATGGGGGCCCGCTTAAGGCGAGGGCCAACGCGAAGGCTTTGTACCACTTTTACCAGCCGCAAGCCTATGCGCTCCTTTGCCTTGCTTGCGCCTCGAACCGCGCGAGCGGCTGACCCCCGCCCGCCGGCTGCCTGGGGAGGGCGCAGGAGCGCGATTAGGCCTCACCCTTGGCTTGAAGCCTCATGTGCTCGCTTCGAGCCTGAAGGCCACAAGCTCGCGCAGCCTCTCGATGGTCCCGCCCGCGTCTTTGCCCACCGGCGCGCCGCCGCACGTCTTAGCTTCGACCAATCGGCTGATGCTATTCGTTAGAAAAACTGCATCCGCTTTGACGAGGTCCTCCGGTTCGAGGGGCATTTCGCGCGCCTCTAGTCCCGCTTGCTCCGCGAGCGAGAGCACCATCGCCCGCATCGTGCCGGGCAGAGCGCCATCGTGAACGGGCGGCGTGTGCAGGCGCCCTTGGCGCAGAGCAAACACATTTGCAACCGTAGCGCAGGCAATCGTGCCGCGCGTATTGAGCAAGATCGCGTCGTCTGCGCCATAGGCGCGGGCCTCCGAGAGCGCCACCACATGATCGGCATAGCCAAGCGCTTTGATGCGCGAGAGCGGCGAATATTCGTTGCGCCGCGTTGCCGTTGCGATATGGACGGAAATTGGCGGCCTCGGGCCGGAAGGTAGAGGCGAGAGCGTCATGACGATCAAGGGCTTCGGCGCCTCGGGCGGGGCGAGTCCGCGCGGGCCGCTTCCTCTCGTGACAGTTAGGCGCAAGGCACAGTGAGACTGCCCTGCGGCGGCGGCATAGCGCCCAATGTCCGCGCGCAGCGCGTCCAGATCGACCGCCTGCGCAAATCCGAGGATGACAAGCCCGGAAGCCAATCTTTGGAGATGCGCCTCAAGGTCCAAAGCCTGGCCGTTCTTGACCGACATCGTCTCGAAGAGACCATCGCCGAGCAGAAATCCGCGGTCGGCAGCGGGGATAAAGGCCTCTTCCTCAGGAACGATCCGACCGTTGAGCCACACGAGAGACATGGGCTAAATATGGCTTAGAAAATTGCGCAGCATCTGATGGCCGTGCTCCGTTAGGATCGATTCGGGATGAAACTGCACCCCGAAGGTCGAATGCGAGCGGTGCTGCAAGGCCATGATCTCACCCTCCTCCGACCAGGCCGTCGCGATAAGCTCGCTCTCCTCGTCCGGCAGCTCGACAATGAGCGAATGGTAGCGGCCAGCCCTCAATGGGCTCGGCAGGCCCCGCAAAATCCCCGATGCCTCGTGGCGCACGAGGCTTGCTTCGCCATGCATCGGCCGCTTAGCGCGCTTGACTTGGCCGCCGAAGGCCTGGCCGATGCATTGGTGCCCAAGGCATATCCCGAGGATCGGCCTGCGCCCGGAATATTCGGCAATGAGCCGCATGGACTGGCCCGCCTCGTTTGGCGTGCAAGGCCCCGGAGAAATGACAATTGCCTCAGGCTCCTCACGCGGGAGCGGCGCATCGTTGCGCACGACCACGGGCCCGGCGCCAAGCTCGCGCAAGTAATTCGCCGCCGTGTGGACGAAAGAATCATAATTATCGACGACGAGGATCATCTTAGGCGAATTCCTTTGCTCCGAAAGCGGCAAAGATCGACCGTGCTTTGTCCAAAGTCTCCTCGTATTCGGCGGCGGGATCGGAGGCCGTCACGATTCCGCCCCCCGCCTGAACCACGCAGGTGCCACGGCGGAAGCTTGCCGTGCGGATGACGATATTCGTGTCCATCGTTCCATCGAAACCGATATAGCCGATCGCGCCGCAGTAAGGCCCGCGCGCATAACCTTCCATCTCGGTAATGATCTCCATTGCGCGCACCTTCGGCGCGCCGGTGATCGACCCGCCCGGAAAGGCAGCGGCAAGGAGATCAGCGGGCCCCAATCCTCCCTTGAGAATGCCGGTAACGGCCGAGACAAGATGGTGGACAGAGGCAAACGTCTCGAGGCCGCAAAGCTGCGGAACTTTTACGGAGCCTGGCACACAAACCTTGGAGAGGTCGTTGCGCAAGAGATCAACGATCATGACGTTCTCGGCCCGGTCTTTCCGGCTTTCCCTCAAGGCGCGGCCTTGCAAGGAGTCGAGGACGCCATCCCGAAATCGCCGCCGCGTGCCCTTAATCGGTCTGGTCTCCACAAGCCCGCCCTCAACGCGCAAAAAGCGCTCCGGAGATGCCGAGGCGATGATGAAACCAGGGTGATTGAGGAAGGCGGCAAAGGGCGCCGGATTACGGGTGCGCAGCGCGCTATAGAAGCCGAGATGATCGAAATCCGGCGGCACGGAAGCCTCGAACCGCTGCGACAGATTGGCCTGAAAGATATCGCCAGCGAGGATCCGCTCGACCGCTTCGCGAACCATCTGCTCATAGCCAGTGCGGTTAAAATTGCTGGTCCAGCCACAGAGCGACGTAGGTCCCGGATCAGGTAGAGGGGCGGCAGCTTCGATGAGCGCCGCAAAGGAGCGCGCGCGCCCGCACGCCCGCAGCTTGCGCGCCGTGGCATCCTGCTCCGGAAACCCGGTGGAGATGATAAAGCCGCGCCGCTCCACGAGATCGAAAGCGGCAACAGTATCGTAGAGTCCCAGCGAAAGATCGGGAAATCCCAGCGGATCGAATTGTGGTTCGGGCAGGCGCTCGAGGCTGCGGCCAAGCTCGTAGGAAAAAAGCCCGGCGGCGCCCGCCTGGAACGGCGGCAGGCCGGGCAGCCGCTCGGCCTTGTACTGCGCGAGCACGGCCTTCAGGCGGGAGGGCCAACCGGACTCGGCCTTGCGGGCCTCGAATGTCGCAAACGGATCTGCGGCAACAAAGCTATAGCGGCCAAGCTTCTCGTCTCGCGCAGCGCTGTCGAAAAACGTGAGGTATGGTAGCTTGCTAAGCGCATAAGCCGCCCGCAAAGGATCGCAAAATTCTATTTCGATGACATGCATCGAGCGGTTTCGCAGTCCAGCCGTGCAGGGCAAGCCCGGCACTGAGCACTGCCGAATGCGCTTGCCCTGTCCCGCAGCAGCTTTAGGCGGACCGGGATGGCGCGCCTTATGCTCAATATGGGAAATAGGCTTGCTTCCGCCAGCCCAACAGTCTCTAGACGCGGCGGCTTCCCCGAAAAGCAGCATAGCAACAAAAGGGCCAGCCTGCCAAAAGCTTTGCGGCCTGCCGCCTGAACCCTGGCCCAGCGTTCAATGGGTCTTTTTCGCCGGCCCGGCAGGCTTTGGCTCGGGCTTCGGATTTGCAGGCGCGCCCTTTTCTTTCGGCTGGTGCTGCGCCGGAGCCTTGGCTGGCGGCGCGGGGCGGGCAGCTGGGCGGCCCTTGTAGGCGAGCCACTCGCCTTCGCCGCCGGAAGAGCCTATTCCTGAACGCGCGGCGAACGCCAGACTTGCCGCCAGATCGCGAACTGCTCTTAGAGCGATCATCCGAGCCTCCTGCCCAATTCCTTCAGCGAAAATCTTGCCCCGCTATGAAAGCAGGATTTCAATGCAAGCGGCCTAAGGGCACATTCTCGCGTTACCGTCAATGGGCTTTGTGGCCAAAATTTCCTAGCGGGCGAGCAGGCCAAAAAAATCCGCGAGCCCCTTGCATGGCGAGGTTGCATGACGTAGCCGTGCTTTGCAACATCAGCGGCGCGGAGCGTGCGTGCAGATCGCGCCGCAGGACCCAGATGACGGGGGGAGAGGCGATGAGCGAGGCGCGGATTGGCGGCAAGGCCGTGCCGCTTGCGGCAGCAGCCGAGCGCGCAGCAGAAATCCTGGCCGCTGCCCGCCTTCCTCTTGTCGCGGGGCTTGGCGCCGATGTTGCAGGCGCACACGCCGCGATTTTGCTCGCAGAGCGGCTGCGCGGCGCTTACGATCATATGCATTCGCGGCAGATTTTTGCCGACCTCGACGTCATGCGTCAGTCTGGCCTCATATTCACGACGCCGAATGAGGCGCGACTGCGCGCGGATGTCTTCCTTTTTATCGGCAACGATCTGACGCGCCTGTGGCCGGGCATGATGGAGCGCCTTACGCCAGGCACTCTCCCGGTCCTCGATCTTCAAAAAGAGCCGCGCAAAACTTTGTGGATCGATCCCGCGCGCGACAACAGGCCCGGCGGATTTGAGGTCGAGTCTCTCCCCTCATCTGATTTGCGCGCGACGCTCGGCGCCTTGCGCGCTTGCGTGAGCGGCAGGCCCGTCAGTTGCGCAAAGAACCTAAGCAGCAGGCTTTCAGAATTCGCCGAGATCTTGCGCAGGGCGCGCTTTGGCGTCGCCGTCTGGGGCGCCGAGCTGCTCGATAGCCTCGCTATCGAGATGCTGCACGGGCTCATCCGCGATCTCAACAAGGAAACGCGCTTCTCGGGCCTGCCTTTGGGAAGCAGCGCCAACGCCAATGGCGTCGTGCAGGCCTCAGGCTGGATGACAGGCTTTCCGGTACGCACGTCGTTCGGCCGCGGCTATCCCGAGCACGACACCTGGCGCTTCGATGCTATGCGCATGATCGAGAGCGGCGAGGCGGATGCAGCGCTATGGATCTCGGCCTACGGCAAGGAAGCGCCGCCATGGTCGAGGAAAGTTCCGCTCGTTGCCCTTGTGCCGCCGCACACGTCGCTGGCCAAGGAGCCGCAGGTTTATATAGAGGTGGGCCGCCCGGGCCTTGATCATGATTCGGCTGAATACGACCTCGAAACGGGAAGCATCGTCGTTCACCAGGCCTCCCATCCAAGCGGGATTCCCTCCGTCGAAGCGGTCATCGAACAGATTTCGCAATATCTTGGAGGCGGCGCTTAGATGCTCATTCATTTGAAAGGCGGCCGGATCATTGATCCCGTCAATGGGCGCGACGAAGTTGGCGACCTCTGGATCGAGAATGACCGCATTGTCGCTCCGCCGCAGGGAGGCGTTGCGGACGATGTGCACGATGTGTCGGGCAAGATCGTCATGGCGGGAGCGATCGATATTCATTCGCACATCGCCGGCGGCAATGTGAACTGCGCCCGTTTGCTGCTGCCGGAGATGCATCAAGCCCGGCAGGCGCGAGCGATGGGCCTTCCCCTTTCGACCGCCAAATGGTCGACCTTCGAAACTGGGACCATCTACGCCTCCATGGGCTTTACGACAGTCATCGAACCGGCCATCGTTCCCCACCAAGCGTTCCAAGCACACCTCGAGCTTTCCGATATCCCCATCATCGACAAGGGAATCCTGACCGTCCTTGGCAATGATGATTTCCTCTTATCCTTGCTGCGCGATGGCGAGAGCCCTGGCGCCGTTGCGGACTATGTCGGATCCGTCCTGCAAGCGGCCAATGGGCTTGGGGTTAAATGTATTAACGCTGGAGGCGCCACGGCCTTCAAATACAATGCCCGCACCTTCAATCTAGATGATGTGGTGCCCTATTACGGCTTGACATCGCGCCAGATCGTCGAAGCCTTACAGCGGGCCGTCAACGATCTCAAAATCCCGCATCCGCTCCATTTGCACACGAATAATCTCGGCATTCCCGGCAATGTGGCAACCGCGCTTGCCACAATTGAAGCCGCGCGCGGCGAGCGCCTGCACTTGGCCCATCTGCAATTCTATTCCTATGGAAGCGAGGGCGGCTTCGGCTTCTCTTCGGCCGCCGCCGAGCTAGCGGCGGCCGTCAATGGCGCGCCGAACGTCACTGTCGATGTCGGCCAGGTGATGTTCCGGCAAACCGTGACCGTCTCATGCGATGTGCTTCGCCAGCACAATGCCGCCGATATGGCAAGCCCCAGAAAATCGATCATCTTCGATGGCGATTCCAACGGCGGAGGCATTGTTCCTTATTGCTACCGCGAGGACAACTTCGCCAATGCCGTGCAATGGGCCTGCGGGCTCGAACTGTTCCTGCTCATCAACAATCCATGGCAGGTGTTCTTCACCACAGATCACCCGAATGGCGCGCCATTCACCACCTACCCCGAAATTTTCGCCCTCATCATGAGCCGCGATGCAAGGGCGGAAGCGATTGCGCGCCTGCCGCAAGAGGCCGTTGCGGTCACCACCCTGCCCTCGATCGAGCGCGAATACTCGTTAAGTGAGATCGCCATCATGACCCGCGCCTCGCCCGCTACGCTCCTTGGCCTTAAGGACCGGGGCCATCTCGGCGAAGGCGCGCTCGCCGATGTCGCCGTCTATTCTCCTGGTCCTGACCTTGCGGCGATGTTCCGCTTCGCCCATCTCGTGTTTAAGGACGGCGAGCTTGTCGTGCGTGACGGCCGGGTCACGCACTACCGCTGGGGCAGCGCGCTCAATGTCAAGCCGGCCTACGATAATGCCATCGATCTGCGCCTCGCGAAATACTACGACCGTCACTTTGGCGCCTCCCGCGATCTCTTCGCGGTGAAGGAGCACATGCTGCCGCGCGGCGATTCCTTCAGGGAGGTGGCATGCGCCCGCTAAAGAAAAACGGCGTCCGCATCGATGATACTTTTGCCGAGGCTTTCCCGATGCGCGGCACCGCGGTGCTGATTACCGCGCCATCAAGGCGCTGGGCACTGCAGGCAGCAACCACCATGACGGGATTTGCGACATCCGTGATTGGCTGCGGCGCCGAGGCAGGCATCGATTGCGAGCGCTCCGCGAGCGAGACTCCGGATGGGCGCCCTGGCGTGCGCGCGCTCATCTTCTCTGTCTCGACCGACACGTTGCAGTCGCAGCTCGTCAACCGCATCGGCCAATGCGTGCTCACCTCGCCGGGCTCGGCCTGCTTTGCCGATCTCGACGGGGCCGACCGTCTGCCGCTCGGCGACGCGATCCGCTACTTCGGCGATGGCTGGCAGGTGTCAAAAAAAATCGCAGGCAGGCACTTCTGGCGCGTGCCGGTCATGGACGGCGAATTCCTATGCGAGGGTACAACCGGCCTTACCAAAAACGCAGTCGGCGGCGGCAATCTCCTCATCATGGGAGGAAGCGCGAAGAACACGCTGCGTGCCGCCGAGCACGCCGTTGCAGCAATGAATGAAATCGAGGGTGCCATTCTCCCCTTCCCGGGCGGAATCGTCCGCTCGGGATCGAAAGTCGGCGCCAAATATCAAGGCATGACCGCTTCAACGAATGATGCTTATTGTCCAACGCTCCGCGGCGCGGTGAAGAGCCAGCTCGGCGATGATGTTGGCTGCGTGCTGGAGATCGTGATCGACGGTTTGACGAAAGAGGCTGTCGCCGAATCGATGCGCGCGGGTCTTGCCGCCATTATCGAGCTCGGACCCGAGCACGGCGCAGTGCGGATCGGCGCGGGCAATTACGGCGGCAAGCTCGGGCCGCACCATTTCCATTTAAAGGAGCTCCTGCCGTGAAAGCGCTCACCTTCATATTGAGGCAGGAGCCGCCGCAGAGGCTCGATCTCTCGCCGCTCGTTCCTCATCTTCTCGACGGCAAATCGGCCAAGGACATCGCGGCAATTGAGCTGCAAACGACGCAAGAGAAAGTAACCGCCGGCGATGTCTTCAAGATCAAAGATGGTGCCGCGGATTCGATTTTATTCGAGGGCGGGTCGCCGCGTTTTGATCAGCTCGGCCGGGATATGAAGAGCGGCGAAATCATCCTCGAGGGTGATTGCGGAAAAGCCCCTGGCCGGAGGATGAGCGGCGGCACTCTGACCGTCCGCGGCGATTGCGGCCCCTTCGCAGGCTCCGCCATGTCCGGCGGCAGGCTTGAGATCGCCGGCAATGCTGGCGGATTCCTGGGCGCGCCGCTCGAAGGCGAGATGGAGGGCATGAGCGGAGGCTTGCTCATCCTGCGCGGCGATGCAGGCGAGCGCGCGGGCGACAGGCTCCGGCGCGGCACGATCATCATCGAAGGCTCCGCAGGCGACTGTCTGGGAAGCCGGATGATCGCCGGCACGCTGATCGTGATTGGAGAGTGCGGCCGCCTGCCCGGGTACCTCATGCGCCGCGGCACCATCGTGCTCGCCAATCCGCCAGAACTTGCGCCAACTTTCATCGATTGCGGCGCGCATGAACTCGCCTTCGCGGGTCTCTTCGCGAATTTCTTACGCGCCGACAGCCGTCCTGCCGCAAGGCTCCTTGGCCGCGAGCTTGTGCGCTTTGCGGGCGACATGGCGGTGCTCGGAAAGGGAGAAATTTTCCGCCCTGCGTGACGGCAGAAAGCGCAATGGCGCGAGCTGCTGGCGAGCGCAAGCGGAGACCGCCTCAACACCGGATCTGACCATGGCCGAGCGCCCAATGATCGAGCGCCGCGACCGGTTCCTTGGCCTCCTCGGCACAAGGCCGGTGATCATGGGCATATTGAACATCACACCGGATTCCTTCTCCGATGGCGGCAAATTTTTTGTTCCCGAAGCCGCGATGCGTCACGCCAAGGAGCTTGCGGAAGCCGGGGCCGACATCATCGATACCGGCGCGGAATCGACGCGGCCAGGCCATACGCCAATCTCCACGGAGGAAGAGCTGGCGCGCCTCGAACCGGTCCTTGGCAAGCTTACGGCAGAAATCGATCTGCCGCTTTCGGTAGATACGTCGAAAGCCGCGGTAGCGCGCCGGGCAATCGAGCATGGCGCAAGCGTTATCAACGACGTCTGGGGCCTGCAAAGGGACCCCGCAATGGCAGCCGTCATCGCCGAATCAGGGGCAGTGGCGGTCATCATGCACAATCGCGCGTCGATCGAGCCTGAGGTCGATATCCTCGCGGATATGCGCCGCTTTTTCGACCGTTCGCTCCGTCTTGCCGAGCAGGCAGGCATCCCGCGCGCACATCTCATTCTCGACCCCGGGATCGGCTTTGGCAAAAGCCGCGCGCAAAATTTTACAGCCTTGCGCAATCTTGCCGAGCTGAAGGATTATGAGCTCCCAATTCTCGTCGGCGTTTCGCGGAAATCGCTCCTGGCCGAACGCGGCGCGCCGCCGGGTCACCTCACCCTCATCCGCACCATTGCGGCAAATCTTGCGGCGGTTCTCAATGGCGTTTCGATTTTCCGGGTGCACGATCCTGCCGAGCATGCCGCCGCTTTCAAGGTCTTCAATGCCATTGCCCGCCGATGAACTCTTAGGCGATTGCCGGCTGACGGAAGCCGGCCTTGCGTTCGGCAGCAATATTGGCGATAAGCCGGGCAACATCAGACGTGCGCTTGAGCTTCTTGAAAGCCGCCGGATTGTTTCGCTGACGGCCATCTCTTCGATCTACCGCACGCCTCCTTGGGGCTATCTCGAGCAGGAAGACTTCGCCAATGCCTGCGCGCTAGCGCAAACGCGCCTGCCGCCGCTCGATCTTCTCAAGGCCACGCGTCAGATCGAAACGGACATGGGCAGGCGGCCCACGGTGCGCTGGGGTCCGCGGCTAATCGACATCGACATCCTATATTATGGCGAGACTCGTTTCGAGCATCCCAAGCTCACCTTGCCGCATAGGAGCCTTTTCGAGCGCGGCTTCGTGCTCGTGCCTTTGGCTGAAATCGCACCAGATTTACGGATCGCCGGACGGTCGATCAAAGAATCTGCCGCGGCCTTTGCGGGCGAGCGCATCCCCAAATGGGAGGAGAAGGCGTAATCTGTTATGGACGCCTGACCTTAAGTGACGCATGATCTGGCAGCCGCAACAGGAGGCCGCGCTTAAGGCCGTTTCCGAGTGGCTCAAGCGGGGCGAGCCGCAGATCTTCCGGCTGTTCGGCTATGCGGGCACGGGCAAAACGATGCTTGCCAAGAAGATTGCTGAGAACGCCGCCGGCGAGGTGTGTTTCGCCGCATTCACTGGCAAGGCGGCGCTCGTGATGCGCTCACGCGGCTGCAATAACGCGAGCACCATCCACAGTTTGATCTACTTGCCGCGCGACACGGAGACGGATGAGCCTTCGTTCGTTCTCAACGCCGATAGCGAGGTCAACCGGGCGAGTCTCGTCATCATCGACGAATGCTCGATGGTTGATGCCGCGCTTGGGCGCGATCTTTTATCTTTCGGCAAGCCCGTTCTCGTTCTTGGAGATCCAGGTCAGTTGCCGCCCGTGACCGGCGGCGGCTTTTTTACCGGGGCCGCGCCGGATGTAATGCTCACTGAGGTGCACCGTCAGGCCGCGGGCAACCCCATCATCAAACTGTCAATGCTGGTGCGCGAGGGCAAAGAGCTTTCGCCCGGCACCTATGGCGGCAGCCGCGTCATCAAGCGCAGCGAGATCCACTCCAGCATGGTGACGAGTGCCGGCCAAATCCTTGTCGGGCTGAACAGGACGCGGCGCGCCTATAATCAAAGGATGCGCGAGCTCCTCGGATATCAAGGCGCACTTCCGGAAGCTGGGGACAAGCTCGTTTGCCTTAGGAACAATCACCCCAAAGGGCTTCTAAATGGCGGCCTTTGGCTCGCCAAGACGGCTGCGCAACTGCGTAAAAGGAAACTCACGCTGACGGTCGTGCCCGAGGACGAGCCCGCGCGCAAGCCGCTGCGTATCAGGGTTCCGCCCGAATTTTTCCAAGGCCTTGAAGAAACTCTAAGTCCGCAGATGCGGCGGGATTCGGACGAGTTCGATTACGGGTATACGTTGACGGTCCACAAGGCCCAAGGCTCGCAATGGGAGGACGTCATCCTGTTCGATGAAAGCTTTGCCTTCCGCGAGCATCGTAACCGCTGGCTCTACACGGGCATTACCCGCGCCTCCGAGCGGCTGACGATCGTGATGTGAGATGATTCTGCTCTCGCGGCGTGTATTTTTGGCATCGGCAGGATTGATCCTGCCGCAGGCGAGCAGTGGCGCGCCTGCGGTTGTGGTGAGCTCGAAGCTCGATCTCGAAGGTGCGGTTCTTGGCGAGATGATGCTGCTTGCGCTCAAGAAAGCGCGCATCCCAGCCGAGGACAAGCTGCGCCTCGGGCCGACCGCGATCGTGAGACGGGCGCTTTTGTCCGGAGCAATCGATCTTTGTCCGGAATACACGGGCAACGCCGCGTTCTTCTTTCATCAGGAAGATGATCCGGTCTGGAAGGATAGACAAGCGGGCTATGAACGTGCAGCAAAACTCGATTATGAGCAGAACAAGCTTGTCTGGCTTGCGCCCGCCCCGGCCGACAATAGCTGGGTGATTGCCGTTCGAGAGCGGTTTGCCGGAGAAAAGAGCCTCCGCACGATGGAGGATCTCGCAGCCTTCATCCGCGAGGGCAATCACATCAAGCTTGCGGCTTCGGCGGAATTCGTAGAAAGCCCGGCCGGACTTCCTGCCTTCGAGGCGGCATACGGATTTAAGCTTAGCGCCCGCGAGCTCCTCGTGCTTTCAGGCGGCGAAACTTCGGCCACCATGAAAGCGGCGGCCGATGGAATTTCCGGCGTCAATGCCGCCATGGCTTATGCCACAGACGGCGGGCTCAAGGCGCTCGGGCTGCGGGCGCTCGAGGATACGCGCCGCGCCGAGCCGGTCTATGCGCCCGCACCCGTAATGCGCGAGGCTGCATTTGCCGCTTTTCCGGAAACCGGAGCGGTTCTCGGCGAGGTGTTTGCGAAATTGGATACCGCAAACCTCCGCGCTCTCAACGAAAAAATTGCAGTCGAAGGGCTGGGCGCCTCTGCTGCGGGCGAGGAATTTCTTCGCGCGCATGGCCTCTTGCGATAGATTTTGGCCCCGTCCTCGATCTCATGCCGGAGTGCCGGGCATGCCAAGGGTTCACGATCGCGTTCAGCTTGTACTCGCTGCGGCCGGCATTGCTGCCATTTTCTTCGCCAGCTTCTTAAACTTTGCGCCCAACCGCCTCGCGAGAAGCGCGGCGCACGGTCTTCTTGAGGCGCCATCTTTACAAAAATGGGCCGTCATTGGCGCGCTTGCCGCCCTCTTCTCTTTGAGTCTCATGAAGCAGCAACGGACTCGCTCCGCTGTGGCATGCATTGCTGCCGGGGTGCTGAGCTGGGGCATTTTGGCTGCTGCAGGCTCCCTCGCTTTCACTCTCACGGCCGCGGGGCCGCCCGCGGCGCGCGCCTCGCCCGGCGCCGCATTCTGGACTCTTGGTGCCGTTGCTGTTTTTGCAATAGCAAGCGCAATGCAAACAGCTCATCTCGGCTTATTGGCGCGCAGCGTAATAGGGCTTTTCTTTTGCGCGGCCGCCGTCATCATGGCCGCAGCGGGTTCCTTCGATCAGCTCTCACTTGTGCGCGAATTTGCTAATATCTCGGGTGTCTTTTTGAAAGAGCTCCTCCGCCACGTCTCACTCGTTGGCGCGGCCGCCCTTTTGGCCTTACTCATCAGTGTGCCCTTGACTCTTGTTGTTCTACGCGGACAAACATTGGCCAATGCCGTCCTCGCAAGCCTTGCAATATTGCAAACGGTCCCTTCGATTGCGCTCTTTGGCGTTTTGATTGCGCCGCTGTCGCGGTTGGGCGAGCATTTCCCTTTCTTTCCTAGAATCGGGATTTCCGGCACCGGCGCGGCTCCCGCGATCATCGCGCTTATCCTCTATTCGCTTCTTCCGCTCGTGCGCAGCTTTCATGCGGGATTATCTGGAGTGGCGCCGGATGTTAAAGAAGCAGCCGCCGCTTTGGGCTTCAACCGGCGCCAGATTCTTCTCAAGATCGAGGTGCCGCTTGCTCTCCCTGCTCTCCTTTCCGGCCTGCGGGTGGCGACAGTCCAGGCAATTGGCCTTGCGACCGTTGCAGCCTTGATCGGCGCGGGCGGGCTTGGCACCTTTATCTTCCAGGGAATTGGCCAATATGCGCTCGATCTTGTCCTCCTTGGCGCATTTCCTGTCATTCTGCTCGCGCTGATTGCGAACTTTGCTTTCGAGTTGCTTCTTCGCCTCGCGCCGGAATTTGCATGATCGAACTGCGCGGCGTCTCAAAAAGCTTCGGCGGCCCGGCGGCGGTTTGCGAGCTCTCTGTCGCGATCGACAAAGGCAGCTTCTTTGTTCTTGCCGGGCCATCCGGCTGCGGCAAAACCACAGTGCTGCGCATGATCAATGCACTGATCGCCCCCGACAAAGGCGAGATTCTGGTGCGCGGGCAGGATGTTCGTCAAGTTGAGCCGGAGTCTCTGCGCCGCAGTATCGGCTATGTGATCCAGTCTGGCGGGCTTTTCCCGCATTGGCGGGTTGCCGATAATATTTTGGCGGTGCCGCGGCTCCTTGGATGGAGCAAGGCAAAATGCGAAGCCCGGCTTGGCGAGCTGGTGGCCCTGCTGCACATCAAGCCCGCGCTTATTGACCGCTATCCAGGGCAGCTATCGGGCGGCGAGCAGCAGCGCATTGGGGTTGCCCGTGCCCTTGCCGCCGATCCGGATATCATCTTGATGGATGAACCCTTCGCCGCCCTCGATCCGGTGAGCCGCACCGCGTTGCAGGATGAATTGCGCGCGATCCATGCGCAAACCGGCAAAACAATTGTATTCGTGACTCACGACATGGATGAGGCCCTGCGCCTTGCAACCGGTCTCGGGCTCATGCGCGAAGGGCGCCTCCTGCAATCGGGCAGCCCGGCTTCGCTCCTCAACGCGCCAGGCTGCGATTTCGTGCGCGATTTCTTGGGCGGCAAGGATCTGCCGCTCCGCCAGCTCGAGCCGGTGCCGGTCCGCGCGCTCTTAAGACGGAGATGGACATCGGCGAGTGTGGCGATTCCGGCCGATGCCACTCTTAAAGATGCTTTAAGAATGATGCTTGCGAAGCATTGCGCTTCTCTTTTGGTTGAGGACGAGAATGGGGCGCGAATTGGCGAAATCCGGTTGAGCGATATTCTGGCCAGGCGGGATCAAAACCGCCACCCGCCAAAATCGCAGGCCTAGCACGAATGGCAGAATCTGCCAGCTCCGAAGACCCAGATCTTAACTCGTTGAGTTTGATGCTGCGTGTGGCGCGCAGCCCGGGAGCCTGGCTCGGGGTCCTCTTGATCTCGGCCATCATTCTGCTGCCCAGCGCCGCGCCCTTCATGCGCTGGCTGTTTCCAGATGTGCCCCGCCCGGTCTATACGCGCGCAAGCTTTTTCGAACTCACGATCGCACATGTCGAGCTCACAGGCGCATCAAGCCTCGCCGCCGCAGCCTTGGGTATAAGCCTTGGCATTTTCATCACCCGCGAGAGCGGACGCGAGTTTGCGCCGCTCGCAAGCGCGCTCACCGCAACGGCGCAAACCCTGCCGCCGGTCGCCGTGCTCGCGCTCGCGATCCCCTCCTTAGGCTATGGCGCCGCGCCGGTGATCGTGGCGCTGTGGCTTTATGCGATTTTTCCCATCTTTGAAGGAACAGCCACAGGTCTTCGGGCCGTGCCGCCAGAGATCCGGGAGGCGGCAAGGGGCATTGGATTTGCGCCAGCCGATAGATTGTTCAAGATCGAGCTTCCGCTCGCGCTTCCATTCATTTTCGCAGGGCTGCGGAGCGCGGTTACGATCAATATCGGAACGGCGGCCATTGGATCGGCCGCCGGAGCCCTATCCCTTGGCTCGCCTATCATCGAGGGCCTTGCGGCCTCAAATCCAGCCTACATCCTCGAAGGCGCACTCGTTATCGCGCTGCTTGCCATCACCATTGACCGCTTTCTTGCCTGGTTAGAGGAGCTGACCCGCCCCGGCCGCACGCTGTTCAAACGCGCTTGCCGGGCCAGCGGCAAAGATCATTGATGAGGCAGCGCGGGCAATCAGGCTGGCGGGCCTTGCACGTATAGCGCCCATGCAGAATGAGCCAGTGATGTGCATGGCGCAAGTAGCGCCGCGGAACGATTTTTTCGAGCCCCTGCTCGACCTCGAGCGGCGTTCCACCAATGGCGAGCGGAATGCGGTTCGAGACGCGAAAGACATGCGTATCGACGCCGATGAAAGGCTTGCCATAGATCGTGTTAAGGACAATGTTTGCGGTCTTGCGGCCGACACCTGGAAGGGATTCGAGCGCCTGGCGGCTTTGCGGCACCTCGCCACCAAAGTCCTTGCAGAGCCGCTTGGAGAGGGCGATGACGTTTTTGGCTTTCATATTGTAAAAGCCAAGCGACTTGATCATCGCCTTCAGTTTTTCTTCGCCAAGCGCCAGCATTTTCGCCGGGGTATCCGCAGCGGCAAAAAGCGCACGCGTGGCCTTGTTGACTGCAACATCTGTCGCCTGAGCGGAAAGGACGACCGCCACCAGCAGGGTGAAGGGATTCACATATTCGAGCTCGCCTTTAGGATGCGGATTTGCGGCCTCGAAGCGGCGGAACACCTCCGCGACGGTTTCCGGATCCGCAGCGGGCGGCATTGCCTGCGCTTGCGATTTCTTGGCCGTGCTTGAGCGGCCCTTTGCCTCCGCGGCGCCAGTTCCGGCTGCGCCGCCTTGCGGCCCTTTTGTGGCCGCTTTCGTGCTCGACGTGATCCTTTTCGCCATTGATGGGTTATAGACTTAGAGGGATGATTCGCTACAAGATCTCTGGGATTGCTCTCATGTCCAGCGAGATCTCGATCCGGCCGCCCGATAATGTGCCTCTTTTTTCGGCGCGGCTGAAGCCTCACCGGTCTCTTTCTCCGCAGGGCGTCCGCCTGGTGATCACGGTTTTTGCAGCGCTGAGCCTTTTGTGGTGTTTGCCGCTCGTTTTTCTAGGCGTTTGGCCCGTTGCGGGATCGCTTGGGGCAGCCGTATTGATTCTCTCCCTCGCCTTCCGCGCCAATTCTCGCGCCGCAGAGGCTTATGAAGACTTAGAGCTTACGTTTTTCGAGCTTCATCTCGCAAAAGTGAGCGCGCGCGGGGAAAAAGCGGAATTTTCATTCAACCCGAGCTTTGTCCGGCTCGAGCAAGAGAGGCACGAGGAATTCGGAATCCAGCGCCTCGCTCTTGTCTCAAGCGGAAGGGCTGTTGAATTCGCCGCCTTCTTGGGGCCGCAAGCCAAAGCCGATCTCGCGGTCCGCCTTTCGCGCGCGCTGAGCGAGGCGCGCCGGGGTCCGCGATTCTCATAGCGTGGCAAGCACGCGGACGCTCTTCAGGGGACGACCACCGAATCCACATAGAGGCCGCGCGATTGGCACACCGCCGTCGGGCGGAAGCGCGCCGTATCTCCGTAGAGATTTGCTTCAGGCTGGGGCACGATGCGGCAGCGGGGATCGAACCAGGGGTCAAACACGCCCGCGCCATAGGCCAAGGCCGGGGGCGGCGCGGTCAGGCCCCAGGGCGGGAGGTCGGCTGCCCCCGCAGTTTGGCTAATTCCGCTGCAGAACCAAACGCATAAGGTCCATGCGCAGGCGCGGCATCCGTTGACATTTTTCATGGCCGTTCTCCGGGTTCGCATGGACGAAATCCGGAGTGCCTGATTCGCATAAAAGGTCGATTAATCCTCGGCCGGGCTCACAACAAATTCCGTCCGGACCCTTTTGCCTTCCCGGGGCAAAGATGGGCTTTCCCTTGGGTAAGGACCTGTCCGCGCCAGTGCTGCCGCGCGGCAGGTCACGCTTGATCGCGGCATTCGCAGCGAGTCGGTCTTCGAAATTGCCGAGTTCGGGCCGGCAAAGCTCCTCGGCCTCAAAGGGATCTCGGAGCCCTTCGAATCCTTCTACAAATTCGAACAGCACACCGCTGCCTTGACCTCTGTCGAGTGCAGTTTCGGCCTCGAAGAGCGCCGGCTCTTCATGCGGCCTTCCGGCAGGCTCTTCCGCGCCGCGGTTCAGGAGGGAGCGCAGCGCACCGTTGAGAATCTCAAGCAGTTGCTCGAAAATTAACACGCGAGCGCTTCAAGCCCGGAACGCCTCGCCCAATTTGTTTACGTGCTCGACGTCCAGGAGCCGCTACGCAAGATTGAAGCGTTTTCGGAGCTGCTTGAGAACGATGCCGACTATGCCAAAAAGGCGATCCGCAGCTGTGCCGCGAGCACGCGAAAGCTCGTCGATCATATTTTGACCTGGTCCTCGACCATTTTGGGGGAGCAGCATGAGCTCCTCGATCTGCGAGCAGAAATCGACTCGGCGCTTGCCGAATTGGCGGTGGCTATCAGGGAGACCAAAGCCGAGGTAAGGATGGCGCTGCCTGCGCCTCAAGATCCAAGCGGACTGCTCTCAGTTCGCCTGCTTGCTTTTGAATGTCCTCTCCAACGTGAATGTCCTCTCCAACGCGCTAAAATACCGCAAGCCCGGCAAGCCTCCGGAAATCGAGATCAAAGCCGTAGATTTGCCAAGCCAGCCGCTCACGCTCGCGATCATTGACGGCGGAATCGGCTTTGGGCAGGAATTCGCACAAACGGTTTTCGAGCCCTTTAAGGGCCTCCCCAAGGGCACAGAATATCCCGGAACAGGAATCGAGCTTGCCATATGCAAGTCGATCGCCGACCGGCACGGCTGGGGGCTTTCGGTCAGGTCGAAGCCGGGCGAAGGAGCGGATTTTTCTTCACCATCCCGCGCCCGCCCCGCAAGGCCCGGAGCAAGTCCTGGCCGGGCTTGGGATCCGCCCCGCGGCCCCGCGAGACTATTCCTTGATCTTCAGATCCTTGAGCTTGGCAAAGACCGACTCGGCATCGAGCCCGGCTCCGTCTTCCTCCCGGCCCTGCGCCGGTCCGGCGGCGGACTCTCTGGCTTGCCCGGCGGAGGTCGTGATCTCGCTTGGCAACAGAGTCCGCCCGTGTTCCTCCTCGGGGTGCCGCCGGTCCTTAGCGGCACGGTTGACCTCGAAATCAAGCTCGATTTGCGAGCAAAGGCCGAGAGTCACCGGATCGACGGGGCTAAGGTTTGCCGAATTCCAATGCGTCCGGTCACGAACCGCTTGCACCGTCGACTTGGTCGTGCCCACAAGGCGCATGATCTGTGCGTCCTTCAACTCCGGGTGATTGCGAATGAGCCACTGGATGGCGTTCGGCCGGTCCTGGCGGCGCGACAGAGGCGTGTAGCGCGCGCCGCGCTTGCGCGGGGCTTCCGGCAGTCTGACTTTCGGCGTAGACAGGTGCAGCTGGCGGCCCGGGTCCGCCTCGGCTGCCGCGATTTCTTCCCGCGTTAGCTGACCGGATGTCACCGGATCGTGGCCTTTGATGCCTGCCGCAACCTCGCCGTCGGCAATCCCCTTCACCTCGAGGGGATGCAATTTGCAAAAGGCCGCGATCTGCTCAAATGTGAGCGAGGTATTCTCGATCAGCCAAACGGCGGTGGCCTTGGGCATCAACGGCGCATTGCTCATTGCGTTCTTGTCTCCTTTGCGCCCGGCCCGGACGCCTCCGCGGACCTTGCGGACGGCGGCTAAGGCGCATACAACACTTTCGGGAAAATCGGATGGGTATATAAGTGCTGGCCCTGCCAAAGGCAATGTTTGGGAGGAATTGGACAGCGAGCACCGCCACCGAGCTCCTCACCGCAAGCCAAATCGAGGCCGGAATATTCAGGCAGGGCGAAAGAGAGCAAAGTTGAGGGCGTGCTTCCGGATTTTGGGTCTTGTTTTGCTCGCCGCCGCCTTCGCGGAGTTTGCCATGGATGTCTCGCATTCGGTGATCAGCGGGGAGATCCGCGTGACCCCGCTCAGGGGGATGATCTCTGGTCTTGCACCGGCGGCCGTGCCCAGGCTCGAAGCCTTTCTTCACGGGCATGAGCGGCCCTTTCTTTGGGAGACTTTCCTGCAGGGCATTCTGCGCTTGCCGGCCTGCGTCAGCCTTTCCGCGGCCGGATTTGTTGCGATGAGGCTGGGGAGGAAGCCTGCGCCCAAATTTGGTTTTTCGAGCCGCTAAACCTACTTTGAGTCCGTTCATTCGCTCTGCACGGAGGGGGTGCGATGGTTTGGCTCCGCAAGTCTCTTAACCTCCCTCTGCCCGGGGAATCGCTCCCCGGGCGGGCGCAAGCTCTTCCAACCGCGCAAACCCACTATGTCTTTGGCCATCCGCTCAAGCCTCCGTTCCCGCCAGGGATTGAAACGGCCCTCTTCGCCATGGGCTGCTTTTGGGGCGCCGAGCGCAAGTTCTGGGAGCTGGGCGAAGGCATCTATGTGACGGCCGCGGGCTACGCCGGGGGCTTCACGCCGAACCCTACATACGAGGAAGTCTGTTCGGGAGCAACCGGCCACGCCGAGACGGTCCTCGTCGCGTTCGATCCGGCCAAGATTTCCTACGAAAGGCTTTTGAAGACGTTCTGGGAGAACCACGATCCCACGCAAGGGATGCGCCAGGGAAACGATGCTGGGACGCAATACCGGTCTGCGATCTTTGCTGCCAATGAGGCTCAGCGTGCGGCCGCCGAAGCAAGCAGAACGGCCTTTGCCAAGGCCTTAAGGGCGCGCGGCTTCGGGCCGGTCACGACCGAGATCGCCGGCCCGGCCGAATTTTACTACGCGGAAGCCTATCATCAGCAGTACCTTGCCAAGAATCCGCAGGGGTATTGCGGGCTTGGCGGGACCGGGGTCGCTTGCCCCGCGGGCCTAACCGAGACCTAGCCCAAGGGCGCGGACGAAACTGCAAAGCAATGCTGAGCGGCCGCATCTCTCCGGGCTGAGACGCGAGTCTGGCCCGGCGCGCCCTGTGGCTCATTCTGGCACGCCAATGCACCTCCGGCGGTAACCCGATTTCAAGCCTATCTCGCAATAAAGTGAACCCAAGGCAGGAATCAGAGCGCCTGACCGGGGGCAGCAGATGGGCTATTCGCGAGCTGGATGGACGATTGGCATTCTCGCGCCCTGGTGCCTTGGCATGGCGCTTACTGTCTCAATCAGCGCTGGCGCTGGAGAGGACTTCTTGCCGGGCCTCTCCGTCGTCCCATTGCCGCTGAGAGCAGCTCCGCCCCATGACCTCATCCCGGCCAATGCGCCACCGGGCGCGGAGTTTGTCTCCCCAGCAGAAGCACGCCAACTCATTCATGCGGTTAGTCTCTCAATCGGCGGCGTGGAAGAGTTTAAGCGCGTTCCGGACGAGATCGAGCCGCGCGCACATCTAAAGCGCAATGCCAGCGTCTTCCCGCAGGTCGATCGCAGCCACAAGGGTGATCCCTTAGCCGGCCTGCGCCCAGAGCTCGATTCCAAGCTTCGCACCCATTATAATCTTATCCGCCTGGGCCGAGGAGATGGTTTTCGGCCACCGCGAAAGCTCGCCCCGAGCAGCTTTTCGGCGCCAGAGGATCAGAATCGGCAGCATTACGGAGTCTGTCAGTTTTCCTATGCCAGCAATGGGCCCATGCTGGTGACCGAGCCCGAGGCGTGGCTCCGCGCCGTGCGGATCCCCACTGGGGTTGCCAGTGGCACCACCTACCTTTCGGAGGTGGGGGGCTCGACGCATTTTCACGCCTTACGTCCGGTCAGGCTAGGCGGGAAGGCTTGAAAAAAGGGATGTGATTGGGCATCATATTTTTTATAAGCTAAGGCCTGGGCAGAGTTGACAATAGGGTGCCCACAAAAGCCTCCGGCCCGCCGCAGCCCTGCACGAAATCTGCCTTGACAAGACGCGGCAGCCGCAAAAAAAGAGCGCAACTTCTCCGGCTGGAGCGGGCCTCGTCCGCCGCTGCCGGGTCGCCCGCGCGCAAGTTCGAATAACGCCTCGCGAGGGAAAGAACAGAAGATGCCATTTTCATCGAAGCCGACCCGGACCTCAGGCGCGTTGCGCCGGATTTGGCACATTGGCGCGGCAGGTATCCTGGCGTTCACTCTGCTGCCCTCGGCCTTAAATGCGAGGGTGCGCGATAATGTCGCAATTCCTGCGCCCTTCGAGGTCGGCGGCAGTCCTTCTGGAAACTATCTTGCCGCCTTTGTTGCCGGGGCCGAACGCGACACGGTGGCTGCGGCCACCTTCTTCCGCGAAGCGCTGCGTTATGACCCGCGCAATCCCGGGCTTGTCGAGCGTGCTTTTGTTGCAGCAGTCGCAAACGGCAATATGAACGATGCAATCGCTCTCGCAAACCGGCTGCTCATTTACGATCCGAAGGACAATCTGGCTCACCTCGTCCTCGGGGCTAAGGCGGTCAAGGGCGGGCAGTTCGCTGCGGCGCGCGCCCATTTCATGGCGGGCGGCAACGGGCAGCAGCATGATATCACCGCAACACTCTTAGCGGCATGGACTTATGCCGGCAGCCATGAGACGCGCCGTGCAATCGCCCTTGTCGATAAGCTCCGCGGCGATAACTTCCGCGTGTTTCGCGATTTCCATGCCGCTCTGATCGCCGATGCCGCCAACGATCGCCAAGAAGCGCTGCGGCGTATTAAGGCGGCGTACAATGCGGACAAGAATACGCTTCGTTTGGCTGATGCCTATGCGAGATTCATGGCCCGCCACGGCGATCGCACCGATGCCGTGCGCGCTTATGAGGAATTCGATCAGGTACTTCCCAATCATCCGTTGGTGATGGCCGCTCTCGCAACCCTAAATGCAGGCAAGCCCCTCGAACCTTTGGTCGCCAATGCGGTGCAGGGTGCCGCCGAGGTGCTCTACGGCCTCGGCGCGGCGGGCGGGCAGCAGGGGGACGAGCTTGCGGCTATGGTCTATCTGCGGCTCGCTCTCTACCTTGCGCCGCAAAATAGCCTTGCGATTATCACCCTGGGCGATCTTTATGAGCGCATTAAACAAAACGAGCAGGCCATCGACGTCTACCGGATGGTTCCGGAAGGCGACCCGCTGCGCACGACCGCCGAGATTCAGACGGCTCAGATTCTTGAGGCAGTGGGCCGTCAGGAGGAAGCCACCAAGTACCTTAAGCGGATCGTCGAAGACAATCCAAGCAATGAGGATGCGCTCTCGGCCCTTGGCAATTTGCAGCGCGCGCATAAGCAATATGCGGAGGCAATCGAAACCTATTCGCGGGCTCTCGCAAAGAAGAACGCGCCCGAGAAGGCAAGCTGGCCGCTCTATTATTTCCGGGGCATTTCTTACGAGCGCCTGAAGAAGTGGCCGGAAGCGGAAGCCGATCTTGTGCAGGCGCTGGCCCTCTATCCCGATCAGCCGCTCGTCTTGAACTACCTTGGCTATAGCTGGGTCGACCAAGGAATGAACCTCGATGAGGCCTTCAATATGCTCCAGCGGGCGGTCGAGCTGCGCCCAACCGATGGTTACATCGTCGACAGCCTTGGATGGGCGCATTACAAACTCGGGCACAATGATGAGGCGGTGAAGCAGCTCGAGCGGGCCATTGACCTTAAGCCCTCAGACCCCGTGATCAATGATCATCTGGGCGATGCCTATTGGCGGACGGGGCGTAAGCTTGAGGCGCACTTCCAGTGGAACCACGCGCGCGACCTTGGCCCCGAGCCCGAGGACAAGGAAAGGATTTTACACAAGATCGAGCATGGACTCGACGAGGAGCCAAAGCCTGCCGCCGCGCAGGCGGACTCCAGCAAGAGAGACGGGGGTTGAGACTGCATGCGCAGGCGTGCTGTTTCCGTTTGCTGCGCGTCTTTTAACGGGGTCAAGATCGCGGCACATTCTCAGCCGGGGGCGCTAGAATTAACTGCCGCGCGCCTGCCCTAATCCCCTTCGGCAGCGGCTGTTATCCCCTTGTCCAGTCTCACCGAGCGCGCCCCTGCCAAGATCAATCTCACCCTTCATGTCACCGGCCGCCGCGCCGATGGCTGGCACTTGCTCGAAAGCCTCGTGGCTTTCTCGCGAAGCGGCGATACGCTCACCTTGGCGGCGAACCGGGAACTCGCGTTGGCAGTCAATGGCCCAGGCGCGGCTCACGCTGGCGGCGTTGACGATAATCTGGTCTTGCGCGCGGCGCGCAATTTCGCTGGACGATTCCCCGGCGCAAAGCTCGGCGCTTTTCATCTCACGAAGCGCCTGCCCGTCGCGGCGGGGCTTGGCGGCGGATCGTCCGACGCCGGGGCGGCGCTGCGCCTTCTGGCCCGCGCCAATGGGATTCCGCTTGATCATTCCATGCTTTTCGGCGCTGCCCAAGCGACGGGAGCTGATGTCCCCGTATGCCTTTCAGGCCGCGCGAGAATGATGCGCGGCTTGGGCGAAGTGCTTGGGCCGCCTCTTAACCTGCCGCCGCTTGTTTGCCTTTTGGTCAATCCCGGCGAGCGGCTCGCGACAAGGGACGTTTTCTCGGCGATGAAAATCCCGCCAGAAAGCAAAACGGGCTTTGGCGGGCATCCCAAAATCGATCAAGATCCGGCTCCCGACGCTCTGCTCGCCGCGCTCCGCAAAGGCCGCAACGATATGGAAGCTGCGGCTTGCTTCCTCGCCCCAATCATTGGCAGCGTGCTTGCTGTCCTGTCTGCCGCTCCTGGCTGCCGGCTCGCGCGGATGTCAGGTTCGGGAGCCACGTGCTTTGGCTTGTTCAAGAACTGCCGCTCTGCCCTGCGGGCAAGGAAGACGATTTTGCGCGCGCACCCCTCTTGGTGGGTGAAGGCTTGTGTTTTGAATTGAAGCGGCCGAGAGGAGTGTGCGTAAGCAGCCGCCCCGCTCAGGCCGAAGCGCGGCGATTCCGGAGGAGCTCTGCCCCTACTCCCCTACTCCTGACAGACCAGGCCGCGGGTCACATAAATCCGTCCATCAGGGCCGACGATCCGCGTAACCTTGACGCAGTCCTCGTCCTCTCCGGGCTCAGCGCGCTGCAGTTGAAAGGCTGGACCCTTGCCAAGGGCGGCGTAGGCTTTCGCCTCCGTCATCTGCCGGGCGGGGCTCGCATATTTGGCTTTTGGCAAGGCCGCCATGGGTGCCGCAATGACGGCGGCTCCGAGACAGGTGGCGGCAATGCCAGCCATGGCATATTTGAGCGCCTGTCGTCCGAGGATCTCACGCGGCCAGCTCATGATGCCCTCCTCTCCCGCGCCAAATGGCCAAAAAGCGGCCGATGCGTGGCGAAATAGCAGCGCTGTCGTTGGCATACTACAACACCGCCCGCCCGAAAAGGTTGCGCGGCATCAAAAAACATTTGAAAAAAAGTTAAGGTGCCTGGCCGGGCTCCCGGCCAGGACGCGTCCGCACGGGCTAGTAGCACACCTCGACCAGGTGATAGCCCATGAAATTGCCCCAGGCATCGTAGGCGGGCTGGCTTTGCCAATAGCAACCGCCGTAGGAGTATGGATAGGCATAGGCGGAGCCCGCGAGTGCTCCGAGAGCCAATCCGCCAAGCACACCAGCCGCAACGGCGCCGCCCCAATCATAGCCGCGGTGCCATCCCCAGCCGGGCCCCCAATAACCGTGGCGGTGCCACCTCTGCGCTGCTGCGGGGGTGACGCTGGCGGCAGTGCTTGCCGCAATCGTTAAAGCGGCAAGACCAAAAACTCCGGCTTTCTTCAACCTGCTGCGCATCTCAATCCTCCTTGAAGCAGGGTTGCAGTTCTAGCGCCAATTAAGAACCTGCCTTGCATACCCGGGTAGCGCGCACGGACTGAACCCGCCATGAATGGGTCTGCGCGCCCAACCGGCCGCCCAGCAGCTCTTTTATGAGCTGAGCTGATAGTCTCCCGGCCCTGCCGGCAAAAAGTGCTCCGCCAGAAGTCCCGGGAGTTCGCAAGAGGGAACGGGTTTACAGAAGACATAGCCCTGCATTTCCGCGCAGCCCTCGTGCCGCAAGAGCTCACGTTGCGCCTCGGTCTCGACGCCCTCGGCAAGCGTTGGAATGCCGAGATTGAGCGCAAGCCTCGTGATCGCCCGCACAATCGCCTTGCATTCACCGTTCTCGGTCAGACCCGCCACAAAAGAGCGATCGATCTTGATCTTATCGAAGGGAAAGGAGCGCAGATAGCTTAGGGATGAATATCCAGTGCCAAAGTCATCCATCGAAATGGCAACCCCAAGCGCGCGCAAATGGCGCAAAGTCGCAAGATTGGATTTGCTCTCCTCGAGGAGGACGGACTCGGTGATCTCAAGCTCAAGGCGCCCGGGAAGCAGGCCCGCGGAAGCAAGCGTCGAGCAAACGACCTGAGGCAAGTTGCCCTTTTTAAATTGCACCGGCGAAAGATTGACTGCGATTCTCAGATCTCCCGGCCATTTCACCGCCTCAGCGCAGGCCTGCCGCAAGACCCACTCGCCCAGCGGCACGATAAGGCCAGTTTCCTCGGCGAGAGGGATGAATTCGGCAGGCGAGACGAGCCCGCGCTCGGGGCTGCGCCAGCGCAGTAAAGCCTCAAATCCCGAAATCGCTCCCGTCTTAAAACTGACGAGGGGCTGGTAAAAAAGCTCGAATTCCCCGTTATGAAGCGCGTTGCGCAGATCGCGCTCAAGCCTTTGCCTGGCCCTGAGGCGGGCATCCATGCTTGGTTCAAAGAAGCGGAAGGTGTTGCGGCCGCTTTCCTTGGCTTGGTAGAGCGCCATATCGGCGTTCTTGAGGAGCTGGTCGGCCGATTCCCCGTCGGCCGGGGCAAGTGCGACACCGGCGCTTGCGCCGGTCAAAATCTCCCGGCCATCGATTTCATAGGGCTCGCTCATAACCTTCTCGATGCGCTCGGCAAGGGCGCTCGCTTCATGCGGGCCCTTGAGGCCCAACTGCAGTATGGCGAATTCATCGCCGCCAAGGCGGGCGACGACCTCGCTCTCCCGCACGCAAGAGCGGAGCCGGCTGGCAGCCGCGACGAGAAGCTTGTCTCCAGCCGGATGGCCAAGCGTATCGTTGACCTCTTTGAACCGGTCGAGGTCGAGACAGTGGATCGCGATCATCGCTCTGCCGCGGCGCACGCGGCCGATCGCCTCCTCGAGGCGCTCGTGAAAGAGCGTCCGGTTGGCAAGGCCCGTGAGCGCATCATGGCGCGCCATGTAGATGATACGCGCCTCTGCCCGGCACTTCTCGGTAACATCCATTGTAGCGGCGAGCTGTGCCAGCCGGCCCTGAAAAGAGATCGGCCGCGAAGAAGTTAGCACGTCGATCAAGCTCCCATCCGCCGTCAGATAGCGAGACGGCCGGCCGAATTCACCCTGTGCCTTCTCATGGTTTAGAATTGATTCTTTTACGGCGTCACGCCGGCCGGGCGGCACAATGTCAAGCAAGGTCATGGAGAGAAAAACATCGCGCGAGTAGCCGTAAAGTGCGAGTGCCGCATCGTTCACCGCGAGAAACCTGAGGGTCTTGGTGCAGTGCACCCACATCGGGACGGGATTTGAATCGAAGAGCAGTCTGAAAGAGTTCTCCTGCGCCTTGATGGCGCTGATGTCGGTCAGGGTAATCGCGACAAGATCCCCCATCGCCACGACGCCGACCCTCAAGTGCTTCATATGATCCAAGGGACACTCAAGCTCGAAGCGCTCTCTTCCTCCACGAGTGAAGATGGAGAGAATGCGCGCAAATATGGATTCGGATTGAAGGGCTTTGGACATGTCCGAGAGGCGCTGCCCGCGCAGACTTTCGACGGTTCCTTGCATGATCCGGGCCGCGCCCTGATTGAGAGCGGCGATCACAAAATCGCTGGGGACGCCTGCATGATCGCGGATCACAGCCAGCGCCAGCAGCCCGTCGTCCGTTGCTTGAAAGATGGTTTCAACGAGGCTGAAACTTTGCTGCCGCTCTTGGATATAGACCATGCAGCGGCGCGTTTGCGGCGTGCTCGAAAGGGGAAGAGCAACGAGATCGTAAACACAAACGAGCCCATCGACCACGCCATAGGCGACCGATTGAACCGGGCTGTTCTGTGCCGCCGCCTCGTCGTAGAGTTCTTGCAGCGCCCGCTTCCTGTCGATCGAAAGCGCCGATACCGCCAGTCCATTTGCTGGCCTGCCGAGCCAGGATTCGAACCCTTTTCCGGCCCTCAAGATGACGGGTTCGCTGTCGCCGCTCGACCCAATCAGCGCAACGTTTTCTCCCAGCCCGCCGCGGCCGTCGAGAGAAAGCTCATCGAAAGGCGGGAGATTCTTCTGCAAGCCCGCGGCAGCTTGCCATTGCGCGCGCAGGGCCTGCGGCGCAAGCGAGCGGAAGAGCTGAGCGGCTGGGACCAGAACGCCGTCCGGTGAGCCGAGCTCAGATCCGGATCTCGCCGCCTCTATTGTCTCAGCCTGGGAGCCTGCCTCGAACATCACTCGCCCTCTTCGGCAACTTCCTGCGGAGGATGTCAGAAGAGGGTTGCGCTTTATTGAGCCGGAATAAGCAAGTTTTATGATTGAGACCTAATTCAGGGCAAAGAGGACTCTATGCATGGGCAATTAACGCGCCGGTGCGTGACAAAGGCCTTTGGTTACCGGTAATCGTACTGTTCGATCGGAGCCGCTGCCGTCATCCCGAGGACAGGCTTGCGAATCCCGCATCATTAAAAGCGATTCACATCCGCAGGCGGCTTTGCATGGAAACTGCAGTTCCTTCCAGCTGCCTCCGGCCACCGCCGTTTAGATGAATTCTACGCCAATCTGGGTGGCCTTGCGCCATGCGATCCGGCAGTTGCGGACAATGCCTGAGTCAAGCACAAGATCGAACCTTTCCGGTATTCCGAACGAACTCTCGATCTTGAGGCAAGCGCCGCCCTCCGAGAGGTTGCGCACGGTGCAATCGATCGCGCTGCAATGGTTCTGCAGTGCGATTTTTGCAGTCTTGAACACGCGTCGGCGCGTGCGGGAGCGGCGCTCCTCGGCTGCCTCTTGCAAAGGTAAGCCCATGGCCTAACCTTCCTCTTGTCCTGCTGATTGCCCTTAGCAAGGGAGCGGCCATGATTCTTGGTGCAGCCCCAGATCGGCCGTGCCCGGCCCAGGATCATGGGACCGCACGGTTGCTTTTCGCTCTGCGCGGCACGTCAATTCTTAGCGGAGGGCAGACTTTCAGGAATTCGGCAGGACCGCTCGAGACGCGCGGCAAAGGGCGTCAGCTCTTCTCGTCCGGCAAATCGACCCTGATGTGGAGCTCGCGCAGCTGCTTGGGACTGACTTTGGACGGGGCGCCCATCAGCAGGTCCTCCGCGCGCTGGTTCATCGGGAAGAGGACGAC
>Ga0209810_1000242_pt1 | contig 151422 bp, 142 predicted proteins | sample Coa_R1_7_FD_187159 | JGI IMG/M metagenome (GOLD analysis project Ga0209810, IMG submission 187159) | Surface soil microbial communities from Centralia Pennsylvania, which are recovering from an underground coalmine fire - Coalmine... | ecosystem: Environmental > Terrestrial > Soil >... | reverse complement strand
CACGCCCAGCTCCTCGGTCCGGCCTTCGGCGAGGGGCTGTGCCGCACCCACCGGCTCCAGATGCGGGCCGCTCGAATGGTCGCGAACGGTGACGCGAAGCTCTTCGTCCTCGGCGTCGCACACGATCTCGATCGCGCCCGCGTCGACGCCGCCGGCGCTTTGAATCGAGTTGGTGCACGCCTCGGCGATGGCGAGCTTGATGTCCTCGATCTCGTCGACCGAGAAGCGCAGCCGGCTCGCCACCGCGGCGACGGCCAGCCGCGCGACAGCGACCCACTCGGCGCGGCCCGGTATCTTCAGCTCGACCGTGCCGTGCGAGGACACTTCGACCGGACGCGCGGCGGGGTTCACACCAGCGCCTTCATCGCGCTCTGCTCGTCGTCGAAGATCCCGAAGATCTTCACCAGGCCCGTGATGTCGAAGATCTTCTTGATCTGCGGGTTCGTGCAGACGAGATTGACGGAACCGCCGTGTTCGCGAACGCGCTTGAGGCCGCCGATCAGCACGCCCAGACCGGTGGAGTCGATGTACCGGACCTTCTCGAGATTGATGACGAGATTGTAGTGCTCCTGATCGATCAGCTCCGTGATCGCGTCCTTGACCTTCGGCGACGTGTACACGTCGATCTCGCCGGTGAGGTCGACGACGTACGCGTCTCCCTCGGACTCGCGGACGTTGACTTTGATATCCACTCTGTCTCCTAGCTTTCGTTCTCGAGGGTGCTGCGCTGACGCGACGCGGCGTCCTTGCCTTCCGCGATCGCTCCGTCGATTCGGGCTCGCGCCTCCGCGACGATCCGGCGTCCGCGCGCGAGGAGATCACCGGCGTCTTCGGCGGTGTCGCGCGCGCGTTCTCCGGCCTCGCGCGCCTTCGCGACGAGCAGGTCGCGCGTGTCTTCACCGGATTGCGGTGCGAGGACCATCGCAAGCGTGGCTCCCGCCAGCGCGCCGATCGCGAGCCCGCTGACGAAACCCGAGAGGCCGCGTTCAGCCACCCGAACCTTCTCCCCCGCCGGCCGACGCGCGCCGTCCGGTGACCAGCCGTCGTAATCCGGCGCTAATGCCGGTGAGCGTCGCGCCGACGTTGACGAGCGCGGGTGCGACGGCGTCCGAGGCGAGCTTCGCCGTCCGGCTCGTCGCTCCGGCGACGTTCTCGAGCGCGCCGACCACCGTGCCGAGCCGCGCGACCGTCGTGTCCGCGGTGTCGGCGATCCCGCCGACGTGCGCGAGCGTCTCGACGACCGGCGCGGACAGCGCGCGGATCTGGCCGTCGAGCTCATCCAGCGTGCCGTTGAGCCGTCCGATCAGTCTCGCGAGCGACGAACATAGGATGAACACACCGATCCCCGCCACGAGCACACCGATGCCGATCAGAACGTCCCGTATCAACGCGCCGTCGATCCCCGAGCTCAAAAACGATCCTCCGCGTGCTCGCTAGAGCCACGGTCGGCCCTTTCCCACATTTGCGGAGCACTACACGGCGAGCGGAGTGCGCACGTCCGCCACCAGCCCCGGCAAGCGGGCGATCACCGCATCGACGTCGTTCTCGGTGGTCGTGCGCGACAGCGAGAAGCGGATTGCGCCGAGCCGGTACGCGTCGTCGACGCCCAGCGCGGCGATGACGTGGCTCGGCTCGAGCGAGCCGGCGGCGCACGCGCTGCCGGCCGAGGCGGCGATGCCCTCGAGGTCGAGCCGGATCAGCAGCGCGTCGGAGGGGACGCCGGCGAACGCCGCCGAGAGGATCGCCGGCTGGCGCGGCGCGCCGGCGCCGTTGACCAGCACGCGGGGAATCGCGCGCAGGATCGCGGCCTCGAGCCGGTCGCGCAGCGCGCCGACCCGCGCCGCGGCCTCGGGGCGCTCGGCGTCGGCGAGCGCGAGGGCGGCGGCGAAGCCGGCGATCCCGGCGACGTCCTCGGTCCCGGCCCGCAGGCCGTGCTCTTGGCCGCCGCCGACGATGAGCGGCTCGAGCGGCGTCCCGCGCCGCACGTACAGCGCCCCGACGCCCTTCGGCCCGTGCAGCTTGTGCGCCGACAGCGAAAGGAGGTCGACGCCGAGCGCGGCGACGTCGAGCGGGAGCCAGCCCGCCGCCTGGACGGCGTCGGTGTGGAAGAGGACGCCGCGCTCGCGCGCGATCCCCGCGAGCGACGCGACGTCCTGGATGACGCCGGTCTCGTTGTTGACGAGCATGACGCTGGCGAGGGTCGTTTCGGGCGTCAGCGCCGCCGCGAAGGCGTCGGCGTCGACCAGGCCGCGGCGGTCGACCGGCAGCCGCACGACGTCCCAGCCCGCGCCTTCCAGGCCGTCGACGGCGTGGAGCACGGCGTGGTGCTCGGTCGCGACCGTGATGACGCGCCGTCCGCGCGGCCGCGCGGCGCGCGCCGCGCCGGCGATCGCCAGCACGTCGGCCTCCGAGCCGCCGCCGGTGAAGACGACTTCGCGCGGCGCCGCGCCGAGCACGGCGGCGACCGTTTCGCGCGCGTCGTCGAGCGCCGCGCGCGCCGCCCGCCCTTCCGCGTGCAGCGAGCTGGCGTTGTATCCGCCGCGGAGCAGCGGCAGCATCGCCTCGAGCGCCTCCGGCCGCACGGTCGTCGTCGCGGCGTTGTCGAGATAGATTCGGTCCATCCGCCGTTCTCAACCCCGCGCGGCGCGGCGCGGGTGCGCGCTCACCGCTCGGCTGCGCGCGTCTGCGCCAGCGCCTCGACGAGCGCTCGGATCTCCGCGCGCAGCGCCGCGATCTCGAACTGCAGCGCCGCGCCGTCGGCCGCGCCGCCCGAGCCCTGCGCGTCGAGCGCGCCGAGGGCGATCCCGACCGCGTGCGCGACGGCGTCGAACGTGCGCAGCTCGTCGGGAGCGTACGGATCGCCGCTGCGTTTCGCGCCGCACGCGATGACGCCGAGCAGCTCGCCGCGCGAGACGAGCGGAAACGCGTACTCGCCGGGGAGCGCGCCGGGATGCGCGTGCAGATCGACGCGCTCGAGCGTCGCCCGCAGCGCGACCATCGCGGGCTCGTTCTCCTCGACCCGCAGGCCGCCGCCCGCGTAGCCGCCGCCGCGCTCGTGCAGCAGCAGCGCGACGCGCTCGGCGTCGGAGTGCCGCGCGATCTCGTCGACGGTTCGCTCGACGAGCGCCGGGACGCTGGTCACGAACGCCGTCTCGTGCGCGAAGCGCAGCAGCGCGCGTTCCTGCTCGTGCCGCTTGCGGAAGAACGCACGGTCGACGACGTGGTCGACGCGCTCGTGGATGAACCGGATCGAGAAGCCGAGCCCGAGCGCGAGCACGGCGCTGACCGCGGCGTTCGTCGAGCTGGTCAGCCAGTTCCCGAGCGCCCACTCCGCCAGCATGAACGTGCCGACCACGATCAGCGAAACGGAAGAAAAGACCGCGGCGCGGTTGAGCACGAACCCGATGTCGAGCAGACGGCGGCTCAGCACCGCGTACGTGAGGCCGACCGGCGCGACGATCGCGGTGACGTTCGAGAGCGTCGACGTCGCGATCGCGGCGTCGCGCGTCGGGACGGCGTTGTCGACGGCGATCTGCAGCACGGCGGCCGCCAGCAGCGTTCCGAAGGCGAGCAGCGCCCACGCGACCCGCTGACGCTCCGCGCCGCGCGAGGCGACCAGCGCCGCGACGCCGGCCGCGAGCACCGCGCACTGTGCGACGCAGGCGAGAACGACGCCCAGCGTCCCCAAGTACAGCGTCCCGGGATCGGGAGTGAGCGTCGCGAACGCGGCGGCGGCCGCGATCCCGAACGCGGCGAGCGCGACGAGCGCGGCCGCCGCGAGCGTCTCGACGGCGCGGCGCGCCGGGCCGCGTACGCCGAAGCGCGCGCTGAAGCGCAGCAGCGCCGCCAGTGCGACCGCGCCGCCGATCCCCGCCGAGGCGAACGCGACGAACGCGAGGTTCACCGCCGCCGACGGCGTCACGACGTACTGCAGCACGTCGGCGACGACGTAGGCGGAAAGCGCGAGCGAGAGCAGCCGCGCTTCGGGGAGCCGGGGCCGGCGCCAGGCGATGATGCCGGCGAAGATCGCCATCCAGGCCAGGATGCCGTTGCCGAAGATCGTGTCCCAGCGCAGCCGCGTCGGCTCCGGAAGGACGGTCGCGCGGACGCGGGCGCCGCCGCGCACGACGCTCAGGTCCAGCGGCCGGTTCGCCAGCGGCGCGTCGAGCACGAAGACGCGGTCCGCGACCGGGAGGGCGCGCAGATCGATCTCGTCGCGGGGTCGCAACCCGGCGCGCGTGGCGGCGCCGCCCGGCGAGACGGAGGCGATCGCGACCTGCGAACGCGCGCCCGGGACGAGCACCCAGCCCGCGTCTCCGGTCCACCCGAGACCGGCGTAACAGTCGACGTTGAATGCGACGAGCGCCAGCGCGAGCGCGGTCAGCGCAAGGAGCGACGCCCGCGCGGCTGCCGGTCGCATCGGCGCGATCGCCGCCGCCCGCTACTCCGCCTCGTCTTCGCTTTCGACGGGCTCGTCGCGCTCGGCGTCCTCGACCTCGTCTTGCAGACCGCCGCCGCCGGGGCCGCCCTTGGGGCCGCCCGGATTCACCATCGCCATCGGATATCTCCTCAGTCACGTGCGCGACGCGACGCGCCACCGGCCCGCAAGCGCGAGACCGCGTCAACCCGCCGTTTCGTCGTCGCCGAACAGATCGCTTTCCTCGCCGGCCTGCGAACCGCGGCGCCGCTCGATCCAGGCGTGCAGCCGCCGTTCGTCGCCCTGCCGCCCGGGCTGAAAGTACGCGCGGCCGCCGAGCGCCTCGGGGAGATTCGATTGCAGCGCGACCGCCGGCGGAAGATCGTCCTCCGCCTCCATCGCGGCGTAGTCGTCGTGCGCGTAGCGATAGCCTTCGCCGTAGCCCAGATGCTTCATCAGCTGCGTCGGCGCGTTCCGCAGGTGCAGCGGCACGGGATCGTTGCGGGTCGACTCGACGTCGGCGAGCGCCGCGCCGTACGCGCGGCCGACGGCGTTCGACTTCGGCGCGGTGGCCAGGTAGAGCGTCGCGTGCGCGAGCGGATAGAAACCTTCCGGCATGCCGACGAAGTGCACGGCCTGCTGCGCCGCCATCGCGAGGGGGAGCGCGGCCCGATCGGCGAGCCCGACGTCCTCGCTGGCGAGGATCACCAGCCGCCGCGCGATGAACAGCGGGTCCTCGCCCGCATCGATCATCCGGGCGAGCCAATAGACGGCGGCGTCGGGATCGCTCCCGCGGATCGTCTTGATGAACGCGCTGATCGTGTCGTAGTGCGCGTCGCCGCTCTTGTCGTAGCCGCGCGCGCGCCGCTGCAGCGCGTCGGCGACGGTACGCTCGTCGACGACGGGCGTCCCGTCGCCGGCGCGCGGCGCCGCGGACGCCGCGAACTCGAGCGTGTTCAGCGCGACGCGCGCGTCGCCGTTCGCGAGGTTCACGAGCGCGTCGAGCGCCTCGGGCGTGAGCGTGACGCGCTCCTTGCCCAGGCCGCGCTCCGGATCGCGCAGCGCGCGCTCGAGCAGCGTGCGCACGTCGTCGTCCGAGAGCGCCTTCAGCACGAAGACGCGCGAACGCGAGAGCAGCGCGGAGTTCACCTCGAAGGACGGGTTCTCGGTCGTCGCGCCGATCAGCGTGACCGTGCCGTCCTCGACGTACGGGAGCACCGCGTCCTGCTGCGCCTTGTTGAAGCGGTGGATCTCGTCGATGAACATCACCGTGCGGCGCCCGGCCGCGCGCAGCTTGCGCGCGTCCGCGACCACGCGGCGCAGGTCGGCGACGCCCGCGCTCACCGCGGAGAGCGCGGCGAAGTGCGCGCCGGTCTGGTGCGCGATGATCTGTGCGAGCGTCGTCTTCCCGGTGCCCGGCGGACCCCACAGAATCATCGAGGGCGCCTGGTCGCTCTCGATCGCGCGGCGCAGCGCGCGGCCTGGGCCGACGATCTGCTCCTGCCCGACGAACTCGTCCAGCGTGCGCGGGCGCATCCGCGCCGCGAGCGGCTCGCGTACCGCCCGTCCGCCGCCGCCGCCCCCGTCGTCGTCGAACAGGCCCATCATCGCGCTAGAACGGGATCGGAAGCCGCCGCTTCTTCGGCGGCGGCGTCGCCTTCACGGAGCCCGGGGCCGGCGTCGGGACCGGCTGAAGGATCGTCACCGGGATCCCGCCGCCTTCGGCGTCGACCTTCTTCGTGATCGTGTTGTACGAGAGCGAGGACGCCTTGAGCGTCGACTCGCCGTCGCTCGTGCGTACGTCGCCTTCGAGGTGCAGCTCGCCGGTGCGGCGGTCGAGGACGCCGCGCTCGGCGCTCGCCGTCCGCTTTCCCTGCTCGAAGTGCACGTGGCCGATCGCGGTATAGATTTTCGCCTTCGAGTCGACGTCGAGCTGATCGCACGTCAGCGTCGAGGGTCCGCCCTTGGAGTACTCGTCGTCGCCGGCGGCCTCCGGCGCGCGGCCGTTGTCGTGGATGACGACGTTGCCGATGAGCGTCGCGGTCCCGCGCTTCTGATTGCCCTTCGCGCTGTCCGCGCTCCCGTCGCTCCCCGGGCGCGAGAACGCCACGTGGTGCGGCATCTCGAAGTCGCCGTTTCCTTTCCACGTGATCGTGTCGCTCTCGACGCGGTAGTCCGGCGTCTCCAGCGTCGAGGCGGCGGACTCGGACGGCGCGGCCTCCGGCTCCGGCGAATTCTTCGCTGCCGGCGACGCCGCGGGCACGGGCGTCGCGGAGCCCGGCGCGGCCGGACGCGACGGAAGCGAGGGCGCCGGCGTAGGCGCGGCGGCGCCGCACGCGAAAGCGAGCGCGAGCGCGGCGCACGCGGCCCGCGCGACGCGCCGGGACGTCACGGCTTCGCCGACGGGCGCGGCGAGGACGCGGGACGCGCCTTCGGCGCCGGCCGCGGCGGCGAGGGCTTCGCCGACGCCTTGCCGCTCGAGGACGCCTTGCCGCCCGGCTTCGCGGGCGGCTTCGACGGCGCGCCGGGCGGACTCGGCGGCTGCGCGCCTTCCGGCTGCGTCATGATCGCGGGGCCGCCGTGGATCTCGACGTCCTTGGTGTTCAAGTTGTAGTCGACCGAGCTGCCGTTCACGGTGGAGCCGTTGTCGCTGAGATGCACGTCGCCTTCGAGGTGCAGCTGTCCGGTGGCGCGGTTGAGGATCGCCTTGTCGGCGGTTCCGCTGCGCGTGCCTTGCGAGAAACGCACGTGTCCCGTCGCCGTGTAGACCTTCGCCTTCGAGTCGACGTCGAGCTGATCGCATTGCAGCGTCGCGGGGCCGCTGCCGTTGTACGCGCCCTTGCCCATCGACGCCGGCGTGTTGCCGCTGTCGTGGACGACGACGTCGCCGTACAGCGTGGCGGTGCCGTTCTTCGAGTTCCCGCTCGCGCGGTCGCTGGTCGCGTCGGTCCCCGGTCGCGAGAACTTCACGCGATGCGGCATCGTGAAGTCGCCGCTGTTGAAGTTCCAGTGCGTCTCGCTGGTCTCGATCTTGTAGTCCGGCGTCTGCAGGCCGTTGTCGCCGGCGGGCGCGGCCGCCGGCGCGGGCGCGCTCGGACGGGGCTGCGCCGCGACCTTCGCCGGCGGACGCGGCGAGGCGGCGAACGCGGCGGCGGGCGGCATCCCGAGCGCGAGCGCCAGCAGCGACGCGACGGCGGCCGCCCCGTGCGCCGCTCGGCGGACGGGACGGATCGCGGGATGCGGCGGACGCTGGCTCGGGGTCATCTGAGGTCTAGAACGCGCGGGGACGCGCGGGTGATGCGCTCAGAGGTGCATCGAGCCGGCGTAGCCGACGCGCTGCCCGGTTCCGATCGCGACGCACGACATCGGATCCTCGGCGACGATCACGGGGATCCCGGTCACCTCGCCCAGCAGCGTGTCGAGCCCGCGGAGCAGCGCGCCGCCGCCGGTGAGGATGACGCCGCGGTCGATGATATCGGCGGCCAGCTCCGGCGGCGTCTTCTCGAGCACGGCCTTCACCGCTTCGACGATCGCCTGGACGGGCTCGGAGAGCGCCTCGCGCACCTCTTCCGAAGTGATCTTCACCGTCTTCGGAAGCCCGTTGATGAGGTCGCGCCCGCGAATCTCCATCGCGAGCTCCTGCTCGAGCCGGTAGGCCGAGCCGATCTTGATCTTGATCTCCTCGGCGGTGCGCTCGCCGATCATGAGGTTGTAGACGCGGCGGATGTGGCGGATGATCGCCTCGTCGAGCTTGTTGCCCGCGACGCGGATCGACTGCGAGACGACGATGCCGCCGAGCGAGATCACCGCGACGTCGGTCGTGCCGCCGCCGATGTCGACGACCATGTTTCCGCTCGGCCCGTCGATCGGGAGACCGGCGCCGATGGCGGCCGCCATCGGCTCTTCGATGATGTCGACGGACTTCGCGCCGGCCAGCTTCGCGGCGTCGCGGACGGCGCGCTCCTCGACCGAGGTGATCTCGGCGGGGACGCAGATCACGACCGAGGGCTTGGGCCGGAAGAGCGTGCTGACGAACGAGCGTTGACGCGTGACCTTTTTGATGAAGTAGCCGAGCATCGCCTCGGTCACCTCGAAGTCGGCGATCACGCCGTCGCGCAGCGGCCGGATCGCCTGGATGTTGCTCGGCGTCTTTCCGAGCATCTGTCGCGCCTCTTCGCCGACGGCGAGGGTCTTGTTCGTTCGCACGTCCTTGGCGACCACGGACGGCTCGCGCAGCACGATCCCTTTGCCTTTGACGTAGACGAGGACGTTCGCGGTCCCCAGGTCGATCCCGATGTCGATGACGATGACTCCCGGTCGAGCGCCGCTCGCGACATGCGACGGCGCCGGCTGATGATACGGCTGAGGGGGGTTCGGCCCCCGGCCGGGGATTCCTCAGCCGTCGTACGACGCCGGCGGAAAGAGGCGACCGCGTCGCCCGCGAACGCCGCCGCACGATGGCCAGCCCCGCCCCCAGGAGCCGGCGTCTGATCGCGCGCGACGAGGCGCTCGACGCGCTCGCGTCCGCCCGCCGGGCGGCCTCGCAGCGTCACGGCGGACTGGTTCTGATCGAGGGCGAGGCGGGGATCGGCAAGAGCCGGCTGCTCTCCGCGTTCCGCGAAACGCTCGCGGGCGGTCGCGCGACGGTCGGGATCGGCCGCTGCCGCGAGTTCGGGAACGTGCCGTACGGGCCGCTGCGCGAGGCGTTCCGCGCGCTCGACGCGCCCGAGCCGCGTGCGGCGCGCGACCGCATGGAGTATCTCGCCGAGCTGCACGAGGCGCTCGCCGCGGCGAGCGCGCGGCGCTTCACCGCCGTGCTTCTCGAAGATCTGCAGTGGGCGGACGACGGGACGCTGCGCTTCCTCGCGCACGTACTTCCCGCGCTCGCCGGGATGCGCACGCTCATCGTGGCGACGTATCGGACGGAGCTGCACGGCGACTCCGTCGCCCGGCCGTATCTCGCGCGCTTCGCCGCCGATGCGAGCTGCCGCCGCATCGTGCTCGGTCCGCTCGCGACGCGCGACGTCCGGCGGCTGGTCGAGAGCGCGGCTGGCACACCGGTCGATCCGGCGGAGATCGAGCGCATCGTCGAGCGCAGCGAGGGCAACCCGTTCTTCGCCGAAGAGCTGCTGAAGGATGCGCTCGAACGGTGTGCGTCGCACGCGCGCTCGCTCCCGTTCACGATCCGAGGCTTGGTCGACGAACGCCTGCGCGCGCTGAACGAGCGCGATCGGCGCATCGTCGCGTTCGCGGCGGTGATCGGACGCGCTTTCGACGCCGCGCTCCTTGCGCGCGTGGCGAACGAACGCGAGGAGCGGGTGTTGCGCTCGCTGCGTCGCGCGCGGCAGGCGCACCTGGTCGAAGAGATCCCGGGCGCGCGCGGAAGCTTCGCCTTCCGTCACGGCCTCACGCGTGAAGCGGTGTACGACCGCATGCTGGCGGCGGAGACTCGTCCGCTCCACGCGCGCATCCTCGACACGCTGCGGATCGACGCCGCGGCGCGCGTCGAAGATCTCGGCTATCACGCCTGGGCGGCCGGCCGCGACGCCGACTGCGTCCGGTACAACGAAGACGCCGGCGACGCGGCAAACGCGCTGCACGCCTACGCCGACGCCGTTCGCGCATACGAGCGCGCGCTGTCCGCCGTCCACGACGATCGCGACGCGATGCGGCTGCTGAGCAAGAGCGCCGCCGCGTGCGCGCACGACGGCAACGCGCGGCGCGCCACCGCGCTGTATGAGGAAGCCGCGCAGGCCGCCCGGCGCTGCGGCGACGACGTCCAGGCGGTGGAGCTCTATCGGCTGATGAGCTGGCAGGCGCGGGTCGGCGGCGACCGCGCGGCCGCGACGTCGATCCTGCAGCGAACGATCCGGCTCTTTTCCGAACGAAACACCGAGCTGCGCGCGCAGCTCGCCTTGACCCTCGCGTTCCTTCACCTGGATCGCGGCGACACCGCCGCTGCCGGCGAGATGCTGCGGGAAAGCGAACGCGCGCGCGAATCGCCTTCGTACCATAACGCGCGGATGTACGCGGCACTCGTCTGCGGCGATGCGGACGCCGTGCGGCGCTCGACCGCACGCTACGTCGAGGCGTGCGCCGCGCAAGGAACCGATTCCGCGAGCGGCCGCTTCAACGAGCCGTTCGGTCTCGCCGTACTCGGCTACGACGACGAAACGCTCGAGAAGCTCGATGCGCTGCTTCCCGAGTTGCGCGAACGGCGTCTGCGTTCGCTCGAGGTGCTGGCGCACGCGAACGCGGCGATCGTCCTCGCACGCCGCGGCCGCCTGCACGAGGCGCGCGAGCGGGTCGAACGAGGCCTCGCCGTCCCGGAGCCGTCGACGACCGGACCGATCGCGCTCGCATCCGCCGCGCTCGTCGTCGGGGTCGCGCTCGCCGACGAACGGCTGATCGAACGCAGCGTCACGGCGGCGACCGTCGAAGCCGCGTTCGCGAGCGGAATCAACTCGACGTTGGGCCGGTTCGCGGGCCCGTACGCGCGGCTGCTCGACGCACGCGGCGACGACGACGGCGCGCGAAGCGTGCTCCGGCGCGCACTCGAGCTGCTGGCGGCGCCGTTCGCCGCGACCGGCACGATCATCGCCGCCGTTCGAATCGGGGATCCGTGGACGCGCCGCCGCGCGCTCGACATGCTGCCCGCAATCGACGCGATGAGCGACGTTCCGCTCTATGCGGCGACCGCGGCGCACGTGCGCGCGCTCGCCTCGCGCGTCGCCGGCCACGCGGACGTCCGAGCGCACGCGCGCGACGCGGCACACCGCTACGCCGCGTGCGGCTGGCCGCTGCTCGAAGCGGAAGCGCTCGAGCTGGCGGGCGAACGTGAAGCGGCCGCCGAGCGCTACGCCGCCGCGGGCGCCGTCGCGGAGGCGCGCCGCCTGCGACCCGCCCGCATCGCGACGACGGCCGCGCCGGCGCTGTCGGCGCGCGAACGGCAGATCGCGGCGCTCATCGCTCGCGGCACGCCGAACGCGACGCTGGCGGAGCGTTTTGCGGTCAACCGCCGGACCATCGAAAAACACCTCACGTCGATCTACGAGAAGCTCGGCGTGCGGAACCGTTCCGAGCTGGCCGCGCTCGTCGCGCGCAACGAGCACGTATAGGCGTCGGGCCACGGCCCACTTCCGAGCGCGAAGCCGTCGTGAGATTCGGCGCAAAGCTCGCCGACTCGGTCGCGATCTCGTTTGGCCGGGATCGCGCCGGCGCTCGGTTCCACGTCCGGCGGCGCGGGCGGGATGCCGCGATCGCCGACGGCCGCATCACGTCCCGCCGGAAGCGGGGCTTCGCCCTCGGTGCCTGCGTCGATCTGAAACTCCGCGCGCGCTGCCGCCATGCCGCCCTCCGGTCCACGGACCATCGTCGCGCCGACCGTACCAGGCCCGCGGGCGGCGCGGCATGGCGGAAGTCCGCCCTTGCCGATCGGGTCCGAACGTGGGCCGCGCACCTCGTGGCGCCGTCGTCCGCGACCGGACCCGGGAGCCGACGACCGAACGCGCTTCGGGGACCGCGAGGGTCGCGCGGAGACCTCGCGAACCGGCGCGCATGGCAGTGCAACCCGGCCGCGCGAGCCGCGGCGACTCCACGCCCACGCTGAAGGCCGGCGACGCCGCGCCCGACTTCACGCTCCGCTCGCACCTCGGCGGGACGCTGACGCTCTCCGAGCTGCGCGGCAAGAACGTGATGCTGGCGTTCTTTCCGTTCGCATTCAGCGGCGTCTGCTCGACGCAGATGCCCGGCTACGAAGCGGCGTCCGAACGCTTCGACGGCATGAACGCGCAGGTCGTCGGCATCTCGATCGACCACCCGTACGCGCTCAAGGCGTGGGCGAGCCAGCTCGGGATCACCAGCTATCCGCTGTTGTCCGACTTTTGGCCGCACGGCGCGGTCGCGCAGCGGTACGGCGTCTTCAACGAGCAGCAGGGCCGCTCGGAACGGGCGATCTTCCTGGTCGACAAGGACGGGATCGTGCGGTACATCGACGTCCACGAGACGGCCGACCGCCCCGACGAAGAGCAGATCTTCTGCGCGCTCGAGGCCGTCGGCTGAGGCGACGCGGCGCGCGTGAGACCGCGCGCCGTCAGATCGTCGGGTAGACGCTCGTCTCGAAGGTTCCGGTCGGCTCGCTGAACGGAATGATGCCGCTCGCGCGCTGGACCTGCGCGCCGAGCGCGGAGAGCGTCTCTTCGAGACGTTCGTAGCCGCGATCGATGTACTCGAGGCCGATGATCTCGGTCTCGCCGACGGCGCCGAGCCCGGCTAACACGAGCGCGGCGCCGGCACGGATGTCGGGCGCCTCGACCGGCGCGCCGGAGAGGCGCGGGACGCCTTTGACGAGCGCGGTGTTGTTGTCCATGGCGACGCGCACGTCGGCGCCCATGCGGACCAGCTCGTTGACGTACGAGAAGCGCGCGTTGAAGATCGACTCTTCGACGACGCTCGTGCCGGGCGCCGTGCACAGGAACGAGAGCATCTGCGGCTGCAGGTCGGTCGGGAAGCCCGGATGCGGCGCGGTCACGACGTCGGTCCCGCTCTTCACGGCGTCGGCCTGCACGCGGACCCAGTCCTCGCCGCTCGTCACCTTGACGCCGCAGTCGGCGAGCGAGAGCTGCAGCGCGAGCACGTCGTCGGGGCGCGTGCGCTTCACCGTCACGTCGCCGCGCGTCACGGCGCCGGCGAGCAGCAGCGTCCCGGTCGCGATGCGGTCGGGGATGATCTCGTACTCCACGCCGTGCAGCTCGCGCACGCCCTCGATGCGGATCGTATCGCCGCCCTGGCCGGCGATCCGCGCGCCCATCGCGACGAGAAAGTTCGCGAGGTCGACGACTTCCGGCTCCATCGCCGCGTTCCGAATCACCGTCTCGCCGTCGGCAGTCACCGCGGCCAGCATGGCGTTCTTCGTCGCGCCGACCGAGGGGATGCGGAACTCCACGGCGCCGCCGCTCAGGCCGGACGGGCCGGCGTTCGCGATCAAGTAGCCGTGCGCGACCGAGACGTCGGCGTGCAGCGCGCGAAACGCCTGCTCGTGCATGTCGGTCGCGCGCGTGCCCAGGACGCAGCCGCCCGGAAGCGGGACCTCCGCGCGTCCGAAGCGGCCGAGCAGCGGACCGCACAGATCGAACGAGGCGGCGAGCTTGCGGACCAGCGTGTACGGCGCGCGATACTTGTTGACGTTCGCGGCGTCGATCGTCATCGTGTTGCGGTCGACCAGCGCGACGCGCGCCCCGAGCGCTTCGAGCAGCGACCACATGACGGAGACGTCGGTGATCCGCGGCACGCGGTGCAGCGTCACCTTGCCGCGCGCCAGCAGCGCGGCGGCCATGATGGGAAGCGCGGCGTTCTTCGCGCCTTGGATTTCGACGCTGCCTTCGAGGCGCGCGCCGCCGACGACGCGCAAGGTCGTGTCGAGCCGGTCGAGGACGTTCATGCGACGCTCCATCCGACGAGCGGTTCGAGGGCAAGGGTTTCGCTGTCGTGCACGCCGCCCGTGAAGATCGCCTGGAGCTGCTGCTGTCCGTCGACCGCGATCTGCACCGTGAACGCGCGCGTCCCGTCGACCTCGCGCATCCGAGCGCGGGCGCTCTCCGCCCGGCCCGCGTAGCGTCCGCCGTCGACGTCCACGAACCGGATGTTCCCGTCGGGATAGAAGCCGAAGATCACCGGTCGCGCGCCGGAATACGCGCGCATGAGCTGCGTCGTCCCGTCCGCCGCCTCCCCGATGAACGGCGGGACCGCGTTCGGGTCGTCCTCGCGCGCCGGCGGCGGGCCGAACAGCGGGACGGCGGGGGCCTGCGCCGCCTGCGCGTGCGCGGGCCGTGACGGCGCGATCCATTCATCGCTCGGCTCGGGCGGCGGAACGGGCCCGCCGGCCGGCTCGCGCCACGCGCTCCGCACCGCGTCGAGCGCGTCCGCCGACAGGCCGCCGAACCGGTGGTGCGTCTGCGGCGGCGGCTCGGCGCGCGGCGGTTCCGGCGCCGGCGCGGACGGCGCGGCCGGCGGCGCGACCCGGAAGTCGGCGTACGACGGCGTCGCGGCGCGCTCGGGGGACGGCTGCTCCGACCGCGGCGGCGGCGGAGGCGGGGCCGGACGCGGCGGCTCGGGCGCGGGCCGGCGGCGGCCCTCGGCGCGTCGCGCGCGCCGGCGCGGCCAGATCGTCGTCTCGTCGTCGCCTTCGCGCTCCGGGAGCCATTGCTCCATCGCCCACGTGCAGACGCACAGCGCCGCGACCTGCACGGCGACCGCGGCGAGCCAGACCCAGGGCGGCGTACGCTTCACGACACGGCGTTTCGCCGCGAGAGACGTCGTTTCTTAGGAGCGCTCGCATCTGGGAAAGGCCAAGTAGCCGCTTCGAGGAGGGGACTACGTGCAACGCAGCATCATCGCTCCGGCCGAGCGCGTCACCAACTTGCGCTGGGGCATCGCCGTCCTGCTCGGGATCGGCGTGCTGATCAACTACTTCGACCGCGTCAACCTGACCGTCGCCGGCCCCTCGCTGCGCAAGGAGTTCGGGATCGACGACGTCGGCTTCGGCTACCTGCTGAGCGCGTTCGCGTGGACGTACGCCGTGCTGCAGATCCCGATCGGCGTGATCCTCGACCGCTACGGCGTCATGACGATCGGCCGCGTCACCAGCTTCCTGTGGAGCATCTCCTCGGCGCTCACGGCGCTGGCGGGCGGGGCGCTCGGGTTCGGCTGGATCTTCGGGACGCGGCTGCTGCTCGGCGTCGCGGAGACGCCGACGTTCCCGATCAACTCGAAGGCGACCGGCTATTGGTTCCCGGCGAAAGAACGCGCGCTCGCGACGGCGATCTTCGACTCCGCCGCCAAGCTCGCGACGGGGATCGGCGTCCCGCTCGTCGCGATCATCCTGGTCGCCTACGGCTGGCGCGCGACCTTCCTCGTCACCGCCGCGCTGAGCTTCCTGTTCTTCCTGGCGTTCACGCTGTGGTATCGCAACCCGAGCGAAGACAAGCGGCTCACGCACGCCGAGCGGCAGTACATCATCGAAGGCGGCGCGCAGCCGGAAGGGCGGTCGAAGTCGAGCGCCGGCGCCGCGTTCGGCTACGTGCTGCGGCAACGCAAAGTGTGGGGCGTGACGATCGCCTTCGCGGCGTACGACTATTCGTTCTACCTCTTCCTGACGTGGCTGCCCGGCTATCTCGTCAAGACCTACCATCTCGACGTGATCAAGAGCGGCGGGTACGCGATGGTGCCCTGGCTCGTCGCCGCCGCCTCGGATCTGCTCGTCGGCGGTTTTCTCATCGACGCGCTGGTGAAGCGCGGGAACGACCCGAGCCGCGTGCGCGCGTGGATCGTCGTCATCGGGATGCTCCTCGGCCTGGCGGTCCTCGGCGCCGCCTCGACGCACGATCCGACGACTGCCGTCGCGTGGATCACCGTCGCGCTCGCCGGGCTCGCGGCCACCGCGCCGGTGTTCTGGTCGATCCCCTCGCTGATCGCGCCGAAGGGCAGCGTCGGCTCGGTCGGCGGGATCATGAACTTCTTCGGCAACGTCATGGCGATCGCGGCGCCGATCATCACCGGCTACATCGCGCAGGGAACGGGCGCGTTCACGAACGCGTTCATCGTCGCGGCCGCGGTGCTGGTCGTCGGCATCCTCGCGTACCTGTTCGTGCTCGGACGCGTGGAGCCCATCCCCGAGCCGGCGTAACCGCGCGTGGAGTCCGCGCCCGTCGTCGTCGGCGTCGACCTCGGCACGTCCGCCGTCAAGGTCCTCGCGGTGACGACGGCGGGACGCGAGGTCGCGAGCGGCTCGCAGTTCTACGGGCTCGTCACGCCGCAGCCGGGGTTCGTCGAGCAGGACGCCGACGTCGTCTACCGCGCGACGATGCACGTGCTCGCCGGCGTGCTCGCCGACGTGCGGATGCGCGGTCACGAGGTCGCGGCGATCGGCTTCTCCAGCGCGATGCACGGGGTGCTGTGCGTCGACGACGCCGGCGAGCCGCTCTCGCACGTCCTGACGTGGATGGACCGCCGCGCGCACGCGATCGCCGACGGCTGGCGCGACGACGGCACCGCCGACGAGCTGTATCGCGCGACCGGTGCGCCGATGCACCCGATGCTGCCGGTCGCGAAGCTGCGCTGGCTCGCGGAGAACGACCGGGACGTCGTCGCGCGCACCGCGCGCTTCGTCGGCCTCAAGGAACTCGTCGTCTTCCGGTGGACGGGCGAGTGGTTCGTCGATCACGGGATCGCCTCGGCGACGGGGATGCTCGAGCTGCGCACGCGCGGCTGGTCGGCGCACGCGCTCGAGCTCGCGCGCGTCGCGCCGGACAAGCTTTCGGCGCTCGCGCCGCCGTCGCACGCGGTGCGCACCTTCCGGCCGGCGGTGGCGCGCGAGCTGGGACTGGGCGACGGCGCCGCGGTCGTGCTCGCGTCGTCCGACGGCGCGCTCGCGAACATCGGCGTGGGCGCCGGCGGTGCGCGCGACGTCGCGGTGACGCTCGGCACGTCGGGCGCGGTGCGCGTGCTCTCGGCCGACCCAGTGGTCGACGCGCGCAGCCGCACGTTCTGCTACTGCGCCGACGACACGCGCTTCATCGTCGGGGGCCCGACCAGCTCGGCCGGCGCCTCGCTCGACTGGATCTTCGCGATGCTGATGGACGAGGTGCCGAAGGACGAACGGTTCGCGCGCGCGGTCGCGATGGCCGAGCAGATCCCGCCCGGCGCGAACGGCGTCGTCGTCCTGCCGTTCTTCGGCGGCGAGCGCGCGCCGTGGTGGAGCAGCGCGCTGCGCGGCTCGTTCGACGGGCTCGACCTTTCGCACGACCGTCGCGCCCTCATACGCGCCGCGTTCGAAGGCGTCGTCTTCGGCGTCTACGCGGTGTTCGAGATCGTGCGCGACCTTGCGCCCGGCGTGCAGCGACTGCTCCTCACCGGCGGCCTCACGAAGGCGCCGCTCGTGCGTGCGATGCTCGCCGACCTCTTCGGCGTCCCCGCCGTGCAGCCGCACGAGCAGGAGGCGTCGGCGTTCGGCGCGGCGCTGCTCGCCGCGCAAGCGGTCGGCGCGATCGACGATGCGAGCGCGGCGGCGCGCGCGTCGGGCTACGACGAGCCGACGATGCCGAACCGCGAGCGCGGCCCGCTCTACCGGGCCGCCTACGCCCGCTACCGCGCCTTCACCGAAGCCCACCTGCCGATCGAACGCTAGAGGTGCGCATGACAGAAGGGAGACCGGCCTCAATCCTCGCTCTGGACGCCAACGGCAACCTGATCGCGCTGGAAGAAAGCTCATACATCAGCGAGGATGTGCTCCAACGGTATCTGGAGGATCACCCCGAGCTCATTCCAGGCGACCAAGTAAATCGCGGCGTGCCGCGACGCTGGCTTCTGATCGGGCGCGAAGTTCCCGTTCCGGATCGCGTTGATGGAAAGGAGCGATGGGCGCTCGATCACCTTCTTCTCGATCAGGATGCGACGCCGACCTTCGTAGAAGTTAAACGGTCAAGCGATACGCGCATCCGCCGCGAAGTGGTCGGACAGATGCTCGACTATGCGGCGAATGCGAAGCTCTACTGGTCCGTCGGCGCAATGAGAGAAGCCTTCGCGGCGACCTGTGCGCGACGAGGCATCAACGAGCGCGCCATCCTTGAGCAGTTTCTCGCCGCCGACGAAGCGAGCGCCGAGAGTGCAATCGAGGAGTTCTGGATTCAGGCGGCACGGAATCTCTCGTCAGGCAAGGTTCGTCTGGTATTCTTCGCGGATGCTATTCCGCCCGAGCTGCAACGGATCATCGAGTTCTTGAACGATCAAATGACGACGACCGAGGTTCTTGGCGTCGAGGTCCGTAAGTACACGAGCGAAGCCCTAACGGCGTTCGTTCCCCGTGTTCTTGGAGTAACAAGCGAAGCGCAGGACGTCAAGAATTCCGCTGCCCGTGGGGCTGCCGGCGATGTCGTGCCGACGCTACTGCGTGCGGGCATCATCCCGACCGGCGCGGAATTGCGCTTTGAACCCACGACGAGGCGTGAGTCGGTTGGCGAGTACTTCCGCAAGCATCCCAACGAGGCGCTGGCGTACTGGCACAATGAGGAGACGTGGGAACCGTTGCGTTGGGCGCTTGACGGTCAGCGCTACTCGTGCACAGGGCTTGCTCGCAAACTTTATGTCCGAGCCGGGGAAGACGTCCCCACAATTCGGGGTCCACGGAACTGGACGTATCAGGGCCAAACGCTGGTCGACCTCGCCGCGACATTTTCGGAGTAGCGAAACCGTCGCGAACCACGACGTGTCACGCGCATGGACGTGAGATCCGCTCGTCCTAGCGGTTCGGTCTACGCGGCGCTGGTCGTGCTCGCGCTGATCTGGGGGTACACCTGGGTCGCGATCAAGGTGGCCACCGCCGATGCGAACCCGTACGCGGTGGCGGCGATCCGGCTCGCCGTCGCGACGGTCGTGCTGTTCGCCGTGCTCGCCGGGATGCGGCGGTCGCTGCGGCCGACGCCGTTCGTTCCGACCCTCGTGCTGGGCTTGCTGCAGACGACCGGCTGGACGATCTTCCAGACGTTCGCCGTGTCGGCGGGCGGCGCCGGGAAGTCGGCGGTTCTCGGCTACACGATGCCGTTCTGGACGGCGCTGCTCGCGTGGCCGTTCCTGGGCGAGCGGATCTCCGGGGTGCGCTGGCTCGCGCTGGCGCTCGCCGCCGCGGGGCTCGCGCTCGTCGTCTCGCCGCTCGACGCGCATTCGTGGCTCGGCGATGCGTTCGCCGTCGTCGCGGGGATTTCGTGGGGCGCGAGCGCGGTCTGGGCGAAGCGGCTGCGCGCGCGGTACGACGTCGAGCTGCTCTCGCTGACGATGTGGCAGATGCTGTGGGGGACGATCCCGCTCGTCGCGCTGATGATCGCGTTCCCCGGGCCGATCCGCTGGAGCGGGCCGTTCGTCGCCGCGATGGCGTTCATGTCGCTCGGCGGCGGCGCGCTCGGGTGGTTCCTCTGGATGTTCATCCTCTCGCGGCTCCCCGCGGGCGTCGCCGGGATCGCCTCACTGGCAACCCCGGTCGTCGGCGTGCTCGCGGCCGCGATCCAGCTGCGCGAGATCCCGTCGGCGGGCGAGCTGGCCGGGATGGCGCTGATCGTCGTCGCGCTCGTGGTCAATGCGATCCCCGGCGCCGCGCCGGCCGGCGCGCCCGACGCCGCGCTTCGCGAGCCGATCCCGCCCGAGGTGGGCGATCCCCCGTGCGCGCCGGACAAGGCGGCGGGGACCCGGGCGAGCGGACGGCAAGACTCGCTCGGCCAGCCGACAACTCTACGCTAGACCTCTTGCCACAAGGAGAGCCCGTGTCTCACGTCAGCGGCGTCCACTTCCTCCAGATCCCCGGCCCGACCAACGTGCCGGAGCGCGTCCTGCGCGCCATCGACCGCGCGACGATGGACCATCGCGGTCCGGCGTTCGGGAAGCTGGCCGCCGAGACGATCGCGATGACGAAGACCGTGTTCAAGACGACCGGCCCGCTCGTCGTGTGGCCGGCGTCCGGGAGCGGCGGCTGGGAAGCGGCGCTCGTCAATACGTGCTCGCCCGGCGACAAGGTCCTGATGTACGAGGTTGGGCAGTTCGCCGCGCTGTGGAGCAAGGTCGCTTCGCGGCTCGGGCTCGACGTCGAGGTCATCGCCGGCGACTGGCGTCACGGCACCGATCCGGAGGCGATCGCCGAGCGGCTCGAAGCGGACAAGGGCCACGCGATCAAGGCGGTCTGCGTCGTGCACAACGAGACGTCGACCGGCGTGACGAGCCGCATCAAGGACGTTCGCGACGCGATCGACCGCACGGGCCATCCCGCGCTGTTCATGGTCGACACCGTCTCGTCGCTCGGCTCGATCGACTATCGCCACGACGAGTGGAAGGTCGACGTCACGGTCGGCGGCTCGCAGAAGGGCTTGATGCTCCCGCCGGGACTCGCGTTCAACGCGATCTCGCAGAAGGCGCTCGCGGCCTCGAGGACCGCGAAGCTCGCGCGCTCCTACTGGTGCTGGGACGACATGCTCGACAGCAACGCCAGCGGCTTCTTTCCGTACACGCCGGCGACGAACTTGCTCTACGGACTGCGCGAAGCGGTCACGATGCTGCAGGAAGAGGGGCTCGAGAACGTCTTCGCGCGCCATCATCGTCACGGCGAGGCCACGCGCGCCGCGGTGCGCGGCTGGGGGCTGGAGCTCGTGGCCGTCGATCCGCGCGAATACTCCGACACCGTCACGGCGGTCTTCGCGCCAGACGGCGTCGACGCCGACCAGCTGCGTGCGACGATCCTCGACCGCTTCAACATGTCGCTCGGCACCGGTCTCGGACGGCTCGCCAAGCGCGTCTTCCGCATCGGCCACCTGGGCTCGTTCAACGACCTGATGCTTGCCGGTGCGCTGTGCGGCGTGCAGATGGGGCTCGACGTCGCGGGGATCGCGCACGGCGACGGCGTGACCGCGGCGCTCGCGCCCCTCTCGTCGGTCGCGAGCCCGCAGGGCCAGCCCGCACTCGCCGCGGTTTGACCCGAACGCAGCGATGACCGCGACCGCGCGCGAGCCGGTTCTGGCGAAACGGCTCGAGGCGCGGCTGCGCGCCGCGGTCGCCGGCGAGGTCTTCACCGATCGCACGACGCGCGGGCTCTATGCGACCGACGCGTCGATCTACCAGATGATGCCGCTCGGCGTGGTGATCCCGCGCAGCGCGGCGGACGTCGAGGCGGTCATCGCGATCGCCCGCGAGGAAGGCGTCCCGGTCACCGCGCGCGGCGGCGGAACGTCGCAGTGCGGCCAAACCGTGAATCACGGCGTCATCGTCGACGTGAGCCCGTACCTGCGCGAGATCGTCGAGCTCGACGTCGAGCGGCGTCGCGTACGCGTCCAGCCCGGGATCGTGCTCGACGCGCTGAACCGCGCGCTCAAGCCGCACGGGCTGTTCTTTCCGGTCGACCCGTCGACCGCGAGCCGCTGCACGATCGGCGGGATGACGGCCAACAACTCGAGCGGCGCGCGCTCCATCCGCTACGGCATCATGGCCGACAACGTCGCGGGGATCGAGGCGGTGCTCGCCGATGGGACGCGCGCGTACTTCGGTCCGGTCGGCTCGGCCGCCAGCGGATTCGAGAGCGCGCGCTACCGTGAGATCGTCGAGCGCGTGCGCGCGATCGCCGCGCGCGAGGCCGGCGAGATCGCCGCACGGATCCCCAAGGTGCAGCGCCACGTCGGCGGCTACGCGATCCAGACCGTCGCGCCGCGCGGCGACTTCAACGCCGCCAAGCTGCTCGTCGGCTCAGAAGGGACGCTCGCGTTCTTCACCGCCGTCGACCTCGTGCTGCAGCCGATCCCGAAGGCGCGGGCGCTCGGCGTCTGCCATTTCCCGACGTTCGCCGACGCGATGCGCTCGACGCAGGCGCTCGTCGCGCTGCAGCCGGTCGCCGTGGAGCTCGTCGACCGCACGATGATCGAGCTGTCCCGCGAGATCGCCGCATTCGCGCCGATCATGGCGAAGTACGTGCGCGGCGAGCCCGGCTCGCTGCTGCTCGTCGAGTTCAGCGGCGACGATCCGGCGCCGCTCGCCGCGAAGCTCGACGAGCTGGACGACGCGATGGCCACGCTCGGCTTCGGCGGCGCGGTCGTGAAGCTGACCGATCCCGCGCAGCAGGCCGAGATGTGGGAGGTGCGCTCGCAAGGCCTAAACATCATGACGTCGATGCGCGGCGACGCGAAGCCGGTCTCGATCGTCGAAGACTGCGCGGTCCCGCTCGAGCACCTCGCGGACTACACCGAGGCTCTCAACGAGATCTTCGCGCGGCACGGAACGAGCGGGACGTTCTACGCGCACGCGTCGGTCGGGTGCCTCCACGTGCGGCCAGTGCTGAACATGAAATCCGACGAAGACGTGCGGAAGGTGCGCGCGATCGCCGAGGAGACGTTCGCGCTCGTCCGGCGTTACGGCGGCGCGCACTCCGGCGAGCACGGTGACGGGATCGTGCGCTCGGAGTTCCACGCCGAGATGTTCGGGGAGCGCATCGTGTCGGCGTTTCGCGACGTCAAAGCGGCGTTCGACCCGGCCAACCTCCTGAACCCCGGGAAGATCGTCGACGCGCCGCGGATGGACGACCGCACGAACTTCCGCTACGGATCGGACTACCGCCACGTCCCGGTCGCGACGAAGCTGGACTGGAGCGAGTGGGGCGACTTCGCCTCCGCCGTCGAGATGTGCAACAACAACGGCGCGTGCCGCAAGGCGCACGGCGGCGCCATGTGTCCGTCGTACCGCGCGACGAACGACGAGCACGACGTGACGCGCGGCCGCGCGAACGCGCTCCGCCTCGCGCTCAGCGGGCAGCTCCCCGACGGGCTCACCTCGCGCGAGGTGTACGACGTGCTCGACTTGTGCGTCTCGTGCAAGGCGTGCAAGCGCGAGTGCCCGACCGGCGTCGACATGGCGCGGATGAAGATCGAGTTCCTCGCGCACTATCGCAAGGCGCACGGCACGCCGCTGCGCAACCGGATCGTCGCCGCGCTTCCCGATCTCGCGCACCGCCTGGGCCCGCTGCGGCGCCTGGCGAACCTGCGCGACGCGCTCCCGGGCTTCGCGAAGCTCACCGAGCGGGTGAGCGGCTTCACCGCGCGCCGGCCGCTCCCGCGCTGGCACGCCAAACCCTTCCGCGACCCGCGCGGCACGCGGGTCAAGCCGGCCCCCAACGGTGAGATCGTGCTCTTCGTCGACACGTTCAACCGCTGGTTCGAACCCGACGTCGCGCGCGCGGCGGTGCGCGTGCTGGAGGCGGCGGGTTACGCGCCGCTCTTCCCGGTCGCCGCCGCCGGCGCGCGGCCGCTGTGCTGCGGGCGCACGTACCTCGGCGCGGGGATGGCGGACGAAGCGCGTGCCGAGATGGAGCGGACCGTCACGGCGCTGCTGCCCTTCGCGGACCGCGGGATTCCGGTGGTCGGCCTCGAGCCGTCGTGCCTGCTGACGCTGCGCGACGAGTCGCTCGCGATGCTCGGGACGAAACCCTCGCGCACCGTCGCGAAACAGGCGCTGCTGTTCGAAGAGTTCGTCGCGCGCGAGCTGGACGCCGGCCGGTGGAATCCGCCGCTGCGCGAGCTGGACGCGCGCGCCGTCGTCCACGGCCATTGCCATCAGAAAGCCTTCGGCGCGATGCCGGCCGTGATGCGCGCGCTCGGCGCGATCCCGGGCGTGCGCGCCTCGCAGATCGAGTCGTCGTGCTGCGGGATGGCGGGGATGTTCGGCTACGAGCGAGAGCACTACGAGGTCTCGATGAAGATGGCGGAGCGCGATCTGCTCCCCGCCGTACGCGACACCGGCATCGACACGCTGGTCGTCGCCGACGGCATGAGCTGCAAGCACCAGATCGAGCACGGCGCGTCGATCCGCCCGCTCCACGTCGCCGAACTCTTCGCCGCGGCCCTAAGCAAATAACGCCTTTCGATCGGCGACTCGCTGCGCGCGCTCCATCGTGTGGTCCGCGAGCTCGTTCGTGCGATGCGCGGCTATGCGACCATGCACGCACTTCACCAGGCTGACAGTGAACCGTCGCCGGGTTTCAGAAGCGGCTTTTCGTGAGCGCCGGTCCGTCTGAAAAGATCACGCGAAAGCCGGCGTGGTGTTCAATCGAGGGTGGCAGGTCAGCACTGATCAGGCCGGCCACGAACAACATCGCTTCGTACATCCCCATGGGATGTCGATTATAGATTGGTTCATGATGGACTATACGGTTGCGGAACGGCGGTAGCGTAGAGCCTCAGCGCGTCTCCGAGGTTGCCCCGTTCCGCAAGATATGGGCCGAACCGTTCAGAGCCGATGACGCGCTCGATTTCGGATTGAAGTTGCGCGTCGGGCCAGAAATAGCTTGACATATGGTGACACCCGGCCTAGAGTAGAGGCAGGTCCCGTAAGCCTCTGCGAAAGCACGCGTGCGGGGCTTCGCTTTTCTTTCCCCCGCGGCTGGCACGCGCCAGTTTGTTTGTGCGTGGGCGTTTCCTGTACCGATCTCTCGAACAACCGGGCGTTGGACGGTCGCGGTGCATCGTCGCTTCGTGGCGGCGCGAAGCGAGGCGCGCAACGCGCGATTCGAGAAGCCTGGGCGCATGGCTCTGGATTTCGAATCGCTTGCCAACATGTTGAGCGACGCCGAGCGAGCCGGCGGGAAGGCGCTCACCGAGCTGCTCGATCTCGCACCGTCGCCCGACATGCGCGAGCTCTTGCGGAAAGTCGCGCACGACGAAGGGTATTGGGCGCGCGAGCTGGGCGCGGCGGTGCGGCGGTGCGGCGGGACGCCGTCCACCGCGATCAACGATTTCGCCGACAAGGTGCGCGCCGTCCCCGACTTCCCCGGAAAGCTGGCGCTGCTGAACCGCGGACAGCGCTGGGTCGTGCGCAAGATCGAAGAGAACGTCGATGCGGTCGCCGACCCGTCGGCGCGCGGACTGCTCCACGCGATGGCCGCCGCGCACGTCGCGAACATCGACATGGTCGACCGCGCGCTCGCGTCCCCCGCGTGACCGACGATAGTACGACCCGAGGGGAACCGCCGGGCGGCGACGCCGCCTGCTGGCTGCACCTCGTCTGCGAGGAGTGCGGCGCGGTGGTGAGCGGCCAGGACGGGCATCGCCCTGGCTGTAACGCGGCCGAAGCATGCCCAGCGAGTCCCGACTCTTCCTCCGCACCTCGCTGATCGCGCTCGCGCTCGCGTTCCTCTGGGGCGCGGCGATGGCGAGCGCCGAGGCGCTCGGCGTCGCCATCCCGCCGATGTGGCCGGTCGAGCACGCGCACCTGGCGTTCGTCGGGTGGCTCGTGAACCTCGTGATCGGCATCGCGTGGTGGATGCTGCCGCTGAACCGCGACCGGTTTCCGGACACCGCGGGCCGCTATCCTCGCTGGGGCGCCGCCGGCCGTTTGGGCGTTGCTGAACGCGGGTCTCGTCGCGCGCATCCTCGCGGAGCCCGCCCTCGCATCGCCGCTCGCGCGACCGGTTCTCGTCGCGGCGGGCGTCGCGCAGCTCGCGGCGATTCTGCTGTTCGCCGCGTGCGCATGGCATCGCGTCCGCGCGCCCGCACGTCCGGCGCCGGGCGTACGCTGACCTCGCCGCCGCGAGCCGCGCACCGCTCCCGCTCGGGCGAGCGAGCGCGTCGTCGTGCCGCTCGTGAGCCGAGCGCGGACGTTTCGCACGTCGGGCGTTCGGGGAACCTCGTCGAACGCCGAACGAGTGAGGAACGAATCGATGCAACACAGCACGCAGGGGACGTCTTCGTCGGTCCCGACCGTCTCGGGTGAGTTCGAGGCGCGCGGCGGAGACGCGGTCGAGATTCTCGTCAACGACCACACGAACATCAAGGCGCTGCTGCAGCAGCTCACGCAGACGCACGACGACGCCATGCGCATCCGCACGCTCGAGCAGCTCAAGGGACTCCTGACCGTCCACAACGCCACCGAGGAGAACCTCGTCTATCCCGCCCTGGCGCTCGTCGCCGGGAAGAAGTCCGAGTCGCTGCACCTCTACCACGAGACCGCGGCCGCCGACATGCTCGTCTTCGAGCTCGACACGATGCTGAAAGAAGGCGACACGTCGAAATTCGAAGCGACCGCGAAGTCCCTGCAGAAAGCCGTTCTCGAGCACATCGACGACGAAGAGCAGAAGGCGTTCCCGCACCTGCAGAAGCACGCCGAGCCGCAGCAGGCGCAGCTGCTCACGCAGTCCGTGCGCGAGTTCCGCTCGTCGCTGACCTACAAACCGCCTTCCGCCGGCTGACGCCGCGCCTGCCGTCGCGCAGCGTCCCGGAAACGAAAGCGGCGCGCCCTCGCCGGGGGACGCGCCGCTTCTTTTTTTCCGAGCGCGCGGGCTACATGCCGGCGACGGCGAGGCGGGCGTTCGCGAAGTCGATCTTCGTTTGAGCGCGGCGCCAGGCGGCGGTGTCGCCGCCGGCGGCGCGCTGTTCTTCCTGCGCGCTCGCCAGATCTTCGCGCGCTTGGGCGATGTCGATCTCGTCGCGCGAGAGCGCGGCGTCGGTGAGGACCGTCACCTTCGTCGGGAGCGCCTGCATGAAACCTTCGCTGCAGGCCAGCTCGAGACGATGCGTCCCGCCGCCGTCTTCGCGCACGTTCGCGCGGAGGACGCCGGGCCGCAGCGCGGTGAGGTACGGGGCGTGCGAGGGCAGGATCCCGATCTCGCCCTCGGTGCCGACGGCGATGACGAGCTCCGCCTCGCCGTCGAACTTCACCGCGAGCGGGGTGATGAGCTGAAACGGAACGGCGTTCGCCACGCGGGCTAGCTCCGCGCCTTCATCTCTTCCGCGGCGGCGCGGACTTCGTCGATGTCGCCGGCGTACAGGAACGCCGACTCCGGCAGATCGTCGACCTTGCCGTCGAGGACTTCCTTGAACGAGCGGATCGTGTCCTCGATCTTCACATACTTCCCAGACCGCCCCGTGAACTGCTCCGCGACGAAGAACGGCTGCGAGAACAGACGCTGCATGCGGCGCGCGCGGCCGACGATCGTCTTGTCCTCGTCGGAGAGCTCTTCGACGCCGAGGATCGCGATGATGTCCTGGAGATCGCGGTAGCGCTGCAGCGTCTCCTGGACGCCGCGGGCCACCGTGTAGTGCTCCTCGCCGACGATCGCGGGATCGAGGATGCGCGAGGACGACGCCAGCGGGTCGACCGCCGGATAGATGCCGAGCTCCGAGATCGGGCGCGAGAGCGCGGTCGTCGCGTCGAGATGCGCGAACGTCGTCGCGACGGCGGGGTCGGTGTAGTCGTCGGCCGGGACGTACACGGCTTGCACCGAGGTGATCGAGCCCTTTTGCGTCGAGGTGATGCGCTCTTCGATCGCGCCCATCTCGGTCGCCAGCGAGGGCTGATAGCCGACGGCCGAGGGCATGCGCCCGAGCAGCGCGGAGACTTCCGAGCCGGCCTGCATGAAGCGGAAGATGTTGTCCATGAACAGCAGCACGTCGCTGCCGAGCTCGTCGCGGAAGTACTCGGCCATCGTGACGCCGGTCTGCGCGATGCGGAACCGCACGCCCGGCGGCTCGTCCATCTGACCGAAGACCAGCGTGGTCTGCGCGATGACGCCCGACTCGCGCATCTCCATCCAGAGGTCGTTGCCTTCGCGCGTCCGCTCGCCGACGCCGGTGAACACGGAGAAGCCCTTGTGCACCGCGGCGATGTTGCGGATCAGCTCCTGGATGAGCACCGTCTTGCCGACGCCGGCGCCGCCGAAGAGGCCCACCTTGCCGCCGCGCGTGTAGGGAGCCATCAGGTCGATGACCTTGATCCCCGTCTCGAAGATCTTCTGCGTCGGATCCTGCTGCGCGAACGTCGGCGCGTCGCGGTGGATCGGCCAGTACGCCGACGCCTTGACCGGATCGGGCGAATCGATCGCCTTGCCGAGGACGTTGAAGATGCGCCCGAGCGTCCCTTCGCCGACCGGGACGGTGATCGGACCGCCGGTGTTCGTCACGACGGCGCCGCGCACCAGACCGTCGGTCGAGCCCATCCCGAGGCAGCGCACCTGGTTGTTGCCCAGCTCGCCCTGCACTTCGAGAACGAGGTCGCGCTCCGCCATCGCGGTCCCGGCGAGCGTGATCTCCGCCGCGTGACCGGTCGCATCGTCGGCGTGCAGCGTCGCGGCTCCGTTCGAGCCGGCCCTCGGCGACGTGCCCCCGCCGATGTGGACGGTCAGTGCGTCGTTGATGTTCGGCAGCGACTCGGCGGGGAACTCGACGTCGACGACGTTGCCGAGAACCTGGACGACCTTCCCGGTCGCGAGGGTGGTTGGGGTCGCGGTGGCGCTCATGGTCTTCCTTCGGATGGTTCTAACTTGCGAGTGCTTCGGCGCCGCCGACGATCTCCAGGATCTCCTTGGTGATCGCGGCCTGTCGCGCTTTGTTCATCTCGATCGTGTTCTGATCGATCAGCTTCTTGGCGTTGTCGGTGGCGTTGTTCATCGCGACGAGCTGCGCCGCGTAGAACGAGGCGTTCGTCTCGAGCATCGCCGAGTACAGCGTGAACTCGAGGTACTTCGGCAGCAGGCGCCCGAGCACGAACTCCGGCGACGGCTCGAACTCGACCGCGCCGCGCGCGCCCTCGGGCTTCCCGCCCTCGTGCCGCTCGCCCGCGGTAATCGGGACGAGACGCCGCACCTCGGGGCGCTGGGTCATCATGTTGACGAGCTTGGGCGAGACCAGCGTCAGCGACGAGATGCGCCCGTTCACGAAGTCGTCGGTCGCGCGCGCCGCGAGCTCGCGTGCGCTCGTGAGCATGTCGCCTTGCGCGAGCGGCCAGAACTGCAGCGTCTCGCCGCGCTGGCGGCGCAGCGCGTTGCGGCCCTTGATGCCGACCGAGTACCAGAGCAAGTTCGCGTTCTCGCGCGCGTAGATCTCCGCCTGACGGATCAGGCTCGCGTTGAACGAGCCGGCGAGGCCCTTGTCGGCGGTCATCACGATCACGCCGCCGGGCGCGCCTTCGGCGCCCGGCTTCATGAACGGATGGTCGACGGTCCCGACGTTCGCGATCAGGTCCTGCAGCATCGCGCCGATCGCGTCCGCGTACGGACGCGACTGCTTCTGCAGCGCCTCGGCGCGGCGAATCTTCGCCGCGGCGACCTGCTTCATCGCCTTCGTGATCTGCTGCGTGTTCTTCAGCGACCGAATCCGGTCGCGTAGGTCGCGGACGCTGGGCATCTAGACGCGTCCACTTCGCGGCCGCAGCGAGGAGCCTGCGCCACACGCGGCGCCTCCTCGATGGGAAAAGTGATCGCTGTATCCGGTGCCGGTCGCCACGACTAAAAGCCCTTGTTGAACTCTTCGATCGCGGCGACGAGCTGCTTCTCGACGTCCGCCGAAAGGGCGCTCGTCTCGCGAATCGTCTTCGTGATCTCCGGGTGCCGCTCGTGGAGCAGGTCGACGAAACGCTGCACCCAGTCCCCGATCCGGCCGGTCGGGATCGCGTCGAGGTAGCCGCGCGTCGCGGCGAAGATGACCGCGACCTGGTCTTCCATCGGCTGCGGCGCGCCCTGCGGCTGCACGAGCACCTGCGTCATCTTGTCGCCGCGGTTGAGCTGCTGCTGGGTCGCCTTGTCGAGGTCGGACGCCAGCTTCGCGAACGCCGCGAGCTCGCGATACTGCGCGAGGTCGAGCTTCAGACGGCCGGCGACGGACTTCATCGCCTTGGTCTGCGCCGAGGAGCCGACGCGCGAGACCGAGATCCCGACGTCGACGGCCGGGCGGATGCCCTGGAAGAACAAGCCGCTCTGCAGGTAGATCTGCCCGTCGGTGATCGAGATGACGTTCGTCGGGATGTACGCCGAAACGTCGCCGGCCTGCGTCTCGATGATCGGCAGCGCGGTGATCGAGCCGGCGCCCTTCTCGTCGGAGAGCTTCGCGGCGCGCTCCAAGAGGCGCGAATGCAGGAAGAAGATGTCGCCCGGGAACGCTTCGCGGCCCGGCGGACGGCGCAGCAGCAGCGAGACCTCGCGGTATGCCTGCGCGTGACGCGTGAGATCGTCGTAGATCACCAGCACGTCCTTGCCCTGGTACATGAAGTGCTCGGCCATCGCGCAGCCGGCGAACGGCGCGATCCACTTGAGCGCGGCGGGCTCGGCGGCCGAGACGGCGACGATCGTCGTGTAGTCCATCGCGCCGTGCCGCTCGAGCGTCTGCTGCAGCGCCGCGACGGTCGAGTTCTTCTGCCCGATCGCGACGTAGATGCAGATGACGTTCGCGCCCTTTTGATTGATGATCGTGTCGACCGCGATCGCCGTCTTCCCGGTACCGCGGTCGCCGATGATGAGCTCGCGCTGACCCTTCCCGATCGGGATCAGGGCGTCGATCGCGCGGATGCCGGTCTGCAGCGGCTGCTTCACCGACTGCCGCTCGATGACGGTCGGCGCGGTGTTCTCGATCGTGCGGTACTGCGTCGTCTCGACCGGGCCTTTGCCGTCGATCGGCTGGCCCAGCGGGTTGACGACGCGCCCGAGCATGACGTCGCCGACGGGGACGGAGGCGATGCGGCCGGTGCGGCGGACGCTGTCGCCTTCCTTGATGTCGGTGTCGGGGCCCATGATCGCGACGCCGACGCTGTCCTCTTCGAGGTTCAGGACGATGCCCTGGATCCCGTTCGGGAACTCCACCAGCTCGGACGCCTGCGCGTTGTCGAGCCCGTAGATGCGCGCGATGTTGTCGCCGACCTCGATGACGGTGCCGGTCTCGGCCTCGTTCGTCCCGGTCGCGTAACTCGCGATGCGCTGTTTGATGATTCCGGCGATTTCGTCGGCGTTGATCATATTGAAATTCCGTTTGGGCTGGCTGTCGAGATACCGGTGAGGGTCGCGCCCTCGGGAGATGGTGTCGTGTCGAAATGGTGCTGCGCGGCCGTGTCCGGGGGCCCCACGCGGAGCGCGGGGGGCGCGGAGCCTGGGGCGGAGCGCCGTTCAAACCGCAAGGCAGCCACCATCAATTCGTGCTCAGTAAGCGCGCGATGTCGTCCAGCTTCCCGGCCACGGTACCGTCGGCGACGCGGTCGCCCATGGTGATGCGGACGCCGCCGATCAGGCTCGGGTCGACCGACTGCGTGACGTCGAAGGGCGTGTCGTGCGCCTTCGAGAGGCGGGAGACGATGAGGTCGAGCTCGTCGTTCGAGAGCTTCCGCGCGCTGGTGACGCGCAGCGGCTGGGCGCCGCGCGACTCGCGCTCGAGCGTGTCGTACTGGCGGACGATTTCGTCGACGAGCGTCTCGCGGCGCTTGCGCACGAGCAGCAGGATCGCGTGCAGCGCGACCGGCTCGAGCCGGGCGAACGCCTGGGCGACGATCCGCTCCTTCTCCTTGCGGTCGACGACCGGCGAGCGGAAGAACCGCCGCACCTGATCGTCCGCGGCGAGCGCCTCCACGAACGTGTGGAGGTCGTGCTGCACGCGCTGGACGTTTTGCTGCTCCTGCGCGAGCCCGAAGATCGCCGTCGCGTACCGGCGGGCGAGCGTCTCGTTCGGCATCAGCCGCGTCCTCGGGAGAGATCGTCGACCGTGCGGACGACGAGCCGGTGGTTGAGCTCTTCGCCGACGCGCTGCGGCGCCTGCGCGCGCGCCTGCGCGAGCGCTTTTTCGATGAACTCGATGCGGAGCCGGTCGCGCGCCGCGAGCCGGGCCCGTTCGAGCTCGCCTTCGGCGTTGCGGATCATCCGGTCGGCCTCGTGGTTCGCCTCGTCAAGCGCGCGCTCGTGCTCGCGCTTCACGACGATGTCGACCCGTCCGTGGATCTCCGCCGCGTCTTCGTCGGCGCGCGCCAGCTCGGCGTTCGCCTCGCCGACGTCGTGCCGCATCCTCTCGCGATACGCCTCTGCCTCGGCCAGCTCGGCGTTCTTCGAATCCTGGTACGCGCGCACGCCGGGGCCGATCCACTTGTTCCAGATCAGCACGGCACAGATCAGGAAGACGACGGCGCCTCCGATCTGCGACCACATCGCGAGCATCTCGAGGAAGCTCACGCGACACCTCCGAGGGCGCGCTGGAGCATCTCGCCGGCCAGCGCCTCGACGATCCGCGGCTCCTCCTCGCGCGCCCTCTCGATCTCTTTCTCGACCTCGAGCTGGGCGCGAGCGACGATCTCGCCGGCGCGCGCCTGCGCCGCGACGAGGATCGCGTCGGTCTCGCGCGCGATCTCGACCCGGCCCTTGGCGATGGCGGCGTCCGCCTCGCGGCGTGCCGCGGCGCGACGCTCCTCGGCGCTGCCGCGCGAGGCCTTCGCTTCGCGCTGCAGCTCTTCGATGTCGTGCTTCAAGCCGTCGATGTACGCCCGGCGACGCGCGATCGCCGCCCCGACGGGGCGGAAGAAGATCACGTTCATGATCGCCAGGAAGACGATGAAGTCGACGATCTGGACGAGGACCGTCCCGTCGAGGTTCAGCACAGGCGGTTAATGGCCGGCGCCTGCCGCGGCCGACACGATGCGGCCGACGATCGACTGCACCGGCGCGACGACCAGCAGCAGGTAGAACGCGAGCACGAGCGCGATGATCGGGAACGCTTCCAGAATGCCGACGCCGAGGAAGTAGAACGTGAAGATGTTTCCGCGCGCCTCGGGCTGACGGGCGATCGACTCGACGGCCTTCGAGCCGATGATACCGTCGCCGATGGCCGAGCCGAAGGCGACCGCCGCGATGATGATCGCGAAGCCGAGGATGAGGGCGACGGAGACGATGACTTCAGGGGACACGACGGACCTTTCTTAGTGCTCCTCGGCGGTCGCCAAGGACAGATACACGATGCTCAGGAGGGTGAAGACGAACGCCTGGATCGTACCGATCAGGAAGTTGAAGAACTCGATCCCGATCGGCGCGACCGCCGCGGCGACCGACACGTTGAGCGGGCCGACGACGATGTTCGCGGTGATCAGCGTCGCGATCACGAACAGCAGAATCTCGCCGGCGAGGATGTTGAACGCGAGCCGCATCGCGAGGACGACGGGCCGCGCGATCTCCTCGATCACGTTGACGGGGAAGAGCCACCAGAAGGGCTTGAACAAGTGCGCGTAGGCCGCCAGACCGCTCTTGCGGATCGCGAGAAACTGGATTCCGAAGAAGACGCACAGCGCGAAGGCCGCCGTCGTGTTGAGGTCGGCCGTCGGCGAGCCGCCGAACGGCAGCCCCAGCGCCTTCACGAACAGCACGCCGAACTCGTTCAGCACCCACACGAAGAAGAAGATGCCGACGAAGATCGGCACGAACCGCTCGCCCTTCGGCCCCAGCGTCCCGACCGACAGATCGGAAAGGAAGCTGATGATCCCCTCGAACGTGGCCTGGCGCTTCGTGACGCGATTCGTCCGGTACGATCCGCCGATCCACCAGAAGAACACGATCGCGAGGGCCATCGCGACCCACGTCGTGATCAGCGTGTCCGCATGCAGCTCACCGAGCGGTCCGGGCAGGCCCGGAACGTGCCAGAGGGGATGCTCCCCGATCTGTTCGTGAGGCACGAGCGTCAGTAGTCTCCTCGAGAGATGCTGCGCCGGTATTCCAGCGCGTACAGCACGAGCGGCGTGAAGAATCCGGCGAGATACAGCCCGACCGTCCAGATTTGTCCGAGGCGGAGCGCGACTGCCACCGGCAGGATGCCGACCGCGAAGATCCGGATCTGGGCGCTCAGGAGATGCACCACGCGAGGCCGCTTCCGTTCGAGGTAGCGTTCGTGATCGTGCATCGCCGCGAGCATGTTCAGGACCCCGACGCCCCCGCCGAGCGCCAGCTGAAGGCCGGCGACCGGATTCCGCAGCGTCGCGAGCGCGACGAGCGGCACGAGGAAGAGCGAGGTCCGCACGGTGATCCGTCCCTTGCGCGCGCGGTACGCACGCAAAGAAGCTTCCGGGTCGGCGCCGCCCTTATTGCCTCCGGCGCTGAGCCTGCCCTCCTCGACGTTTCTCGCAATCACCGCCAATTCACGACCTCATCAGCGGCCGCAGCGCGGCCGCGACGGCCCCGATCCCGACGACGAGCCCGATCAGCAGGCCGGCGAGCGGCCAGATGCCGGTGCCCGTCGCCCGGCCTACGACGATTCCCAGAATCAGCCCGCCGACCACCGTACCCGCGAAAGCGCCGGCCGCCGCCAGCAGCCGGGTCACCGAGCGGCCGTCACACGAGGCGCATCGCGCCGAGCGAGCCGGAGAGGAGCAGCGCCAAGACGCCGAGCGCGACGCACAGCGCGTAGATGAGCAGCACCGCCTGCCGGACGTTCAGCCCGAACCGGAAGATGAGCTGATGGTGGAAGTGGCCGCGGTCGGCCTCGTAGATCTTGCGGCCGGCCCGCGTCCGGCGCACGATCGCGACCGCGGTGTCGACGATCGGCAGGCCGAGGACGACGAGCGGGACGAGCAGCGAGATGGTGAACGCCTGTTTGCTCCCCCCGAGGATCGAGACCGTCGCGAAGACGTAGCCGATGAACAGCGCGCCGGAATCGCCCAGGATGATCTTCGCGGGATTGTAGTTGTACGGAAGGAAGCCGAGCGCGCCGCCGACCAGCGCGGCGAGGATCAGCGCGATCTCGGGATGGCCGTGCGTGAGGTCGACGACGAGCAAGAACATGCCGGCGATCGCGGTCAGCCCGGAGAGCAGTCCGTCGAGGCCGTCGATGAAGTTGATCGCGTTCATCATCCCGACGTACCAGATCAGCGTGATCGGGATGCTGATCCACAGCGGAAAATACACGACCGCGCCGTGATGGAACGGGTCGCGCACGAACGAGATCATGAAGCCGTAGAGCATCGAGACGCCGGCGACGACGACTTGCGCGAGCAGCTTCCCGCGCGGGTTCATCCCCATCACGTCGTCCCAGATGCCGACCATGCAGATCAGCGTGCCGCCGAACACGAGCCCGACGAGGTCGTGCACGCTCTGCAGGTCCGCGGCGCGCCGGAAGTAGTGCGCGTTGATGAGGTAGCCGATCGCCGAGAACAGCGCGAACGAGAAGCCGAGGTAGACGGCGATCCCGCCGATCCGCGGCTTCGGCACGTCGTGCATGCGGCGCTCGCCGGTCGCGTCGAGCATCCCGACGCTGAGCGCGAGACGGCGCACGTACGGCGTGACCGCGAACGCGGTCGCGAACGCGAGCAGCAGCGCCGCGACGGTGAGCAGCGCGGTCACGTCAGCGCGCGTTCCGTCGCGTACTGCTCGAGGCGCACGCCGGCCTCGGCCAACAGCTCCTGCGCGATCGCGTCCGGATAGGCGTCGGCATAGACGATCCGTACCACCCCCGCGCTGATGAGCAGCTTGGAGCAGCCCACGCAGGGCTGGTGGGTGCAGTAGGCGGTCGCCCCCTCGAGCCCGACGCCGTGCAGCGCGCCCTGCACGATGGCGTTCGCCTCGGCGTGCGTGGCCCGCACGCAGTGACCGGCGACCATGATGCAGCCCGCGTCGGTGCAATGGGAGACGCCCCGCGGCGCACCGTTGTAGCCGGTCGTCAGGATGCGGCGCTCCCGCGTGAGCACCGCCCCGACGCTGGCCCGCGGGCAGGTGGCCCGGGTCGCCACCGTCCGGGCGATCTCCATGAAATACTCGTCCCACCCGGGACGGCTCGGGCCGTTCGCCGCCCGGGGGGCGCCCATACCGATGTCGTGATGCACCGAGTCCTGGACGTTCGCCGGAACGCCGGGCTTGACCGCCAGCGGCCGATCGAGCCGCGCGACCCGCACGGGCCCGGCTCGCGCCGGGTCAGCGCCCGGCGCGGAGCGCGCCGGCGGCGGCGTCCAGGCGGGCGAGATACGCGGCGCGCCGTTCGGGGCCGATGAACGAGGCCTCGATGCTGTTGCGGGCGAGCGTCACGAGCGCGTCCGTGCCGAGCCCGAGCGCCGCGGCGGTCTGCGCCACGTTGTCGCCGACGTAGCCGCCGAAATACGCGGGATCGTCAGAGTTGACCGTGGCGATCAGTCCGGCATCGAGCATCCGCGCGAGCGGGTGATCGGCGAGCTTGTCGACCACGCGCAGCCGGACGTTCGAGAGCGGGCAGACCGTGAGCGGGATGCGATCGTCGCGGAGCCGCGCGACCAGCGCCGGATCTTCGAGGCACCGGACGCCGTGATCGATCCGCTCGACGCGCAGGACGTCGAGGGCCTCGGCGACGTACGACGGCGGCCCTTCCTCGCCGGCATGCGCCACGGCTCTCCAGCCGGCCGCGCGCGCGCGCTCGTAGACGCGCCGGAACGCGCCCGGCGGGTTGCCGACTTCGGCGGAGTCGAGTCCCACCGCGACGATGCGGTCACCGTAGGGCAGCGCTTCGTCGAGCGTCGCCTCCGCCGCGCCGGCGCCGAGGTCGCGCAGGAAGCACATGATGAGCGCGGACGTGACGCCGAACCGCTGCTCGCTGCGCGAGACCGCTTCCCAGAGGCCGTCGATCACCGTCCGGAACGGAACGCCGCGGCGCGTGTGCGCTTGCGGGTCGAAGAACATCTCGACGTGGACGACGCCGTCCCGCCGCGCGCGCTCGAGATAGGCGTTCGCGAGGTCGGCGAAGTCTTGCTCGGTGCGCAGCACCGCCATCCCGGCGTAGTACACGTCGAGGAACGACTGCAGGCTGGTGAACGCGTAGGCGCGCCGCATCTCGTCCACCGACGCGTACGGCAGCCGCACGCCGTTCCGGGCGGCGAGCTCGAACGCGAGCTCGGGCTCCAGCGTCCCTTCGATGTGCAGATGCAGCTCGGCTTTGGGGAGCGTGCGGGCGAGATCGTCGATCAACAGCCGAACGGAGCTCTGCGGGACGCGAAAGGCATGGCCGCGCCTACCACGACGCGGTGGATCAGCCCTTCGCCCCGTTCCGGCCGCACGCGACCGACGGCACGGGCCGCCGGGACCGCAGGCCTTGCGCGCTCTCCTTGCGTCCCGCGCACCGCGGCCGAATCGCCGGTATCATCGGCGCGTGGCGAGCAGCGGAGTTCGCGAATCCAACCGTTCGCGCGCGTCCGTCCCGGGCGCTCAGCCCACCCCGCTGCCGCCACGCCATCACTTCCCTCGCGCACTCGCTTGGGCGATCGGGCTGGCCGTCGCCTTCGGCGTCCTCGTCCGGTTCGCCGGGCTCGACACGCAAGTACATACCGCCGACGAAGCGTGGACGTCGCTGCGCCTTGCGGCGCGGTTCGACGCCGAGGTCGCATCGTTCTACGACGGCCGGGTCCATTCGATCGCGGAATGGCGGCGGGGTTTCCAGACGGCCACGCCCGACCGGCCGGTCAGCCGAACCGTCGCTGCGCTCGCGCACGACGAATCGCATTGGCCGCCTCTGTACTACGTCGTCGCGAGAGGGTGGGCTCTCGCCTTCGGCAGCGATCTCGCGGTGCTGCGACTGCTCTCGGCGATCCTCGGGACGCTCGCGATCGCGGCGGCATACTGGTTCGGGTGGGAGCTCACGCGGTCGCGGCTCGCCGCCGCGCTGTTCACCGCGTTCATCGCGGTGTCGCCGCTGGTGGTCTCGCTGACGCGCGCCGCCCGCGGCTACGCGCTCTACATCCTCTTGTTGCTCGTCTCGTGCGCCGCGCTGCTGCGCGCGCTCGATCGCCCGGAACGGCGCTGGTGGCTGCTCTACGCGGCCTCGGCGCTGCTCGCGCTCTACACGAACTTCCTCATGATCTGCGCGTTCGCCGGACAGGCGCTGTTCGTCGCGATCCACGAGCGCCGGCGCCCCGCGATCGTGAAACGCTACGCGCTGTGGGCGGTTCCGGTCGCGCTCGCGTACCTGCCCTGGTTCGCGGTCGTCGCGCTGCATCGTGGGCAGGACCTGCAGATCCTTCCGACCGGGGTTCAGCGCTTCGATTACCCGCTCGCGACGTTCATCGTGCCGAGCCTGAGCTGGAACGCGATCGTGACGTTCTTCGCGCTTCCGTACGACGTTCCGGCGGTCACCCCGCTCGTCGCCGCGATCCTCGCGCTGGCGGTCGGAGCGTGCGCGTACGTCGTCCGCTTCGCGCCGCCGCGCGTGCGGACGTTCCTGCTTTCGCTCGCGCTGCCGATCTGTCTGTTCCTGGGCGCGATCGACGTCAAGTCGCACACGGCGATGCGCACCGTCACGCAATACGAGCTTCCGGCGCAGATCGCGCTCGCGTGCGCGGTCGCCGCCGCGGTCGCCTGGTGGGTTCAGAGCACCCCGCCGCGACTGCGGCGCGCGTGGTTCGGCGTGGTGATCGTGCTGCTCTTCGGCGCCGCCGCGTCGTCCGCGACGATCGCGCGCGCGACGTACACCTGGCTGGCCTGGGACGACGGCTACGCGCGCCCGATGGCGGCGATCGTCGAAGCCGGCCGCCGTCCGCTGCTCGTCGAGCGCGGCGACGGCGATCCGGGGACGCCGGTGCTCGCAAATCTCCGCACCGATCGTGCCGCGCTGCAGCTGCTGCGGTCCGACGCACGCGTCGTGCACCCGGCCGCCGGCTACGACGCGACGTTCGTGCTCAGCCGCGGTGAGACGATCCCGTACCGGGTCGTGCTTCCCCGCGGACAGCGGCTCGAGCGGGCCTTCGTCGAACGCGAGGACGCTTCGCAGGCCTATCGTTTCTACGACTGGACGAACGGTATCCGGCGCATGCTGACCCGCCGCGCCGTCGCGGACAAGGCGCAGCTCGTGCGCTACACGCTGTGGCGCGTGGTGCCGGCGGCGCCGCTCACTGCACGCGCGCGCTGACCGGGACCGAGCTCGTCGATCCGAACATCCGGTCTCCGGCGTCGCCGAGGCCGGGGATGATGTAGCCGTGATCGTTGAGCCGTTCGTCGACGGCGGCCGTGACGATGCGCGCGCCGGGATGCTCGGCGGAGAGCGTCGCGATCCCTTCGGGCGCGGCGATGATGCAGACGAACACGGGCGCGGTCGCGCCGCGCTGCGCCAGCGTGGCGAGCGCGGCCGCTCCCGAGTGCCCCGTCGCGAGCATCGGGTCGAGCACGAACACGTCGCGCGACGCGAGGTCGTCGGGCAGGTTCGCGTAGTACGGGATCGCCTCGAGCGTCTTCGGATCCCGGTAGAACCCCAGATGCGCGACGACCGCATCGTCGACGACGTCGAGGAAGCCGGGCAGCAGCCCGAGCCCTGCGCGCAGGATCGGTGCGACGACGGGGCGCGTCGCGATGCGCTGCACGCGCGCGAGCGCGACCGGGGTCTGCACCTCGAGCTCGGTCTTCGGCAGCCCGCGCGTCGCCTCGTAGGCGAGGAACAGCCCGAGCTCTTCGACCAGCGTGCGGAAGACCGGCGTGGGCGTGGAGGAGTCGCGCAGCCGCGCGAGACGATCCTGAACCGCCGGATGGTCGACGACGCGCGTTTCGATGGGCACGCCGCTCGCTTCGGTGCCGGGACGGCGCGCCCTCGATGCCGCGCAGGCGCCGCTCGCGGGCGGCGCCAACGTCCGCGCATGCGCCTCGTCCTCGTCGCGCTTCTGGTCGTGTGCGGCTCGCGCGTCGCGGCCGCCCAGCCCGTCGCGCCGGCTTCGCCGGCGCCCTCGCCCGCCGCCACCGCCGCACCGGTCGCGACGCCGACGCCGATGCCGCCGGCCGTCGACGCGATCGCCCAGCAGCGGCTCGTGCAGATCTTCACCGTGCCGATCGAGGCCGCGTGGTTCAGCCCCGCGTTTCTCGAGCGCGTCGTGCCCGAGCAGGTCGCGGGCATCGTCCGTCAGCTGAACGCGGCGCTCGGCGAGTATCGCGGCCTCAGCCGCCTGCAGCCCGGCGACTACCGCGTGCAGTTCGCGAACGGCACGGACGAGGTGCTCATCCACCTCGACGCGGCGAACAAGATCGACTTCCTGTTCGGGAAGCCGCCCGTCGTCACGAAGTAGGCGGCATCCCGCGGCGTGCCGTCCGCGCTACGGCACGTCGTGCTTCGCGGTGAGCTCGGCGACGCGCGCGCGCAGCGCGGACTTCTTCTCGCCGCGCGCGACGTCGTCGAGCGCCTCGCCGATGATCTTGCCGACCTCGCGCGCCTCGGCTTCGCCGAAGCCGCGCGACGTGATCGCCGGGGAGCCGATGCGGATGCCGCTCGTGACCGCCGGCTTCTGCGGGTCGAACGGGATCGCGTTCTTGTTCACCGTGATCCGGATCTCGTCGAGATACGCCTCGACGGCTTTTCCGGTGAGGCCTTTCGGCGTGAGATCGACGAGCAGCAGGTGCGTGTCGGTCCCGCCGCCGACGAGACGCGCGCCGGCGCGCTGCAACTCCTCGCCCATCGCCTTCGCGTTGGTCACGACTTGGCGCTGATACGCGGCGAAGCCGGGCTGCAGCGCTTCGCCGAACGCGACCGCCTTCGCCGCGATCGTGTGCATGAACGGGCCGCCCTGGATCCCCGGGAAGACGCTCTTGTCGATCGCCTGCGCGTACTGCTCGGTGCAGAGGATCAGCCCGCCGCGCGGGCCGCGCAGCGTCTTGTGCGTCGTCGACGTCACGAACTCGGCGATCGGGACGGGCGAGGGATGCAGCCCGGTGGCGACGAGCCCCGCGATGTGCGCCATGTCGACCAAGAACGTCGCGCCGATCTCGTCGGCGATCTCGCGGAACGGCGCGTAGTCCATCGTGCGCGGGTAGGCGCTCGCGCCGGCGATGATGAGCTTCGGCTTGTGCTCGCGCGCGAGCGCGCGCACCTGATCGAAGTCGATCAGCTCGGTGTCCTTGCGGACGCCGTACGCCACCGCGTTGTAGAGCTTCCCGCTGAACGACACCTTCGTGCCGTGGGTGAGGTGCCCGCCGTGGGCGAGCGACATGCCGAGCAGCGTGTCGCCCGGCTGGAGCACCGCCATCAGCACCGCCATGTTCGCCTGCGCGCCGGCGTGCGGCTGGACGTTGGCGTGCTGCGCCGAGAACAGCTTCTTCAGCCGCTCGATCGCCAGCGTCTCGGCGACGTCGACGAACTCGCACCCGCCGTAGTAGCGGCGGCCGGGATAGCCCTCGGCGTACTTGTTCGTCATCACCGAGGCGCTCGCTTCGCGCACGGCGCGCGACGCGTAGTTCTCCGAGGCGATCAGCTCGAGGTTGTCGCGCTGGCGCCGCTCCTCGTTCTCGATCGCGGCGTAGAGCTCGGGATCCTGGACGGCCAGCGTTTGGGGCTCGAGAAGTTGCATGCGTTCAGCCTCGGTCGTCGGTGTCGGTGCGGCGGCGGATCAGCGTCGTCGCCGAATAGTCGGGCTTCGCCGTCCCCGGTCTGCGCGCCCCGCCGAAGCGCAGGACCTGCACCAGCACGAGCAGTCCGGCGACCGCGATCAGCGCGACCCAGAACCACGGGCTCGCGTAGCGCGGCGTCGTATGGTCGAGCAAGTATTCGGCCAGCGCGATGACGACCGCGGCGAGCGGGATCACGTTGCCCAGCATTTGGCGGTCGATCACGGGACGGTCACGATGGTCGGCGCACGGCTCCGGTGAAGGCGGCGGGGATGCGGATCGCTGTTTCGAGCCGGTCGTTTCGACGACCGCTCGCCTCGCGCGAGCTGACCCAGCTCGAATGGCTCGAGCGCTGCGCCTCGCAGCTCGAGGTCGACGGCGCGATCGCGGACGTCACGGACTTTCCCCGAACCGACGGCGAGTACGTCGCGCAGCTGCGCAAGGTCGCCGTCGACCTGGGACTCGTCCCGTTCGGGATCGACGCACCCGGGGCGCTCGACCCGGACGCCGGCGACGAGGCCCGGGAACGGCTCGTCGCGCTCGCGAGCGGGTTCGGCGCCTCGCTCGTCCGCACGGTCGCGCCGCCGCCCGGCGAGGTGCCGCCCGCCACGTTCGTGCGCACCGTCGCCGCGGCGAAGGCGCTGTCCCGGGCCGCCAAAGCGGCCAACGTCACCGTGGTCGTCGTCGAAGCGCCCGGGACGATCGCGACCGACCTCGACGAGCTCAAGCATGTGCTGAAGGACACCGACAGCGCGTGGCTGCGCGCCTGTCCGCCCGCGCTGCAGCTCGCCGCGGGCGTCGGTCCGAAGGACCGCTACCCCGCCTGTCTGGCGACCCCGGCCGACCCGGCGGACGCCGTCGCCGCGGCGGCGCGCGCGCGGTGGGTCATCCTCGACGTCCCGGACACCACCGAGCGGCCCTGGGACGCGCTCGCGACGGGCGTCGAGGCGCTGCGGGCGGCCGAAGCGCGGCTGCGGCTCGCCGGAGACGAAGAAGCCCGCCTTCCGGCGGGCTGAATGCGAGGACGCGACCGCAGCGGCCGTCTGGAACCTGGTTGAAGACCTGCCTCTCAGCAGGTGGGTGCGGCCCGGGCGCCCAGTGCCCAACCTCGCGGTCGGGCAACCGGTCGTATCCGGAGCTGATGCTCCCGTGGTTTCGACGTTGGTCCACCACCATGGAACCTGCGCGAACCACCGCAGTCGTCGTCGCTCCGGTATCGTATACCCGCCGTCAAGACTTGACAGCGAGCGCCGCCGATGCTCAGGCGTCGAACAGCCCGGGTCGCGTCGCTGCGCCGCGCTTCGCGCGCGCGGAGCTTCGTGCGCGGCCGGTGCGGGGCTTGCGTGCGAGCACGGCTCCGTACGCCGCGAGCGCGCGCTCGCGCGCGAAGGCGTGGTCGACGAGCGGCGCGGGATAGTCGCGGCCGACGACGCACTGCGCCGCGCGCTGCACGTCGCCCGGCATCGTCCACGGCGCGTGCACGTAGCGGTCGGGGACGCGCGCGAGCGCCGGCAGCATGCCGCGCACGAACCCGCCGCCGGGGTCGAACGTCTTCGCCTGCAAGACCGGGTTGAAGATCCTGAAATACGGCGCGGCGTCGGTGCCGACCGACGACGCCCACTGCCAGCCGCCGTTGTTCGCGGCGAGATCGGCGTCGGCGAGATGCTGCTCGAAGTACCGTTCGCCGCGCCGGTAGTCGACGAGCAGGTGCTTCGTCAAGAACGACGCGACGATCATGCGCAGCCGGTTGTGCATCCAGCCCGTCTCGTTGAGCTGCGTCATCGCCGCATCGACGATCGGGTATCCCGTGCGCGCCTCGCACCACGCGGCGAACGCCGCGTCGTCGCGCGCATACGCGATCGCCGCGGCCGCCTCGACGAACGGCTCGCGCGCGAGCCGCGGATGGTGGGCGAGGAGCTGATGGTAGAAGTCGCGCCAGATGAGCTCGCCCAGCCACGCCGCGTACGGCGCGCCGGCCTGCACGACGGTGCGGATCCCGATCGTTCCCGCGCGGAGATGCGGCGAGAGCCGCGACGTGCCGTCGAGCGCCGGGACGTTGCGATTCGCCGCATATCGCTCGGCGCCGCCCTCGAGAAAGCGCCGCAGAAGGCGGTTCGCTTCGGGCGAGCCGCCGCGCGGATAGCGGTCGCTCGAGGCGTGCCCGTAGTCTTCCGGACGCGGAACGGCGCGCGTCGTCCCGATCGCGTCGACCGCGAGCAGCTTCCCGCGCACCGCACGCGCCGACGACAGCGGCGGACGCGGGTCGTCGTGGAAGCGCGCCGTCCAGCGCCGCCGGTACGGCGTGTAGACGACGTACGGCTTGCCCCCGTCCTGCAGCACCTCGTCGGCGCCGTAGTACACCTGATCGGTGAACGCGTGGACCGCGATTCCGGCCGCACGGAGCCGTTCGCTCACGTCCCGGTCGCGCGCGACCGCGTCCGGGTCGTCGTCCGCGTTGTAGAACACCGCGCCGGCGCCGATCCGCCGCGCGAAGGCGCCGAGCTCGACGGCCGTGTCGCCTTCCAGCAGCGCGAGGTCGGAGCCGAGGCCGCGCAGCTCGTCGCGCAGCACCCGCAGGCTCTCCAGGAAGAACTGCACGATCGGCGCGCCGACCCGCTGCCCGCGCAGGAGCGGCGGATCGAGCACGAACGCGCAGGCGACGCGCTCGGACGCCTCCGCGGCGCGGAGCAGCGCGACGTGGTCGTCGAGGCGGAGGTCGCGGCGCAGCCAGACCAGCGAGACGGCACGGCGCTCGTGCGGGGCCATGGAACGCCCTGTACCCCGGCGAACGCTGCCGCGATGGCGATCCAGCTCGCGGTCGAGCCGCTCGACCTTCCGCTCAAGCACACGTTCACGATCGCGCGCTCGTCGGAGTCCGTCGCCAAGAGCGCGGTCGTGCGGCTGCGCTGGAACGGGCTCGAAGGGCTGGGCGAGAGCGCGCCGAGCGAACGATACGCCGAGAGCGTTGCGTCGGTCGCGCGCGGCCTGCGCGGGCTCGAACTCGGCGACGATCCCTACGCCCTCGAGGCGCTGCTCGACGGGCTGCCGCCGGCGCAGGCGTGCGGACTCGACACCGCGCTGCACGACCTCGTCGGCAAGGACCTCGACCGCCCGCTGTGGCGGCTGCTCGGCCTCGATCCCGCGCGCACGCCGCGCACCTCGTTCACGATCGGGATCGCGCCGCTCGACGAGACGATCGCGAAGGTGCGCGAAGTCGGCGATCATCCGGTCATCAAGGTGAAGCTCGGCACCGGCGCGGAGCTCGAGACCCTCGACGCGATCCGCGCGATCTACACCGGCACCGTTCGCATCGACGCGAACGAGGGCTGGACGCCGGAGCGCGCGGCCGAGCTCCTGCGCGCGATGGAGCGCTACGAGATCGAGTTCTGCGAGCAGCCGATCCCGGCCGGAACTCCGGAGCGGCTGCGCTGGGTGCGCGAGCGCTCGCCGATCCCGATCGTCGCGGACGAGGACGCGAAGGACGCGCGCGACCTCCCCGCGCTGCAGGGCTGCGTCGATGGGGTGAACGTCAAGCTGGTGAAGTGCGGCGGGATCCGCGGCGCGCTGAAGATGATCGCGACGGCGCGCGCGATGGGGATGAAGCTCATGCTCGGCTGCATGCTGGAGTCGCAGATCCTCACCACCGCGGCGGCGCAGATCAGCCCGCTCGTCGACTGGGCGGATCTCGACGGCCCGTTCCTCACCGCGGCCGATCCGTTCGAAGGCATCGCGTACGACGGCGGCAAGATCGTGCTCCCGGACGGCCCGGGTCTCGGCGTGCGCGAGCGCGCGGAGGTCGCCCGCTGAAGCGGCGCTACGCGGTCCTCACGCCGCACGCGTTCACCACGCGCGCGGCGAAGATGGCACACGGCGTCATCGCGTACTCCTCGGACGAGGTCGTCGCGGTGATCGATCCCGCCCACGTGGGCCGGCGCGTCCGCGACGTGCTGCCGTATCTGCCCAGCGACGCGCCGTTCGTCGCGTCGGTCGGCGAGGCGCTCGCGTTCGCACCGACCTCGCTGCTCGTCGGAATCGCGCCGAAGGGCGGGGCGCTCCCGGAGACGTTCCGCGCGGCGATCCGCGAAGCGATCGCGGCGAAGCTCGAGGTCGTCAGCGGCCTCCACGCGATGCTCAACGAGGACGACGAGTTCGCGCGGCTCGCGCGCGAGCACGACACGCGGATCTGGGACCTGCGGCTGCCGCCGCCCGCGCCGATCTTCTCCGGCGCGGCCTGGGACGTGCCCCAGCGCATCGTGCTCACCGTCGGCAGCGACGCCGCGGTCGGCAAGATGACCGCCGCGCTCGAACTGACGCGCGCGGCGCGCGAGCGCGGCGTCGACGCCGCGTTCGTGCCGACCGGGCAGATCGGGATCGCGATCGCGGGCTGGGGAACGGCGATCGACCGCGTCATCGCGGACTTCGCGCCGGGCGCTACCGAGCAGCTGATCCTGCAGGGCGCGCGGCGCGCGCGCGATCTGCTCTTCCTCGAAGGGCAGGGCGGGATCAACAACCCGGCGTTCGCGCCCGTCACGCTGGCGCTGATGTACGGCGGCGCGCCCGACGCGCTCGTGCTCGTGCACAACGTCTCGCGATCGACCGTCGAGGACTACGACGTCCCGATCCTGTCGTACCGGGAGCTGGTCCGCACGTACGAGTCGCTCTGCGCGACGGTCAAGCCGGCGAAGGTCGCCGGTATCGCGCTCAACACGCGCGACTGCGACGCCGCCGAAGCGCAGGCGCACATCGAGCGCGCACGCGCCGAGACCGGCCTGCCCTGCGACGACGTCGTCCGCAACGGCCCGCACGCGCTGTACGACGCGATCGCGCCGTCGCTCGTGAAGACCGCGGTCCTGCGTGGCTGAGCGCCCGGCCCGTCGTGTCGTCGCGGCGCTCTGCGCGGCGGCGGCGCTCGCGGCGTGCACGAGGACGACGGCGATCCACGGTGCGGCCGGACGGAACCCGTGGACGCACCCCGGCGTGCTCGTCATCGGCTCGGCCGGCGAAGAGCCGGACAGTCTCAACGAGATGTTCGCGCACAGCGACGCGACCGATCAGATCGCCAACCTCATCGACGAGCCGATCTTCCGCTACGATCCGAACGGCGAGTACCTTCCCGCCGCGGTACGCGAGGTGCCGACGCTCCGCAACGGCGGGATCAGCCGCGACGGCAAGACGATCGTGCTGCACTTCCGCCCGGGGATGCGCTGGTCGGACGGCGCGCCGTACGACGCGCGCGACTTCGCGTTCACCTGGCACGCGGTGATGAACCCGCGCAACAACACGAAGCTCCGGGTCGGCTGGGAGGACATCACGGCGATCGACGTCGGCGCCGACCACCTCACCGCGACCGTTCACCTCAAGCAGGTCTACGCGTCGATCCTCGGGACGTGGGCGTACGCCGGCGCCGGCTACCCGCCGCTCCCCGCGCATCTGCTCGCGAAGCTCCCGGACATCAACCGCGCGCCGTACAACACGCAGCCGATCTCGTCGGGACCGTACGTGCTGACGCGCTGGAATCACGGATCGTCGCTCGTGTTCGCCCCGAACCCGTACTACTGGCGCGGGAAGCCGCGGCTCGGGAAGATCGTGTATTCGATCGTCCCGAACGCCGACACGCTCTTCAACGAGCTGCAGACGCACGAAGTGGACGTCTACGAGTCGATCCCCGACGCACAGATCTCGCGTCTCTCGTCGCTGAACGGCTATGCGATCACGCGCCGGCTCACCGCGAACTACCGGCGGCTCGAGTTCAACTGCGCGAAGCCCGTGCTCGCCGACGTCCGCGTCCGCCGCGCGATCGCCGAGGCGGTCGACTGGGACGCGATCAACCGCACGATCTATCACGGGTACAACGTGCGCGCGGTGAGTGACATCCTGCCGAGCTCGTGGGCCGCGCCGTCCGGCATCACGCCGTATCCGCACGACGTCGCGCAGGCGCGGCGGCTCCTCGATGCGGCGGGCTGGCGCACGGGCGCGAACGGCGTCCGCCTGCGCGACGGCGTCCCGCTCGCGTTCTCGGTGTCGACGACGCCGTCGAAGCCGGCGAACGTCCAGGCCGAGCTCGAGATGCAGCAGCAGCTCGCCGCCGCCGGCATCCGCCTGACGATCAAGAACTATCCGGCGAACCTTCTCTTCGCGATGAACGGGCCGATCTACACCGGCCGCTTCGACAGCGAGTTCACCATCGACACGAACGCGCCCGATCCGGACAACGAAGGGCTTTGGAGCGGGAAGTTCATCCCGCCGCACGGCGCGAACACGTCCTGGCTGAACGATCCGGTGCTCACCCGGACGAGCCACGAGGCGCTGCTGACGTTCGATCGCGCGAAGCGCAAGGCGCTCTACCAGCGCGAAGCCGAGCGCGTCCACGAGCTCGTGCCCGCGGTGTACCTGTATTGGCAGACGTCCTTCTCCGCGGTGAACAGCGACCTGAAGAACTGGAAGCCCGCGTCGTACGTCTCGAACTACTGGAACTGCTGGGAGTGGTCGATCTAGCGGCTTCGCGCGGCGGCGCGATGCGTTCGCGTCCGGCGTCGGTCCGGCCGGGCTCCGTGCGAGCGAGACGGTGCTGCGGCTGATCGAGCGGCCGCCGCGGCACGCGACGCTGCGGATCCCGCCGGCCGGCTCGGCCGTCGTCTCGTGGAACGGGGCGGCGGAGAGTGGCGCGCTCGCGCTGACGATCCGGCGCGCCGACGGGAGCGTCTCCGAGCCGCTGCTGTACGCGCGCTGGTCGAGCGAGGAGCGCCGCTCGCTCGACGGGTTCGACGCGGTGACGCGGATCGCGGTCGACGTCGTGCGCAGCGACGTCCCGATGACCGAGATCGAGGTGACGAGCACCGTCGATCTCGACGCGGTCGCGGTCGCCGTCCCGCCGCCGCCGGACGCACCCGCGCCGTCCGCCGATCGTCCGCACGCCGCGGCGCTCGAGGTGCCGAAGCTTTCGCAGTATCTCGCCGCGCATCCGGAGGAGCGCGGCTGGTGCTCCGCCGCGGCGCTCGCGATGCTGCTGCAGTTCCACGGCGTTCACGCCGGAGTTCGCGACGTCGCGCGCGGCGTCTACGACGCGTCGTACGGCGGAACGGGAAACTGGGCGTTCAACGTCGCGTACGCGGGCTCGCGCGGGCTGCGCGCGGCGGTCGCGTATCTGCGCGGCGTCGACCATGCCGCCGCGTTCCTCGCCGCCCGGCTCCCGGTCGCGATCTCGCTCGCCTGGGACGAGGCCGAGCTCGCGGGCGCGCCGCTGCCGCGCAGCGAGGGCCACCTCGTCGTCGTGCGCGGCCTCGACCGCGACCACGTTCTCGTGAACGATCCCGCGCACCGAGACGTCGCCGTCCGCTACGACCGCGCGCAGATCGATGCGCTCTTCCGGCGGCACGGCGGCGTCGCGTACCTGCTCGCGCCGCGCGCACGAACGGCGGAGCTGGTCGCGCTCGCGAACGGCGCCGCCGCGCCATGAACGCGCGCGATCGCGGGCGCGGCGCGACGGTGCGCAACCCGCAGCCGCAGGATCGCGTCGTTCCGCCGCGCGCGGTCGAGGACGCGCCGCTGCACGTGGTGCTGGTCGAGCCCGAGATCCCGCCGAACACCGGCAACGTCGCGCGGCTGTGCGCCGCGACCGGCTGCGCGCTGCACCTCGTCGAGCCGCTCGGCTTTCGCATCGACGACCGCGCGCTCAAGCGCGCCGGACTCGACTATTGGGACGCGATCCGCGTCGTCGTCCACCCCTCGCTCGACGCGCTGCTCGCCGCGTTCCCGCCCGACCGTCTGTGGCTGCTCTCGACGCGCGCCGCGGCGACGTACGCCGGGGCGCCGTTCGCGCGCGGCGACGCGCTGGTGTTCGGCAAGGAGACCGCGGGACTGCCGCAAGCGCTGCTGGACGCGCATCCGTCGCGCGCGCTGCGCATCCCGATGCGTCCCGGCGCGGTGCGGTCGATCAACCTCTCGACGGCCGCCGGCGTCGTGACGTTCGCCGCGCTCGCGCGCCTCGGCTTCCCGGGTCTGCGCTGATCGGCGCGCGCGGGCGAATCGCCCGGCGCAGCGGACCGCCTACGCGACCGCTTGCGCGGCGGCGGCTTTCGCCTGCTGCCGCGTCTCGCGCGGCAGGGTCAGCGCGATCAGCGTCGCGCCGAGCGCGAGCGCGGCGACGGTCGCGATCGACGCGCCGACGCCCCAGCGGTCGGCGATCATCCCGAGCACGGGCGTGAACGCGCCGCCGAGCGAGACCGCCAGGCCGAGGGTCACGCCGGACGCGAGCCCGACGCGGTTCGGCAGATACTCCTGACCCAGCACCACGAACGACGCCTGCGCCGCGACGAAGACGAAACCCGTGACGAGCAGCCACGGGACGGCCACGACGATGCCGCCCGCCGGGCCGATGAGCACGAGCGCCCCGAACAGCAGCGCGGTCAGCGCCGTCGAGCAGAGGATCACCGGCTTGCGGCCGATGCGGTCGGCGATCGGGCCGCCGGCGATCGTCCCCGCCGCGCCGGCGAGCAGGAACGCCATCAAGACGCCGTCGCCGACCGCGGGCGATGCGTGGAGGGCCTCCACCAAGAACAGCGGCACGAACGAGACCGAGCCGATGTACGCCATCGAGCGCAGGATCACGAACGCGCTGAGCTTCCCGAACGCGAGCCAGTCGTCGTGCCCGGCCGACGTCCGCCGTTTCACGTGCGCCGGCACGAACGTGCGCAGCCGCGGGATCTCGAGAAAGACGATTCCGCCGAGGATCGTGACGGGCACGGACGCGGCGAGCGTCCCGTGCATCCCCCACATCGAGATCGCGGCCGTCGCGAACGCCGGCCCGAGCGCGAAGCCGAGGTTGCCGCCGACCGTGAACCAGCGCATCCCGCTGGCCTTCTTGTCGCCGGAGACGTAGTTCGCGAAGCGCGCGGCTTCCGGATGGAAGGTCGCGACGCCGATCCCCGAGGCGAGCGCGGCGAGGAAGAGCAGCGGCAGCGTCGGCAGCACGCCGAGCAGCGCGACGCCGGAGCCCGCGAGCAGGATCCCGACCGCGATCAGCCACGGCATCGAGCGCCGGTCGGCGACCACGCCGATGGCGGGCTGGATCACCGACGAGGAGACCGCCTGCCAGAACACCAGGGTCGCGGCCGTCTCGTGCGAGAGGTGCCGCTCCAGGATGAGATAGGGCAGGAGGGCCGGGATGAAGCTCTGGTTGACGTCGTCGGTGACGTGCGCCAGGGCGAGGACCGTCATCGCCCGGACGTCGAGGCTGCGGGACACGGTCCGCCGATGGTGCCACGGCGCGCGGGGCCGTGCAAGGGCAACGGTCGTACCGCCAGGGCCGCGCCTTCCGCGGTCCAAGACGGCCGCGATGGAGACGACGCGCGCAGCGGTCCGGCATCCGGCGGCGCCGGCGGCGACGGCGAGCGGGGCGGAGGCGCTCGCGCGGCTCGAGCGCGCGGTGATCGCCTGCGAGCGGTGCCCGGAGCTGCGCGCCTACTGCGCGGAGGTGGGCCGCGTCCGGAAGCGCGCCTTCCGCGATCAGGAGTACTGGGCGCGCCCCGTCCCCGGCTGGGGCGATCCGGACGCCCGGACCGTCCTCGTCGGTCTGGCGCCCGGCGCCCACGGCTCGAACCGCACCGGGCGGCCGTTCACCGGCGACGGGAGCGGCGAGTGGCTCTACCGCGCCCTCCATCGCGCCGGGCTCGCCAGCCGGCCGGAGGCGACCGGCCGCGACGACGGCCTCGTCCTGCGCGACGTGTGGATCACCGCGGCCGTCCGCTGTGCGCCGCCGCAGAACAAGCCGACCCCGCTCCAGCGCGATCGCTGCGCGCCGTACCTGCGCGACGAGCTCGACGCGCTGCGCGCGATGCGGGTGCTCGTCACCCTCGGAAAGTTCGCGGACGACGCGGTGCACGCGCTGCTTCGCGAGCGCGGCGCGGCGTATCTGACCCCGCGCGCGCCGTTCGCGCATCTGGCCGAGACGCGCGTGATGGTGGACGGCGAACGCGAGCTGACGATCGTCGCGTCGTACCACCCGAGCCGGCAGAACACGAACACCGGCGTGCTGACCGAGCCGATGCTCGATGCCGTGTTCGCGCGCACCAACGGCCTGGTCGGCCCAGTTTCGACATAGGTATTTCGGGGAAGGAGCTTTCTGTCGGTCGTGTCCGTGCGCAACGGGCACGTCCGAGTTCCGTCGCTCGGCCGGCGCGCAGCGCCCGGTCCGAAATTTGTGCGTCCGGATAGGCTTAAGTGACGCGCAGTTTGGAAATACCGTGCGCACGATGAACTTCCGGATCGACGACCGCGACTTGAGCGCCTTCCTCGTCTACGCCGCTCGCGAGCGAAGCCTCGACGCGTCGCTCCGGGCCGCCAACAAATACGGCCGCTCCGACGAGCACAAGAAGTCGATCGACGCGCTCCGGGAGCTCAACAAGAAGATGCTGTTCCGCGAGACCCGCCGCGACGTCCATCCCTTCTGACGGCGCGGCCGGCGCGGAGCGCCGGCGGGAGAACGCCCCCAACGAAGGCGAGGTTCTCAGGAACCTCGCTCTTCCGTTTTTCGAGGCGGCGAAACGCGGCCGCGAAGCAGTGCGTCAGGCGCCGGGAGCCGCGACGACGCGCAGGCCGACGTCCCGCAGCGCCTGATCGGGGACGTCGGACGGCGCGTCCATCATCACGTCGCGCGCGGCCTGATTCTTCGGGAACGCGATCACCTCGCGGATCGAGCTTTCGCCGCAGGCGATCATCGCGATCCGGTCGATGCCGAGCGCCATCCCGCCGTGCGGCGGCGCGCCGTACTCCAGCGCCTCCATGAAGAACCCGAAGCGGTCGGCGATCTGCTCGTCGCTCAGGCCGAGACGGCGGAACACGCGGCGCTGGAACTCGGGCTGGTGATTGCGGATCGATCCGCTGCCCAGCTCGTAGCCGTTGAGCACCATGTCGTAGTGCTGCGCCGTGATGGCGAGCGGATCGCTGTCGAAGAGCGCCTCCTGTCCCGGCAGCGGCGCGGTGAACGGGTGGTGCGAGAACGTGATGTCGCCGGTCTCGTCGTCGCGCTCGAAGAGCGGGAAGCCGAGGACCCAGCAGAACGCGAACTCGCGCGGATCGCGCAGACCGAGCCGGTCGCCGATCTCCAGGCGCAGCTTGCCGGCGACGTCGGAGGCCGTCCGCGACGCGTCGCCGACGAACAGCAGCGCGTCGCCGGTTTCGGCGCCCGTGCACTCGCGCAGCCGCGCCGCGAGGCCGGCGTCGATGAAGCGGGCGATCGAGCCTTTCACGCCGTCCTCGGCGAACGCGACGTACGCGAGCCCTTTCGCGCCGAAGCTCTTCGCCAGCTCGGTGAGCGCGTCGAAGTCGCGTCGCGAGAGCGACGCGCCGCCCGGCCACCGCAGCGCGGCGACGCGATTCCCCTCGCCCTCGGCGAGCCCGGCGAACAGCGAGAACGCGCCGCCGCGAAACAGGTCGGCGACGTCGACCAGCTCCAGACCGAAGCGCAGGTCGGGCTTGTCCGAGCCGAAGCGCCGCAGCGCTTCCTCGTACGTGAGCCGCGGCATCGGCGGGACGTCGACGCCGAGCGTCTCGCGCCAGACGTACCGCATCGCGCGCTCCATCACGTCGATCACGTCGTCCTGAACGACGAAGGTCATCTCGACGTCGACCTGCGTGAACTCCGGTCCGCGGTCGGCGCGCGGATCCTCGTCGCGGTAGCAGCGCGCGATCTGCATGTACTTGCCGATCCCGCCGATCATGAGGATCTGCTTGAGGATCTGCGGCGACTGCGGCAGCGCGTAGAACGAGCCGCGGTGGACGCGCGAGGGGACGAGGAAGTCGCGCGCGCCTTCGGGCGTCGACTTGATCAAGTTCGGCGTCTCGATCTCGACGAAGCCGTGCTCGTCGAACCAGTCGCGGATCGCCTTGACGATCTTGTGGCGGATGCGCAGGTTGCGCTGCATGCGCGGGCGGCGCAGGTCGAGGTAGCGGTATTTCAGCCGCACGTCTTCGGCCGGCTCTTCCTCGGCGTTGACCACGAACGGCGGCGTCTTCGCGCGCGCCAGCACCTCGATGCCGTACACGTCGACGTCGATCTCGCCCGTCGCCAGGTGCGGGTTCTGCGTCGCCGGCGGACGGAGCGCGACGAGGCCGATGACCCGAACCACGTCTTCGTTGCGCAGGCTCTCGGCGGTCGCGAAGACCTTCCGGTCGTTCGGCAGCGTCGCGCGCAGCGCGTCGCCGAGCCGCGCCGTCGCCTCGGGATCGCCGTCGACGCCCGGGTCGATGACGAGCTGCACGAGGTTGCGGACCACCGGGTCCGGCGGCATCTGCGCGATCGCGTCGCCGGGCGGCTCGCGCAGGTCGATGAAGATCAGCCCGCCGTGGTCGCGGCGCCGGTGCACCCAACCGTAGAGCTCGACCCACGCGCCGGCGTCGCCGGCGCCGAGGCCGGCGATCGCGCGCCGCGCGACGACGGGGACTTCGGGGGTTGTGCTATCCACGGAGAGCGCTCTTGACTCCAGTCAGGTAGTGATATTGGTACGACAGCGTTCGGGTGAAGCCGGGGCGGTCCGCGCCCGACTCGATCCAGCGCTTGAGCGCGGGCACGCCGTCGACGAGCCCGTGCAGCGCGAGCGAGACGGGCGTCATCCCGAGCCGCAGCTTCACGTCCCACGCCGGGTGCTTCTTGTAGAAGCGCACCGTCGAACGGCCCGCCAGCTCGTACTTCTCCTGCTGCTTGTCCCAGCTCACCGGATCCCAGTGGTAGTTCACCGCACGCGGCTCGTACACGATCGGGACGCCGGCCTGCTGCAGGCGGTAGCCGAGCTCGAGATCTTCGTGACCGTACCCGGTGAAGCTTTCGTCGAAGCGGCCGACGCGGTCGAGCTCGCGCTTCGGCACCGACGCGTTCCCGGTGAGGAAGTACAGCCAGCTCAGCCGCTTCGGCTTCTCGCCGTGCAGCGGATCGCGGCGCGCGCGGTCGTCGCGCTTCGCGACGTAGTCCTCGTACGACGAGACCTGGACTTCCATCCCGACGACGGCGCGCGCGCCGGGCGCTTCGTGGTGCGCGAGATGCCGCGCGAGCAGGTCGGGCGACGCGATGATGTCGGCGTCGTTGAAGAGCACGATCGGCGCGCGCGCGGCCGCGATCCCCGCGTTCCGCGCCATCGCGCGACCGGTGTACGGCCCCGGCAGATGACGGACGAACGGGTGCTCGCGCGCGAGCTCGGCGAGATACTCCGCCGTGCCGTCGTTCGAGTTCGAGTCGGCGATCAGCACCTCGAACGCGCCGCGCGGCAGGTCCTGCGCGATCAGCGACGGGACGACGTGGCGGAGCTTGTCGAGTCGGTTGTACGTCGGAACGACGACGGAGATGCGCGGCTGATCGGTCATAGGAGGGATGCGACGCCCGCGACGATCTCGGCGCGCGAGGCGCGCAGCGCCTCGTCGCTCTCGCTGGGCGGCTTGCGGAGGATCGCGTTCGGCACGCGGTACGGCGACCATTCCTGCGAGGCGAGCTGGAACCAGTTGTGCTCGAAGAGGACGACGGTCGGCGCCTTCACCGCGCTCGCCACGTGCGTCGCGCCGGTGTCGATGGTCACCACGCAGGCCGCGCGCTCGAAGACGGCCGCCCACACGTGGAAAGGCAGTCCGCCCAGGACGCGGTCGGCGACGCCGGACGCCTCGACGGCGGCGCCCAGCTCGAGCGCGTCGTCCCCGTACGTCGCGACGAGCGGCCGCCCGAGCGCGCGCAGCTCGCGGAAGAGCGCGAGGCAGCTCGCGGTCGTGGAGCCGCGCTCGGTCCAGCGCCGTCCGAGCTGGACCACGATCGGGCGCTCCGGCAGGCCGGCGACGGCGGCGCGGTCCTCGGGCGCGATCGGCAGGACGAGATCGTGGACGAGCGTGGCGGCGCCGGCGGCCGCCACGACGGCGAGCACCTGATCGACCTCGTGCGGGATCGGACGCTCGGGAAAGCGCTCGGCGAGCATCGGATCGGCGGGGCTGAGCAGCACGTCGGTGAGCAGCGTGCGCAGGACGATGCGCGCGACGATCCGCGTCGCGTAGGTGTAGCCGACGCGCCGCGGCGCGCGCGTCGCCGCGACGATGCGGTGGTCGACGTCGCGCGGCGCGAGCGCGATCGCCAGGTCGACGCCGCGGAAACGGCGCCCGAACACCGACGGCTTCACGCCGGCCGGATACGCGACCAGCTCGTCGATGTCGGGCGAGCGGTCGACGACGAGCGAGTTGTACCGGCTGCACGCGAGCGTCACGTGCGCGTCCGGGAAGGAACGGCGAACGGAGGCGATCGCCGGCGTCGAAAGGATCAGATCGCCGACGCGATCGGTCCGCGTGAGCAGGATCTTCATCGCGCGCGCGGTCAGCCGCGCTTCGCGCGGGCGAGCTCGTCGTAGTAGGCGGCGCTCGCGAGCAGCCGCGCCGCGCCGAGCCGCGCGAGCGAGAGCCTCCGCTCGCCGCCCGTCTCGCCGACGATGCGCTCGAGCCGCGCCACGATCGCCGGCGCGCGCAGCGCCTCGCCGAGCAGCCGCTGCGGCGGCGTGTCGCCGATCGCCAGCGCGACGCGCCACGACGGGTGGAGCTGCTCGAGCCGGACCGCGGTGCGCGCCTGCGCGCGCACCTGGCGCAGCATCCCCGCGACGTTGGTCCCTTTCGGGCGCGGCTTGTAGTGGAACGCGACGGCGCGCTTGTTGAACACCGCTCTCGTGCCGAGCGCGCGCAGCCGCAGCCCGAGCTCGATGTCTTCCCAGCCGTACTCGCTGAACGACTCGTCGAACCGGCCGCCGGCCGCGTCGAGCCGCGCGCGCCGCACCGAGACGTTCGAGGTCCAGAACCAGTTCGCGCTGTAGTTCTTCAGCGACCACACGGGCAGCGGGAGACGGTCGAACGACTCGGTGTTGATGACCGCGCCGCGCACGACCACGTCGCCGTGCTTCGTATCGCTGCGCAGGTGCTCTTCGGCGAAGACCGGCGTCGGCAGGACGTCGTCGTCGATGAACGCGATTCGTTCGCCCGTGCAGCGCGCGATCCCGGCGTTGCGTGCCTTCGCGAGCCCGCCGTTCGGCTGATGCACGACGGTGAACCGGCACGGCGCGATCGCCTGCGCGCGCTCGATCACCGCCGGCGTGTCGTCGGGCGAGCCGTCGTTGACGAGCACGACCTCGTAGTCGTCCGGCGCGAGCGTCTGATCGAAGCACGCGTCGAGGACGCGGCCGAGCAGATGCGCGCGATTGTACGTGCAGAGCTGGATCGAGAGCTTCACGGCGTTCAGAAGCGCGTCGTGCAGATCGGAGGCGAGGGCGCGTCGAGCACGCGCGCGACGTGGGCGAGCGCGTCGAGCGGCTCGAGCTCGGCGAGCCGCCGCGCGAGCACGTCGCGCAGGCGCAGCGAGCCGGCGAGCAGCGACGAGAGCTCGGCGATCCCGGCGCGCAGCGTCGCGTCGGGGCGCGCCGCGTCGTCGCGCACCGGCGGTCCGCCCGGTCCGAAGCGGAACGTCGGCGCGGCGGCGGTCGGCGGGAAGAACGCGTCCTCACTGTCCACCCGCAGCGCGAACGGCGCCGCCGAGGCGCCCAGGTGCGCGAAGGCCCGCTCGAGGTCGAGCACGCGGTACATCACGCCGAGCCCGAGCTCGGCGACGCGATGCGTCGCCGGCGCCGCGACGAGCACGTCGCTGCCGTCACGCGGGTCCGCGGACGCGAGCCACAGCGCGTCGTCCTGCGACTCGACGACGATCCGCGCGAACTGATCCTGCTGCGAGCGGAGGTAACCGAGCAGCGCCGCCTCGTACGCCGGCGACTCGGCGGCCAGCTCGCGCACGAGCAGCTCGTTCGCGTTCGCCGTCCCGTCCGCGCCGAGCCGGACCGCCGTTTGGACGAACCCGCGCAGCACGCCGTCCTCTTCGACGCCGGCGTGGCGCAGCGCGGGCTCCGCGAGCAGACGGTCCACCCGCGCGGGCGCTTTCGCGATCAGCCCGTTCGTGCGCGCGCGGACCCGCTCGTCGCACGCGATCAGCGCGTCGCGGTCGCGCGGGTCGAGCAGCCGCACCGTCCCGCGGGCGCCGCGCGCGTCGAGCGTCGCCGGCGCGAAGCGATAGCGGCGCACGGGCGTCCCGTAGCCGAACCCCAGCGCGCGGTAGAAGTCGGGCCGGAACGGGTGCAAGACCGCGAACGCCGCGCCTCGCGCGCGAAAGTCCTCGAGGTACCAGCGCACCATCGTGCGCGCGACGCCGCGGCGCTTGTGCGCCAGCCCGACCGCGACGCTGCCGAGCCCGCCGGCGAAGGCGTCCCGCTCCCGCACGCGCATCGTGAAGTCGTAGAGCAGCATCGCGCCCGCGATCGCGCCGTCGCCCTCGGCGACCGCCACGCGCACGCCGGGATCGCCGGCGATCGATTCCAGCCGCGCGGCGAAGCGCGCGATCCCCTCGGCTCCCTCGACGCGCATCACCGGGTACGCGTCGACCTCGAGCCGCGCCACCGTCGCGAACGTTCCGGCGTCGCCGGGCTCGAGGAGCCGGACGCGATAGCCTTCGGCGGCCGCCGTCATCAGTAGAGGCGCGACCCGTCCGGGACGGGGAACGACGGGCGGACGAGCACGACGTTGCCGTCGGCGTCGTTCAGGCCGAGGACGAGGACCTCGCTCAGGAACCCCGCGATCCGTTTCGGCGGGAAGTTCACCACCGCGCAAACCTGCGTGCCGATCAGCGTCTCGGGCCGATGGCGAACGGTGATCTGCGCCGAGGAGCGGCGCTCGCCGATCTCCGGGCCGAAGTCGATCCGCAGCGCGTACGCCGGCTTGCGCGCGCCGGCGAGCGGCTCGGCGGCACGCACCGTCCCCGCACGCACGTCGACGCGCGTGAAGTCCTCGTAGGCGATCACCCGTCAGCGTTCGGCGGTGGCGACGAGCAGTCCGTCGAGCGCGCGCAGCACGGCCCCCTCGTCCAGCGCGCGGACGCAGGCGAAGTCCGGGCACGTCTCCTTCCGGTGCCACTCCGGGCACGGGTAGGCCGGCCGGACGATCGCCGTCCGCCGCCCGCGCGGCGCCCAGCGGTCCGGCTCGTCCGAGCGGAGCGCGAAGATCCCGGCCGTCGGCGCGCCGACGGCGGCGGCCACGTGCATCGGGCCGGAGTCCATCGCGGCGACGGCGCGCGCGCGCTCCGCGAGCGCCGCGAAGACGCCGATGGTCGTCGCGCCGGCGAGCGAGACGACGCCGCGCCCCGCGTCTTCGGCGATCGCCTGCGCGAGCGGTGCGTCGGCGGCCGAGCCGGTGACCAGGACGGGGACGCCGTCGCGCGCGGCGAGCCGCCGCGCGAGCGCCACGAAGGGGTGGACCGGCCAGCGCGCGCGCTGCGCCGAGAGCCCGCGCGTCGGGTGCAGCACGTAGAACGGGCCGCGCACGTCGTGCACCCGCAGCAGCGCGTCGGCGTCGCGCCGGTCGCCCTCGGCGACGGCGAACTCGGGCGCCGGATCGGCGAGATCGCACCCCAGCGCGCGGGCGTAGTCGAGGAGGATCTCGGTCCAGTGCGTGGTCCGGTCGCCGAGCTCGCTGCGGACGACCACGCGCTTCGTGAAGAGGACGGAATAGGCGCGGCGATCCTGCCCGACCCGGAGTGGGACACGCGCCAGCCACGGGAGCAGCGCGTTCCGCGTGGTCGCCCACGTCACCACCGAGGCCGCATAGCGCGACGGAAGCCGGGCGCCGAGCGGGATGACGCGATCGAACGCCGGGACGTGGGCGGCGAGCGCGGCGTGGCCGGGGAGAACGACCGCGTCGACGGCCGCGTACCGGGCGTGCAGCGCGCGCGCGACCACGCCGGCGAGCAGGGTATCGCCCAACCCGCCGCCGGCGCAGACCAGGAGCGCGCGGTCAGCTCCGCGTCCGGAGTCCATCGAGCGCCGTTTCGATGGCGCGCGTCGGGTCGCCCGCGACTTCGCTTGCCCGCAGCGCCACGAACGGCGCCGCCCACGGCGACCAGCGCCGGACCTGCGCCGCGAAGCCGGCGTCCGGGAAGACGTCGACGACCGGGACGCCGAGCATCCCGGCGACGTGCGCGGCCCCGGTGTCGGTCGTCACGACGGCGGCCGCCACGTCCAGCGCCCCGACCCACGCGCGCAGGTCCGCCGGCACGTCGGGCTTCCGGCCGAGCGCGGCCTCCACCGCGGCCGCCTCGGCGGGGGCGGCGAGAATCCGCAGCGGCGGCGTGGTGATCCCCGTGGCGCCCGCCGCCGTGCCGGCCGCCGCGACCGCCTCGCGCAGCGCGGCGGCCGGGACGCCGGCCGCTTCCCACTTCGGCCCGGCCTGCACCACCACGCCGGCCCGCGCCGGCTCGGGGCCGGCGGCGAAGAGCGCGCGCAGCGGAACCGGGTCGGCCGCCGGAGGGCCCGGTGCGACGAGCCCGTGCCCGAGCCGGTAGAGCACTTCGACTTCGTGCGTGCGCTCGCGGCCGGCCCGCTGCGTGCGGCGGACCGCGCGGGTCAGCCGGGAGCGCACCCAGAGCGTCTTGAGCGGCCGCTGCCACCCCGTGCTGAAGCCGATGCGGCGCGGGATCGCGGTGGCCAGCGCGTAGGCCTCGGGCTCTTCGCTGGCGACCAGCGCGACGTCGTAGCGCGCCGCGGCGATCTCGTCGCGCGCGCGCGCGGCGCTCTCCGGCGTCGACCCGTGCGCCGGCCAGGGGATGCGCTCGAGGACGTGCTCGGCGGCGAGCGTCCCGGGCGCGAACAGCCCGGCGTTGCGCGTGGTGAGCGCCGCGCCGACCTCGTGGCCGGCCTCGCGCAGCGCGAGCAGCAACGGCGCGCAGACGGCGGCGTCGCCGATCCCGTCCAGCCGCACGAGCAGAACGCGCATCGCGATCAGCCGCGCAGCGCGCGCAGCAGCTCGTTCGTGTACGCGTTGTCGAGCAGCGCTTCGCGCGCGAGCATCTTCACCGCGCGCGGAGCGCGCTCGCTCGACGCGAGCCCGGCGAGCAGCGGCTGGAGCGCCGGCGGCGCGACGATTCGCGCGCGCAGCAGGTTCGCCCCATACGCCCCCGTCGCGAGACGCACCCGCGCGTTCGGCATCTTGCGCACGAACCGCGCCGCCATCCGCGCCTTCTCCAGCGCTTTGCCGAGCGCGTCCTCGAGCGACTCCGGGGTCGGCGGCTTGATGTGCCACAGGTACGCGTCCCAGGCGAAGACGCGCCGCACGCCGTGCTCGCGCAAGCGCGCGCCCAGCTCCGTGTCCTCCCAGCCGTACAAGTCGAAGCTCTCGTCGAACCCGCCGACCGCGCGCAGCGACGAGGTGCGCACCGACACGTTGCACGTCACGAAGAACGCGCGCGAGAAGTTCGACGCGCTCGGCGCCGGACGGTCGTCGGGAGACGGCACGTTCACGATCGGCCCGGAGACGGCGAGCGGGAAGATCTGCGCGTCGTGCGCGCGCGCGTGCGCGGCGAGGAAGTGCGGCGGGACGACGACGTCGTCGTCGCAGAACGCGGTGATCTCGCCGTTCGCCAGCGCGATCCCCGCGTTGCGCGCCTTGCCGCGGTTCGGCTCCTCGACGTACGCGTACGCCGCGCCGTGCGCGCGCGCGACCTCCGCCGTCGCGTCGCGCGAGCCGTTATCGACGACGACGATCTCGTACGGCGGCGCATCCGCTTGCGCGCGGAACGAGCGCAGCGCCCCGTCGAGCAGCGCGGCACGGTCGCGCGTCGCGATCACGACCGTGATCATCGGACGGCGGCCTTCGGCGCGGCGGCCGGCGGCGCAGCGGCCTTTTCGAGCAGCGCGCGCGCCATCCGGTCGGCCGCGCCGGCGTGCGCGGCGTACAGGGCGCGCAGCTCGGCGCCCGCGGACGCGCACCACGCCGCGTCGCTCCAGCGCTCGGCGGCGACGCGCGCGACGTGCGAGGGCAGCAGCGTGCCGAACAGCTCGGGCTCGATCTCGTGCCCGGCGTCGATGTTCGGCTGCGCGACGCGGCCGAAGCGCGCCGTTCCGTAGACGACGGCGGCGCGCTTGAGCGGCGCGCCGATCAGCGGCAGCTTTCCGACGTACTGCACCACGCCGGGGACGACGATGAGCTCCGGCGCGTTCAGCATCATGCACACGACCGCCGGGACGCCGAGCGCGCCGAGCTCGACCAGCTTCGTCCCCGGGATGCTGATCGCCAGGCGCGCCCGCGAGGCCGCGCGCATCCCGGCGCGAACGAGCGGAAACCGCTCGCCGCGTGCGACGATCGCGCCGTCGCGCAAGTCGCCGCGCTCGCCGTAGATGAGCGGATGCGCCGGGCCGGCGGCGAGCGCAGCGCGAACCGTGCCGTCGGCGACGAACGGCGAGCCGGCGAACGCGATCGGGACGCCGGGCAGCCGGCGGCGCAGCTCGAGCGCGACGCGCAGGAAGAAGGGGAAGAGGTTCGCCACCTCGTGCTTCCGCGAGCCGGGGAAGATGACGATTCCGCCGGCCGCGCAGTCGTCGCCGGCGTCGCCGCCGTACGCGCCCGACGCTTCGCCGAGCGCGCCGTCGATCGCGAGGTTGCCGACGACGTCGATGCGCTCGCGCGGCGTCCCCCAGCGTTCGAGCTGGGCGACGTTCGCGTCGTCGACGGCGAAGACGCGCGCGACCTCGCCGGCGTAGCGCTTCCGCGAGAACTTGTACGTCGTCAGCGTCCCGCCGAGCCGCGCGTGGACGCGCGCCGCGTGCGCGAGATCGCCGCCGAGGTACTGCACGCGGTCGACGCGCGCCGGGAGGCCCTCGACGCTGCGGCCGAGCGCGAGGCGCAGGTACGCCGACGGCGGATACGCGCGCAGCCCGGGGAACAGCTCCGCGGCGTACGCCGCCTCGCGTCCGCTGGCGAAATCGTCCGGGACGGAGAGCACGTGCAGCTCGACCGACGGATCGCGCGCGCGCAGCGCGGCGACGAGCGGCCGCACCCAGCCGGCGAACTCGCCGGGCCCGTTGGCGGTGATCGCGATTCGCACGCGATCTTACCGGCGGATCGCCGCGAGCAGGTCGGTCGTGCTGCGGCCGGCGGCGTGCGGCGCGAGGACGATGCGCCCGCCGTGCCGCTCGACGACGTAGCGCTCGGGGAGGTCTTCCAGCCGGTACTGCGCGCTCTTCACGTGCACGTCGGGCTGCAGCCGGTCGAGCAGCGTCTCGGGCGTGCGCTGCCGGAAGCCGGTGACCGCGTCGACGCTGCGCAGCGCGGCGACGACGCGGGCCCGGTCGGCGAACGCGACGATCGGACGATCCGCGCCTTTGCCGAGCAGCCGCACCGAATCGTCCTCGTTCATCAGCACGATCAGCGCATCGCCCTGCGCGCGCGACCACGCGAGGTACGCCACGTGCCCGGCGTGGAGGAGGTCGAAGACGCCGTTCGTCGAGACGACGCGGCGGCCGGCGGCGCGCTGCGCCTCCCGCCACGCGAGCGCGGCCGCTTCGTCGAGCACCGCGCCGAGGAAGGCGTCAGCCTCCATGCGCGTGCTCGGTGAGCGCGACGATCTCGTCCGGCGTCGCGGTCGCGGTGCCGAGCTTCTCGACGACCGCGCCGGCGGCGAAGTTCGCCAGCTCGGTCGCGTCGGCAGCCGGGATCCCGGCGGCCAGCGCCAGGGTGAGCACGGCGACGACGGTGTCGCCCGCGCCGGAGACGTCGAACACCGTGCGCGCGACCGCCGGAACGTCGACGCGCTCGCCGTCGCGGCCGAACAGCGACATCCCGTGCTCGCCGCGGGTGATCAGCACGTAGCGGCAGTCGAGCATCCGCAGCAGGATCCGCCCCGCCTCCTCGAGCGAGGCGGCGTCGGCGATCGCGGTCGCGCTGGCGCGCGCCGCCTCCCCGACGTTCGGCGCGATGCACGTGACTCCGGCGAACATCGCGACGTTCTGCGGCTTCGGATCGGCGACGACGACCGGCGCGCCGAGCGCCGCCTCGACGATCTCGCGGTGCAGCGCACCCTTCGCGTAGTCGCTGAGCACGACCGCGTCGGCGTCGCGCACCGCTTCGCGCACCCGCGCCGCGAGCCGCGCGCGATCGCTCTCGCTCAGCGGCGCCGTCGATTCCCAGTCGGCGCGCACCACCTGCTGGCTGTGCGCGACGACGCGCGTCTTGCGCGTGGTCGGCCGGTCGCCCACCGCGACGAGGCCGCGCGCGTCGACGCCGAGATCGTCGAACATCGCGCGCAGCCGCGCCCCTTCGGCGTCGTCGCCGATCGCGCCGGCGAACGCGACGCGCGCGCCGAGCGCGCGCAGGTTGTTCGCGACGTTCCCCGCGCCGCCCAGCGTGAAGGTGTGCTCGCGCACCGCGACGACCGGGACCGGCGCCTCCGGCGAGATCCGCGACACGTCGCCCCAGATCCACTCGTCGATCATCACGTCGCCGACGACGACCACGCGCCGCCCGGCCATCCGGCGCAGCAGCTCGGCGGCGTGGCGCCCGGCGATCGCCTCAGCCACGCGCCGCAGCCTCGCCGGCGCCGCGCTCCGCGCGCGTGACGATCCATCGCGCCGCCTCCAGCAGCGTGGCGGCGCGGTAGTCCGGCTCGGGGCCGGCGTACGGCTCCGGCCCCGGAACGAGCACGCCGGGGATCCCCAGCCCGTGGGCGAGCGCGATGTCGCTCCCGCGGTCGCCCACGACCGTGCTGCGCGCGACGTCGAGCGCGTGGTCCTCGGCCGCGCGCCGGATCATCCCGGGCGAAGGCTTCCGGCATTCGCACGGCTCGCCGTAGTGCGGACAGTGATACCACGCATCGAGGGCGACGCCGTCGTTCGCGAGGAGCTGCGCGACGCGCGCGTTCACCGCGCGCACCGCCCCGTCGTCGAAGTAGCCGCGCGCGACGCCGGATTGATTGCTCACGACGATCGCCGCGAAGCCGCGCTCGCCGAGCAGCCGCAGCGCCTCGACGACGGTCGGCAGGATCCGCACGCGCTCGGGGTCGCCGATGAACCCGCTGTCCTCGATGAGCGTGCCGTCGCGATCGAGGAACACCGCCGGGCGCCTCACGGCCTCACGCGAAGATGAGCTCTTGCTCGACCAGATCGCAGATGATGTGCCCCATGGTGATGTGCACTTCCTGAACGATCGCGCTGTAGCCGTCGGGGCCGACGAGCGCGTGATCGGCGATCTCGGCCACCGGCCCGCCGCCGTTTCCGGTGAACGCCACCGTCGTGGCGCCGAGGTCCTTCGCGCGCTGCAGCCCGCGCACGACGTTCTTCGACGTCCCGCTGGTGGTGATGCCGACGACGACGTCGCCCGGACGCGCGAGCGCTTCGACCATGCGCGCGAAGAGCGTCTCGTAGCCGAAGTCGTTGGCGATCGCGGTCACCGCCGAGGTGTTCACCGTGAGCGCTTCCGACGGCAGCCCGCCGCGCTCGCGCAGGAAGCGCCCGCTGAACTCGGCGGCGAGATGCTGCGCGTCCGCCGCGCTTCCGCCGTTGCCGAACCACAGCACCTTGTTGCCCGCGCGGAACGCGCGCACGATCGCCGCGACGATCGCCGCGACCTGCGGCTCGTAGTGCGGCTTGTCGAGCTGGCCGCGCCGGTCGGCGAGCAGCTCGGCGAAGCCCCGGCGTCCCTCGATCACTGCTCGATCCAAAACAGCGGCTCCCCGAGCGACACCAGCGCTCCGTTCTCGGCCAGGATGCGGGTGACGACGCCGCGGTAGTCCGAGGCGATCTCGTTCATGAGCTTCATCGCCTCGAGGATGCAGAGCGTCTCGCCCTTTTCGACGCGCGAGCCGACCTCGACGAACGGATCGACCCCGGGCGCCGAGGCGCGGTAGAAGACGCCGATGATCGGCGCCGTGACGACCGCGGTGCCGGGCGGCGGGCCGCCGTCGCCGGCCGGGATCTCGCCCCCGCCGGCCGGCGCCGCGGGCGCGCTCGCCGTGCCGACGGCGGGCGCGGGGACGGCGTACGCGGCCGGCGCGTACACGGGGGCGGCGTGGATCGCCGGATCGCGCCGGACGATCTCGATCTCCGTCTCGCCGGTGCGGACGCGGATCGCATCCAGGTCGAACTCGGCTGCGATCTCGCCGAGCGCCCGCACGCGCGCGGCTTCGTCCTGCTCCATCATTCCGTTGCTTCGACAACGGTGCGGACGACCTCCGCCGCGCTCGCCCCGAGGGGCAGGCGGCGGTCGCTGCGCGCTTCGAGATCGCGCAGGACGATCGCGTTCGCCGCCAGCTCGTCGTCACCCAAAATGAGCGCCCAGCGCGCGCGGTTCCGGTCCGCAATCTTGAACTGAGCGGTCAGCTTGCGCGGCTCCCATTCGGCGAAGGTCGGCTCGGGGCGTTCGGCGCGCAGCGTGGCGACGATCGGCACGAGCCGCGCGCGCGCCGCGTCGCCGAGCGCGATCGCCTGGATGCCCTCACGCGGCGGGGCCGCTTCGCCGGCCGTCGCCTTCACGATCATGAGGAAGCGCTCGAGGCCGAGCCCGAAGCCGACGCCCGGGGTGGGCGGCCCCCCGAGCTGCGCGACCAGCCCGTCGTAGCGTCCGCCGCCGCAGACGGTGCTCTGCGCGCCGAGCGCGGAGGAGACGAACTCGAACACCGTCCGCGTGTAGTAGTCGAGCCCCCGGACGATCCGCGGGTTGACGACGTACGGGATCGCGAGCGCGTCGAGGTAGCCGCGCAGCGCCGCGAAGTGCGCGCGGCACTCGTCGCACAGCACGTCGAGCAGCGTCGGCGCGCCCGCCACGAACGGCGCGTCTTTCTCGTCCTTCGAGTCGAGGATGCGGAGCGGGTTCCGTTCGAGCCGGCGCTGCGAGTCCGCGCTCATCCGGTCGATGTGCGGGCGGAAGTGCGCGACCAGCGCGTCGCGGTAGCGCGGGCGGCAGGCCGCATCGCCGACGGAGTTCACGTTCAGCGTCGCGTCGGCGATGCCGTAGCGCGCGATCAGCAGCGCGGCGATCTGGATCACCTCGACGTCGGCCTCGGCGCCGGCGACGCCGAAGCACTCGACCCCGAACTGGTTCGCCTGCCGGTAGCGTCCCGCTTGCGGCCGCTCGTAGCGAAAGAACGGCCCCACGTAGTAGAGCCGCTGCGCGCCCTGCGCGAGCAGGTTGTGCTGCAACAGCGCGCGCACGGTCCCCGCCGTGAGCTCCGGGCGAAGCGTGATCCGCCGTCCGCCCTTGTCGACGAACGTGTACATCTCTTTCTCGACGATGTCGGTCGTGTCGCCGACGCCGCGCTCGAAGAGCTCGGTCGCCTCGAACATCGGCGTGCGGATCTCGCCGTAGCCGAACCGCCGCGCGAGCTCGCGGCAGTCGCCTTCGAGGCGTATCCAGGCGGCGGAGTCGGGCGGGACGACGTCTTGCGTGCCGCGCGGGGCGCTGATCGAGCTCACGGTCGACGCGCCCGCTTCGCCGCCCGCGCGAGATCGCCCGTCTACGCGGCGGCGTCCTTGCGCGGCTCGAGCAGCTCGACCGGGATGCCGTTCGGGTCTTCGACGAACGCGATCCAGCGCGAGCCGCCCGGCGACTTCTTCGGACCTTGCAGCACCTTGACGCCCTCGCGGCGCAGGCGCTCGATCTCCGCGGCGAAATCGCCGCCGATCTCGAGCGCCAGATGCTCGTAGCGGTTGCCGATCTGGTACGGCGGGTGCTCTTCGAGATCGTAGACGAGCTCGATGTACGCGTCCCACGAGTCGCCGACGAACGCCATGTCGGCGTTCCCCGGAAAATGCAGCGGTCCGTCGAGCAGCTTGAGACCGAGCTTCTTGGTGTAGAAGTCGATCGACGCGTCCATGTCGTTCACGAAGATCGACGTGTGCAGATAGCGGGCCATGGAGGAGAGAGTACGCGTTCGCGGCGTCCCGCTCCCAGCGAGCAGCGCGGGCCGGCCGGATGGCCGCTCGGCGGCTCCGGCGAGCGAAGCGCCGCGCCGCCGAACGGCGATCTACGAGGCCGCCGGCAGAGCGCGATCCCGGCCGGCATCCCGCGCGAAGAACGGCAGCGGCGTGAACGTGGCGGCGAGCGCGGCGCAGAACACAAGCCCCGCGAGCACGGAGAGCGGCGTCCATGGTTCGCGAGCGGCCAGCGACCAGACCACGCCGACGAACAGCGCGGTGTACTCGGCCCCGATCGTCGCGGCCGCGACGCCCATCCGGCGCACGGCGGCGGCGTACGTCGTCTGCGCGACCAGCGTCGAGCCGACCACGATCTCGCCGAAGAACCACCAGACGGTCGCCGGCGCGTCGAGGACGTGCATGGCCGCGGCCGGTCCGGTCAGCGCGAGGCCGGGGATCGCGACGGACGCCATCGAGATCGCGCCGACGAGGCACATCAGCAGCGCCGACGACATCCCGGCGCCGACCGCGCGCAACAGGCACGCATAGGCCGCGAACCCCGCGAGCCACACGAGCATGAGCGCGTCGCCGAGGAGCTCGCCGGAGCCGCCGCCGCGGGCGGCGGCAAGCAGCGCCACGCCGGCGATCCCGAGCGCCAGCGACGTCCAGCCGCGGCGCTCGAGTCCGGTGCGAAACACGACCGCGGCGACCGCCGTGTTCGTCACCGGCGAGATCCCGACGAGGAACGCGATGTGCGCGACCGACGTGTGCTGCGCCGCGACGATGTAGACGACGGAGACGACCAGGCCGAACACGAGTCCGGCCGCGACGACGAGGGCCCAGCGGCGCGCGTCGAGCCGCGGCGGGTCGAGCCGCCACGCGAGGGCGAGCCCGATGAGGAAGAGCGGGAACGACCACGCGGCGCGCGCCACGGCCACGGTCGTGCCGTCGAACACCGACGGCTCGGCCGCGATCAGGACTTTGGTCGCAGGGGCGAGCAGACCCCAGCCCAGGCCGGTCAGGGCGACGAGTGCGAAGTGCTTCCAGGCGCGCGGCACGAGACGGCATGACCCGCGCCGGACGCGCGCGGATGCACCGCCGCGGGCGCGTTAGGTCGCGAACACGAAGCGCGCGAGCGCGAACGGCGCGGTGAGCGCCGCCGCCGCGAGCGCGAAGCCGACGAAGATCGCCGCGTTCCGCAGCGCACCGAAGCCGAACAGCGCGAGCACGATCGGCGCCGCCCAGAGCACGAGGATCCCCGTGTCGTGCAGCGGCTGGAGCGCCGCGACGTCGTCGAGCCCGTACTGCGTCCACATCTGCTGCGCGAACCGCGACGACAGCTCGAGCAGCAGCGCATAGCCGACCAAACGGATCAAAAAGCCGAGCATGGTTAGGGCGTTGTCAATGGAGGAAGTACCTGTGCGTCGAGAAGACGAGGGCGAGGTTGCGGTCGTCGGCGGCGGCGACGACTTCGGCGTCGCGGATGGAGCCGCTCGGGGCGATGATCGCGGTGCAGCCGGCGTCGGCGGCGGCGATCAGGCCGTCGGCGAAGGGGAAGAAGCCGTCGCTGGCGCACGCGGCGCCGCGGGCGTGCTCGTGCGCGCGGTGCGCCGCGATCTGCACGGCGCTGACGCGGTTCGTCTGACCGGCGCAGATCCCGCGCGTGACGCCGTCTAGCAGGACGACGACGCCGTTCGACTTGACGTGCCGCACGACGTCCCACGCGAGCGCGAGATCGCACCACTCGCGCTCGTCGGGCGCGCGGCGGGAGACGACGCTCCAGCGCTCCGGCGCCGCCTGCGGATCGTCGTCCTCGGCGAGCACCCCGCCGAGCGCGCTGCGCACGCGCAGCTCCTCGGCGATCTTCTCCGGCGTTCCGGGGCGATAGCGCATGATGCGCAGGTTCTTCTTCCGGCGCAAGCGCGCGAGCGCGTCGTCGTCGAACGCGGGCGCGGCGACGATCTCGAGAAAGAACCGCGCGAGGTGTTCTGCCGTGACGGCGTCGACCGTGCCGTCGACCGCGATGATCCCGCCGTACGCCGAGACGGGGTCGGCGTCGAGCGCGGCCCGCACCGCGTCGGCGACGCTCTCCCGCTCGGCGACGCCGCACGGAACCGTATGCTTCACGATCGCGGCGCGCGCGCAGCGCCGCGGTGCGAACGGCGCCGGCGCGCCGGGCGCGAAGCCCAGCGGCGCGCGGACCAGCATCCGGAGCGTCGCGTCGAGGTCGAGCAGGTTGTTGTAGGAGAGCGCTTTGCCCCCGAGCTGCTCGGGGAGCTGCGCCTCGCGCGCGAGGTAGAACGCGGCGCGGTCTTGCGGGTTCTCGCCGTAGCGCAGCGGCTGCGCGATCGGGATCGTGAGCGCCAGCGAGCCCGGCAGCTCGTTCGCGAGCAGCCCCGCTTCGAGATACCGCGCGATCGCGCTGTCGTACTCGGCGGTCCGCTCGAAGGCGCGGGTCGCGCACGCGCGGCGCGCCGCGCGGTCGAGCCCGCCGCGATCGAGCGCGGCGACGAAGTCGCCGTACTGCCGGGGATCGCTCAGCACCGTCACGTGATCGAAGTTCTTCGCCGCCGCGCGCATTAGCGAGACGCCGCCGATGTCGATCTGCTCGATCGCCTCCTGCAGCGTCGCACCTTCCTCGGCCACCGTCGACTCGAACGGATACAGGTTCACGACGACGGTCGCGATCGTCGGGATCCCGTGCCGCTCCGCTTCGGCGCGATGCACGGCGTTGTCGCGGTCCTTCAGGATCCCGCCGAAGATCGCCGGGTGCAGCGTCTTGACGCGACCGTCGAACAGCGCCGGGTAGCCGGTCAGCTCGCCGACGTCGTGTGCGTCGATCCCGTGCGCGGCGAGGTGCGCGCGCGTGCCGCCGGTCGCGTAGAGCGGGACGCCGCGCGCGGCGAGCGCGCGCGCGAGCTCCACGACGCCGCTGCGGTCGTACACCGACAGCAGCGCGGCGTCAGGCGACGCCGGCGGGCTCACGTTCCGGCTCGGCGCGTGCGGGTGCCGGCGCGGGGCGGTCGTCGAGCGCGGCGCTGATGATCGAGCTCACGCCGGGCTCCTGCATCGTCACCCCGTACATGCGCTGCGCCAGCTCCATCGTCTTCTTGTTGTGCGTGACGATCAGCATCTGCGCGGTCGAGGAGACGTCCCGGATCTTGGTCGAGAGCCGCTCGACGTTCGCGTCGTCCAGCGCCGCGTCGACCTCGTCGAGCAGGTAGAACGGCGACGGCTTCACGGCGATCAGCGCGAAGATCAGCGCCGACGCCGTCATCGCGCGCTCGCCGCCGGAGAGCGCCGTCAGCGACATCATCTTCTTCCCCGGCGGCTGCACCGCGATCTCGATCCCGGTCTCGCTGAGATTGTCGGGATTCGTCTGCCACATCTCCGCGTGACCGCCGGGAAACAGCTCGCGGAACGTCTCGCCGAAGCGCGACTTCACCGCCTCGAACGTTTCGTTGAACTGCACCTGGCACGACTTCTCGATCTCGGCGATCGTCGAGAGCAGCGTCTCGCGCGCCCGCGAGAGATCGTCCATCTGCTCGCGCAGGAACCGCTCGCGTTCGGTCAGCTCGTCGCGGTCGGCCTCGGCGTTGAGGTTCACGTTGGCTTGCAGCCGCGCCAGCTCTTCGCGCAGGCGCGGAAGTTCCTCCACGACCGTGTCCGGCTCGTCCGCGTAGCGGTGCAGCACGTCGGCCTGCTCGTCGTCGCCGGCCGGGTTCTGCGCGAAGCCCTGCTGCAGCATCCCGAGCTCCGCGTCGATCTCGGCGAGACGGCGGCGCCCCGATTCTCCGGCGGCCGTCGCTTCGCGGTCCTCGCTCTGCGCGATCCGCTCGTCGGCCTCGCGCTGCGCCGCGCTGTCCGCGGTCGCTTCGCGCTCCCGGCGCGCGTGCTCGACGGCCGCGTCCGCCCGGGCCACGCGCTCGCGCGCGCCGCCGAGCGCGGCGTCGAGCTCGTCGGTCCGCGCGCGCAGCGTCTCGAGCTCGTGCAGCATGGCGGCGCGCGCCGCGCCGGCGCGCTCGGCGTCGGCGTCGAGCAGGCCCAGCCGCGTCACCGCGCCGTCGCGTTCGGCGCTGAGCGCCGCGATCTGCTCGCGCAGCGCGCTCGCCGCGGCCGCGACGTCCGCCTGTTCCGCTTCGACCGCGGCGATTCGCTCGCGCGCCGCCGCAAGGCTCGCTTCGAGGGCTGTGCGCTGCTCGGAGAGGTCGACGTGCTCGTCGGCGACGCGCTCGAGCGCATGCAGCCGCGACACCGACTCCTCGCGTGCGGCGGCCAGCGTCTCGATGCGCGACGCGCTCGCCGCGATCGCGCCGTCGAGCCGCTCGATGTCGGCGGCGAGCGCCTGGAGCTGCGTGCGCACATCGCGCAGCGCGACCTCCGCTTCGTTGGCGAGCGTCGTCGCGTCGTCGCGCTCGGCGGCCGCGGCGTCGAGCTCGGCCTTCGCGGCGAGCCCTTCGCGCTCGATCGCCTCGAGCGCGGCGCGCAGCTGCGGGATCAGCTCGCGCAGCGTCTCGGCCTGCGCGCGCCGCGCGAGGATGGAGCGCTCCTTGCGGAAGCGGCCGCCGGTGATCGCGCCGCCGCCGCGGATCTCGTCGCCCTCGAGCGTGACGATCGAGTCGCGGAAGCCCTCGCCGCGCACGAGCCGGATCCCGGTGCGCAGCTCGTCGACCACGAGCACCCGTCCGACGAGGTACGCGACGATGCCGCGGTACTGCGGCTCGGCGCGCACGAGCGTGTGCGCGTACCCGATGACGCCCTCGCGTCCGCGCAGCGCGCCGAGCTCGCGCCCTTCACGCTGCGCGAGCGTGTCGAGCGGCAGGAACGTCGCCCGCCCGAGCTCGCGCTCGCGAAGATAGGCGACCGCGGCCTCCGCATCTTCCGACGTGTCGGCGATGATGTTGGAGAGACCCGCGCCGAACGCGACGTCGAGCGCGCGCGCGTAGCGCTCGTCGGTCGAGATCAAATTCGAGACGACGCCGTGCAGCCCGCGCAGCCGCCCGCGGTTCGCCGCTTCGACGACGGCGCGCGTCCCGTGCGCGTGGCCTTCGAGCGAGGCTTCCAGCTCTTCGATCGTATGCAGCCGCGATTCCGCGCCGGCGAGCTCGGAGGCGAGCTCGCGATGGCGGCGCTGTCCGTCGGCGACGCGGGCGGCGATCGCCTCGCCGCGTTCGCGCGCGACGCGCGCGCGCTCGTGCTGCGCGGCGGCTTCCGCTTCGTACTTCGCGATCAGGAGCTCGCGCTCCGAGAAGCGCCCGCGCGCGTCCTCGGCGGCGCGGGCGTGCGCGTCGCGCTCGGCGAGCGCGGCGGCGTGCTCGCGCTCCAGCCGTTCGATCTCGGTGCGCGTCCCCTGGATCTGCGCGCGGCGCTCCGCCTCGTTCGCGGCGCGCTCCGCGGCGAGCGCCTCGACGGCGCGCAGCTCTTGATAGATCGCGTCCAGCCCGGCGCGCGCCTCGGCGACGGCGCTCGACGCGGCCAGCTCCCGCTCGCGGGACGCCTCCGTTTGGCCGGTGAGCGGCCCCAAGCGCTCCTCGAGCGAGGCGATCTGCTCGCGGAGCGTCTCGCGCTCCGACTCGACGCGCTCGCGGTCGGCGACCGACGCCGAGGACTGCCGCTCGAGGCCGTCGCGGCGCGCGGCGGCCGCGGCCCGGTCGGCTTCGATCCGCGCGAGGTCGGCGCGCGCGGCCTGCGCCTCGCCGCGATGCTTCTCGAGCTCGAGCTCGAGCGTGTAGAGCGTCTCGCGCAGCGCCGCCAGCTCGGCGCCGAGGTGCGCGGCGCGCGCGGCTGCGGCGGCGCGGCGGTCTTCGTGCCGTTCCAGCTCTGCGGCGACGCGCTCGCGCTCGGCGCGCCGTGACGACGACGCGCGCAGGTACGAGAGGATCTCGAGATCGCGCGCCCGCGCGGTGACCTTGCGGTAGCGCTTCGCGCGGCGCACCTGCGCGTCGAGCTCGGGGACGCGCCGTTCGAGCTCGGCGATGAGATCGCTCACGCGGATCGCGTTCTGCTCGGTCGCCTCCAGCCGCCGCAGCGCCTCGTGCTTGCGCGCGAGAAACTTGCCGATCCCGGCGGTCTCTTCGAAGAGCGCGCGCCGTTCGGTGGGCTTCGAGCTGAGGATCGCGTCGATCTGTCCCTGCGAGACGATCGCGTAGGAGCCGGGGCCGAGCCCCGTTCCCATCAGGAGCTCGTGCACGTCGCGCAGCCGCACCTGCTCGCGGTTGATGTAGAACTCCGACTCGCCCGCACGGTAGGCGCGCCGAGTGATCTGCACTTCGTTGAAGCCGAGCGGCAGCTGGTGGTCGTGGTTGTCGAACGTCAGCGAGACTTCGGCCATCCCGAGCGGCTTGCGCGCGTTGTTGCCGGCGAAGATGACGTCTTCCATTCGCTGCGAGCGCAGGCTGCGCGACGACTGCTCGCCGAGCACCCAGCGGATCGCGTCGACCAGATTCGATTTGCCGGAGCCGTTGGGACCGACGACGGCGGTCGTGCCGTCGACGAAGTCGAGCGTCGTCGCTTCGGCGAACGTTTTGAAGCCGAAGACTTTGAGGGACTTGAGGCGCACGGTTAAGCGGGGGCTCCGGGGTCGGGCTTGCGGGGTGAGCGAGCGCGCCGCTTGTCGAGAGCGATGACCCGCCCGTCGTCCTTCGACGCCGGGGGCGCCGCGACTTCGGGATGACGCGCGCGCAGCGCGGCGAGCGCCATCGCGGCGGCGCTCGTCTGCGCCGCCTTCTTCGACGGCCCGATCCCTTCGCCGAGGATCTCGTCGCCGACGCGGACCTGCGAAGTGTACCGGCGCTCGTGCGGCGGCCCCTCGGCGCGCTCGAAGTACATCGGTGCGACGCGGAGCACGCCTTGCGCGAACTCCTGCAGCGCCGTCTTCGCGTCGGCGTCGCCGGTCGTCGGCTTGTCGTTCGGCATCAGGTGCTCGCGCTCGATGAAGCGCGCCACGCGATCCAGATCGGCCGCGCGCGCGAGCGCGGCGATGAACGCCTCGAACGCGTCGGCGAGGATCGAGCCGTTGTGCGCGCCGCCGCTCCGCGACATCCCCTCGCCGAGGACGACCAGCTCGCTGAACCCGAGACGGCGCGCGGTCTTCTCGCACGCCTCGCCGCTCACGAGCGAGGCCTTCCGGCGCGTCAGCTCGCCTTCGCTCGCGTCGGGATAGCGCTCGACGAGCCAGCGCGCCGCCACGAAGCCGAGAATGGCGTCGCCGTAGAACTCGAGCCGCTCGTTCGACGCGCCGGCGCCTTCGCGCGCCGCCGACTCGTGGACGAACGCCTGCTCGACGAGCGCGGGATCGAGCTCGGGGACGCGCGCGCTCTTCAGCAGCGCGCGCAGCCGCGCGCGGTGCTTCTCACCGCTCATCGGCGCGGGGCCGCGCCGTCAGCCGGCATATCTCCCGAACACGACGCACGTGTTGTGGCCGCCGAAGCCGAAGCCGTTGCTCATGGCGACGCGCAGATCGGGCGCCTTGCGCGCGACGTTCGGCACGTAATCGAGCCGGCATTCCGGGTCGGGCTCCTCGTAGTTGATCGTCGGCGGGATGATGCCGTTCGCGAGCGCGAGGATCGTCGCGATCCCTTCCACCGCGCCGGCCGCGCCGAGCAGGTGTCCGTGCATCGACTTCGTCGACGACACGGCCAGCTTGCCGCTCGTCGCGTGCTCGCCGAACACGCGCTCGATCGCCTGCGACTCCGCCGCGTCGCCGAGCGGGGTCGAGGTGCCGTGCGCGTTGACGTAGCCGACCTCCTCGCGCCGCACGCCGCTGCGCTCGAGCGCGCGCTCCATCGCGAGGATGACGCCGCGCGATTCGGGATCGGGCTGCGCGATGTGGAAGGCGTCGGCGGACTGCCCGTAGCCGAGGATCTCCGCGTAGATCTTCGCGCCGCGCCGCTTCGCGAACTCGAGCTCCTCGACGATCAGGATCCCCGCGCCCTCGCCGAGGACGAAGCCGTCGCGCCCTTTGTCGAACGGACGCGACGCCTTCTGCGGCTCGTCGTTGCGCGTCGACATCGCCTTCATCGTGCAGAACCCGCCCATCGCCGTCGCGATGACCGTCGCCTCGCTCCCGCCGGTGACGATCGCGTCCGCGTCGCCGAGGACGATCTTGTCGTAGGCGACCGCGATCGCGTCGTTGCCGCTCGCGCACGCGCTCGCCACGGCGAACACCGGCCCGCGCAGCCGGTAGCTCATCGAGATCTGCGCCGCGGCGGCGTTCGCCATCAGCATCGGGACGAAGAAGGGCGAGATGCGGTCCCACCGCTCGCTCGGCCCCACGTCGAGCGTCGTCCGTTCCACGGTGATGATCCCGCCGATCCCGGTCGCCGTGATCGCGCCGGTGCGGTCGAGGATCGCCGGATCCTCGGGGAACTTCGCGTCGGCCATCGCCTCGCGCGCCGCGACGAGAGCGAACTGCGCGTACCGGTCCATCCGCCGCGCCTCGCGGCGCCCGATCAGCGTGTCGGCGTCGAAGTCCTTGACCTCCGCGGCGATTCGCGTGGTCAGCTTGCTGGGGTCGAACGCGGTGATCGGCGCCGCCCCGCTGCGCCCGGACATCAAGCCGTCCCAGAAGGCTTCGTAGGTGTTGCCGAGCGGGGTGACGGCGCCCAGCCCGGTGACGACGACGCGGCGTTTCTCCAAAACACGATGCGGTTCGGAGAGCGCGGGAGCGCCCCTCCCGCCCGCTCGCCGGGCAGAACCTTCCCGGCGCGCGGCGGTAGAGTGAAGCCGTGAGCACCTCGGTTCGTCCGGCGGCGGCCGGGCGCGTCCCGCCGCCGCCCGGTCCCTCGACTTTCACCGCCATGCGCAACCTCGCGACGGTGGGCGGCTCGCTCGATCGGGTTCCGGCCTTCTTAGACGAGGTGGCGCGGCGGTACGGGCCGGTCGCGTCGTGGCGGATGCCGCGCAGCCGGTTCTGGTTCGTCGACGATCCCGAGCTGATCGACACGATCCTGACCGCCAACGGCTCCGTCGTGGTGAAGAGCCGCGGCTTCCGCCGGATGCGGCGGCTGCTCGGGCAGGGTCTGGTGACCAGCGACGAGCCGCTGCACCTGCGTCAGCGCCGGCTCGTCCAGCCGGCGTTCCACCGCGAGCGGATCGCGGCGTACGCATCGACGATGATCGCCGCCGCGCGCGCCGCCGCCGATGCGCTCGAGGACGGAAGCGTCGTTGCGCTGGACGCGCTGATGAGCCGGCTCGCGCTGCGGATCGCGGCCGCGACGCTGTTCTCGGCCGACGTCGACGACGCCGCCGACGCGATCGGGCGCGCGCTGACCGCGACCTTGGATGCCTTCCCTTCGTCGCTGGCCGTGTACGCCGAGCTGCTGGACCGCCTGCCGTGGTATCCGTCGACGCGCCGCTTCGCCTCGGCGCGGGCCGCGCTCGACGCCGTGATCTACCGTCTCATCGAGGAGCGCCGGCGCGATCCCGGCGACCGGGGCGACCTCCTCTCCATCCTGCTCGGCGCCCGCGACGAGGACGGACGCCCGATGCCCGACGAGCTGGTGCGCGACGAGGCGCTGACCTTGCTGCTCGCCGGCCACGAAACGACCGCGAACGCGCTCGCCTGGAGCTGGGACGCGCTCGCCCGTCATCCGGAGGCCGAGGCTCGGCTTCACGCCGAGCTCGCCGAGGTCGTCGGCGACCGCGACGCCGCCCCCGGCGACGTCCCCTCGCTCCGATATACGCGCGACGTCGTCGCCGAGGCGATGCGGCTGCGGCCCCCGGCGTGGATCCTCGGCCGGCGCGTCGCCCGCCCCTTCCGGCTCGGCGCCTGGGAGCTGCGGCCCGGATCGGTCATCCTGATCTCGCAGCTCGTCACCCACCGGAACCCGCGCTTCTGGTCGCAGCCCGAGGCGTTCCGGCCGGAACGCTGGTCGAACGGCGAGACGGCCGCCCTCCCGCGCGGGGTCTACTTTCCGTTCGGCGGGGGGACCCGGATGTGCGTCGGCGAGGGGTTCGCCTGGACCGAAGCCGTGCTGGTGCTCGCGACCCTGGCGCGGCGCTTCCGCTTCCGCCACGTCGACCCGGCGCCGCTCCCGCTCGCCCCGCTGGTCACCCTCCGTCCGGGACGGCCGCTCCTCATGGCGGCGGAGGCGCACCGGACGCGGGCGGCGGTTTGACCGCCCCCCCGGGCGTCTGGTATAGTGTCGCGGCTATGTTCCGGTTCGATCTCCAGCTGTTCGCGTCCAAGAAGGGTGCCGGCTCGACGCGCAACGGTCGTGACTCCAACGCGCAGCGCCTCGGCGTGAAGCGCTTCGGCGGCGAGCACGTGATCCCGGGCAACATCATCGTCCGCCAGCGCGGCACGAAGTTCTATCCCGGCCAGGGCGTCATGCTCGGCCGCGACTACACGATCTTCGCCGTCGTCGAGGGACGCGTCGAGTTCACGTCGTCGCGGAACCGCAAGCACGTGAACGTCGTGCCGGCCGACGCCGCTGCCTGATCGCGAGCTCGGTCCGTTTGCCGAAAGAGCCGCGCGACGGCTCTTTTTGCTTTTCTAGCGCGGCCCGATGCAGTTCATCGACGAGGCGACGATCACGGTCAGCGCCGGGAACGGCGGCGACGGCATCGTGGCGTGGCGGCGCGAAAAGTACGTCCCCAAAGGCGGCCCCGCGGGCGGCGACGGCGGCCGCGGCGGCGACGTCGTCCTCTTCGCCGATCCGGAGCTGGGCACGCTCGTCGACTTCCGCTTCAAGAAGAACTTCGGCGCGGAGTCCGGCAAGGCGGGTTCGACCTCGAACAAGTCCGGCAAGGCCGGCGACGACCTCGTGATTCGCGTTCCGGTCGGGACGCTGGTGACGCGGACCGAGCTCGACGCCGAGGGGAATCGCGGCGCGTCGCGGCTGTTCGCCGACATGAGCGTCCCGGGCGAGCGCGTGCGCGTCGCGAAAGGCGGGCGCGGCGGGCTCGGCAACCAGCACTTCGCGACCGCGGCGCGGCAGGCGCCGCGCTTCGCGGAGCGCGGCGCACCGGGCGAACGCTGCGAGTTGCGCCTCGAGCTGAAGCTCCTCGCCGACGCCGGCGTCGTCGGCCTGCCCAACGCCGGAAAGTCGACGCTGCTCTCCGTCGTCAGCGCGGCGCGTCCGAAGATCGCCGACTATCCCTTCACGACGCTCGAGCCGCAGCTCGGCGTCGTGCGCGTCGCCGACTTCGAGTCGTTCGTGATGGTCGACGTGCCCGGGCTCATCGAGGGCGCGCACGCCGGCGCCGGGCTCGGCGACCGTTTCCTGCGCCACGTCGAACGCACGCGCGTGCTCGTCCACCTCATCGCCGGCGACAAGAGCGCCGACGACGTGTTCGCCGACAAGGCGACGATCGAGAACGAGCTGCGCGCCTGGAATCCCGCGCTGCTCGAGCGTCCCGTCCTGCACGCGATCACGAAGCTCGATCTCCCGGACGCGCGCGCGACGTTCGAGGCGCTGCGCGAGCGCATCCCCGGGCTGCGCGGGATCTCCGCCGCCACCGGCGAGGGCGTGCAAGAGCTGATCTACGCGACGTGGGAGACGATTCGCGCGACGCCGGCGCCGGCGATCGCCGAGCCCGAGCCGGCGCAGATCCAGCTCGTCGCCGACGAGCCGTTCGCGATTCGCGTCGAGGACGGCGTGTACGTCGTGAGCGGCGAGCGCGTCGAACGGCTCGCGCGGATGACCGATTTCGAATCCGACGAAGCGCTCGCGCGCTTCGAGCAGGTGCTCGCGAAGATGGGCGTCGACAAGAAGCTGCGCGAGATGGGCGTGCACGAAGGGGACACGGTCCGCATCGCGGGCGTCGAGTTCGACTACTCGTGACGCGGCTGGGGATCTTCGGCGGATCGTTCGATCCGATCCACAACGGGCATCTGTTCGTCGCCGAAGCGGTGCGCGAGGCGTGCGCGCTCGAGCGCGTGCTGTTCGTGCCGACGCGCGAAGGGAAGCACTACCGCAACGGCGCGATGAGCGCGCCGCCCGGCGAGCGCGCGCAGATGATCCGCCTCGCGATCGCCGCCAACGTCGCGTTCGGGATCGACGAAAGCGATCTCGCGCCCGAGGCGAGCGGCTACACGGCGGACTTGCTGCCGCGCTTGCACGCCCGTCATCCGGGGGCGGCGTTCACCTTCATCGCCGGCGGCGATTCGCTCGTGCGCTCGCGCTGGCGCCGGCTCGACGAGGTGATCGACGCGCTCGAAGCGTTCGTCGTCGCGCCGCGCGGCGGCGTCGGCGACGACGAGATCGACGCGGCGCTCGCGCAGTTCGACCCCGAACGGCGCGCGAAGGCGCGGCGCCTCGATCTCCCGCTCGTCGCGGAGTCGGCGACGCTGATTCGCGAACGGATGGCCGCGGGGAAAAGCGTGCGGTATCTGATCCCCGAGCCGGTCCACCGCTACATCGAGGAGCGCGGCCTCTACCGATGAGCGCCGGGTTCGCGTTGGAGCGGACGCTGGGCGGCGTGCCGGTCGCGGAGCTCGCCGAGGCGTACGGCACGCCGCTCTTCGTGGTCGACCTCGACGTCCTCGACGTGGAGATCGCGCACCTCGCCGACGCCTGCGCGCCGCACGGGATCGCGCTCGGCTACGCAGGGAAGGCGTTCCTGTGCGCGGCGCTCGCCGAGCACCTCGCCGCGACGTCGCTCCGGCTGGACGTCTGCTCGCTCGGCGAGCTCGTCACGGCCGAGCGCGGCGGCTTTCCGGCGGGACGCATCTACTTCCACGGCTGCGGCAAGACCGATGCCGAGCTGCAGGCGATCGTCGACCGCCGCGTCGCGTTCGACGTGATCGACAACCGCGAGGAGCTCGAGCGGCTCGCCGCGCTCGCCTCGCCCGACGCGCCGGTGGACGTCATGCTGCGCGTCAACACCGGGATCGAAGCGCACACGCACGCCTTCGTGCGGACCGGCGGCGAGAACACGAAGTTCGGGATCCCGCTCGAACGCGTGCCCGCGGCCCTCGCCCGGATCGCGGCGCTCCCGCAGCTCCGGCTCATCGGGCTCCATTCGCACCTGGGCTCGCAGCTCGCCGAAGTCGCGCCGTTCGTCACCAGCCTCGACGAGCTGCTGGCGGCGCGCGAGGAGGCCGTTCGTCTCGGGCTCCCGGTCGAGGAGCTGCTCTGCGGCGGCGGGATCGGCGTCGCCGAAGGCCCCGACGACCCGCGGCCGCTCGACGTGACGGTCCTGGCGTCCGCGCTCGCGCAGCGAGCCGCCGGCCGGGGGGTTCGGCTGGGACTCGAACCGGGGCGCGCGGTGATCGCGCGCGCCGGGACCTCGCTCTACCGCGTCATGGCCGTGAAGGGTCAGGGCCGGCGGCGCTTCGTCGTCGTCGACGGCGGCCTCGCCGACAACCCGCGTCCGATGCTCTACGGCGCGCGCCACGCGCTCGAGGTGATGGCCGCGCAGGCCCTCGGTCCCGACGAGCCGGCGACGCTGGTCGGGCGCTCGTGCGAGAACGACGAGATGGGCGACTACGTGCTCCCGCGCGAAATCGCGGCCGGCGATCTGCTCGCGCTGCGCACGACCGGCGCCTATACCTACAGCATGGCGAGCAATTACAACCGATTCGGGCGGCCGCCGGTCGTGTTCGTCCGCGACGGTCATCATCGGCGCGTCGTGCGCGGCGAATCGGCCGCGGACGTCGTGCGTCTCGACGTCGTGTGATTGCGATCACGCGCACACCTGCGCGCGAAATTTGCGTACAAGCGTTGTCATTGTGCGCGCGCGCACGTACACTCGAAGCATCGCACACGAAACCGCTTTGGCCGCCGTCGCGCTCGCGAGCGCGTCGCCCCGGCGCCGTGAGCTCCTCGCCTCGCTCGGCCTGCGCGTGCAGGTCGTTTCCAGCGCGTACGACGAGCGGCCGCTCCCCGGCGTCTCACCGGCCGAGCTGGCGCACCGTCACGCGACGGGGAAAGCGGCCGGGGCCGCACGCTCCGACCTGCTGATCGTCGCCGCCGATACGGTGGTCGACGTCGACGGGGAGGCGCTCGGAAAACCGAACGACGTGGCCGAGGCCCGCGCGATGCTGCGCCGCCTGGCCGGCCGCTGGCACCTCGTTCACACCGCCTTCGCGCTGCGGGACGATCGGACCGGGGCGGCGACGTCCGAGACCGTCTCGACGCGCGTGCGCTTCGCGCCGCTCGCGGAGGCGACGATCGCGGAGTACGCGGCGAGCGGGGATGGCCTCGACAAAGCGGGCGCGTACGGGATCCAAGGCTTCGCGGCGACGCTCGTGGAGCGGGTCGACGGCGACTACTTCACCGTGGTCGGGTTCCCGCTGGCCGCGTTCGCGGCCGCACTTCCCCGGCTCGGCTACCGGCTGCACCCGCCCGCGGTCCGGGCGGCCGCGCTCGCCGCCGCCGGAGGCGCGGCATGACGCGCAGCCTGGGCGGCGCGATCCGGGCGACGTTCAGCCCCGACGTCGGCATCGATCTCGGCACCGCGAACACGGTCGTGTACTCGCACGACGAAGGGATCCTCGTCAGCGAGCCGTCCGTGGTCGCCTACCGGACGACCGACGACGCGATCATCGAGATCGGGCAGGCCGCGAAGGAGCTCGACGGACGCGCGCCCGGACGGGTGAGCGTCGTGCGCCCGCTCCGCGGCGGGACGATCTCCGACTTCCGCGGCGCGCACGCCTTGGTGAAGACCCTCGTCGACCGGGCGCTCGCGGCGCGGCCGCGCGTCGCGCCGCGCGTGATCGCCTGCGTGCCCGGCTGCGCGACCGACATCGAGTGCAAGGCCGTCGAAGAGGCGATCCGCGCCGCCGGCCCGCGCACGACGACGTTCGTCCCGCAAGCGGTCGCGGCCGCGGTCGGCGCCGGGCTCGACGTCACCGGAACGCGCCCCGCGATGGTCATCGACATCGGCGGCGGGACGACCGAGATCGCCGTGCTGACGCTCTCCGGCGTGGTCGCCATGCATTCGATCAAGATCGGCGGCGACACGTTCGACGCGGCGATCACCGCGCGGCTGCGCCAAGAGTTCTTCGCGATCGGTCCGCTGACGGCGGAGCGGCTGAAGATCGAGCGCGGCTACGCCGGACGCCCGCCCGGCCGCGAGCCGCTCGCGATCGCGGGCACCGACATGCGCGCGCTCCGCCCGGGCCGCCTGACCGTGGACGAGACGCTGGTCGGCGACGCGATGCGCGACGGGATCGATAAGATCGCGCGGGCCGCCTGGTCGATCCTCGAGGCGACGCCGCCCGATCTCGTCGGCGAGCTGCTCGAGGCGGGGATCGTTCTCACCGGCGGCGGCGCGCTGATCCCCGGGCTCGCAGGCGAGATCGGCGCCCGCACGAACGTGCCGACGACGGTCGCCGACGATCCGCTCGGATGCGTCGCGCGCGGCGCCGGCGAGATCCTTGCGTCGCCCGGTCTGCTCGAACGTCTCCAGCCCCACGCCGACCGGCTGACGAGGTGGTACGAATCGTTACGAATCGGGATGAGAGAAAGCTATTCGCGATAGTCGGAGCGGTCATCGTGGCCGCTCTGATCGCGCTTCTCCAGCTCGACTTCGCCCGCGCCGGACGCACCTCGCCGCTCACGCTGACGGTGACGTCGCTCAGCGCCTACGCGCAGCTCGCCGTCGCGACCGTCGTGAACGGCGCACGGAATGCGTGGAGCACGGTCGCGCGCACGCCGTCGCTCGCCGCGGACAACGCGCGCTTGCGCGCCGAGAACGCCGCGCTGCGGGCGCGTGACGACGAGCTCGACGAAGCGCTTGCGCGGGTCCCCGCCGAGGCGAGCCTCGCGCAGGCGAAGCTGGCCCATCCCGACGGGATCGCCGCGACGGTGATCGGCTACGACCCCGAAGCGACGCTGCGCCTGATCACGATCGACCGCGGGATCAAGGACGGCATCCGCCGCGACGACGGCGTGGTGACCGGCGAGGGCGTCGTCGGTCGCGTCGTCGAGGTCGATCCGCTCTCGTCGAAGGTGCTGCTCGTCACCGACGCGACCTCCAAGCTGCCCGCCGTCGTGCAGAAGGGCCGCTGGTGGGCGATCGCCGTCGGCACGACGACGAGGGTCAAGCTGCAGTACGTCTCGCAGGACGCCAAGCTGCACGTCGGCGATCGCGTCGTCACCGGCGAAGGACGCTCGTTCCACGCCGGCGTGCTCATCGGGCGCATCCGTCAGATCGAGCCGGCCGCCGCCGGCGCCCTCGACCAAACCGCGATCGTTCAGCCCGCCGTCGATCTGTCGGCCATCTCTCGTGTCGTCGTTCTACCGCAGAAAATATCGGAGCGTTGAGATCGCGGTCGGCCCGGCCTATTGGCCGGTGCTCGGCTGGACCGCGCTGCTCGCCTTCGTGCAGACGGTCGTCCTGCCGCTGTTCGCGTTTCGCGGCGCGGTGCCGTCGCTCGTCACGATCGCCGTCGTGCTCTACGCGGTGCGAGCCGGCGCGCGCCGCGGCGCGCTGCTCGGCATCCCGGCCGGACTGCTCGAAGACGTCTTCGGCGGGACGAACGGCGCGTGGACGGTTGCGACCACGATCGTCGCGCTGCTCGTCGGCGGGTTCTCGCGCCGCATGTTCGCCGACGGCGTGTTCGCGCCGGCCGTGCTGTGCGGCGCCGCCGTGCTCGTGCGCGACGTGATCTTCTGGAGCGTGATGCGGATCGACGGTTTCCCGCCCGGCTACGCGCAGGCGCACGCGCACCTCGCGCTGTGGCGCGCCGCGCTCACGACGCTCGTCGCGTTCGCGTGGCTCGTCGTGCGCGGCCGGCTGGTCGTCGACAAGACGACGATCGAGCGGTACGGCTGATGGCCGCGATCGACCGGCTTCCGAACGACAAGCCGCTGCTCCGCATCGCCGGGTTCGCGGCCGTCCTGGCGATCGCGCTGTTCGCGATCGTGTTCCGCCTCGCGCAGGTGCAGCTCGTGCAGGGCGAGAGCTTCGCGCAGCGCGCGCGCGCGAACCAGATCCGGCTGATCCCCGTCGCCGCGCCGCGCGGGCTCATCGTCGACCGCCACGGCGTCGTTCTCGTCCGCTCGCGGCCCTCGTTCGTCTGCGCGCTGATCCCCTCCGAGATCACCGACATCGACGCGACGCTCGGGACGCTTTCGCGCGTGCTCAACATCCCCGTCGACAAGCTGCGGCATCGCCTCCTGCACCACCACAACGACAACTACCGCAGCTTCGACGAAGTCCAGACCTACGAGCCGTACGGCCCGGTGATCCTCGCCACCGACCTCACGCCGGCGCAGACGGCGCGCCTCGCCGAGGCGCAGAACGATCTCAAGGGCGTCGACATGGAGGAGCAGCCCGTGCGGAACTATCCGTACGGGAAGAAGGGCGCGCATCTCTTCGGCTACGTCGGCGTCATCGACGAGGACGAGTACAACGCGCGCAAGCGTCTTGGGTATTCGCCGAACGACGTCGTCGGCAAGGACGGTCTGGAGAACGCGTACGACCGCTGGCTGCACGGCAGCGCGGGCGGCGAGCAGGTGGAGGTCAACGCCTCCGGCGCGCTCGTCCGCCGCCTGAAACCCGTCGATCCCGTCCCCGGCGACACGCTGGTCACGACGATCGACTGGCGGCTGCAGAAGATCCTCGAGAAGAACCTCGCCGCCGAGCTGAAGCGCTGGGGCAAAGCGCGCGGCCAGCGCCTCGCCGGCGCCGCCGTCGTCCTCGACCCGTACACCGGCGGCGTCCTCGCGCTCGCCTCGATGCCGGAGTTCGATCCGAACGAGTTCGCGACGCCGATCGACGAGAAGCACTACTCCGCGCTGCTGCGCGACCGGCTGCGCCCGCTCTACGACCGCGCGATCGGCGCGGCGACGCCGACGGGCTCGACCTTCAAGATGGTCACCGGCTCCGGCGCGATCAGCAGCGGCGTGATCAAGCCGCACCAGGTTCTCTACGACTCGGGCGCGTGGGCCTGTCACGGCCACACGTTCTACGACATCGCGTCGGGCGGGCTCGGCACCGTCGGTTTCGTCAAAGCGCTCGCCGCCTCGTCCGACGGCTACTTCTATCAGCTCGGCTACCGGCTCGGCAACGAGCGTCTCCGCTACTGGGCGACGCAGTACGGTCTGGGCTCGAAGCTGGGCATCGATCTCCCCGGCGAATACGCCGGCAACTGGCCCACCGAACAGTGGGTGCAGGCGACGTTCGGCAAAGGCTATCATCTCGAGCCGAGCGACGCCTGTCAGCTCGCTATCGGCCAAGGCTCCATGCAGGCGACGCCGCTGCAGATCGCCGACGTCGCGGCGACCGTCATCAACGGCGGAACGCTGTACCGCCCGCACATCGTCGCCGCGATCCGATCGCCGCACGGCAAGATCCTCAAGACGTTCGGGCGCGAGATCATTCGTCGCGTTCCGGTCACGCAAGAGTCGCTGCGCGAAGTGCGCGCGGGGATGGCGCAAGTCACCGAGCCGTGGGGCACCGCGTACGGGCTCGCGATCCCCGGCTTACCGTTCTCCGGAAAGACGGGCACCGCGGAAACCGACGGCGGCGCGGGGCCGAACACGACGTGGTTCGTCGCGTGGGCGCCGAGCGATCATCCGAAGATCGCGATGGCGGTGTACATGGAGCGCTCGGGCGGCTACGGTGCGAACGTCGCGGCTCCGGTTGCGCAGCACGTCATCGCGGAGTACTTCGGGCGGAAGATTCCGCCGATCTGACGGTTCTTGTGTGAACCATTGGGGTTGGGCGTGCGGGGGACGTGCCTGCGGCGGGGACGCTCCCTGCGGCGCATCGTGCGCCTCCGGTCGCTCGGTGCGACGTTCGCTCTCGCCATCGTGGCTTCGCGAACGTCGCAACGCCCCGCCGCAGGCACGTCCCCCGCACGCCCAGGCACGATGGTCGGCCGGCACGATGGTCGCTAGACCAACATGGGGAGGATGCGGCGGATCTCGGCGGCTCTGGCGTCGGTGCGGCCTTCGAGGCCGGCTTCGATGAGGTCGTCCCGCTTCGCGCGGTGCAGGCCGTATGCGGCGGCGAGCGCGACGGTTCCGTCGGTGTCGCGGAGGGCGCGCTCGAGGAGCGGCACGTTTCCGCGGCGCGATGCGCCGTCGATCGCGGCGTACCGCTCGGCGATGACGTACGACGCATAGGCGCGTTCCAGCGTCGGCGCGACGATCGGGCCTTCGGAGACGCCGAGCGCTTCGATCGCGGCGACGCGCAGGTCGTTCTCTTCTTCGTCGAACGCTTTGGCGAGGACCGTCGCGGACCACGCGTCGCCGACGATGCCGAGCCCCTCGATGACGCGCGCACGCTCGGCTTCGTCGAGCTCGCCGGCGTCGGCGTCGATGATGCTGGGCCAGGTGATCGCGCGCGGAAGAACGACGACGCCGGCGGTGATGTCGGAGTCGTGCGGCGTCGCCGTCTCGCGCAGCGGCAGGCGTTCCACGGGCCACACGGCGGTGACGATCGGACGCCATCCGATCGTCCAGCGCTCCGGCCACTTCGCGACGAGAATCAGCAGGATGCCGAGGACGAGAAAGACCAGCCCGGGGACGAGAAACTCGCTGTGCGGCACGTCGGCGGCGAGCACCGCTACGCTTTCGCGGTTATCGCTTCGAGCGCGTCGCGCAAGGCGGCGCGTACGTCGCGCAGCGCAGAGTCGAGCGCCGCGTTCTGCGTCCCGCCGAGCACGCGGTGGAACTCTTCGTTCGGCAGCGCGGCGACGTTGGTGAACGTTGCGACGAGCGTGCTGCGGTACGTGCTGAGCGCCTGGCCGCCGGCGCGCGGCAGCACGAACGTCTGCGGCAGCATGTTCGCGAGCACGAGCCATGGGCGCGCGCTGCCGAGCGGATCCGATTCGAGCGACGGCAGGTGCGGCGTGAGCTTCGCGATGTCGAGCGGGCCCTCGAGGATGACGGCCGCTTCGCCGACGCCCGCGTCGTCGGCCGGCGTCGCGTCACGCAGCGATGCGATCAGCTCGACCAGCGCGGCGCGGCTCGCTCGATCTTCGACGTCCTTCGCCGTGAGCGCGTAGCGCGGCATTCGCATCTTGATGAACAGCCGGTCGACGACGCCGCGCACCGCCTCGCGCTGCGCGATGAGCTTGCCGGGGATCTCGCCGTCGAGCCCGACGAACGCGCTCGGCATCAGCGTGCGGATCGCGAACAGATGCGTGATCAGTCCGCCGTAGTCGGACTGCTCGAGGAACATCAGCGCGCGCTCGAGCGCATCGCGCGCGAACACGAGGCGAACGCGCGCGGGCGCCGGCACCGGCAGCGGCGGTTCCGCGCCGGCGGGCTCGCGAATTTCGGTCGCGGCGGACGCCGCCGTCTCGGCCGCCGCGGGCTCCACCGCGGGCGCTTCGCCGGGCGCCGTGACCGACGGGATGGCGGCCGTTTCGGTCGCGGCGGCCGAGAACGGAACGACCGGCTCTTCTCGCTCGGCTTCCGCGGCGGCAGCAGCCTCCGCGGCGGCGGCAGCTTCAGCGGCAGCGGCCTCAGCGGCAGCCGCGGCCTCAGCGGCAGCGGCGGCCTCGGCGGCGGCGGCTTCCGCGGCAGCAGCTGCTTCGGCGGCAGCGGCGGCTTCAGCAGCAGCGGCGGCCTCCGCGGCAGCGGCGGCTTCGGCGGCAGCGGCGGCCTCAGCGGCAGCGGCGGCCTCAGCGGCAGCGGCGGCCTCCGCGGCAGCCGCTTCTTCTGCGGCGGCGGCTTCCGCGGCAGCAGCTGCTTCGGCGGCAGCGGCGGCTTCAGCGGCAGCGGCGGCTTCAGCGGCAGCGGCGGCTTCTTCTGCGGCGGCGGCTTCCGCGGCAGCAGCGGCTTCGGCGGCAGCGGCGGCTTCAGCGGCAGCGGCGGCCTCCGCGGCAGCGGCGGCCTCGGCCGCAGCGGCGGCTTCGGCGGCGGCGGCCGCTTCCGCAGCAGCGGCGGCTTCCGCGGCGGCGGCGGCTTCGGCAGCGGCGGCGGCTTCAGCGGCGGCGACCGCTTCGGCAGCAGCAGCGGCTTCGGCGGCAGCAGCGGCTTCCGCGGCGGCGGCGGCCTCGGCCGCAGCAGCGGCTTCGGCGGCCGCAGCGGCTTCGGCGGCGGCAGCGGCTTCGGCAGCGGCAGCGGCTTCCGCGGCGGCAGCGGCTTCGGCAGCGGCTTCGGCGGCGGCGGCGGCCTCGGCGGCAGCGGCGGCTTCCGCGGCGGCGTCGGCTTCGGCGGCGAGCGTCGATGCGTCGGATTCCGCGAGCAGCTCGTCTTCGGCGATTTCCGGTTCCGCGATCATCGACGCGGCCGAGCCTTCGGCGGCGCGGAGCGCATCGATCAGGCGATCGAGCTCGGACGGCTCTTCTTCGGCGCCGATGCGCGCGGTCTGCGCGGCGCCGACGATCGGCAGCGACTCGGTGGGAGTCTCCGCGGCCGGCGCCGGCGCGGCGGCGGACTCGGGCCGGGACGGCTGCTCGGGGGCGGCGGGCGCTTCCGGCTCGGAAGGCGCCGGCACGAAGCGCGCCTCGAGGGCCTCTTCTTCGTACCGGAAGGTGGGGCCGGGCGGTGCGGCCGACGCGGCCGGCTCTGCGACCCGCGGCGGCTCCACGGGGACGTCGAACTCGGGACGCGGCTCGGCAAGGCCGGCCTGCGGCGGCTCGGCGAGGCCGGCTTGCGGCGGCGGCGCGGCGGGGCCGGCTTGCGGCGGCACCGCGGCGACGTCGGCTTCCGGCGGCGCGGAGAAGATGTCCGGGGGCGCGGGCGGGGCTTCGGGCGGCGCCTCGAGCGGGGCGGCGGCCGCGGCTTGCGGCGATGCCGCCTCGATGGGCGGCTGCGCCGGGCGCTCGCGTTCCGGAGGGACTTCGGGGAGCCGCGGCGCCGGCCGGCGCGACGGAGCGGGCGGCGCTTCGCGGCGCGGAGGCTGGTAGAGGTGCGTCTCCGGGACGCCCGGGTGGGCGGGCGGCGGGGCGAAGGTGGGCGGAAGCGGAGACGGCGGCGCGGCCGAGCCCTGCGGGGGCGGCGCGGGAGGAGCGGCCGGCGCTTCCGACTGTGCCGGTGGTGCGGCGGGCGCGGGCGGCGGGGGCGCTTCGAGCGGCGGCGGCAGCGCGGCGAGCGGCGGCGACGCCTGCTGGATCCGCCGCTGCTCGGCGACTTCGTTGAGAACGTCGGCGGTGCGCGGCGCGATCCCCGACACCGAGAACGGCAGCCCCGTCGCGCGGACCGCGAACGCCGGCGTCGAGCGAACCCGTACGACGGGCGACGACAGCGCGAGGGCGCCGCCGCCGTCCCAGGTGAGGTCGGCGTGAGCGTCGATCAGCGTCCCGGCCGCGAGCGGCGTGTTGACGATCGCGCAGTAGCGGACCGTGACCTCGACGCCCGGATCGACGTCTTCGAGCAGCAGCCCGGCCTTCGACCACAGCACCGAACCGCCGTCGATGTCGAGCAGCGGCACGTCGTTGACCGCCGTCGAGCCGGGGAAGTACGCGGTATTCGCGGGCAGCGCCGCACGCACGATGAGTCGGCTGGCCGCGCCGTCGCCGGTGTTGCGCACCGCGAGGCGGACGTAGAGCGCCTCGCCGGCGTCGACCGTCTCGGCGGGCTGCGTGCGCAGGCCGGCCTGCTGATCGAAGCGCGCTTCCGCGATCGTCGCGATCGTCACCGGCGCGAGCGCGAGCGGCAGCAGACCGACGGCTTCGAGCCGGCCGTTCACCGTGATCGCCGTGCCGCGCGGCACGATGCGCGCGAGGCGAATCCGAACCGTCGCTTCGGCGCGCATGCCGGGGAGCACGTCGCCGAAGAGCAGCGCGGTGCCGACGCGCGTCGCGCCGTCGACCGCCTCGATGCGCGCTTCCGGCGTGATGTCGAGCTGCAGGCGCGTGTCGCGCGCCGTGTCGGTTCCCTCGTTGACGATCGCGACGACGACGTCGCCGTGACCGCTCGGGCGAAGCGGATCGCCCGCGGGATACGCGAGCATCGAGCTCGCGGGCGCGAAGCGCGGGCGCGAACGAACGACGAGCTCGACCTGCCCCAGCCCCAGCGCGGGCGTTTGATCGCTCTCGAGGCGGGCGCGCACGCGGATCGCGAGCCGATCCGGGATCGGCGAAGCCACCGTGCCGATGAGCGCGAGCGCGCGCGTCGCGCCCGGCGGCAACGTCCCGACGTCGATTCCGGCGGGCTGCACGCGCGCCTCGCCGCCGTCGTCGGCGTAGCGCAGCATCTGCAGCGCGGGATCCGCATCGACCACGATGCGGACGCCGGTCGCCTGCGCGGTGCCGTCGTTCGCGACGCGGATCGTCGCGCGCACTTCGCTGCCCGGCGTGACCTGCGAAGCGCCGTCGAGGCTCAGGACGTTGCGCGACTCGAGGAAGCGCGGCGAGGAACGGACGGTGAGCGTGCGTTCGAACGTTCGCGAGCCGGTGCCCCAGCGCAGCGATCCGCCGATCGGCAGCGGCGTTCCGTCGACGGCGGGCGAGACGACATATGCGTCGATCGCGGCCTCGACGCGGCCGCCCGCTTCGACCCGCGCGAAGTGAAACGAGCCCGGCGTCTCGGTTTCCGTGACGGAGCGCCCGTCGACCGCACGCGATCCCGGCGCATAGCGCAGCCCTTCGGGGAGCGTCAGCCGGATGCGCACCTCTTCGGCCGCGCACGTGCCTGCGTTTTCGGCGACGACGGCGACGCGAACGCGCCGCCCGGGTTCGACGTCGTTCGGCGCATCGACGACGAGCCGCGTCGCGTCGGTGTCGAAGCGGCTTTCGCTGTGGACGGTGAGCTCGGCGCGCGCGAGCTCGAACTCGGCCGTCTCGGTCGACGCGACGGCGCCCGTGAGCACGAGCCGCGTGTTGTCGTCGAGCGGGGAGTCGATGCGCGCGCGGTATTCGGCGACGAGCGTCGCGCCCGGGGCGAGCGCGCTCGACACGACGGCCGCGTTGCCGAAACCGAACGGATCTCCGCCGCGTTCGTCGAGGCCGATGTCGCGGCCGTCGACGAGCGCGGTCCCTTCGACGTACGTCGTGCGGTCGGGAACCGGAAGGACGACGACGATGTCGTGTGCGGTCGCGTGTCCGCTGTTGTGGACCCGCGCCTCGACGCGGATCTCCTCACCGGGCTCGGCGACGCGGATCGCCTCGAGCGAGGCGAACGTCTCGGGGTTCTCGAGCTGCGGGGCGCTGTTCGCGATGAGCCGCACGACGTTCGAGCCGATCACGTCGGTCTCGTTGGAGGCGAGCGCGGCCTGCAGCTCGATGACCGCGCCGTTCTCGATCGTCGGGGCGACGGCATACGCGAGCGCGATCCGCCGTTCCACGCCGGGCGGGACTTCGCCGACGTCGGCGCCGTTCGGCGCGACGAGCGTCGTCTCGCCGCGAACGTCTTCGAGCGGCCGGTCGTCGACGCGCGCGCTGCCCGGAACGTAGCGGACGCCTTCCGGCAGGCTGAAGCGGACGCGCAGCCCCGTCGCCGCCGCGCCGCCGAAGTTGTAGAACGCGAACACCGCGCGGACGGTCGTTCCAGGTTCGACCGTACGGTCGGGAGAAACGACGAGCGTTCGTAACCCTTCGGGTAACGACGGCGCGCCCGGCGCGAAAACCTCCGTCAGGGTCCGCATCAATTCCGCTCCGTTCGGCGGCAGCCGGTCGCCGACCTACGCTTTACAGGTGTCCATGACGACCATCGCCCACCATGCCGACTACCTCTGCGAAGCGATCTCGCGCCTCGGCAGCGAGTCCGCCTTCGAAGTGCTCGCCCGCGCGCGGGCGATCGAAGCGAACGGCCGCCGCGTGGTCCACATGGAGATCGGCGAGCCGGACTTCAACACGCCCGAGCACATCAAGCGTGCCGGCATCCGCGCCATCGAGGACAACTACAGCCACTACACGCCCTCGGCCGGGATCCCGGAGCTGCGCGACACGGTCGCCGCGTACGCCAGCCGCTTCCGCGGCCTGGCCGAACCGTATCGGCGCGAGAACGTCGTCGTCGGCGCCGGCGCGAAGCCGATCATCTGGAACCTCCTCTCGGCGCTGCTCGACCCCGGCGACGAGCTGGTCTACGCGGACCCGGCGTATCCCGCGTACGCCTCTGCGGCCGGCTATCTGGAGGCGAAGGCCATCCCCGTCCACCTCCTGGAGTCGAGAAACTGGCGTCTCGATCTCGACGAGCTCGCGGCGAAGGTCAGCGACAAGACGAAAGCGCTCGTCATCAACTCGCCGCACAACCCGACGGGCGGCGTGCTGACGCGCGAAGATCTGGAAACGATCGCGCGGCTCGCGCAACAGCACGACTTCCTGGTGATCTCGGACGAGATTTACTCGCGAAACGTCTACGGCCCGCGCTTCGAATCGATCGCCGCGATCGCCGGGATGCGCGAGCGGACGATCGTCATCGACGGGTTCTCGAAGGCCTACGCCATGACCGGCTGGCGGCTCGGCTACTGCATCGCGCCCGAAGAGATCGCGAAGACCGTCACGCTGTTCAACAACAACACCTTCTCGTGCGTCGCGACGTTCGTGCAGCACGCCGGGATCGCGGCGCTGACCGGCGACGACGGGCCGGTGCAGGAGATGAACGCGATCTTCCGACAGCGCCGCGATGCGATCGTCGGCGGGCTGAACGCGATCGACGGCGTGACCTGCACCACGCCGGAAGGCGCGTTCTACGCCTTCCCCAACGTCTCGCGGATCACCGACGACGACCGGCACCTCGCGCGCTGGCTGCTCGAGAACGCCGGCGTCGCCTGCCTCGGCGGTTCGAGCTTCGGCGCGGCCGGAAAGGGCTATCTCCGGTTCTCCTATGCGGCCTCGCTCGACGACATCGCGTGGGCGCTCGACCAGCTCCGCGAGGCGCTGCCGCGCTACGAACCGTAACGTCACGGAGACGCGCCGGCGCGACCCGGGGCGCTGAGCCTCAGCCGAACGGGAGCGGAGCGACCCGCGAGCCGGCGAACGGGACGCCGGCCGCGATCGCGCGGCGCACCCGCTCGCGAGCCCGAACGACCGCCGTTTCGAGCGCCGAGCCGCGAGCGAGCTCGGCCGCGAGTGTCGCGGCGAGCAAGTCGCCGGTTCCGCGCAGCGAGTGCGGCAGCCGCGTCGCGCCGTACCGTCGAAGCGTCCCCCCGGCGGCGAGCACGTCCACGGCCTCCCCCGCCAAATGGCCGCCCTTCACGAGCGCCGCGTGCGCGCCGAGCGCGACCAGCCGAAGCGCGGCGTCCTCCATCGTCGCCGCGTCGACGACGCGCATTTCGAGAAGCGCCGCCGCTTCGGCGAGGTTCGGCGTGACCACCGTCGCGCGCGGGAGAAGCCGCTCGCGCAACGCCTCGACGGCCGCCGGGCCGGCGAGCGCGTCCCCGCCGCTCGCCGCGAGCACCGGATCGACGACGACCGGGACGCCCGGATAGCGCGCCACGCCGTCGGCGACGGCCCGGACGGCCTCCGCCGACACGAGCGCGCCGACGTGAAACGCCGCGACGCCGGCATCGCGCAGACTGGCGAACTGCTCGGCGATCGCGTGCGGCGAGACGGCTTCGCGCGCGCGCACGCGCTCCGCGTCCTGCGCGCTCACGCCGGCGACCACGCACACCGGTCGAACGCCGTCGGCGGCGAGCGCAAGCATCGAGAAGGCGAGACCGGCGAACGCGAGCGGGTGCGTCGTGCCGACCGCGCAGACGGTCATCCCCAACGCCGCACCAGGTCGCGGGCCGCGGCTTCCGGATCGTCGCAGACGAGCGCGGAGATCACCGCCGCCATGGCGGCGCCGCTCTCGCGCACGCGAGCGATCGTGCGTGCGCCGATCCCGCCGATCGCGGCGCACGGCAGCGGCGTCGCGCGAACGACTGCGGCCGTTCCGTTTATCCCGATCGCGTACCCGGCGTCATGTTTCGACGCCGTCGCGAAGACCGGACCCACGCCGAGATAATCGACGAGCTCGGGATCGGCGGCCGCGGCTTCCTGCGGCGTCCCGCACGAAAGCCCGATGATCCGCTCGCCGAGCGCGCGGCGCACGTCGCGCAGCTGGAGCACGGCGCAATCTTCTTGCCCGAGATGGACGCCGTCGGCGAGGCGCGCGAGACGGACGTCGTCGTTGACGATCGCGATTCCGCCGGCCGCCCGGATCCGTCCCACGAGCGCGATCAGCGTCGTGCCGTCGATACCGTCCTTGGCGCGGATCTGGATCAGCCTGATCCCGCCGCGCAGCAGCGCCTCCGTGAACGCGATCGGTTCGACCCGGCTCGGTTCGACGAGAGCATAGACGCCGCGCAGCGCGGTCCGCCGCGCCGATCGGCTGCGTTCGGACGTCACGGGCGGACGCTCGGCGCTACTGTTCGGGCGCGGCGGGGTTGACGACGGCGACGACGATCGAGCCCGTCGCGAGCATCTGCGCGCTCGAGGACGAGCCGCTCAGCGCGTTCGCGGTGACGACGACGCAGTAGGGATAGTTCGTCGCGAGCGTCGCGCCGGGCGGCGCCGCGATGCTCGTCGGCGCGGTGAACAAGACGTTCGCCTCGTTCGTCGGATCGATCGTGATGTCGATGCTGAAGTCGGTACCGTACGGCTGCGTCACGCCGCCGCTCGTCACCGTCACGTCGTTGCACGGCTTCGTCCCGCCGTCCGTGTTCGCAACGTACGAACCGCTGGTGACCAGCGAGGCGCTCCAGACGAAGCGATTCACCGTCGACGTGCCGTTCTGTCCGCCGATCACGGCCGTCGCGCTGAGCGGGATCGAGGCGCCCGGCAGGACGCGCGCGACGTTCGAGGGGCCGACGACGGTGATGATGACCTTGTCGGGTTTGCTTCGGCCGCCGGTGCTCAGCACCGAACCGGCGCCCGAGCACGCGCTGAGCGAGAGAACACACGCGAAGGCGAAAGACGCGATGCGTCGCATGGCTGCCTCGGCGGCTTCCGTCCGCCTGGGGGCGGCTCCTCTCTCCTGCGCCCACCCTACCCAAGCGGCCGGATCGCGACCGCCACCGAGAACGGGCGGTCCCCGCCGTCGCGCAGCGCCGGGGCGACGGTCAGCGTCCAGCCCCGATCGGCGTCGCGAAAACGCGCCGCCGTCGCGAACGCCATCGAGCCGGTGTACCGCGCGTCCGGCGCGAGCGGGATGCCTTCGTAGAGCCGCTTGTCGGTGACGTTCCAGTCCTTGGTGGCGATCAGCCGGTACACGCCGCCGCGGCCGTCGCGCAGCACGCTGCGGCCGTAGGGAAGGACGGTGACGAACCCGTCGCCGACGTTCGTGAAGGTGACGACGACGTCGATCCGGTCGGGATAGAAATCGACTTTCTTCACCGTCACGCGCAGTCCGGAACCGTACGCCGCGGAGCTCGACGCGAACGCGCGATACGGCTTTCCGGGGTCTTTGATGCGCGGTGCGCCGTGCTGCATGACGACGCCGATCGGCACCGTCGCTTCGAGCGAGTGCCGCGCGTCGTCCGCGTGATCGACGTACGACGCGTTCTCTCGAACGAAGAAGACCCGCGCGCGGTCGTCGCCGCGCGCCCCGGCGAGCGCGGCGCTCGTGAGCGTGAAGCCGTCCGCGGCAAAGACGCTGCGGAAGGCGGCCGCGTCGCCGAAGTAGGCGCGTTCGTCGGCGCTCAGCAGCGCAAACGCGCGATCGAAGCGCGCCTCGCGCAGCGCGTCGACGTAGCGCTGCACGACGGCGGTCTGCGGGCTCGTTCGCGGAACGGGGCCGTACGCCGGCGCGGGCGCGGCCGCGACCGTCGCGACGGCGGCGAACGCGAGCGAGGCCCGCGCGATCACGGCGTCTCGCCCAAGAGCAGATCGACGATGCGCATCAAGTCTGCCGCATCGGCGTAGCGCAGCTCGATCGTCCCGCCGCGCTTGCCGCCGACGACGCGAACCTGCGTCGCGTAGCGATAGCGCAGCCGCTGCACGTACTCTTCGTCCTCCCCGGCTCGCGCGGCGGCGGGCCGGCGCCGTTTGGCGCCGCCGTCGTGCGCCAGCCGTTCGACCGCGCGCACCGACAGATCTTCGGCGACCGCGCGACGCGCGATCGATTCGCGCAGCTCGGGCGGAAGCGCGAGGATGGCGCGCGCGTGGCCCGCATTCAACTTTCCTTCGCGAACGAGCTGCTTCACCGAGTCGGGAAGCGAGAGCAGCCGCAGCGCGTTCGTGACCGCCGGGCGGCTGCGGCCGACGCGTCGCGCGACCTGCTCCTGCGTGTAGTCGTACGTCTCCATGAGGTGCGCGAAGCCCATCGCCTCTTCGAGCGCGTCGAGATTTTCGCGCTGCAAGTTCTCGACGATCGCGACCTCGAGCGATTCGCGATCGTCGGCGCGGCGGACGATCGCCGCGATCGTCTCGAGACCGGCCGCCTGCGCGGCGCGCCACCGGCGCTCGCCGGCGATGAGCTCGTAGCCGTCGCCCGCCTCGCGCACGATGATCGGCACCAGCACGCCGAACGCCGCGATCGAGTCGCGCAGCTCGGCGAGCGCGGCTTCGTCGAAGGACGTGCGCGGCTGTCGGGGATTCGGACGAATCGCCGCGACGGGGATCTGCGGAACGCCGTCACGGCGCGGCGGCGCGGGGGTCGTGACGTCGCTCGTCCCGCCCTCGCCGAGCAGCGCGCCGAGACCGCGTCCGAGGCCGCGACGCGCGCTCATACGGCGAGCTCCTTCGCGAGCGACAAGTACGCTTGCGCGCCGCGGCTCTTCACGTCGAACAAGATCGCGGGCTTTCCGTACGAGGGCGCCTCCGAGAGGCGGACGTTGCGCGGAATCTGCGTCTGAAAGACGCGGTCGGGGAAGTAGCGGTTCACCTCCTCGAGCACCTCGCCCGCGAGCTTCGTGCGGCCGTCGAACATCGTGATCAGCACGCCGCGAATGCTCAGATCGGGGTTCAGCCCCTCCTTCACGCGCCGCACGATGGTGACGAGCTGCGTGAGCCCTTCGAGCGCATAGTACTCCGCCTGCACCGGGATGATCAGCTCGTCGGCGGCGGTGAGCGCGTTGATCGTCAGAAGCCCGAGCGAGGGCGGACAGTCGATCAGGATGTCGTCGTACGCTTCGAGCACGGGCCGCAGCGCGTTCTTCAGCCGCAGCTCGCGCTGCAGCGCCGCGACCAGCTCGATCTCGGCGCCCGCCAGGTTCAGCGTCGCCGGCACGATCCAGAGGTTCTCGACGTCGGTCGGCAGCACGACCTCGGCGATCGGCGCGTGCTGGAGCAGGACGTGGTAGACGTCTTTGTCGACGGCACGCTTGTCGATGCCGAGGCCTGTCGTGGTATTCCCCTGCGGGTCGGCGTCGACCACGAGCACGCGGCGCCCGAGCAGCGCCAGCGACGCGCCCAGGTTGACGGCGGTCGTCGTCTTGCCGACGCCGCCTTTCTGATTGACGAGCGCGATGACGCGCGCCGTCTTGGGGTGAGGGACCGCGGACACGCTAACCTACGGAAGACGCGGGAAGTGCTCGTCGATGTAGCGTTCGGCACGCTCCGCGAGCACGGCGGCGTCGTTCCGAGACGGGTCGTCGGTGACCTCCTCCAGCAGCGCCTGGAGGACTTCGCCGACGCGCCGGTCGCCCCGAAAACCGTCGGGCGCGAGCTTCTTCCGGATCAGCATCTCCACGAGATCGGAGCCCGAGATCGCCAGATCCCGGATCGTGAAGGCGGGCTGCTCGGCGAGCACCGCCGCCACGCGCGCCTCGAAGCGCTCGTTGCTGTCGTCGCGCTTGCGCATCCCGGAACCGGCGATGTCGGCCCAGCGCAGCGCGAAGAGGCGATCCAGGCGGTCGACGCCGATCCGGCGGACGAACCGCCGGAGCGTCTTGTCCTGCGCCTCGGGGTCGGCCGCGTACATGTGGTGGCGCACCAGGTGCGCCACCGTCTCGACCGTCTCGCGCGGCAGGCGGAGCCGTGCCAGCATCCCCGGCACCATGTCGGCGCCGACGTGCTCGTGCTGGTAGAACGAGTTTCCGCGTCCGTCCTCGCGCGGCGCGGCCGTGCGCGACTTGCCCACGTCGTGCAGCAGCGCCGCGAGGCGCAGCGTCAGGTCGCCCGGAGGTGCGGCGTCCATCGTCGCGACGTTGTGCCGGTAGACGTCGTACGCGTGCCACTCGTTTTGCGGGACGCCGACGCCCTCGAGCAGCTCCGGCCACAGACGGCCGAGCACGCCGGTCTCCCGCAGCAGCTCGAGGCCGATCGACGGCGTTTCCGCGGCCATGAGCTTCTCGACCTCGCCCCCGATGCGCTCGGCCGACACGGTGTCCAGGAGCGCCGCCGCCGCCGCCATGCCGCGTCGCACCCGCTGCGTCGGCTCGAACCGGAAGCGCGCCGCGAACTGCGCCGCACGCAGCATCCGCAACGGATCCTCGACGAACACCTCGCCGGCGACGATGTCGAGCCGGCGCGCGCGGATGTCGGCCACGCCGCCGAACGGGTCGACCACGGCGTCGTCGGCGAGCCGGCGCGCAATCATGTTCATCCGGAAGTCGCGGCGCCGAAGATCGTCCTCGATCGGGACGTCGGGGCCGGACTCGACCTCGAAATCCGTGTGGGCGACGCCGGTCGAACGCTCCCGACGGGGCAGCGCGATATCGGCCTCGCCCGCGGCGTGCCGGAACTTCAGCACGGCGAACGAGGCGCCGACGAGGTCCACGCGGCCGACGGCGGCGAGGCGCGACTGCAGTCCCGGCAGATCGAGGCCGGTCACGACGTAGTCGAGGTCCTTCGGCGGAAGGGCGAGGCCTTCGGCGCGAGCGCGGAACTCGTCGCGCACGCGCCCGCCGACGGCGTAGACCTCGTGAGGGCTCAGCGCCGAGATCAGGACGTCGTCGAGCGGGTGGCGCACGGACGCACTTTTGGCCGAAGGCGGCAGAGGACGCCTGCCGCGTTTCACGGGAATCTTGACGGTGAAACAGAAGGGACGTAAATCCGTTGCACCGGAATGATTCCCGTGGAACATCCGACGATCCCCTCGTTTGCGGCCGGATTCGTCCTCGGACTCCTGGTCGGCGAAGGCCATTTCGGCGGCGACGGCAGGCAGGCGCAGGTCACCCTGCGCATGCACGTCCGCCACGCGCCGCTGCTGAGCTGGGTGAAGACACACTTTCCGTACGCCCGCCTCTACGGTCCGTACGCACATGGCGGACGCCATTACTACCAGCTGATGTGGCGCGGCGCGCAGCTGCAGTACGGCCTCATGCCGTGGCTCGAAGCGACGAACTGGGCGCAGATCGACCCGCACTCGTATGCGCGATACGTCTCGATGAAAGAGCGGTACGGCCTCGGCGACGTCCCGGCGTTCGCCGTCCCCGCGCTCGCCGATCCGAGCATGGCGGCTGAGGGCGATCCGACGTCTGCGGAGGGCCGCGCCGCGCCGGGCGGCGGCTAGCCGCCGCAGAGCGGGCGCCGTTGCGGCGTCCCGTTTCTCCGCGGGAACCGGGCGTTCGTCGCGCCGACCTTCTCGAGGACGACGATGGTCCGCCCCGGGCCGGCCGCGCGCTCGGCCGCGACCGTGGCGCCCAGCACCAGGCACGCGTCCGACAGCGCGGCGCGCTCCGCTTCGGTGACCGAACCGCGCTGCAAGACCGCCCGGCCGCCGAGCGCCACGAAGGGGACCGTCAATTCGGCGACCACCGTGAGCGCGCCGACCGCTCGGGCCGTGGCCGTCGCGAACCGCTCGCGATAGCGCGGGTCGCGTGCCGCGTCCTCCGCGCGCTCGGGGACGACGCACGCGTCGATCCCGAGCGCGGCTGCCGCGCGCTCGAGAAAGGCGGCGCGCTTCTTGATCGGCTCGAGCAGCGTGACGGAGACGCCGGTCGCGATCGCGAGCGGGATCCCCGGGACCCCGTTGCCGGAGCCGACGTCGATGAGCGGAGTCCGCGCGTCCCCGCTCAGCGTCAGCGCGTCGATGATGTGGGCGGCGAAAGCGGCGCCGTCCTTTGCGCCCGTCAGGTTGACGCGGCGATTCGCTTCGAGCACGAGCGCCGCGTACACGGCCAGCCGCTCGGCGATCGAACCGGGGACGCCGCCTTCGCGCAGCGCCGAGAGCGCCGCCGCGTCCGGAAGCGGGGTCACGCCGCCGGCACGCGCTCGGCGGTCCCGCACGCCCTTCGGCTCATGCGGGCGCGAGTGCGCGCCGGTGGAGGTGCACGCCGAGCAGCGCGACGTCGGCCGGACTGATGCCGGGGATGCGGCTCGCCGCGCCGATGGTCCGCGGGCGGACCCGCTCGAGCTTTTCGCGCCCCTCGCGCGAGAGGGCCCGAATCGCGCCGAAGTCCAGCTCGGCGGGGATCGCGACGGCCTCGTCGCGCCGGGCGCGCTCGATCGCGCCGTGCTGCCGGCGTACGTAGCCTTCCATCTTCAGCTCGATCTCCAGCCGCTCGAGCGTCGCCCCCGACACGCCGGGTCCCAGAACGCCGGCGAGGTCCGCGGCCGTCACGTCCGGCCGGCGGAGCGCGTCGGCAACGGTCGTCGCGGCCGGGAGCGCGTCCCCGTCCGTTCGCTTCAGGCCGCCGACGCGCGCCGATCGCGCCCGGTCCCCCGCGCGCGCGAGCGCTTCGCGGCGCCGGACGAACGCTTCCCACCGGGCGTCGTCGACGAGCCCGGCGGCGCGGCCGAGCGGCGTCAGGCGAAGATCCGCGTTGTCGTGGCGGAGCAAGACGCGGTGCTCGGCGCGCGAGGTGAGCATGCGATACGGCTCGTCGACGCCCCGCGTGACGAGGTCGTCGACGAGCACGCCGATGTAGCCGTCGGCGCGGCCGATTCGTAGAGGTGCCCGGCCGAGGGCTCGGCGGGCCGCGTTCGCTCCGGCGACCAGACCCTGCGCCGCCGCTTCCTCGTATCCGCTGGTGCCGTTCAGCTGGCCCGCGTGAAAGAGCCCCGCGATCCGGCGCGTCTCGAGGCTCGTCTCGAGCTCCGTCGGCTCGACGAAGTCGTACTCCACGGCGTAGCCGGCGCGCACCATCACGACGCGCTCGAAGCCGGGGAGCGTCCGCAGCATCGCCAGCTGGACCTCCGCCGGGAGCGACGTCGAGAAGCCGCCGACGTAGAACGTCGGCTCGTCCCAGCCCTCCGGCTCGACGAAGACCTGGTGGCTCGGATTGTGCGCGAACTTGACGACCTTGTCTTCGATCGACGGGCAGTAGCGGGGCCCGATCCCGCGGATGAGGTCGAGCCCGTACAGCGGCGAGCGGTGCAAGTTCTCGCGCACGAGGCGATGCGTCTCGTCCGTCGTCTCGACGATCCAGCACGGCAGCTGCGGTCCCGCGAACCCGCCCGGCGGCTCGAACGAGAAGGAGAGCGGAGCCGGACTCGGCGGCTGCTTCGTCATCGCCGAGAAGTCGAGGCTGTTCCGGTCGACCCGAGGCGGCGTCCCCGTCTTCAGCCGTCCCAGGGGGAAGCCCAGGCGCGCCAGCGCGGCCGACAGCCCGACGGCCGGCGGCTCGCCGAAGCGGCCCTCGGCCTGCACGTCGGCGCCCCGGAAGGTCTTGCCGCCGAGGAACGTCCCGGTCGCCAGCACGACGTTCGGAGCGCGCAGCCGCCGCCCGCCGGCCAGGACGACGCCTCGAACGGCGCCCGCTTCGACCACGAGGTCCTCGACCATACCGGCGACGACCTCGACGTTCGGCTGCGTCCCCAGCACCGACCGTGCCGCGCGCACGTACCCGGGCTTGTCGGCGAGGACACGGAGCGCACGCACGGACGGTCCCTTCGACTCGTTGAGGAACCGAGCGTGCAGCGAGACGCGATCGGCCACCTCGCCCATCGCGCCGCCCAGCGCGTCGATCTCGCGAACGATCTGCCCCTTGGCGCTGCCGCCGATCGACGGGTTGCAAGCGAGCGTGCAGATGCGCTCCGGGTCGCCGGAGACCAGCAGCGTCTCGACCCCGACGCGCGCCGCCGCAAGGGCTGCTTCGAACCCGGCGTGCCCGCCGCCGACGACGATGACGGCGGCGTCGTCGCCGCGCGCGAGATGTCCCATGACCGCCGCTCATCGTATCACGCGCCCGCCATCGCACCGAAGACGGCCGCCGCTTTCGGCGACCGGCGCGTCAGCGCGCCGCGGCGAGGCGCGCGTACAGCGCGCAGTCGTCGTAGCCGTGCGGCGCGCGTGCGCGTTCGCGAAGGATCGCCTCGAACGCGAAGCCGGCTCGTTCCGCCACCGCGCGGCTGCGCGCGTTCGGAACGGCGGCCAGAACTTCGAGCCGGTGCAGGCCGTAGTCGCCGAGCGCGAACGCGGCGAGCCGGTCGAGCGCGCGCGTCATCACGCCGCGCCCGTGAAACCGCGCCCCGAGCCAGTAGCCCGCCGCGCCGACGTCGTGCTGCCGGTTCACGTCGTGCACGCCGATCCCGCCCGCGACCGCGCCGTCGACGCGGAGCGTGAACGTGATGGCCGTGCCCGCACGGCGCGCCGCGAGGTCCGCCGCGACGAACGCGAGCACGTCGTCGCGCGTGCGCGAGGTTTCCGCCCACGGCAGCCAGCGCACGAGCGCTGCGCGATTCGCTTCGATGAGCGCCGCGTATTCGCCGGCGTCGCCCGCGGCCGCCGGCGTCATCACGATCCCCTCGCCCGCGTGCAGCACCAGTGCGTCGTCCATCCGCGTTGGTTCGCCGCGTTCTCGTCGCGCCCCGCGCCGCGGGCGCGTGCGCTCACCGCAGCGTCGCGTTCGTCGATTCCGCGCCGTCGTCCGCTTCGCGCTCGCGCAGCGCGCGCTTTCGCGTGACGCCCCAGCGATAGCCGGCGAGATCGCCGTTTTCGCGCGCGACGCGATGGCACGGGATCGCGACGGCGAGCCGGTTCGCGGCGCACGCGGCGCCGACCGCGCGCACCGCGCCCGGCCTATCGATCGCGCGGGCGAGCGCCGCGTACGTCGTCGTCGTCCCCGGCGGCATCGCGCGCAGCGCATTCCACACGCGGCGCTGGAACGCCGTGCCGCGCACGTCGAGCGCGAGATCGCACGGCGTGCGCGGATCGTCGATCAGCGCGACGACGCGTTCGAGCGCGGCGGCGACCGTCTCGTCGCGCACGCGCTCGGCGTGCGGAAAGTCGCGCGCGAACGCACGAAGCAGCGTCTCGTCGTCGTCGCCGAGCGCGATCGCGCAGAGTCCGCGTGCGCTCGTCGCGACGAGCACGCGCCCGAGCGCGCAGCTCGCGATTCCGTACGCGAGCCGCTCGCCGCGGCCGCCCGCGCGCACGCGGCTCGGCGTCATCCCGAGCACGTTCTCACCGTAGACGCGGCTCGTCGAACCGTAGCCCGCGTCGTGAATCGCGCTCGTCACGCCGGCTCCCTCGCGCAGCAGTCCGCGCAGACGCTCGTCGCGGCGCGCCCGGACGTACTCGCCCGGCGTGACGCCCGCGATGCGCCGGAACAGCCGCTGAAAGTGGAAGCGGCTCAGCCCGATCGCGCGCGCCGCGTCGGCGAGCGAAGGCGGCTCCTCCGCGGCGAGCAGCGCGGCGGCGCGCTCGATGAGCCGCACCGACGCGGCGTCGGCGGACGGTTCGTCGGGCGCGCAGCGCTTGCACGCACGGAACCCGGCGTCGCGCGCTTCCGCCGCGCTCGCGAACGCGACGACGTTGCGGCGGGCGGGCGTGCGCGCCGGGCAGCCGCTGCGGCAGAACACGCGCGTCGTGCGGACGCCGAAGAGAGCGGGGTGTGCGCGGTCGCGGCGTTCGATCGCCGCCCAGCCCGCGTCGTCCAGGGTGTGCATCGTGCCTTCAGCATAGACCCGCGCCGCGCGCGGAACGCTCCGCGCGTTGCTCGCGCATCACTTCCCGATGCAGAAGCGCGCGAACACGCCGTCGAGCACGGCTTCCGTCGCGGCCGCGCCGGTGATCTCGTCGAGCGCGGCGATCGCGGCGAGGAGGTCCGGCGCGACGAGGTCGAGCGGCGCGCCGGCGTTCAGGGTCGACCGCGCCTCGGCGAGCGCCTCGCGGGCCCGTGCCACCGCGCCGGCCTGGCGCGCCGAGGCGAGATGCGGCCGGGCCAGGTCGAGCGTCTCGCCGCCCCAGCCGGCGCGCGCGATCGCCGCGCGGAGCGCGCGCAGCGTCTCCTCGCGGTACACCGAGCCGGAGAGCGCGTCGGCCTCCGCCGTTTCACGCGCCTCGTAGCCCGCCGTCCCGAGATCGCTCTTGTTGAAGAACACCACGCGCGGTCGCGACCGGGTTTCGGCGAGCACGGCCCGCGCGTCGGCCCCCAACGGCCGGGAGCCGTCGACGACGACGAGGGCGACGGTTGCGGCGGCGAGCGCGCGGCGCGTCCGCTCGATCCCGATCCGCTCGATCGGGTCGTCGCTGTGCCGCAAACCCGCGGTGTCGATGACCCGCACCAGGACGCCGTCGACGGCGAAGCGCTCCTCGATCGCATCGCGGGTCGTACCGGGGATCTCGGAGACGATCGCCCGATCCTCGCCGAGCAGCGCGTTGAGGAGCGACGACTTCCCGGCGTTCGGCGGGCCGACGATCGCCAGCGCGAGCCCCTCGCGCACGACGCGGCCGCGCTCCCAGTCGCCGGCCAGCCCCTCCAGCGCCGCGTCGACCGCGTCGACCGTCGCGCGCACGCGCTCGGCCGGCGGCTCCGGGACCTCGTCGGGGTAGTCGACCGCGCCGGCCAGCTCTTCGAGGACCTCGGCGAGGCCGCGCGACGCCGCCTGCACCTCGGCCCGCAACGCGCCGGCGAGGTTGGCCTGCGCGGCTCGGACGCCCGCCCGCGACTCCGCCTCGATCACGTCGGCGACCGCCTCGGCCGCGCTCAGATCGAGCTTTCCGTTGAGGAACGCCCGCCGGGTGAACTCGCCCGGCCCGGCCGCGTGGGCGCCGGCATGGAGCAGCGCGCGCAGCGTCTCGCGGACGACGACCGGGCTGCCGTGGACGTGCAGCTCGACGACGTCCTCGCCGGTCGCCGAGCGGGGACCGTCCATCGCGAGCGCCAGCCCGCGGTCGATCACCGCGCCGCCCGCGTCGAGAACCTCCCCGTAGACGGCGACCCGGTCGCGCAACGGCCGGCTGGCGCGGAAGACGCGTGCGGCGATCGCGCGCGCATCCGGACCGCTGCAGCGGACGACCGCGATCGCGCCGCGGCCGGGCGGCGTCGCGACCGCGGCGATCGTCGCCGCGCGGTCTACGAAGCGGCCTCCTTCGGATAGACCACGAGCCGCCGCTCCGGCTCGACGCCCTCGGACTCCGTCCGCACGAACGGCGAGTCGGCGAGCGCCAGGTGAACGATCTTGCGTTCCGACGGAAGCATCGGCTCGAGCTTCACCGGCTTCGCCTCGCGGACGACGCGCTCGAGGGTCGCCAGCGCCAGCGTCTTGAGCTGCTCCGCGCGCCGCGCACGGTAGCCCTCGGCGTCGATCGTGTAGTAGCGGCGGTTGTTCCGCACGCCCGCGTTGATGATGTTGTTGAAGACGAGGTTGAGCGCCTCGAGGGTCTTGCCTTCGCGGCCGATCAGCGCGGCCAGGCGCGGGCCGCGGACCTCGAAGTACTCGCCCTCGCTGCGCGCGATGTAGACGATCTCGACGTCGTCCAACCCCATCTTCGCGAGGATCTGCTCCAGGAGCGCGCGCGCGGGCTTCGCCGCTTCGGGCTCGACGGACGGCGCCGGCGCCTCGTAGTCGCGCGGCGGCCCGGGGCGTCGCCCGCGCGGCCGCTCGCCGCCGCCCGAATGCGCGGCGCGCTGGAGCGTCCGTCCGCCGCGCCGCCGCTGTCCGTGAGCGCCGCGGCGCCCGCCTTCGTAGTCGTCCATCTGGTCTGTTCGCTTCGTCCTGAGTGGGTGCAGTGCTAGCGGCGTGCCCGCTTCTTCGCGCGATAGCTGCGCTTGCCGTCGCCCGCCGCGCTCGCCTTCGCCTCGGCTCCGTCGGCCGGCGCGCCTTTCCGAGCCCCGTTCTTCGATGCGCCGGCCGGCACCGGCTCCGCCGCGGTCGCGGGCGCGAGCGCCGCCGCGCCGCGGCCGCCGATGATTCCGTGGCGGCGGAACATCCAGTACTGCTGCGCGACCGTGAAGACGTTCGTCGCGAGCCAGTAAATGTAGAGCGCCGACGCCCAGCGATACCGGAACCCGAAGAACGCGATCATCGCGGGCGAGATGAACGCCATGATCTTCTGCGTCTGCGCTTGCTGCGGGTCCGAGGACGGCGGGCTGCCGTAGCGGACCGTGAAGTACATCGAGATCACGTACAGACAGAGGAGGAAGATGTCGGGGACGGCGAGGCTCGTCGCGAACACTTGCGGGAACTGGTGCGAGATCGCCGATCCGATCCAGAGCCAGTGCTCGTTCTGAAACGTGCTGATGCGGCCTTGGATCGCCCAGTACAGCCCGATGAGGATCGGGAACTGGATCAGCATCGGGACGCAGCCGGCGAGCGGGTTCACCTTGTGCTCGCGGTACAGCTCCATCGTCTTCTGGTTGAGCGTCTGCGGGTCGCTCTTGTACTTGGCTTGGAGCGCTTTGACCAGCGGCTGGATCTTCTGCATCTCCGCCATCGAGCGGAACTGCATGTCGGAGAGCGGCCACAAGAACACCCGGACGATGAACGCCAGCGCGATCAGGGCCCACCCGTAGGACGGGATCACCGCGTGCACGGCGGTGAGGACCTGCCCCAGCGCGTGGACGATCGGGTCGAAGAAGACGTTCGCGGCGAGCAACGAGATCACGGAGTTCAACGGGCCTTTCGCAGGGGGACCGGGTCGTAGCCGCCCGGATGCCAGGGGCCGCACCGCGCCAAACGGCGCATCGCGAGCGTACCGCCGCGAAGGACCCCGTGTTTCCCGATCGCTTCGGCGGCGTATTCGGAACAGGTCGGCGCAAAGCGGCAGGCGGGCGGGAGCAGCGGAGAGACGAGCAGCTTGTACAGGCGCAGCGCGCCGACGGCCACGACGCGGGCGCTCATTCGGCGCGTCCGAACGTCCGCTCGACCTGATCGAGCAAGGCGCCGAAGCGAAGCCCGGCGGCGCCGGGGCGGGCGACGAACACGATGTCGCGCGGCGAGGCGGCGCCGAGGTTGCGGCCGTCGAGGATCGCCTTGATGCGGCGGCGGAGCCGGTTCCGGAGAACCGCGCCCGCGACGGCCGCCGAAACGGAGATGCCGACGCGCGTCCGACGGCGGCCGGCCGCGACGAAGCAGGTCAGGAACGGTCCCGAATAGCGCTTCCCCCGGCTTCTCACGCGGGCGAAGTCGCCGCGACGGCGCAGGGGCTCGTAGGTGCGCATGGGCGGCCGCAGCTGGCGCGCCGGCGCGGCCGAGACGGCCGGCCTACACGGCCAGGCGGTGACGGCCCTTCTTGCGGCGGGCGGCGAGGACGCGGCGTCCGTTCTTCGTCTTCATCCGCGAAAGGAAGCCGTGGACGCGCTTACGGCGGCGGTTGTGCGGCTGATAGGTCCGCTTCACGAGGTGAGATCTCCTGAGGTCGGCTGAACGCAGACAGCCGTAGGTGCGACAAGACAGTATACGGGCCCGCCGACCGTACCGTCAAGGAAAAGGCGCCGATTTGCGAAGCGTTCCTGACGTGTCCACAGGTGTGGAGGACGCTGTGGAAAACCTCCGGCGCCGACGAGCCTACGCGCCCTGCGGGAGGCCGCTTTTCGCGCTTCCGCACCCTCCCGGGAAGACCGTGGATACGTCGTGCGCGCCTCGTCAGAACGCACGTCCGGCGGCTGTGGATAAGTGGATAACCCTGGGGGTAAGTCCGCAGGATGCGGCCCCCGCCGGGCCAATCCCCTTCGCTCATTCTCCCCCGGCGCGTACTCTCTCGCCGGTCCGGACTATGCAGCAGGTAATGGATGCAGAGTAGCACGGCGGCCCCCCACGATCTCTGGTCGGCAGCGCTCGAACGCCTCGAGCCGCGCTACAACAAGCCGGTTTTCGAAATGTGGCTGAAGCCGATGCGGCTCGTCGACCTCACGCCCTCGGAGATCGTCCTCGCCGTTCAGACGACGTTCGCGCGCGACTGGGTGGAGAACCGTCTGAAGGGCGACATCACCGCCGTGCTCCACGAGCTGCTGGGCGCCGAGATCTCGCTGCGGGTCGTGGTCGACCCCGGGGCGGAGACCGAGACCCCGCCGACCGTCGCCCCCGCGGCGCGCCCGGCTCCGGCCGAAGAGCTGCGGGCCGGCAACCTCAACCCGCGGTATACCTTCGACGACTTCGTCGTCGGGCAGTCGAACCGGTTCGCCCACGCGGCCTCGCAAGCGGTCGCCGAGGCCCCGGCGATGGCCTACAACCCGCTCTTCCTGTACGGCGGCGTGGGGCTCGGCAAGACGCACCTCATGCACGCGATCGGGCATCGCGTGCTGGAGCGGAATCCGAACGCGAACATCGTGTACGTCTCCTCCGAGAAGTTCACGAACGAGTTCATCATCGCGATCAAGAACAACCAGACGGTCGAGTTCCGCAACCGGTACCGGCACGTCGACGTGCTGCTGATCGACGACATCCAGTTCCTCGAGGGCAAGGAGCAGACCCAAGAGGAGTTCTTCCACACGTTCAACTCGCTGCACGAAGCGCAGAAGCAGCTGGTGATCAGCAGCGATCGCCCGCCCAAAGAGATCCAGACGCTCGAGAGCCGGCTCCGCTCGCGCTTCGAGTGGGGACTGCTCACCGACATCCAGCCGCCGGATTTCGAGACGCGCGAGGCGATTTTGCGGAAGAAGGCCGAGATCGAGAAGGTCCCGGTCCCCGACGAGGTTCTCGCCTTCATCGCCAAGGTGATCCCGTCGAACATCCGCGAGCTGGAAGGCTCGCTGATCCGCGTCGTCGCCTTCGCCTCGCTGACGAAATCGCCGATCACCGTCGAGCTCGCCGCCGACGTGCTGAAGAACGCAGTCGCGCAGGCGCCGATGCACCGCGTCACGATCCCGCTCATCAAGGAGCGCGTCGCGAAAGCGTACGGCATCTCGATCAAAGAGATGGAGGCGCAGCGGCGCGATCAGCGCGTGACGCTCCCGCGTCAGGTCGCGATGTACATCGCGTGGCAGCTCACCGGCGCGTCGCTTCCGCAGATCGCGCGCGAGTTCGGGAAGAAAGACCACACGACCGCGATGTACGCCCGCGACAAGATCAACGACATGATGGAGTCAGACGAGGCCTTCCGCAACAAGATCCGCTCGCTCATCGCACAGGTGCAGAGCGAGTAGTGCGCATCCGCGCTCGAAACGAGCGCGCCGGCGCCGTCGCATCGCAGCATTCACGCCCGGGGCCCTCGCCTCGGGTCTTTTCTTTGAGCGCTCCTCGACGCCGCGGCCGCGTATCGCAGGCAGACGGCGTTCGTTTCACGGTGCGCCGGCGAGCGGTCGCGCGGCACGCCGCTGCGGCGTCGCCCCGCGCGGTGAAGAGGCGGCCCCTGCCGTTTGCACCTTGTCCATCCCCGGTGCGGGCACAGGGTCATCCAGGAGACGTGGAAAAGCGGGAGGCGCGCGGACGAAGGGGATCGCGTGGACGGCTGGGCGCTCCCGTCCACACCTTGACATCGGCGCAAACCCTCGGTGCGAGCGGGATTCGGCGTTCATCCACGCTGTTCACCGCCTTACTGCTGGTACGACGATTCTTCTATAAAGATAAGACGGGACGCCGAACGTCCTCGGAACGGTGGATCAGTGAAGTTCACGTGTAGTACGAAAGACATCGCCTCGGCGGTCGGCGCGGCGAGCAAGGTCGTCAACGCGCACACGACGGTGCCGATCCTCTCGAACGTCCTGCTCACCGCCGAGGACGACGGGATCAAGGTTCGCGCCACCGATCTCGAGCTGACCCTCGAGCAGTCGTTCCCGGCCGAGATCGCGGAGCCGGGAGCCGTCACCGTTCCGGCGCGACTCTTCAGCGGCTACCTCGGGAACCTGCCGGCGGGACTGCTCGAGCTGACCGGTTCGCCCTCGCGTGCGTCGATCAAAGCCGAGCGCTCGAACTACGACTTTCACGCGCTCCCCGCCGACGAGTATCCGCCGCTGCCGACCGCGCAGAAGGGGCAGTCGTTCGCGCTCCCGGCGAAGCGCTTCCGCGACGGCGTGAACGCCACGATCTTCGCCGCCTCGAACGAAGAGGCGCGCGGCGCCGTGCTGATGGGCACGCTCGTCGAGCTCGACGGCGACGGCATCACGCTGGTCGCGACCGACGGCTACCGTCTCGCGCGGTGGCGCTCGAAGCTCGAGCGCGGGATCGACGGGACCGCCCGCTACATCGTGCCGTCGCGGGCGCTCAACGAGGCGGCGCGGAACCTCGGCGCGGCCGAGCTGGTCGAGGTCACCGCGCTCGGCGCGCAGGCGAACCAGTTGCAGTTCACCGCGGGGAGCACCTCGATCGTCGTCCGGCTCGTCGACGGACAGTACCCCAACTACCAGCAGGTGATTCCGGCGAAGTTCGACCGCAGCGTCGTCGTGAACACGCAGGCGCTGATCGGCGGGCTCCGCCGCGCCGAGCTCGTCGCGGGCGATCGGGCCTCGATGGTCAAGCTCGAGATCGCGAACCAGACGCTGATGATCACCGCGAAGTCCGACGTGACCGGCAACGCCTACGAGGAGCTCGAGGTCGAGCAGACCGGCGACGACCTGGCGATCGCGTTCAACGCGCGCTATCTGGTCGAGATCCTCAACCACGTCGATTCCCCGCAGACGGTCCTCGAGTTCCTCGGCCCGCTCTCGCCGGCGGCGATCCGCCCGCTGGAGAACGACGACTCGGGCGAACAGCTCTACGTCCTGATGCCGCTGCGCCAGTAGGCGCATGCGGCTGGTCCGCGTCCGGCTCGGCGACTTTCGCAACTACGTGAGCCTCGACTTCGCGCCGGAGTCGGGGCTCAACGTTCTCGCCGGGCCGAACGCGCAGGGCAAGTCGAATCTGCTCGAAGCGCTCGCGATGCTGGCGACGGGGAAGTCGTTTCGCGCGCGGCGCGAGAGCGAGCTGATCCGCGAGGGCACGGAGCGCGCCGAGATCGGCGGCGAGGCGCGGATCGCCGCGGGCGAGATCCGGCTGCGCTGCACGATCGCGCGCACGCCGGCCGGGACGCGCAAATCGTTCGAGGTCAACGGCGCCGGCGTCGGCTTCGCGCGCTTCCTCGGGCGCACGCGCGTCGTCACGTTCGTCCCCGCGGATCTGGCGCTGGTCTCGGGCGGACCGGCGCTTCGCCGCGCGTTCCTGAACAACGCGCTCGCGCAGCTTTCCCCGACGTACTATCGCGACCTCGCGCTGTACCAGAAGATCGTGCAGCAGAAGTCCGCGCTGCTGCGCGGCGCGATCGCGCCGGACCGCGACCTGCTGCTCGCGTACAACGACGAGCTGGTGCGCCCGGCGGCCGCGCTGATCGCGGCGCGGCGCGCGTTCGTCGACGAGCTCGCCGCGGCGACGGCGACGATCTACGCGCGCTGGCGCGGCGCGCGCGAGCGGCTCGGCGTCACCTACCTCGCGAGCCCCGAGGGCGACGTCGCCGAGGCGCTCGCGGCCGCGCTGGAGAGCGAGCTGCGCCGGCGCACCACCCTGGCCGGTCCGCACCGCGACGAGCTGCGCCTGCTGGTCGACGGCAAGCCGCTCGCGGCGTTCGGTTCGCAAGGGCAGCAGCGGACGGCGGTGCTCGCCCTCAAGGTCGCCGAATACGAGGTCATGCGCGCACGGAGCGGCGACGCCCCGATCCTCATCCTCGACGACGTGCTCAGCGAGCTCGACGCCGAGCGCGCCGGCGGCTTCCTCGAGGCGGTCGGCAGCTTCGAGCAGGCGTTCCTCACCACGACCGAGCCGCCGGCGGCGCTCCCGGCCGCGGCGACCTGGGCGATCCGCGCCGCGACGGTGAGCCGGTGCTGACGGCGGCGGCGCCGGGGCGATGCTGAGGCTCGGGATGGTCCTCGACGGCTGGCGGCCGGCCGGCGGTCCCGGCGGCGACCCGCTCGTCGCGGTGCGCAGCCTCTGGCCGGAGCTGGTCGGCGGCGACGTCGCCCGGGCCGCCCAGCCCGTCGCGGTCGAGCGCGACGTCGTCATCGTGCTGACGTCGTCGCCGGCGTGGTCGCACCAGCTGGCCTTTCTGGAGCCGGAGATCGTGCGCGGCTTGCGGGCCCTCCCCGAGGCGCGCGAGGTGACGCGGCTGCGATTCCGGGTCGGGAAGATCCGCACGCCGGCCCGCGGCGGCGACGAGCGCGGCCCCCGGCGCGCCGGCGCCGAGCCGCCCGCCGCACCGCCCGCGAAGACGCTCGACGACGCGCTGGCCCGGCTGCGCCGGGCGGTGGAGCGGACGCGCGCCGAGCACAAGCGCCGCGGCGGCGGGTTCTGCGCGCTCTGCGAAGCGCCGGTCGACGGCGCGACGACGTGCACGCCGTGCCGCGACGACGACGAGCGGCGGCGCCGCTTCGCCTGCGAGCGCCTGCTGTTCGAGGCGCCCTGGCTCGGCTCGGAAGAGGTGCTCGCACTCGTCGACGGACTTTCGCCGGAGGCGTACGACGCGATCCGCCGCCGGCTGCTGCGCTCGTGGTGGGACGAGCTGCGCCGCGCCGCGACGCTGCACAAGCTGCGCCAGCCGCTCGACCGCGTCCGGCTGCGCAAGCTCGCCAGCTCGTTCGTCCTGCTGGAGACGCGCATCGATCCGACGCGGCTCGAGATGGATTCGCCGGTGCGGCGCAACGCGCTCGGCGACGTGTACGAGTTCGTGCGCGCGATCGAATCCGAGCACGCATGACGCGCCGCGCGGAGCGGCACTTCAAGTGAAAACACGCCCGCGCGTCGAAGTCTGAGAACCGGAATGCAAGATTACACCGGCGAGCAGATCGAGGTCCTCAAGGGCCTCGAGGCGGTTCGCAAGCGCCCCGGCATGTACATCGGCAACACGGCCGAGCGGGGCCTTCACCAGCTCGTCTACGAAGCCGTCGACAACGCCGTCGACGAAGCCCTCGCGGGCTACGCGAAGACGATCTCGGTCGTCCTCTACAAGGACGGCTCGTGCTCGGTCGAGGACGACGGGCGCGGGATCCCGGTCGATCTCCACGCCGAGGAGCGCATGCCGGCCGTCGAGGTCGTCATGACCATCCTCCACGCCGGGGGGAAATTCGGAAAGGGCGGCTACAAGGTCTCCGGCGGGCTGCACGGGGTCGGCATCTCGGTCGTCAACGCGCTTTCGGAGCGGATGACGACCCAGGTCAAGCGGGACGGCGCGCTCTACGAGATCAAGTTCGAGCGCGGCGTCACGACGCAGAAGCTGAAGAAGATCGGCCGCGCGGACGGCACCGGCACGCGCCAGTGGTTCAAGCCCGATCCCGAAGTCTTCGAGACGCTCGAGTTCTCGTCGAAGATCCTCGAGAACCGGCTGCGCGAGCTCGCCTTCCTCAACCGCGGGCTCTCGATCACGTTGCGCGACGAGCGACCCGACGAGCCGAAGCAGCGCACGTACCTGTACGAAGGCGGGATCGTCTCGTTCGTCGAGTGGCTGAACGAGAACAAGGAGTCGCTCACGCCCGTCATCTCGACGAACGGCGAGCGCGAGGACGTCGTCATCGAGTGCGCGTTCCAGTGGACCGACGGCTACAACGAAGTCGTCTACTCCTACGCGAACAACATCAACACGATCGAAGGGGGCATGCACCTCACCGGCTTCCGCACCGCGGTCTCCGGGAAGGTGAACGACTACGCGCGCAAGCGCGGCATGCTCAAGGAGAGCGACGGCAACCTCTCCACCGACGACTGCATGGAAGGGCTCACCGCGATCGTCTCGGTGAAGCTCCAGGAGCCGCAGTTCGAGGGCCAGACGAAGACGAAGCTCGGCAACGCGAAGGTGCGGCCGATCGTCAATTCGCTGGTCGGCGAACGGCTCGAGTTCTTCCTCGAGGAGAACCCGAAGTTCGGCCGCGCGATCGTCGACAAGTGCATGCAGGCGGCGCGCGCCCGCGAGGCCGCGAAGAAAGCACGCGACCTCACGCGGCGCAAGAACGTCCTCGACGGCAGCGGCCTGCCGGGCAAGCTCGTCGACTGCAAGACCACCGATCCGGCGCAGTCCGAGCTGTTCCTGGTCGAAGGCGACTCCGCCGGCGGAACGGCGAAGGGCGGCCGCGATCCGAACACCCAGGCGATCCTCCCGCTGCGCGGCAAGATCCTCAACGTCGAGAAGGCGCGGATCGACAAGATGCTCGCCAACGAGGAGATCCGCACGATGATCACCGCGCTCGGCGCGGGGTTCGGCGACGACTTCGACCTCGCGAAGCTGCGCTACCACAAGATCATCATCATGACCGACGCCGACGTCGACGGCTCGCACATCCGCACGCTGCTGCTCACGTTCTTCTACCGCAAGATGCGCTCGCTGATCGAAGAGGGACACGTCTACATCGCGCAGCCGCCGCTCTACGGCGTCCGCAAGGGCAAGCGGCAGTGGTGGGCGTTCAACGAAGCGGAGCTGCAGGCGATCTTCGACGGAGCGGACCCGAAAGAGTTCACCGTTCAGCAGTTCAAGGGGCTGGGCGAGATGGACGCGGACCAGCTCGCCGAGACGACGATGGACCAGGCGTCACGGCGGATGAAGCGCGTCGCGCTGGACGAGGCGAGCGAGGAGGCGGAGAAGATCTTCACCGAGCTGATGGGCGAGCGCGTCGAGCCGCGGAAGCTGTTCATTCAAGAGCACGCGCGGACCGTACGCAACCTCGACCTGTAGTGGTCTGGCGTTCCGTGAGGGCCGTCGCGTTCGCCCTTCGGGCGATCCGCCCGTCCTCGTCCGTCGGGCGATCGCCCGACGTGCTTTTCGGTTAGAAACGTTCGCCGGTGCGCCGCTCCGCCAGGTGCGCGCCGCCGGGCCGCCCTAACGTTTGCGGGGATGCCCGCTCGGGGACGTAGGAAGCGGTGTTTGGCGTGAGTGCCTCGCGTCGGGCCGTGATCGTCGTGGCCGCCGTCGCGGTGCTCGCCGTCGTCGTCTTCGCGCTCCGTCACGTCATCGTCCGCGGCGCGCTGCAGGCGGGGCTGTCGCTCGCGACCGGCTATCGCGTCCGGATCGGCGCCGAGTCGATCGGCACGCGGCATGCGACGTTCTTCGACGTGCACGTCGAGAAGAACGGCGATCCCGTCCTCGACGCGCGCCGCGTCGACGTCGACTACGCGCTGCGCGACATCTTCCCCGGCGGGCAGCACCGCTACGGCTTCGCGGCGATCGCGATCCAGAGCCCGGTGCTCACGATCACCCGCCACGCCGACGGCACGCTGACGTTCACCCGGAAAGGGGGGACGCCGGCGACGCCGCCCGCGCCCGCCCGAAAGGCCGCCGAGCCGCTGTACTTCACCGCGCGCGTGCGGAACGGCACGATCCGGCTGGTCGACCTGGCGCCGCGCGAGGCCGATCTGCGCGTCCAGACCATCGAGGACGTCGCGATCGACGCCTCGGTGAAGTCGGACGCGCGCACGACGCTGCGGCTCGACGGCGTGCTCCTCGGCCGCGCGACGCAGAGCGCGCCGCTCGCGCGCTACCCGCTCGCGGTCCGCAGCGCGATCGACGTGCCGCGCGGGATCGCGCTGAACCGCTTCACCGCGCGCGAGCTGCCGATGCGCGGGATCCTCAACTTTCTCGTGCATACCCCGGCCGTCGCGTTCGCCGGCGGCCTGCTCGACGGCGTCGACGTCGACGCGTACGCGCTCGCCCCGCACGCGGGCGATCCGTTCGCGTACACGCTGGGCGGCGGCGCGCGGCTGCGCGACGGCCGGCTCGTCGTCGCGGCGCTCGCGAAGCCGGTACGGGATCTGCGCGGCCCGGTCGAGATCGCCGGCGATACCGTGGCCGTGCCGACGATCCACGCCGATGCGGGCGGGATTCCGTTCCACGGCCGCGGCGCGCTGTTCGATCTGTTCTCGCAGCCGTCGTTCCGCATCGCGATCGCCGGCGACACCGACTTCCGCGCGCTGCGCACGCTCTTCACGTTCTCGGCGAAGCAGGCGCTCTCGGGGCCGGTCCACCTCGAGACGCTGCTCGCCTCGCGGATCGCGAGCCCGCTGATCCGCTCGACGATCGCCTCGCCGCGTATGACGTACGATCGCTATCCGATCGAGTCGGTCGGCGGAACGATCGACTACTATTCCTCGACCATCGTCATGGGCGGCGTGCACGCGCGGTTCGGCGCGATGAGCGCGCAGCTCGGCGGACGCATCCTCATCGCGAAGGGCGGCGACGACCTCGCCTTCACGGTCGCGGCGCACGGGCCGGGCCGCGCGCTCCCGTACGCCGACGTGATCGCGCCGCAGAGCGATCTCGCCGCGACCGCGCTCCTCACGGAGCCGCCGAAGAGCGGCTTCACCGCGCGGGGGACGATCGCGCTCGACGGCCCGACCGCCGGGACCGGCACGTTCTCGGTGAACCCGAAAGGCGTCGGCGAATTCGGCCCGTTCGAGTTCGGAACCGCCGCCGGCGCCTCGCTGGCGGGCGGCTTCGAGCTGCAGCGGCCGATCTCGCAGAGCGCCGGGTGGCTCCACGCCCGCAGCTTCCCGCTCGCGCAGGCGCGCGGGATCGCGGCGGGGCTGCCCGGGGTTCGCGTCCCCGGCTTTCCGCCGATCTCGGGCATCATCGACGGCGACTTCGCGGGCGGCGGGACGCCCGACGCGTTCGGGATCGGCGGCCGCTTCACCGGGCGCGGCATCCGCGCGGCCGGCTACGACCTCGGCGGCGGCAGCGTCCGTTTGGGCGGCTCGCTGAAGGACCTCCGCCTCGGCGAGATTCGCATCGCCGGCCCGCTCGGAAGCTTCGCCGGCGACGGCGCCTTCGACGGGACGACGTTCGCGCTCGCCGGACGCTACGACGGCAGCCTCGCCGAGCTCGCGCCGTTCACCGGGCCGCTCGGCTCGTCGGCGGCGCTCCACGCGCCGGTACGCGCCGCCTTGATCGGACGGCGGATCCTCGTGCAGACGCCGGGCGCCCGGCTCGCCGGGACGATCCACGGGATCCCGGTCGCCGGGATGGCCGGAACGCTCGCCGTCGACGGCAAGGACCTGCGCATCGTCGCCGCCGACGGGACGCTCGCCGGCGGACGCGCCGTGGCGGCCGACACCGGCGGACCGTTTCTCGTGTCGGCCCCGGCGCTCTCGGCCGCGGCGCTGCGCGGGGCGGGGCTTCCGCTGCAGGCGGGGCGCGTCTCGGTGTTCGGCCAGGCGGATCTGCGCGGCGGCCGGCGCTTCGACGGGCTGGTTCTGCTCAACGACGGCCGCGCGGCGGGCTATCCGATCAGCGGCGGGGTCGACGTCGACTACCGCGACGCCACGGCGCGCGTTCGCGACGGCGTCGCGGCGCTCGGCGCGACCTACGGCCGGTTCGCCGGAACGATCGACGCGATCGGCGTCCCCGGCCCGGGCGCGCTCGCCTACCATCTGGACGCCGGGGTCCCGATCGGCGAGATCGACGAGCTGCGCGGCACCCTGCGACTCCCGGTCCGTTATCTCGAGGGCAGCTTCTCGGCCCAGCTCCGCGTCCGGGGGAACGGGGCGCGCCCGCGCCTGAGCGGCAGCGTCGTCGCGCCGGAGGGCTCGTACAACGGGCTCGCCTTCAGCGACGCGCGCGCGCAGATCGCCGTCTCGGGCGATGCGCTCGCCGCGCGCGACGGGTTCGTCACGGTCGGATCGACCCGCGCCGCGGTCGCGGCGTCCGTCGCGAAGGGCGGGCAATCCGTCGCGGTCGACGTGCGGAGCGACGCGGCGAACCTCGCCGACTTCGACGACTACTTCGACGAGGCCGAGACGCTGGACGGGCGCGGCCCCGTGGCGTTCGACTTCGCGAACGACGGGGTGACGACGCGCTCGTACGGGCGCTTCCGGCTGGCCGGGCTGCGCTACCGTCGGTTCGCGCTCGGCGACACCGACGCGAGCTGGTCGCAGCGCGGCGCCGCCGTCGTGGCCGCCGTCGACATCGCCGGGCCGCACGGGACGCTGCGGGCGAACGGGAGCGTCGTCCCGGCCGCCGGAGCCCCGGTCCCCGCGCTCACCGGGGCGACCGTGCACGCGGCGGCGCGCGCGCAGAACGTCGACCTGGCGACGTGGCTCCCGGCGGCGGGGATTCAGGCGCCGGTGCTCGGGCGGCTCTCCGCGAGCGGAACCGTCGCCGGCCGCTGGCCGCGGATCGCGCTCTCGGGCGATGCGGCGCTCGCCGACGGGAAGGTCGACGGCTTCGCGATTCGGAGCGCCCGCGTCCACGCCGTCGCCGACGGCGACCGGGTGTCGATCACGAACGGGACCGCCGACCTCGGCTTCGCGACGTTCGGCGCGAGCGGGACGTTCGGGCTGGCGAAGACCGACCCGCTCGCGCTCTCGCTCACCGCCCAGACGCCGGATCTCGCCGCCGCGCTGCGCGCCGTCCGGCCGAAGGGGCCGCAGTACCCGATCGGGGGCGCGGCGACGGCGAACGTCCTGATCGGCGGAACCTTCGCGAAGCCGCGCGCGACGGTCGGCTTCGATCTCACCGGCGCGCACTACGCCTCGCTGGCGATCCCGCGCGTCCTCGGCAGCGTCGGCTACGACGGGCGCATCCTCACGGTGAACGACGCCGAGGCGACCTTCGCGAAGGGCGGCGTGCTCGTCGCCGGCTCGCTGCCCGTCTCGCTGCGGCCGCTGGGGATCGCGTCGGGCGCGCCGCTCTCGTTCACCGTCCAACTCGGCGCCGTCGACCTCGCCCCGTTCGCGCCGTTCGTTCCCGGACCGAACGCGAAGCTCGGCGGCGTCGCCGACGGGCGGCTCGAGATCGAGGGGACGGCGCGCGCTCCGCAAGTCGTCGGAACGGTCGGCCTGGCGAACGCCTTCTATCGTTCCGACCTCGACAAGGCCGGGATCACCCAGGCGGACGCGCAACTCGCCTTCTCCGGGACGAGCGTGGCCCTCGAGGCGCTCCACGCCTCGGTCGGCGGCGGGACGCTCACCGGCAGCGGCCGGCTCGACCTTCCCTTCCCGGGATCGCCGGTGCGCGGCTACGCGATCGGGGTGACCGCGCACGGCGCGCGGGTCGACACGCCGCTGGGAACCGGCACGATCGACGGGAGCGCCCAGCTCGAGAGCACCCCCCGGATCCCGACGCTCGGCGGCAACGTCACGATCTCCAACGCCTCGATCCCGTTCGCCGCACTCTATCGGCTGGCCGCGCAGAGCGGCGGCGTCCCGGCGTCGGGGCCGCCGTTCGACCTCGCGTTCGATCTCGTCGCGCACGCCGGGCGGAACGTGCGCGTGCAGTCCTCGATCATGGACATCGGCGCGACCGGGACGCTCGATCTCACCGGGACGCTCGTGCGGCCGCGCATCCAGGGACTGCTCAGCGCCACGCCCGGGAGCGTGTTCTCGACGTACAACCGGGCGTTCCGCGTCGAGGCGGCGTCGGTGCGCTTCGACCCCGCGACCGGCGTCGATCCGTACATCGACCTGCGCGCCTACGCGCACGTGACGAACCCGGACCCCGACCCGACCCGCAACGCCGTCGGCAGCGCCGACATCACGATCACGGCGAGCGGGCCGGCCGACGAGATCGCCAGCGGCCAGCAACCCCTGACCTTCGCCTCGAACCCGCCGTACTCGCAGGAGCAGATCGTCGGCCTGCTGCTCGACGCGTCGGTGTTCGGCGCGGTGAACTTCGGCCAGCAGCAGAACGGGACGAACCTGCGCGGCGCGCCGGTCCCCGAAAACCCGCTCGACCCGCCCGGCGTCACGACGTATCAGGCCGGCGTCATCAACTTCAACGAAGAGGCGTTCTCGGTGCTGAACGGCCAGCTCACGCAGCGCTTCCTCGCGCCGGTCGAGCGCGTCTTCACCGGTTATCTGAACCTGACCGACCTCGAGCTGACCGTCGACTACGGCGGCGGCGTCGGCTATCAGGCGCTCAAGCAGATCGGGCACCGCGACGTCTACGCGAGCTTCGGGCAGACGCTCGCGAACCCGGTGCGCACGACGGCCGGCTTCACCGCGCGCCCCGACGCCATCACCTCGGTCTCGTTCAGCTACTTCGACCAGAACGGGAACCCGGGGATCACCTCGTCGCCGTACGGTTACGGCTCGTACGGCAACATCTTCGGGACGCGGCTGCAAGGGATCCAGCCGCTCTCCTACCGGCAAGGATTCACCTTCTCGATCGTCCGCAAGTACCCATAGTGGCTTCGCCTGCGGCGAAGCCGTCGCGTTTGGCGCTCCGCGCCAAGCCGCCGTCGCGTTCGCCCTGCGGGCGATCCGCCGTCGCGTTCGGCGCCGCGGCCAAGCAGCCGCGCTTCATCAAAACTCGGCCGGGGACAAGGCCCTCCGTGCGGGGCGTCGTACCTCCCGTCGCGGGAACGACGCCGCACCGTCGAGCGTTATCCCCGGTATCACGCAACCCGGCCCTTGCCCACGGCGGGCCCTGGGTTCTCCTCTCGTACGAAGGACGTCTTCCGCTTGTTCGAACGGCTCCGCCGCACGCCGCGCATCGTGCTCGCCGTGCTCGCGTTCCTCGGTCTGGTGACGCCCGCGGCCAACTCCGCTCCGGCGGCTCCGACCGTCGTCGCGGTCTCCGTGACCGGCAACACCCACATCCCCACGGACCGCATCCTCGCGGTCGTGCGAACCAAGGTCGGGGACCCGTTCGATCCGGCGATCGTGCAGCAGGATCTGCGCGCGATCGCGGATCTCGGCTTCTTCGCCGATCAGGCGCCGCCGATCATCAAGCAGCGCCCCGACGGCGTCGCCGTCACCTTCCGCGTCATCGAGAACCCGGTCGTCACGTCGATCCGGTTCAACGGCGACAAGAGCGTGTCGGCCGACACGCTGCTCGCGCTGATGGACACCGCGCCGGGACAAGTCTTCAACTTGAAGACGTATCAGCAAGACGTCCTCAAGATCAACAGCTACTACGACAAGATCGGCTTCGGCGGACAGGTCGCCTCGCACGTCACCGACGTCAACATCACGCCGCAGGGCGTGCTGACGCTGACGATCCAGGAAGGCCTCACCGTCCGCAACATCATCATCACCGAGCCGCCCGACGCCGATCCGCTCCTGCCGCCCAACGTGATCAAGGGCGCGCTGGTCACGAAGCCCGGCAGCCCGTATTCCGAAGAGCAGCGCAACAAGGACGAAGACGCGCTCAAGGCGCTCTACGAGAAGTACGATCTCAAGCTCGGCGACGTGGTCGCCGGGATCGATCCGTCCACGATCGATCTGAAAGCCGGGACGGCGGACGTGCGCTACACGATCAGCGTGCTGCGCGTCGGCGCGGTCGAGATCACCGGGAACACGACGACGCACGACGACGTCATCCGGCGCGAGCTGCGCCTTCGTCCGGGGATGGTCGTCACCGAGTCGGCGCTGCGCCGCGACTACGACCGCCTGAACAACCTCGGGTTCTTCGAGAAGATCGACTTCCAGGCGAAGCCGGGTCCGGATCCCAAGCGGCCGGGGCTCATCACGCTCAACTGGCAGGTGAAGGAGCAGCGCACCGGCACCGCGACCGTCGGCGCCGGCTACTCCGGCGGCCTCACCGGCACCGGCCTCACCGGCACGCTCTCGTACTCGCAGAACAACATCAACGGGACCGGAAACGGCGCGTCGGTGCGCCTCGAGCAAGGCTCGCGCGTCAAGGACGCCTCGCTGCAGGTGACGATCCCGTACCTGGGCAGCACGCCGAAGTCGCAGAAGTACAGCCTTGCGGCGACGATCTTCACGCAGAGCCAGCTCAACTACTATCCGGTTTATTCGGCGTGCGGCGCCGGCTCGGTCGCGACGTCGAGCACGGGCGTCGTCTCGCAGCCGACCCCGTGTCCCTCGACCGGACCGCAGCCCGTCACGATCGTGCCGCAGAACCCGACGAACTATCAGGTCGTCGACGGCATCGTCTCCAACTACTCGTCGAAGGCGTCGGGCGCGCAGATCACGCTCGGCCGCCGGCTCAGCGACATCCTCAACGTCACCGGCGGGTTCAACGTGCAGCGCGTCGAGGCGAACGCGACGCTGCCGTCGGGCTACTTCTTCCCGACGAGCCAGAACATCCTGAGCGGCGACACGTGCCTGGTGAACCCGTTCGAGTGCGACACGCTGAACAACGCGCTCGGCGTGACCGCGCCCTCGATCGCGACGATCGACGAGAACAAGCCGTACAACGTGCGCAGCGTCGTGTTCGGGTTGGTCGCCGACACGCGCGACGACATCTTCAACCCGAGGCGGGGCATCCACGCCTCGGTCTCCGACGAGCTGAGCGGCCACTGGATCAGCTCGGACTTCAACTACTCGCTGCTCAACCTCGACATCGCGAAGTTCTTCCCGGTCGCGAAGAACTGGACGCTCGGCCTGCACGGACGGGCCGGCTTCTCGACCGGGCAGCTTCCGCCGAACAAACTCTTCATCTTCTCGGACCAGGATCTGCGCGGGTACTCCGACCCGTTCTACGGAACCGACATCCTGCTCGGGCAGATCGAGATGCGGATCCCGGTGACGGCCGACCGCAAGTTCTCGATCGTGACCTTCGCGGAAAGCGGCGCGACGCGCATCCGCGGCGGGATCTCGACCGTCGCCGTCAACGCGACGACGTTCGACACGTACGACCTCAACCGGTTCATCTTCCACGGTGACGTCGGGGTCGGGATCCGCTTCGACGTGCCGCAGCTCGGCCTGCACACGCTGCGCCTCGACTTCGCGAAAGGCAACCAGGGCACGCACACCTCGTTCGGCATCGGACAAAGCTTCTAGTGAAACACCACGTCCTCGCGCGCGGCCGGCTCGCCGCGCTGGCCTTCGCACTCGGCGCCGCGGTGCTCGCGCTCCCGGCGTCCGGGGCGACCGGCAGTAATCCCGACATCGGCTCGCTCGACCAGTCGGCGCTCGCGGCGCTCCCGTCGTTCCAGGCGGCGAATCAGCAGCTCAACGACTACGGCAACTCGCTCCGCAAGCAGTATCTCTCGCGCGCCGCGCACGCCTCGCAGTCCGAGCAGCAGCGGCTCGGCCAAGAGTTCCAGTCGAAGATGGCGGACAAGCAGCGGCAGCTCTTCGGCCCGCTCTTCCGCAAGGCGCAGATCGCGATCGCGTCCGTCGCATCGTCGAAGAATCTCAGCGTCGTCGTCGACAAGCGCATCGTCGTCGTCGGCGGTCAGGACATCACCTCGAACGTCCGCGACCTGCTGACCGGGATCGGCGATCCCGTCCCGCCCGTCTCGACGCCGCCGCCCTCGACGGTGGGCTACGTCGATCAGGCCGCGATCGATCAGACGCCGAAGGTCAAGGCCGCGACCGAAGAGTTCCTCAAGTTCAAGCAGACGCAGGACCAGGCCGCCGCCGCGAAGCTGAAGTCGGCCAAGACCGACGCCGACCGCGACGCGGTGCTGCGCGACTATCGCAAGACGCTCGACGACAAGCAGAACGCGACGCTCAAGCCGGTCGTCGACGCGACGCGCGACGCGATCTCGCAGGTCGCGAAGTCGCGCGGGCTCATCCTCGTCGTCGACAAGGGCAACATCATCTTCGGCGGGACCGACATCACGAGCGACGTCACCGCGAAGCTGAAGTGATCCGGCCGATCGCCGTGCTCGTCGCCGCGGCGGCGCTCGCGGCGTGCGGCCACGGTTCCACGCAGACGACGACCCCCGCGCCGAGCGGCTCCGGGCAGATCGGCTACGTCCGCATGGACGAGCTCGTGCACAAGCACCCGCTCTACGATCAGCTCGCGCGCTACGACCGCAGCATCGAAGCGTTCGACCTCACCTCGACCGCCCCGTCGGTCGCGACGCCGGACCCGCAGCTCGCGGCGCGCGAGCAGCGGCTCGAGCGCGAGCTGAGCGACGCGGCGAACCGCACGAACAAGCTGCTCGCGCAGAAGCAGAAAGAGTACCAGGCGGAGGAGAACCGCGCGATCGACGCGGCGCTGCGCGGCGCGGCGAGCGGCGGCCCGAGCGCGGCGCAGATCGCCGGGGCGCTGAACGCGACCGCGAAGCAGCAGCAGAGCGGCGTCGCGGCGCAGGCGCAGCGCGACCTCGAGACGTACCGCGCCGACCTCGACAAGCAGGATCGCGCGCAGGTCGCCGCGGTGCAGAAGGCGCTGACCGACCGCGCGAACCGCACATATCGCGCCAAGGCCGACGAGCTGCAGGCGAAAGAGTCGGCGCTCTCGCTGCAGCTCGCCAACGACGACGCGCCGGAGCGGCTCGCGCTGCGCACGAAGCTCTCGTCGCTCGCGCTGGACGACACGGCGCGCGACGACGCGCAGAAGCAGCTGGCGGCGATCGACCGCAAAGAGTCGGACGCCGTCGCGGCGCAGCGCAACCGCGACCAGCAGACGCTCGCCACGCTGCAGGCCGAGCTCCACGACCAGGTGCAGCACGATCTCGACGCCCAGGTCGCGCAGATCCGGAAGCGCTCGCTGGGCTCGCTCGCGCAGCGCCAGGCGGCCCTCGCCAAGCAGGTCCGGACGCTGGGCAGCGCGCCGCTGATCGCCACGACGGCCGGCGGCAAAGTCGAGGAGCGCGCGAACCCGAACCTTCCGCCGGCGCTGCGCGCACGGATCCAGCGGCTCCACGAAGACTATCAGAAGCGCTTCCAGGCCGACGCGAAGTCGACGATCGCCGGCTTCGAGAAGACGCGCGAGGACCTCTCGCGGCGCTATGCCGAGCTGCGCGGCGTCGACTCGTCGGCCCGCCGCGGCGCGCAAGCCGAGATCGCCGCGCTGCGGAAGAAGCGCGACGACCTCTACGATCAGATCACGGCGCAGATCGGCCGCGAAGTGCGGCTGATCGCGCAGCAGCGCGGCATCTCGGTCGTCCTGACCGACGTCGTCGCGCCCGCCGGCGGGGTCGATCTCACGCCGGACGCCATGAAAGACATCGAAAGCCTCCACGAATGACGACGAATCGCGCACTCATCATCGCCGCCGCGCTGGCCGCGGCGCTCGCCGGCTGCACGAACGCCCCGCACAGCGACATCGGCCTGGTGGACACGATTCGCCTGCAAGCGAACTGGCCGAAGTTCCAGAACTATCAGAACCAGCTCTCGGTGGACGCGCAGACGATCGAACGTTCGCGCCGAAGCGACAAAGAGAAGGCGCGCGAGCGCGCGATGCTGCAGCAGCGCTTCGCGCAGGATCAGGTCGAGCTGACCGAAGACGTGCGCAACGCCGCGCAGCAGGTGGCGACCCAGAAGCACCTCAGCTACGTGCTGACGCGCCAGTACGTCGGCTACGGCGGGGTCGACATCACCCCGGACGTCGAGAAGATCCTCAACATCGTCGAAAAGCCGAGCCCCACGCCGTGAACGCGCTCGGGACGCTCGCGGAGCTCGCCGAGCGGACCGGCGGCCACGTCGTCGGCGATCCGGCGACGACCATCGAGCGGATCGCGTCGGTGCACGACGCCGGCGCGGGCACGCTCACGTTCGCGGTCAACGACCGCTTCCTGCGCACGGCGCTCGCCTCGCGCGCCGCCGCCGTTCTCGCCGACGCCTCGCTGCTCGCCCCCGGCGAGGCGTACGCGAAGCCGATCCTCGCCGTGCCGAACGTGCGCGTCGCGCTGGTCGAGCTGCTGCGCTCGCTCGAGGCGCCGCGCCCCAAAGGGCCGTTCGTCGATCCGTCGGCGCGCATCGATCCGGCGGCGGCGCTCGGCGCGGACGTGTGGATCGGTCCCCACGTGACGATCGAGGCGGGCGCGCGCGTCGGCGATCGCACGGTGCTCCACGCGGGCGTCGTGATTCGCGCCGGCGCGTCGGTGGGCGCCGACTGCGAATTCCACGCCAACGCGTATCTCGGGACGCGGTGCACCGCCGGCGACCGCGTGGTGCTGCAGCCGGGCGCGGTCATCGGCGGCGACGGATTCGGCTGGGCGTTCCTGGACGGGCGCGCGCTGAAGATTCCGCAGGTCGGGATCGCCGCGCTCGCCGACGACGTCGAGATCGGCGCCAACACGTGCGTCGATCGCGCGCAGACCGGCGTGACGTCCGTCGGCGAGGGAACCAAGATCGACAACCTCTGCCAGATCGGACACAACTCGCGGATCGGCAAGCACACCGTGATCGCGGCGATGGTCGGGATGGCGGGGAGCACGATCATCGGCGACCACGTGCTCGTCGGTGCGGAGGCCGGGTTCGGCGGGCACCTCACCGTCGGCGACGGCGCGATCATCGCGGGGATGGGCAAGGTCACGAAGAGCATCCCGGGCGGGACGACGGTCTCCGGATTCCCCGCACAGGAGCACCGCGACGAGCTGAGGCTCCAGGCGCTTATCCGCCGCCTGCCGAAACTGTATGCTCGGGTCGACGCCCTGGAAAGCGATCGGAACGAGAAGTAGTGCAGTACCAAACGACGTTGCGCGCCGCCGTCGAGTTCGAGGGCGTCGGGCTCCACACCGGAGCGCCGGCGAGGGTGCGGGTCCTCCCCGCGCCGGCCGGGCACGGGATGCGGTTTCGCCTCGACGACGCCGTCGAGTTCCCGGCCCGCGCCGACTTCGTCGTCGAGACGGTCCGTGCGACGGTGCTCGGCTCCGGCGAGCACCGCGTCTCGACGGTCGAGCACCTGCTCTCCGCGCTGCTCGGCAACGGCGTCGACAACGCGCTGATCGACGTGCACGGCCCGGAGATCCCGATCGCCGACGGCAGCGCGAAGGTCTTCAGCGACGCCATCGTCGGCGCGGGGCTGGTGACGCAGCCGGAGCCGCGCCGCCGCTGGATCCCGGCCGCGCCGCAGCTCTTTCGCGACGGCGACAAGCTGGTGATCGTCGCGCCGGCCTCGTCGTTCCGCGTGCGGATGATCGTCGATTATCCCGCGCCGGTCGGCGCGCAGTACGTTGAGGCCGAGATCGGCCCGGAGAGCTATCGCGCCGAGATCGCGGCGAGCCGGACGTTCGCGTTCCAGCACGAGGTCGAGGCGCTCCGCAAGCGCGGGCTCGCGCTCGGCGGCACGCTCGAGAACGCGGTCGTGTTCGGTCCGGACGGACCGCTCGCGCCGCTGCGCACGCCCTCGGAGCCGGCGCGCCACAAGGTGCTCGATCTCGTCGGCGACTTCGCGCTGCTCGGCGCCTACCCGCAGTGCGAGGTGATCGCCGTGAAGAGCGGGCACAAGCTGCACTGCACCGCGGTTCGCGAGCTCCTGCGCGGCGCGCACGCCGGCGCCGCCGCGATGTACGCGACCGACCAGCCGGGATAATCACGACGATGCCGATCCTCGACGTGCGCGAGATCATGCGGATCTTGCCGCACCGCTACCCGATGCTGCTCATCGACCGCATCACCGAGTTCGAGCCGATGAAGTACGCGCGCGGCTACAAGAACGTGAGCGCGAACGAGCCCATGCTCGAGGGCCACTTCCCGGGGAACCCGCTGCTGCCCGGCGTCTACATGGTCGAGGCGCTGGCGCAGCTCGGCGGCGCCGCGATCATGCCGCCGGGCGATCTCGCGCGCAAAGTCCCGTACCTCGCGGCGATCGAAAAGGTCAAGTTCAAGCGCCCCGTCGTGCCGGGCGACCGGCTCGACATGGAGGCGCGCGTCACGAAGGTCAAGCTGAACATCGGCTGGGTCGACATCCAGGCCAGCGTCGATGGGACCAACTGCGTGAGCGGGCAGCTCACGTTCTCGATCGTGAGCGATCCCGGCGCGGTCGGCTTCGAAGCGTCGGTGCTCCACCTGTGATCTCGCCCTCGGCGATCGTCCATCCCGACGCGAAAGTCCCGCGCAGCGCCGAGATCGGACCGTTCTGCGTCGTCGGCGAGCACGTGCGGATCGGCGAGCGCGCGAAGCTGCTGGCGCACGTCGTGGTCACCGGCCGGACGACGATCGGCGACGACGTCGAGATCCACCCGTTCGCCTCGATCGGCGCGCCCTCGCAAGATCGCAAGGCGAGCGAGAACGAGCTCGTCTACACGACGATCGGCGACCGGACCGTCATCCGCGAGTACGTCTCGATCCACCGGCCGAGCGCCGAAGCGGGGACGCTGACCTCGATCGGCACCGACTGCCTCCTCCTCGCCTACGTGCACGTCGCGCACAACTGCCGCGTCGGCGACTTCGTCACGATGTCGAACATGGCGCAGATCGCCGGACACGTCGTCGTCGAGAGCCACGCGTCGATCGGCGCGATGGCCGGCATCCACCAGTTCGTGCGCGTCGGCGCGCACGCGTTCGTCGGCGGCTACAGCAAGCTCACCCGCGATCTCCCGCCGTTCGTCCTCGCCGAAGGGAACCCGATCGAGGTGCACGGCCTCAACTCGGTCGGTCTGCGGCGCGCGGGCTTCTCGCGCGAAGCGCTCGCCGAGCTGAAGGATGCGTACAAGACGCTCTATCGTTCGGGTCTCAACCTCTCGCAAGCCGTCGCCGAGCTGCGTCCGAACGCGCACAGCGACGAAGGCCGCGCGCTCCTCGCCTTCCTCGAAGCGCCGTCGGAACGCGGGATCCTCAAGTAGCGAACGACGCGGTGCGGCGGCTGCGCGTCTTCTTCAGCACGGGCGAGCTCTCGGGCGAGGTGCTCGCCGCCGAGCTGCTCGGCGCGATGCGCGGGTTCGCCGACATCGAGGCGGCGGGGGTCGGGGACCGGCATCTCGAGAGCGCCGGCGTGCGGATCGTCCAGCGGAACCGGGGCTGGGCGTCGATCGGGCCGCTCGATGCGCTGCGGCGCATCCCCATGCTGTTCGTGCACGCGATGCGGCTCGGTGCGCTGCTGCTCCGCGATCCGCCCGATCTGCTGGTGCTGGTCGACTACGGCGCGTTCAACCTGCGCTTCGCGCAGCTGCTGCGCCGGTTCGGCTTTCGCGCGCCGATCGCGTACTACGTCCCCCCCGGGGCGTGGTTCGACGACGTGAAGCGCGCGCGCGCGGTCGCCGGCGTGTGCGACGCGCTGGCGATCTTCCGCCACCAGGCGGAGTTCTACCGCGCGCACGGCCTGCCGATCGGGTACATCGGGCATCCGATGCGCTCGACGATCGCGGCGCGCGCGCCGCGCCCGCGCGCGCCCGGGGACGGCGGCCTCGTCGCGCTGCTCCCCGGGAGCCGGCCGGCTGAGATCGCGCGCATCGCGCCGCTGCTGCTCGACGCGCTGCCGCTCGCGCTCGCGCGGCGGCCGGCGCTGCGCGCCCGGCTCGTCGCGGCGAACGATGCGGCGCAGGCGCAGCTCGAGGCGCTGGTGTCGGCGCGCGACGCGTTGCCGGTCGAGATCGTGCGCGACGCGCGCGCGACGCTGCGCGAAGCCGACGCCGCGGTGATCGCGTCCGGGACGGCGGTGCTCGAAGCGGCGCTGATCGGGACGCCCGCCGTCGCGACGTACGTCACCACGGCGGCGCAGGCGGCGTACCTGCGCGCGCGCTGGCATCGGCCGCACGTGACCCTGCCGAACCTGGTCCTCGGCGAGGAGGTCGTCGCCGAGTACTTGCAGGACGCCGCGACGCCGGAGGCGCTCGCCGCCGCGCTCCTCGCGCTGCTCGACGATCCGGAACGTCAGCGCGCCGGCTACGCGCGGCTGCGCGAAGCGCTCGGCCCGTCCGACGCGCTCGAGCGGAACGCCGAGTGGATCGTCGGCGCGGCCGGCGAGCCCGCGGGCGAGCGGACGTAGCGCATGCGCATCTACCACACCTCCGATCTGCACGACCGCCGGCACGTCGCGGCGCCGATCGCCGCGCTGCGCGCGCGGATGCCGGGCCTGTACGTCGACTGCGGCGATTCGCTGCGCGGCTCGCAGACCGTCTATCGTCGCAGCGAGCCGATCATCGCCGAGCTGGACCGCGCCGGCGTCGACGTGCAAGCGTTCGGAAACCGCGAGTTCCATTATCTCTACGGGGCGGTGCGGGCGCGCGTCGCGCAGATGCGGCATCGCGTCGTCTGCGCGAACCTGATCGACGTGAAGGGCCGGCCGCTGCCGTTCAGCGCCGACGCCGTGCTGCGGCGCGACGACGACGACGGCACGCCGTGGACGCTGCGCTTCTTCGGGCTGCTCGTGACGCAGTATCCGGCGGGCTCGGCGTGGGAGCGACTCTTCGGCTGGCGTTTCCTCGAGCCGATCACCGTCGCGCGCGCGATCGCCGAGACGACGCCGCCGGAGACGACGCTGATCGCGCTCTCGCATCTCGGGCTGAAGCACGACCGCCTCCTCGCGCAGGCCGTTCCGCGGCTCGATCTCATCCTGGGCGGGCACAGCCACGATACGCTGCGCGAGCCGGAGCTCTGCGGCGGCGTACCGATCGTGCACGCCGGCCCGTACGGCGCGTTCGCCTCGCGCACCGAGCTCGCGAAGGACGCGAGCGGCCGCGCGCGGATCGTCGAGTTCGCGCTCGAGCCGCTGACGTGAGCGCCGTGCTGTTCGTGAGCAACGGGCACGGCGAGGCGGCGATCGCGGCCCGGATCGCCGAGGAGGCGCGCGCGCTCGACGGCGCGTTGCGCACCGACCACCTCCCGCTCGTCGGCGCGGGCGCGGGCGCCGCGCCGTTCCCCGCCGTCGGGCCGCGGCGCGCCATGCCGTCGGGCGGGCTCGTCGCCATGAACCCGCGCGCGCTCGCCCGCGACGTCGGCGCGGGGCTCGCCGCGCTGCTCGCGAGGCAGATCGCGTTTCTCTGGCGCGCGCGCGGCCGTTACGCGGCGGTCGTCGCGGTCGGCGACGCGTACGCGTGCGCGCTCGCGCGTCTCGCGCGCACCGCGCTCGCCTTCGTCGGCACGGCGAAGAGCGTCTACGTCACGCCGTACGGCCCGGGGGAGCGCGCGATCCTGCGCGGCGCGCGCCGGATCTTCGTTCGGGACGCGGCGACCGCGCGCGATCTCGTGGCGCATCGCGTCCCGGCGGAAGCGCCGGGCAACGTGATCGTCGACCTCCTCGCCGCCGGCGAGGAGCGGATCGCCTGGGGGGCGCCGGTCCGGCTCGCGGTGCTGCCCGGCTCGCGCGAGCGCGCCTACGCCGACGCGGTGCTCCTCGCCGACGTCGTCGCCGCGCTGCGCCCGCGCCTGCCGCGGCTCGACGCGGCCCTCTCGATCGCGCCGAACCTCGATCCCGGGCGGTTCGCCCCGGCGCTCGCGCGCGGCGGCCTCCGACCGTGGACCGGGCCGCTCGGCGGGCTGCTCGACGGCGCGACGCTCGCCCTGGGGCAGAGCGGGACGGCGAACGAGGCGGCGGCGGCGCAGGGCCTGCCGGTCGTGGCGCTGGAGCTGGACGACGCCCCGCGCGACGCGTGGTACCGCAAGCGGCAGCGCGGGCTGCTCGGCGAGGCGCTGCTGCTCGTCCCCGGCGATCCCGCGGCCGCCGCCGGCGCGCTCGCCGCGCTGCTGGCCGATCCGGGACGCCGCGCGCGGATGGGCGCCGTCGGCCGCGAGCGCATGGGCGGGCCCGGCGGCGCGCGGACGATCGCCCGCGCCGTGGTCGCGCTGGCGGAGGGCGCGTGAACCGTCTCTCCGCGACGGGGCTGGTCGTCCTCTTCGCGATCATCCCGCTGTACGGCACGCTCGCCGTGCTCGACCCGTCGCGCCCGCCGATCCCGGCCGTCGTCCCGCGCGAGGCCGCGGCCGCGATCGGGATCCTGGCCGTCGCCGCCCTGGCCGCGGTGGTCCCCGCCGCCGTCCGCGCGGCCCGGCGCGACGCGCTGACCCTCGCCTTCATCGCTCCCGGCTGCGCGACGCTGCTCTCGGCGCTGACCGGCTTCGATCCGGTCATGGGGATCGGGCTCGGAATCTTGGTCACCGGCCTGGGCGGCGCCGGGCTCGCGATCGCGCGCGCGGCGGACGCCGCGACCGTGCGGCTCTGCGTGCGCACCTTCCTGTGGTCGGGGATCGTCGCCGCGCTGGCGGCGATCGTCATGACGGTGACGCGCCACCCCGCGGCGCTCTACGCCTACGACCACGGGCGCGTCGTCGGGACGTTCTTGAACCCGAACGAGCTGGCGGCGTACACGCTGATCGCGCTCGGCGTGGCGCTGCCGCTCGCGGTCGCCTCGCGCGGCGCCGACCGGCTCGCCGTCGCGGCCTCGGCGCTCATGGCCGTGACGCTCGCCGCGACGTTCTCGCGCTGGGGCGTCTTCAGCGCGGTGTGCGGCCTCGCGGTGTACGCCCTGGTCACCCGGGCCCGGCGGCTGCTCGCGGCGGCGGTGGCGGTCGGCGTGCTCGGGCTCGCGCTCAACGCCCTCGCCGGCGCGACGCACCACGATCCGCGCGACACCGAGGCGCGCACCGTCGCGTGGCGGACCGGCCTGACGACCTTCGCCCGCTTCCCGCTGCTCGGCGTCGGCCCGATCGCCTTCGCCCGCACGTACGGCGAGCTGCGCCCGCCCGAGGCGCCGGGGACCCGGACGCCGGTCGCGTTCGACCCGCACTCGCTCCCGCTCGCCTTCGCGGCCGACGGCGGGATCGTGGCGCTCGTCACGCTCACCGCGTCGTTCTGGATCGTCGTCTCGCAGGTGCTGCGCGAGGCGCGCGGCGCGCGCCCGGCGGCGCGGATGCTGGCGCTCGGCCTCGGGTCGGCGCTCATCGCGCTGCTCGTCGACGGCGCGATCAACACGGTCGTGCTGTTCTTTGCCCTCGGGCTCCAGGTCGTGCCGCTCGCGCTTGCCGTAGTACGCACCGATGCCCGCTAGCCCGACGCTGCCGCGTCTCGCGTTCCTCCTCGCCGCGGCGGCGGCGGGCTGCGCGCCGCACGCGCCCGCCGGCGGCGCGGCCGCGACGCCGGCGCCCTCGCCGTCGAGCTCGGGGCTGGCGACGCCGGTGCCGGTCCACGTGCGCGGGATCGGGACGGCGCGGACTCCCACCGTGCTGACCGAAACAGTCCACGGCCGGCGCGTCTATACCATCCGTGCGATGGTTTTCGAGGGGGACATCGTCGGGTCGGGCGAGGGCAGCGCGGTGCTGCAGCAGCCGCACGTCGTCTTCGTCGACAGAAGCGGGGCGACGACGGTCGCCGACGCGCCGAAGGCGACCGTCAGCCAGCGCTCCAAGAGCGTGCTCATGAGCGGCGGCGTCCGCGCCCGCACCCAAGAAGGATCGATTCTGACCTGCGACACGTTGCGCTACGACACGGACACGGAACGCTTCGACGGTGAGGGACACGTCGTGCTCCGCGGCCAGAACGGCGTCGTGCTGGCGGGCGACCATCTCGACGGCGACGTGCGGCTGCACGACGTGCGCGTGACGTCGGGCGGGGGGCGCGGGTGAACGGAAGCCAGGACCGGATCGTCCTGCGCGATCTGGTGAAGAGCTACGGGCGCCGCACCGTCGTCAAGGAGGTCAGCGCCGAGGTCCGTCGCGGCGAAGTCGTCGGCCTCCTCGGGCCCAACGGCGCGGGCAAGACGACGACGTTCTACATGGTCGTCGGGCTGATCCGGCCGGACCGCGGAACGGTCGTCCTCGAGCGGAACGGCGAAGCGCGCGAGATCACCCGCGCGCCGATGCACGAGCGCGCGCGCGCCGGGCTCGGCTACCTCGCGCAGGAGAACTCGATCTTCCGGAAGCTCTCCGTCGGCGACAACCTGCGGCTGATCTGGGAGATGAACGGCGTCCCGCACGCCGAGCGCGAGCGGCGTCTGCCGGAGCTGCTCTCGGAGTTCGGGCTCGGCGAGTTCACCGACGCGCGCGGCGACTCGCTCTCCGGCGGGGAACGGCGCCGCGTCGAGATCGCGCGCGCGATCGCGACCGAGCCGGCGTTCCTGCTCCTCGACGAGCCCTTCACCGGGATCGATCCGATCGCGGTCGCCGACATCCAGGCGATGATCCGCCAGCTGCGCGACCGCGGGCTGGGCGTGCTCATCACGGATCACCAGGTCCGCGAGACGCTCGCGATCGTCGACCGCGCGTACATCATGAACGACGGGCGCATCGAGGTCAGCGGCAGCGCGCAGGACGTGCTCGACTCGCCGATCGCGCGGCGGTTCTATCTCGGCGAAGGCTTCCGGCTGTGACCGAGGCGCGCGCGCTCGGGCACATCACGCCGCGGGCGCCGATCTGGCCGCCGACGATCCTCGACCGCTATCTCTTCAACGAGCTGCTCGGCCCGTTCGCGTTCGGCTTCTCGGCGTTCACGCTGATCTTCGTCGCGACGCAGATCATCGCGATCGGCCGGCTCGTCTCCGAGGAGCACGCGCCGCTGTGGGCGGCCGTCGAGTACTTCCTCTGGCAGATGCCCTACTTTCTGCTGCAGGTGATCCCGATGGCGATGCTGCTCGGGACGCTGCTCGCGATGCAGCGGCTGTCGGGCGAGAGCGAGGTGACCGCGATGAAGGCGGGCGGCATCTCGCTCGCCCGCGTCGTCGCCCCGCTGCTCGTCGTCGGCTTCGTCCTCTCGCTCGTCGCGCTCGCGCTGCAAGAGCTGTTCGTGCCGTTCGCCAACGACAAGGCCGCGTACGTGAAGAACCAGGCGATCGAGCACGCGGGGCCGGCGGTGGCGAGCCTGCAGGCCGTGAACCGGCTCCCCGGCGGCGGGAAGCAGGTGACCATCGCGGGCGGCCTCGACGTTCCGACGCAGACGCTGCTCAACGTGACGGTGATCCGGTACGATCCGCACGAGAAGCCGCAGGAGTTCATCATCGCCGACCGCGCCCGCTACGTCCCGCCGAACTGGGCGTTCCAGAACGCGACGACGTACAACTTCGCGCCGGACGGCACGGTGCGCACGGTGAGCTCGCCGGAGCTCGAAGTCGACATCGGCGAACGCCCGAACCAGATCGCGAAGCAGCAGGTCGACATCAGCGATCCCGAGCAGCTCTCGCGCGCCGAGATCAAGGAGCGCATCGAATCCGGCCGGCTCTCGCCGGACCAAGTGCGTTCGTTCACCGCGACGTACGCCTCGAAGCTCGCGCGTCCGTTCGCGGCGTTCGTGTTCACGCTGATCGCGGTCTCGTTCGGGCTGCGCCCGGTGCGCGGGGGCGGCGGCACGGGACTCGGCTTCGGGCTCGCCGTCGCGATCGTGTTCGTGTATTACGTGATCGCCACCATCTTCTTGTCGGTGGGCAGCGTCGCGACGTGGCTGGCCGGTCCCGCGGCGTGGGTTCCGAACGTCGCGTTCACCGCGATCGGGATCGTGCTTCTCCGCCGGGCGTCGCGCGTCTAGTGGGCTCGCGTGCCGTGACGCCGCCGCGTTCGCCGTCCGGGCGCGCCGCCGTTCCTCTTCCGCCGAAGCGCCGGGCGGGCGTCTGATGCCGGCCGTGCTGCCTGGGATCGCCGGCGTGCTCGCCATCACCGTCGTCGCCGGGCTCATCGCCTACATCGGCGACCGCGTCGGCCACCAGGTCGGACGCAAGCGGCTCACGCTCTTCGGGCTGCGGCCGCGCTACACGTCGACGATCGTCGCCGTGGCGACCGGGATGCTGATCGCGCTCTCGGTGACGCTGATCGCGCTGGTCGCCTCGAACCAAGTGCGCACCGCGTTCTTCCGGCTCGGGCAGATCAACGCGCGCATCAACGAGCTGCAAGCGCAGGCGATCGCGCAGCAGAACGAGCTGAAGACGACCCGCGGGAACGATCTGGTCATCCCGATCGGCGCGCCGATCGTCAACCTCGCGCTGACGATCCGGCCGTTCCAGCCCGACGACATCGTGCTGCCGCAGCTCGCCTCGTTCTTCGACCAGACGGTGACGCTGGCGAACCGCGCCTGGACGCACGACCCGTACGACCTCAAGCCGTACCGGCAGCATTCGTCGGATCCGCAGATCGATCAGGAGCTGCGGCGCGAGCTGGCGCGGATCCGCGACGACATCGCGACGTACCCGTCGGACACCTCGGTGCTGCTGCTCCCGATCGCCTACCAGAACATGTTCCACGGCGACGCGATCCACTTCGCGTTCCAGCACTACGTCGACCGGCGCGTCGCGGGCCCGGGCGACGTCCTCGCGTCGATCGACGTGCAGGGCGGCCAGACGCTGAACCTCATCGCGCTGCAGCTGCTGCGCGACGACGCGAGCCGGCAGCTGATCGAGCGCGGGATGCCCCCGGCGTTCGCCTCGAACATCGCGGTGAACGGCGCGCAGGCGCAGGACGTCCTGAGCCAGATCAACCACCTGCGCGGCCACTACCGCATCGTGGCGAAGGCCAGCGGCGACGTCTACCCGCACTCCGGCGGCGCGCTGCTCGACTTCGCGCTGGTGCCCCGGTGACGGTCCTCGGCCTGGACCCCGGGACGCGGAAGTGCGGCTACGCGCTGGTCGCCGACGGCGCGCCGGCCGCGCTCGGCATCGTGCCGCTCGCCGAGCTGGCCGGCCGGCTGCGCGAGATCGTCGCCGGCAACCGCGTCTCGATCGCCGCGATCGGCCGGGGGACGAACGCCGCCGAGGTGGCCGCGATCGCGGCCGAAGTGGGCCTCGAGGTGGCCCTCGTCGACGAGCACGAGACGACCTTGCGGGCGCGGGCCCGGTACTTCCGCGACCACCCGCCGCGCGGCTGGCGGCGCCTGATCCCGCTGGGGATGCAGCTCCCCGATCGGCCGATCGACGACTACGCGGCGCTGCTGATCGCGGAACGCTTCCTCACACCGGCAACCAAAGGGCAGGACTCGTAACGGTCGCTTCGGTATAGCGACCCGGACGGGCGTTCTCTGAAGGAACGGAACGTCGATGCGCCCGTCACGGTACCAGACCGGGATGGGCTCTTGGTGCCGGATGACCGACCCTTCTCGGAGGATTCGATGAAGCGTCTCGCTCCCTTCGCCCTCGCGGCGGGCCTGCTGATGGGCTCGCTGCTGGCGCTGGGCCGCGGCGCCGACGCGACGCCGTTCTCCGACGTCCCGGCCAACCATTGGGCCTATCAGGCGATCCAGTCGCTCGCCGCCGACGGCCTCGTCGAGGGCTATCCCGACGGCAAGTTCAAGGGCGATCGCCCGCTGACGCGCTATGAGATGGCGGTCATCGTCGCGCGCGTGATCGCGAAGCTGCAGGCCAACGGCGCGGGCTACGCCTCGAAAGCCGACCTCGACAAGCTCCAGAAGCTCATGGACGCGCTCAAGGACGAGCTGGACGCGCTCGGCGTCCGGGTGACGAACCTCGAAGACGCGCTCGACGCGCTCGACAAGCGCACGAAGTTCGCGCAGTCGATCCAGCTCCACGGGACGATCCTCGACAACAACTCGTCGCGCCAGCGGTACGGCGTCCCGCAGACGCTCGCGCACGGAGCGGTCGATCCGTTCGTCAACGCCTTCATCTCCTCACCGGCCAGCAACAGCCCGCTGGAGCAGCAGGGCGCCGGGAACCTGATCCGCTTCGACGACAAGTTCGACTTCGTCTACACGGTCAACGAGAACCTGACCGTGTCGATCCCGGTCCACATCATCAACTACCAGTACGGCGGCGAGTTCACGCCCGAGGCGAAGTACTCGGTGCAGCCCGACGTGGTGGTGAACCTCGCGCACGCCGGCGCGCTGACGAACGTCACCTTCCGCGACGGACAGCTCGACAACATGCAGTCCTCGCGGCTCGGGCTGACGTACCGCGCGCCGGACGCGAGCCAGCAGGGCCCGGGCTTCGAGAACCCGGTGCAGCCCTACGAGAAGGGTTTCGAGATCGGCGGGATCCTGGCCGGTCAGACGACGTTCCAGTTCTCCTGGACGCGCATCGACCAGACGATGATCAACACGCTCACCAACGTCGAAGACCCGACCGGCGAGTTCTCGAACAACAACTATCTTTTCCCGGTGACGCGGCCGCAGACGAGCTACATCCAGCCCGGCGCGCCGGGCTCGACGGCGGGCTCGCTGCGAACCGACACCTACAGCGCGAACGCCGGCCCGATCACCTCGGTGTATCTCACGCGCGAAGCGGTGGCGGGGACCGTCTACATCGCGAGCATCAACGGCGTCCCCTGCGGCGCGAACGCGCTGACGCCGGCCGGCGGGGCGTGTCCGATTGCCGCGAACGGCTGGTACTACATCCAGCAGACGAACCAGGTCGTGTTCACGACGCCGCTCCCGGTCGGCTCGACCGTGCAGATCGCGTACGTCGGGCTCACGTACTCGAACAACGACCAGTACCAGCGGTACCACGTCAACCTGCGGATCAACGAGAAGCTCCCGATGCTGCCGGGCGCGGAGATCGGCCTCTCGTTCGAACGCATCTTCGACTTCGCCGACCTCGTCGACTCCGAAGGCGTGAACTTCTACCAGTCCTCGCCGAACGCGAACCCCGCCGGCAACGGGCTCGGCGTCGTGAGCGACACGGTGTTCGGACTCGACGCGCAGCTGCCGCTGTGGTTCGTCTCGATCGGCGAGCGCGCGAACCACCCGACGCTGTTCGGCGAGGCGTCGGTCAGCAAGTTCACGCCGGACTACTACAACACCCCGCCGATCACCGACAGCGCCGAGGTCGTCGGACTCAAGCTGCGCATCGCGAAGGTCAACGTCACGCTGCAGTACCAGGCCGTCGGCCCGAACTACATGGTCGGCGGACCGCTCGAGTACTTCGGTCCGGCGCCGGCGACGTTCCAGTGGTGGCACGGCAACTTCTTCCCGGGGTTCTTCGGCTTCGCGAACAACCTGGCGATCAACCGCACCTTCGACACCGCCGTCGGGACGCACACCTCGACCAGCGCGACAACGACGTACATCTATCCGGTGTTCAACCCGTTCGTGGCGAGCGGGCCGGAATATTTCAGCGCGTTCGCTCCGAACACGCAGGGCTTCACGCTCAACGTGAGCGCGCCGATCCGCATCGGGGACGTCCGCATGGAGGGCCAGCTCCTCGGCCAGCGGCTGCGCGAGATCACGCCGAACGCGTACGGCCAGCTCAACTACGGCCCCGGCTTCGCGAGCGGGACGCTGATGGAGTTCGACAAGGTGCAGGGCGGTCTGCAGTTCGGCTTGCCGGTGTTCGGGCAGGGCGCCTCGCTCAACCTGAGCGCCTCGCTCGAGCGGCTGGCGCGCAACGATCGCACCGCGTACGCGTACGTGCCGTTCAACCCGGCCGAGGGGACGGCCGACACCGCGGCCGGCGCCGCGCTGAACACCTATCTCGCCGGCGGCGCGACGCCGCCGCTGTTCTACCCGAACTACGTCAACGACTTCCACAGCACGTACGAGGCGGCGATCACGCTGCCGGTCACGCGCGACACGGTGCTGGGGCTCGCGTACAACAAGCAGTACTTCCACGGCGCGTACGGCACGACGCTCGGGCAGAACATCAACGAGCAGAAGGACCAGTACCAAGGGACGTTCACCTACAACATCCCGAAGACGAGCAGCTCGATCCAGGCGCTGTTCCGCAACGACAAGTACACCGACGCGGTGCTCCCGACGTTCAACTTCAACCAGAACCGCGAGGATCTGAACTTCACGGTCCGGTTCTGACGTAGCGCGCCCCGAGCCGTACAGCGGCGGCTCGGATCACGAAGAGCCCGGCGCGCGAGGTGCCGGGCTCTTTCCGTGCGTAGGCTGGAAACCGTGCTTCGAACGGCGGTGGCGGTGGCGCTGGTCGTCCTCGGCGCGGCGCTCGCCGCGGTGCAGCTCGCCTCGTCGGCCGCCTACGGGGACCTGGCGGCGCGTCCGTCGCTGCCCGCCTCCCTCCACGACGCCGACCCGTCGCTGTTCCGGCCGCTGCTCGGCGACCGGCTCGCCCGGGCGGCGGCGGCGGTCCACGACGGCGACTGGGCGAGCGCCTCGGCGCTGCTGCGCGGCCTTCCGGACGACGCGCGCACCGCCGATCTGCGCGGCCGCATCGCCGAGGCGCACGGCGATCGCGCCGCCGCGATCCGCGAGTACGTCCGCGCCGGTGACGTCGTGCGCGCGCAGGGGCTGATCGACGCGCGGGCGGCGCGCGACTTGCCGGGCGCGCTGCGCGACGAGCAGCGGCTCGTCGACAACCTGCGCGGAGCCGACGCGGCGGAGGACCGCGGGCAGGCGCTGTGGCGGCTCGGGCAGCTGCAGGCGTCGGCGGGCTACGCCGATCCGGCGCGTCGGCGGACGTGGTGGGCGCGCGCCGAGCGCAGCTACGAACAGACCCTCGCGCTCGCGCCGAACGAAGAAACGTATCTTCTCGCCGCCGGCTATCAGTCGCTGGCGAACGGCGATGCGGCGAGCGCGCTGCGCTACTACACCCGCGCCGCCGACGTCGTGCCGAACAGCGGGGACGCGTACGCCGGCCTCGCGTGGACGGACGCCGCGCTCGGCCGCTGCGCGACCGCGCGCGCGGAGCTCGCTCGGGCGCGCGATCTGCGCCCGAGCATCGGCCGCGATCCGGTCGACGATCCGAACGTCGGCGCCCCGCTCAAACGCTGCGCCGCGTGATCGTCGCCCTCGACGCGCAGCTCGCCGTCGGCACCGCGACCGGGATCGGCGTCTACCAGCGCGACCTCGCCGCCGCGCTCGCCGTGAACGGCGTCGACGTGCGCCCGCTGCAGGCGCCCGGGCTGGACCCGTGGCGGTTCGACCGCCGCGTCCTCTGGGATCAGCTGCTCCTGCCGCTCGCCGCAGCGCGCTCCGGCGCCGACGTGCTGCACGCGAGCGCGGGAACGATGCCGCTGCTCGCCACGATGCCGCCGCTGCGCCGGATGCCGGTCGTCGTGACCGTGCACGATCTCGCCTGGCTCCGCGTGCAGACGCACACCCGGCCGTACGCGCGGGCGTACTTCGGCGCGCTGCAGCGCCGGCTGTACCGTCGCGCCGCAGCGGTCATGTGCGACAGCGCCTTCAGCGCCGCGGAATATCACGAGCTGGTCGACCCCGGCGCGCACGTCCACGTCGCGTATCCCGGGGTCGACGCGCGGTTCGCCGCGGTTCGGCGCGACCCCGATCGCGACGCGCCGTTCGCGCTCGTCGTCGGGACCGTCGAACGCCGCAAGAACCTCGGCGTCCTCGTCGAGGCGCTCCCGCACGTGCCGGGGCTCCGCATCGTGTCCGTCGGGCCGTTCACGCCGTACGCCGACGAAGTTCGCGCGCGTGCTGCGGCGCTCGGCGTGGCCGATCGCGTCGAACTCAGGGGGTACGTTGCGGCGGACGCTCTCGACGACCTCTACACGCGCGCGACGTCCGCGCTTATCCCCTCCCGCTACGAAGGTTTCGGCTACGCGCTCGCCGACGCGATGTGTGCCGGTCTCCCTGCGATCGCGGCTCGCTCCTCTTCGCTGATCGAAGTGGCCGGCGCGGATGTGCCCCTCGTCGACGCCGACGACGTCACTGGCTGGACCGACGCGATTCGTGCGCTGTTCGGGGATCGCGAACGCGCGCAGCGAGATGCTGAGACCCGTCGTGCTGCAGCCGCGGCACGGTTTTCGTGGAACTCGTGCGCGCGAGCCGTTGCTGCCGTGTATGGCGGGGTGCCGACGCGGGGGTAACGAGCGCGCCGCATTGGGTGGCGGGGTTGGTGCCGGCGGGACGGTGCCTCGGCGGGGAGGCTTCATCCTGCGCTCTTGCTTCGCAACGACGCCCCGCGGAGGCTCCGTCCCGCCGGCCCGACCAAACAGGGATCGTACCGTCCTCGAGCGGGCGCGCTGAACCCGGACGGAAAAGGAGGAGCCGCGCGCGCTGTGCGGCCTGCGCACGGGAGTCAGGGCAGCCACCTATTGTCGCGGCGGTGTTCTGCCGAGACCGGAGAGGTGATCTACTTGTCGCCTCCGGACTGGCGAGGTAGAATGAGGTGCGTATGCGGAACCGCGAGCTGGTAGAGCGGATCAACGACAACCTGGAATCCTTGGGGGTGCGGTTCGAGACGATCACGCCGGAACAGAAGATCGTCCTCCTCCGCACCGGCGGGAAAGCCGTGGTCATCCGCAAGGCCGATGTCGTAGAGAGGTTCGAGAAGGCGGACGCTGGCTTTGCCCGCGCGGCGCACGACCTCGATATTGTGGTCCACTAATAGGGCCTTCTTGCGATTACGACCCACGACCGCGGTGCTCTCCGCGGTCTTTTTCGTCCTCGCATTTTTCATCGCGTTCGGCGTCGCGTATTGGTGGCCGGTTTCCCTCGTCTTACTCGCGCGCTGCGTTTACGCGACACCCGATTGCTCGTTGGCGGCCGCGACATGGGTGCTAGCCGCAATCACGGGCGGCGCCCTGGTCGCAGCCATTGCAGCGTTCCTCGTCGAGGTTCGGCCTCAGCTCACGATGCGCCGGCTTTCGGTAACCGCTCCGCCAGCCCAGACGTCGGTCGATATCTTCGTGGTCGCCGACGGCGACAACACGGTAGACGTGCTTGTGGGCGACAAGCCCGCAAACGCGCTCGGTACCGAGTACCAGATCGCCCGTTTTCGCTTCGCGAACGTCGGGCGCTCGCCGTTACTCGAACTCGTCGTCGAATTGAAGGTCGAGCGCGCGGGGACGGTTCTCCGATCCGATCGTTGGGACGGAACGCCGCGCACCATGGTGGAGCGACACCGGCACTGGTCTCATGTCCCGCTCGATCACCTGACGTCCGGCGACGACGAATCGCGCCGTGCGGTCGAGGCGGTGGTGCATCTGGACCCAGAACTGGTTAGAGAAGGGACGAACGTTGAATGGACCGGTATGGCGGTGACAACGACCCGACGTTTCAGATTTGCTCGAGCGCTTCGGATGGAGTTCGCGCTGCCGCCAACGTCGCTCGAGTAGAGCGACTGCTTCCACTTGCCGGATTGATTGTCGGTGTCGTAACCGGAGCGCTGGCCGGACACGCGACGGCCGCCATGCCGCCATCGGTCCGACACTCGGCGGCCGTCGGTGCATCGGCCGTCAGTAGATGGGACTCCCCGGGGCCCCCGGCGGAACGCTCCCGTCGTCGGGCGCGAAGACGAGACGCAGCGGGTAGTTCGAGCCGCCTTCCGGCATCGTGACGATGTGAATGCGGCGGAACGTGCCGGCGTTGATGCGCTCTTGCCAGAGCTTGTAGCGGGAGAACGTCGGCAGCGCGTGGGCTTGGACGAGCGTGCCGTCGATGATGAACGTTCCCGTGGCGCGGCCGCCGCGCGGGTTCGCGTACAGGGCGACGTTCCGCGGACCTTTCGTCATGTTGACGATGACGACGGTCATCGATTGCTGCACGCCGTAGTCGCCGGCGAGCGCTTCGCCTTGGCGCAGGTTCGGCAACGGAAGCTGGCCGATCGGGATCTCCAAGTCGGCGCCGTCGACGTCGTAGGTCCGTTCGAAGAAGAACGTCGGGACCTGATAGACGCCGCGCGCGTGCGGTGCGCCGCCGGTGAGCAGCTGCGTCGTCGACGGCGGATCGTTCGGGTCGTCCGCCTTCGATGCGTCGAGCGCGAGGAGCGTGAGGTCGACCGGGTTGCCGCTCACGAGGCGGAGCTGCAGAATCCCGCTGGCGACCGTTTCGGGCGGGAGCGGCTGATCGACCAGATCGACCGTCGCGTTCGGCGGGATCGTGCGCACGAGTCCTTCGTTGCGCGCTTCGCGGACCAGGAACCGTTCCGTCGCGAGGTGGCCGACCTCCATCTCGTTGGTCTCGGGGCCGGCGCTGCCTTCGATCATCTGCACCATCGCGGGCGCGCCCGAGGGATTGCGCGCTTTCAGCACGATGCGCCGCGCGGGCTCGGTCTTCGGGTCGTAGTGATAGTAGAGAAAGCGCTGCGCCTGCGCGCGGTCGAGGTGCGCGGTGAACAGCACGCCGCTCGCGGTGAGGCGCTCGGGATAGTCGCTCACCAGCAGGCGCGCCGGCTGGATCGGCGGCATCGCGACGTTGATCAGCACGACGTGCGTCGTGCCGGTGACGGTGAGGTAGCCGTTGCCGGAGATCTGGACGGGGACGTCGAGCTCGGTGCGGTCGTCGGTCGGGAGGTCACGATGGACGGCGACTTGGTCGGGGGTCAGTTGGACGCTCGCGCCGGGGCGCAGCGTCGCGGCGTGGGCGACGGCGTCGGCGATGCGTTCGCGCAAATACGGCGCGCTCGCGGGCTCGCCGGTGACCCGCAGCGTCGTTTCGTCGGCGGCGATGCCGGCGGCGTAGGCGACGCGAATCGCGACGGTGCGCGTCACGCCGCGCGCGTCGGTGAGGGTGACGTTCGTCGTGCCGACCTTCACGCCGGTGACGAAGAGCACGCGCTGCTGCTGATCGACGACGGCGGTGGCGACGGAGGGATCGTCGACGCTCGCCGTCACGTCGCCGAGCGCGCTGTTGATGCGTGCCGACGTGGTCTTCTCGGGCTCGACGGCGACTTGGGGCGGCTCGACGATGATCGGCGGCTGCGTCGGCGTCGCGGTCGGCAGGGGCGTCTCGCCGGGGGCGGGGGCCTCCGCCGGTCCGGGCGCGGGCGAGCCGCTCACCGGTGATGGGCTTGCCGGCGCGCCGGCCGGCGGCGTGGCGACCGGCGGCGTGGCGGCCGGCGGTGTGGCGGGGGGCGGCGTGGCGGGCGGCTGCGGCAGCGACGGTGGGGACGGCGGGCCGGACGGGGGGACGAGCGGGACGATCGTCGGGGAGGGGGCCGGAGTCGCGGACGCGGGGGGCGGCGGGGTTTGCGCGGTCGCGGTGAGCGCCGGGGCGCACAGCAGCGCGGAGATGATGAACGGCGCGAGGGCGCGTCGCACGGGGCTCCTTCGGGGCGTGGGGCTACGCGATCTTTTGGTCCGGCGTTCCTCGCGAGACGGCAGACGCCAGGAGCGTCTTGTAACCGACGTTCGGGAACAGCACCGTGACGAGGTCCTTCTCGGCCCGCTCCACCGTGCCTTGCCCGAACTTCGCATGGTAGACGACGTCGGAGATGCGGTAGCCCGACGAGGTGAGGACGCGGTGGCCGTGCAGGCAGTTGTCGCACGCGCCGCACGTCTCGGCCTCGTAGTCCTCGCCGAAATAGTTCAGGATGAAGCGGCGCCGGCAGCCCGTCGTCTCGGCGTACTGCAGCATCATCGCCAGCTTCGACTGGTCGTACTTCTTCTTGGTCTCGTAGTTCGCGAGGTTGAGGACCATCTCGCGCTGCTCGCGTGCGGCCTCGGTGAGCGAGTACGTCCCGCGCGTCGCGTTCTCGATGAAGCCGCTCTTTTTCAGCAGCGCCAGGATCACTTTGAGCTTGGTGAGCGGGAGCTGCGTGATCTTGCGCAGATCGGTGAGGCTCACGCCGCCTTCCTGGCCGCCGAAGATCTCGAGCGTCCCGAAGACCTTCTGCACTTCCTCGACGTCGGGGTACTTGCCGGTGAGAAAGTAGTTCTGGACGCGCGTGTCGCTCATGCGGTAGATGAGCACGCACTTCGACTCGTCGCCGTCGCGCCCGGCGCGGCCGGCTTCCTGCGTGTACGCTTCGACGCTGCCCGGCAGATCGAAGTGCACGACGAACCGGATGTTCGGCTTGTCGATGCCGAGGCCGAACGCGTTCGTCGCGACGACGGCGCGGATCGCTTCCTGCATGAACAGCTCGTGAACCGCGGTGCGGTCGTGCTTCTGCAGCTTCGAGTGGTACACCGCGGCGGGGAGGCCGAGCTCGTCCTGCAGATACTTCTGCACTTCCAGCGCGTTCTTGATCGTCGCGGTGTAGACGATCCCGGTGCCTTCCAGCTCGCCCTTTTCGAACAGCTCCTTCAGCGTTTTCAGCTTTCCGGCTTCGCTGTCGGCGCGGCGCACCGAATAGACGAGGTTCGGGCGGTCGAACCCTTTGACGATGGGCTTGACGTGCGGGATCCCGAGCTGCACGAGGATGTCCTCGCGCACGGCGGGCGTCGCGGTCGCGGTCAGCGCGAGCACCGTCGGGTGGCTCAGCTGCTGGATGACCTTCCCGAGGTTCAGATACGCGGGCCGGAAATCGTGGCCCCACTGCGAGATGCAGTGCGCTTCGTCGACGACGAACAGCGGGATCTCGAGATTCTGCAGGATGCCGACGAACGCGTCGTCTTCCAGCTTCTCGGGCGTCACGAAGACGATCTTGAGCTGGCCGGAGGCGATCCGCGCGACCGCCGCCATCTCCTGTTCCTCGGAGAGCGTCGAGTTGAGCGCCACGGTCTCGGTCACGCCGCGGTCCGCCAGCATGTCGAGCTGGTCTTTCATCAGCGCGATCAGCGGCGAGACGACGATCGTCGTTCCGGGCAGCATCAGCGCCGGCAGCTGGTAGGTGAGCGACTTGCCGGCGCCCGTCGCCAAGATGGCGAGCGTGTCTTCACCGGCCAGGACGCGGTTGATCACCTCTTCCTGACCCGGGTTGAAGCGTTCGTATCCGAAGCGCTCTCGCAGCGCGGCGCGCAAATCGACCGTGGTGGTGGACATCGTTCCTTACTCGGGGTCTCGTGCATGACAGGCGACGCCTCGCTTGGAAAGCGGACGCGCCACGGCTTGAACGAACCGGTGCCATGACGGGTACCCGTGGGGCTCCTCCTTAAAACGTTGAGCGAGGGTACGGCGTTGCCGGCACGGCCGCCGTGGGGACCGGACGGGAGCGCGTTGCGGCGTCCCGAATCCGCCGGGGTGTCGCTCTACCGCACCTGGCGGCCGCGGACGTTCGCCGACCTGGTCGGGCAGGACGCGGTGGTCAAGACCCTCACGTCGGCGCTCGAGACCGGCCGTCTGGCGCACGCGTACCTGTTCTCCGGCCCGCGCGGCTCCGGCAAGACGTCGGCGGCGAAGATCCTCGCGCGCTGCATCGAGTGCGTCAACGGACCGACCGCCCGCCCCGACAACACCTGCGAGAACTGCCGCGCGATCATCGAGGGGACGGCGCTCGACGTGCTCGAGATCGACGCCGCCTCGAACCGCGGGATCGACGAGATCCGCGCGCTCCGCGACGCGGTGAAGTTCGCGCCGTCGACGATGCGCAAGAAAGTGTACATCATCGACGAGGCGCACATGCTCACCAAAGAGGGCGCGAACGCGTTCCTCAAGACGCTCGAGGAGCCGCCGGAGTGGGCGGTGTTCGTGCTCGCGACGACGGCGCCCGAAGCGCTTCCGCCGACGATTCTCTCGCGCTGCCAGCGGTATGCGTTCCGCCGCATCGCGATCCCGACCATGATCGCGCGGATGCGCGAGATCGCGGACGCCGAAGGGATCGCGATCGACGACGCCGCGCTCGGCGCGATCGCGTACCGCGCCGACGGCGGGCTTCGCGACGCGCTGACGATGCTCGAGCAGGTCGCCGCGTTCGCGAACGGCCCGGTCGACGTCGCGGTCGTCGAAGACGCGTTCGGGCAGACGGGGCGGGCGTTCGCGCGCGCTCTGCGCGACGCCGCGCTGGACGGCGACGCCGCCGAAGCGCTGCGCATCGTCGATGAAGCCTCCGACGCCGGGACCGACATGGCCGGCCTGATCCGCGGCACGATCGGCGAGTTCCGGCATCTGCTGGTCGCGCGCGTGAATCCCGAGCTGCTGGCGCGGGACCTCGCCGAGGACGATGCCCACGCGGCGCGCGAGCGCGCGGCGATCACGCCGCAGCCGCGGCTCGTGCGCGCGCTGCGGCTCCTCGCCGACGCGCTCGCCGCGGCGCGCAACTCCGGCAACGCGCGGCTCGAGCTCGAATCCGCGCTGCTGCGGTTCTTACTGCAAGGCGAAGACCCGTCGCTCGACGCGCTCGCCGCCCGCGTCGCCGCGCTCGAATCCGGCGCGCCGCCGCCGGCGCGCTCCGCCGCGCCGCCTGCGCCGCACGCCGCGGCGACGGCGTCGCGCACGGCCGAGGCGCCGCCGTCGCGTAGTGCGGAAACGCCGTCGATGCCGCGCACCGCTGCGCCGCCCGCGTCGTCCGCCGGCGCCGGCGCACCGACGGCGCCGGCATCGCGGTCGACGCCGGGCGCTTCGGCCGGCTCGGTTCGCGCCGAGGCGGCGCCGGCGCCCGATGCGGCGGGTCCCGAGTTGCGCGAGGCGCGGCCGGCGGGCGGGGAGCTCACGGTTCAAAAGGTGCGCTCGCTGTGGCAGAGCGTCCGCACGCGCGCCGAGGGCGAGAAGCCCTCGCTGCGCGCGACGCTCTCGCGCGCGACGGTCGCGTCGCTGGAGGGCGACGCGCTCACGCTGCGGGCCCCGGACGCGGTGACCGCCGAGATGCTCAAACGCGACCTGCCGACGCTGCGCAAGGCGATCGAAGGCGTCACGGGGCGCGCGCTCGACCTGCGCGTGAGCGTCACCGCGGCCGCGCCGCCGCCGGAGACCGGCGATTCCGGCGACGACGGCGAAGACTCCGACGACCTCATGCGCTACGCGCTCGAGAAGCTCACCTGAAGCGAGAGTCGACCACCCGATGAATCAGAACATGATGCGCCAGATCCAGAAGATGCAACAGGAGATGGCGAAGGCGCAGGAAGACATCCACAACCTCAGCGTCGAGGGCGCGGCCGGCGGCGGCGCGGTGAGCATCACGATGACCGGCGAGTTCCGCATCACGAAGGTGACGATCGCGAAGGACGCGGTCGATCCGGACGACGTCGAGACGCTCGAAGACCTGATCGTCGCGGCGAGCAACGACGCGCGCGGGAAGATCGACGCGTACATTGCGCAGCGGATGGGCCCGATCACCGGCGGGATGAAGATCCCCGGGCTGAGCTAGCGGGAGACGGCGATCCCGACCATCATCGCGGGCCCCGTCCAGGCGCTGATCAACGAGTTCAGCAAGCTCCCCACGATCGGGCCGAAGACGGCGGCACGGCTCGTCTTCCACCTGCTGAACCGCCCGAAGGCCGATGCCGACGCGCTCGCCGACGCGATCGTCGCGCTCAAGGAACGCGTCCGGCTGTGCGGGACGTGCTTCGCGATCACCGAGGACGACCCGTGCGCGATCTGCGCCGACCCGCGGCGCGACGGCGCGCTGATCTGCGTCGTCGGCGAAGCGAAGGACGTCTTCGCGATCGAACGGACGTCGGCGTACAACGGGCGCTATCACGTGCTGGGCGGGCTGATCTCGCCGATGGACGGGATCGGCCCGGCGCAGCTGCGCGTCCGCGAGCTCGTCGACCGCGTCGCCGCCGAATCGCCCGCGGAGATCCTCGTCGCGACCAACCCGAACGCCGAAGGCGAGGCGACGGCGCTCTACCTCTCGCGCCTCCTCGCGCCGAGCGGCGTGAACGTGACGCGCCTCGCGTACGGCCTTCCCATCGGCGGCGACCTCGACTACGCCGACGAGACGACCCTGGCCCGGGCGATCGAAGGCCGCCGTACGCTCTGACGAACGCGTTCGCTACGTCAGCGTGAGGCGGTCGCCGACGGCGATCTCGCCGGGGACGGCGACCTCGCAGTAGACGCCGACGACGTTGTCGCGCTCGTTCACCATGCTGCGCAGCACCGCGGGGTTCGACGCGCCGGTCGCGACGTCATAGCTCGGCGTGACGCAGCGCGTGATCGTCGAGACCACCTCGAGCGTCGCGCTGCCGATGCGGAGCGTCGAACCGACGAGGTCAGGTTCGCGACGCGCGAACGCGGGATCGGCGGCGACGTACAGGTTCGGACGCCAGCGGAGCGGGTCGAGCGGCTCGCCGACGAGCGCTTCGACGTCGCGCACCCAAATATCCAGCAGCACCGAGACCGGGCGCGCGTCGAACCAGCGCGGCGCGGAGCGGTCCAGCGCGACTTCCACGCCGGCGTCGCGCGCGTACGACGCGGCCGTCTCGGGGTCGGCCGTGAGGTGAAGCTGCGAGCACTCCTTCCCGCGGTACGTCTTCCCGGCACGCGCGTGAAGCGGCGTCTCCACCAGGAGAGCCGAGGTGCGGTCGCCTTCGAGGCCGTCGGCGAGCACCTGCGCGCGGGCGAGCGGCTCCGCTTTGAGCGCCTTCACGGGATAGCGCCACAGCGCGGCGAGCGTCCCGACGTCCATCCCCGGGGATTCGCGACTCGGCCGCGCGAACGCTCTCCCGGCGTGCACACCTCGGACCTCCGCCCCCTGGGTGCGGGCGAGCTCCTCGACCGCGCGATCACGATCTTCGTCCGCCGGTTCGTGCCGATCATGCTGGCCCTCGCAGTCGTCGAAGTCCCGCTGCTGATCGCGCAGGCGCTGCTCGCGCCCGATCCGGTCTCGTTGTTCGACATCGTCGGGCGCATCGGCGCCGGCGGGCGGCAGCCCTCGCCCGCGGCCGTGCGCCAGCTCAGCGACATGAACGCCGCGAACATGCGGCTCGCGCTCCTCAGCTTTCTCGTGCGCTTCGTGCAATGGAACGCCGTGATCGCGGTCGTGTCGGCCGCGTACGCCGGCACGACGGTCGCGCTCGGCGCGGCGTACCGGCTCGCCGTGCGTCTGTGGATCGCGCAGATCGTCGTCGCGCTCGTCTACGCGGTGATCGGCCTGATCTGCGCGATTCCGTGGTTCATCCTGTACGTCGCGATGATCCTGTTCACGGCGTTCGTCGCCTCGGTCGTGCACGTGCAGGCGATCGCCGTCGCCGTCGGCGTGATCGTCGGGCTCGCGGTGCTCGCGGCGGGCGCGGTCGTCGGCGCCTGGGTGTTCATCGCGTCCGCGGTCGCGTCGGTGGCGGTCGTGAGCGAAGGGATGAATCCGGTCGCGGCCTGCACGGCGGGCCTGCGGCGCACCTTCGGAGCGTCGACGCGCGTGCGCAGCATCGTGGCGGGGATCGTCGCGTTCGTCGTGGCGGTGCTCGGGACGCTCCCCGCGATCGCGGTCGGCGCGCTGCTCGCCGAGGTCACGCACGTCCACGCGCTCTACTGGGCGCTGGCCGGCCCGGCGCAGCTGCTCGCGCACGGGCTCCTCGCCGCGTTCATCGTCTGCTTCGCGGTCGACGTGCGCGTGCGGCGCGAAGGGATCGATCTGCTCGCAGCCGGCGGGGGCGAATCGAGCCTCGGCACGGCGCCGGCGTGACCGCGGTCTGGCCGCACGGCGACCCGCGCGACGTCGCGCGCGCGGTCCTCGCCGACCGGCGCTTTCGCGTCGCGTCCGTCCCGACGCACCATCGCACGCTGCTCGACGACATCGGCGACGCGCTGCGCAAGCTGTGGGACGCGCTGCTCGCGCCGCTGCGCCACGCCGGCGAAAATCCGACCGCGGCGCGCGTCGTCGGACTGGTCGTCCTCGCCGTCGTGCTGGGCGCGCTCGCGTACGTCGCCGTTCGCTTCGCCCGCGACGCCGTCGCTCGCCGCGCGAGACGCGCGAGCCGCGGGTACGCGGCGGCGGCGCTCGACGACGCGCCCGGCGCCGCGGAGCTGTACGCGCGCGCGAACGAGGCGCTCGCGGCCGGGCGATTTCACGAGGCGGCCGCGCTGCTGTGGGGATCGGCGCTCCGTGCGCTCGACGAGCGCGGACGCGTGCGCTTCGACCCGGCGCGAACGCCGGGCGAGTGGCGTCGTGCCGTGCGCGATCCGGCGTTCGACGCGTTCGCGCGCGACGCGGTCGCCGCGCTGTTCGGCGATCGCGGCGCCGACGCGGTGCTCGTCGGACGGATGCGCGAGGCGTACCGCCGCGTGGTCGGCGCGTGAAACGCGACGTCGCCGCCGGGGCGCTGCTCGTCGCGCTCATCGTCGGCCTCTCGCTGCTCGTCCCGCACGACGAACGGCCGCCGGGTGCGACGCGCTCGAGCGCCGACTACGCCCCCGGCGGGTATCGCGCGTGGTTCGAGCTCGCCGCACGCGAAGGCGTCGCCGTGACGCGCTTTCGCAGCCATCACGAGCTGCTCGCGGCGAACCGGATCGACACGCTGATCGAGGCGTTCCCGACCGGCGCCGTCCCCATCGTCTGGAACGCGGCGGAGCGCGACGCGACGCTGGCGTGGGTGCGCCGCGGCGGGACGCTCGTCGACGTCGGCGGCGCGCCGCCGGTGGGCGGCCGCCTGCGTGTCTCCGCGCCGGCGTCGCCGGCGTTTGTGACCGTGAAGCGCCGGGGCGGCGGGCTGCGCGGGCCGTGGGCGAGCGTCGTCGGAACGCTGCCGTCCCGCGGAGACGACCGCGTCGCGCGCGGCCGCGCGCACGCCGCCGTGCTGCTCGCCGACGCGTCGGGTGCACTCGTCACCCGGCAGCGGCTCGGCAACGGCGAGCTCGTGCGCGTCGCGCCGGCGGCGGCGTTCGAGAACGGCGCGCTCGCGCGCGGCGACGACGCGCGCCTCGCCTACCTGCTCGCGCGCCCCCACCGCCCGCACGGCGTCGTCGCGTTCGACGAAGCGATCCGCGGCGACATCGTCGAGCGTCCGTGGTACCAGGCGCTGGACGTCTCCGAGCGCGTCGCGCTCGGCTTCGCGGTCGTCGCGGGGCTGCTGTGGCTGGCGTACGGTATCGTCCCGCTGGGGCCCGGGCACCGCGCGGCGCCGCCGCGCG